>WNGB01031995.1_pt1 | contig 20171 bp, 24 predicted proteins | sample 5400681 | NCBI WGS metagenome assembly WNGB01 (sample SAMN13153367, study PRJNA577476) | soil metagenome | isolation source: 115 cm soil or saprolite under grassland replicate 2 | place: USA:California | collected 2016-06-15
GCGGCGATGTTTGCGTGGTTCTTCCTCTCGGCTCTCTACCTCCAGTTGGTGCTCGGCTACAGCCCGCTGCAGGTCGGTCTCGCCTTCCTGCCGGCCAACCTGATCATGGGAGTCTTCTCGATCGGTCTTTCCGCCAAGCTCGTGATGCGGTTCGGCATCAGGAGGCCGCTGGCCACGGGGCTGCTGCTCGCTGCGGTCGGGCTCGTGCTCTTCGTGCGGGCGCCGGTTGACGGGAGCTTCGTTGTCGATGTGCTCCCGAGCATGATCCTGCTCGGAGTCGGGGCCGGCATGGCCTTCAACCCGGTCCTGCTGGCCGCGATGAGCGACGTCGAGCCGAGCGAGGCCGGCCTCGCCTCGGGGATCGTCAACACGGCATTCATGATGGGCGGCGCGCTTGGCCTCGCCGTGTTGGCCAGCATCGCCGCCTCGCGGTCCGGCAGTCTGCGTGCTGACGGCGACGGCCCGCTCGTTGCCCTGACCGGCGGCTACCACATCGCGTTCCTCGTCGGCGCCGCGTTTGCGGTCCTGGCCGCCACGCTCGGCGCCACACTCCTCCGCGTCGGAATGCCGGCCGTCGCACACGGCGGCCAAGAAGGAGCCGGAGTCCCTGCTACCGCGGAGGCGGACTGATGGGAAGGGTCCTTGTCGACATCACGACGTCACTGGACGGCTTCGTCGCCGGACGGGATGACGGCCCCGAGCTCCCCCTCGGCGAGGGCGGCGAGCGCCTCCACGAGTGGGTCTACGGTCTGGCGAGCTGGCGTGAGCCTCATGGTCTCGAGGGGGGTGAGACGAATCGCGACAGCGAGATCCTCGAAGAGGCAATGGGCAATCTCGGCGCGGTCGTCGTGGGCCGGCGAATGTTCGACAACGCCGGTGGATGGGGCGACAACCCTCCTTTCCATGTCCCCGTGTTCGTCCTTACTCACGAGGCGCGCGAGCAGGAGGCAAAGGAAGGGGGAACAACCTTCACCTTCGTCACCGAGGGCGTTGAGACGGCAATTGATCAGGCGCAGACGGCCGCCGGTGACAAGGACGTCTCGATTGGCGGCGGTGCGAACACCATTCAGCAGTTCTTGCGGGCCGGATTGGTCGACGAGCTGCAGATCCATCTCGCGCCGCTTCTGCTCGGCGGCGGTGTCCGCCTGTTCGACGATCTCGGTACCGACGAAGTCAAGGTGCAGAGCACGCGCGTGGTCGAGTCGCCCGTCGTGACGCACTTGAAGTTCCGCGTCGTGAAATAACTTGTCCGTGGAGCGCGAGCTGGCCATCCGCCTTCGCGGCGTCGTCAAGCGCTACGGGGCACGACGAGCAGCGATCGAGCGGGCGCTCCAGATGGCGAAGCTCGTCGATCGGCGGGACTCGCGCGTGGACAAGCTCTCGGGAGGCATGCGCCGGGGTCTCCTGATAGGCAGGGCTCTCGTCCATCGGCCTCGACTGGTGCTGCTCGACGAACCGACCGTCGGGCTCGATCCACAGGTGCGGGACCCAAGACCTGCGGCGGATTTGCAATACTTAAGTAGGTGCTTAACCAAAGTCTCCCGCTCGATCACCTGTACCAGGCGCTCTCGGACCCCACCCGACGGACGATCGTGGAGCGGTTGAGCCGCGGGCCGGCTTCGGTCAGCGAGCTCGCCGGGCCGCTTCCCATGTCCCTGCCCGCGGTCGTCCAGCACCTGCACGTGCTCGAAACGAGCGGCCTCGTCCGGTCCGAGAAAGTGGCTCGCCAAGCATCCCGAAGAACCAAGAACAAAGGAGTGAGTCATGAGCGAACGATCTGTAACGCACGCCACCTTCGTCCTCGAGCGCACCTACGGGGCCTCGCCCGCCCAGGTGTTCGCCGCCTGGGCGACGCCCGCGGCCAAGGCTCGCTGGTTCGGTCCTGACGAGGAGACCGGCGAGTCGTTGGGGGCGGACCTGCAGCGCGAGCCCGCAACGGCGTAGAGCAGCGTGAGCCTGGACGATCTGCGGCAGTCACTGGCCGGCGACGTCGTCGGCCCCGGGGATGCTGAGTACGACGCGGCGCGCCGCTGCTTCAATGCTCTCGTCGACCGCCGCCCGGCGGTGATTGCTCGTTGCCTCGGTACCGGCGACGTCGCGGCGGCCCTCGATTTCGCACAGACGCACGAACTAGAAGTCGCCGTGCGTGGAGGCGGACACAACCCCGCAGGCCACTGCGTCTGCGACAGCGGGCTCGTGATCGACCTCTCACCGATGCGCTCGGTCGACGTGGACGGCGACACGCTGATCGCCCGTGCCGAGGGCGGTGCGACCTGGCTCGACTTCGACGCCGCAACACAGGCTTTCGGCCTCGTCACGCCCGGAGGCGTGATCGGCTCCACGGGCGTCGCTGGGCTCACCTTCGGCGGCGGCATCGGCCACCTGACCGCGCAGCACGGCCTGACGTGCGACAACCTCGTCGGGGCAGAGGTCGTAACTCCTGACGGGGCTGTGGTTCATGCAAGTCACGATGAGCACGCTGATCTCCTTTGGGGACTCCGCGGCGGAGGCGGCAATTTCGGCGTGGCGACCCGATTGGAGTTCCGCCTTCATCCCCTCCGGCGCGTTGTCGGCGGCCTCCTTGCGTACAGCGGGGGAAGCGTTCGCGAGGCACTCCGACTCTTCCGCGATGTCGCTCAATGTTCGTCGCGTGACCTCAGCTGTCAGGCGGTTCTTTCGGTGGACGAGTCGCTGGCGCCGGCGCTCATCGTCGCGCCGTGCTACACGGGCGCAGACGCCGAGCCCGACGAGCTGTGCGCGCTGCGCTCGGCACCGGGGCTTGTCGACGACGGCGTCCGCGCGCACACATTTCTTGACCAGCAGCTCGTGTACGAATCGGCGTACGGGGAGAACCGGCACTACTGGAAGGGTCATTTCGTGAGCGAGCTCCCGGACGAGCTCCTCGACGAACTGGTCCGGCGCATCGTCGCGTTGGGCCGGCCGCCCGGAGGGATCCTGATCGAATCCCTGCACGGCGCGCCGAAAGACGCCGACGCGAGCGCCGCGGCGGTCGGCTTTCGCAATGCAGCGTTCAACGTCAGCGTGATGGCAACCTGGCAAGACTCCGGTCTTGACGAGGAGTACATCGCGTGGGCGCGTGATACGGCGGCGGCGATCGAGCCGTGGTCGTTCAGCGGCGGCGGGTACGTCAACTACATGCAGGCCGACGAGCCGATCGAGCGTGTGCGTGCGGCGTTCGGTGCCGAGGCGTTCGAGCGGCTCCAGGAGCTAAAGAGGCGGTACGACCCGAACAACGTCCTGCGCCGCAACCAGAACATCCCACCGATCTAGTAGGGCCGAGCGAAAGCTGCGCTTTCGCTCGGAATCGGGTACGCCGCTTCGCGGGGAACGTGCGCGGGCTAGGCCCGCGCACTCTGATTGGGGTTGCGGTTGGCGTTGGGGCGTGGTCCGCGGGCGGTGGCGCTTCGCGTCCCCGCTCGCTTTACCGCAGGCCCTCGGCGCGTACGCAATTCGGAGCGGCTCAAGCAGGAACGTACGTCGACCTCGCATGTGCCTCGTCTCGCTAAGCGCTCCTCGAGAGTCGTAAGGTCACCACATGCCTGGTGACGCGTTCTGGGAGTTCGAGCGTTCCGGTTGGGAACGCGCAGCCGAGCACTACGAGGAGTGCTGGACCGACACGGGGCTATTCGTCGAGCCGCTCCTCGACGCCGCGGGTGTGCACGCGGGGTCACGGCTGCTGGACGTGGCCTGCGGGCCTGGTCTGATCTCGGAGGCGGCGGCGGTGCGCGGTGCACAGCCGGTCGGTCTCGACGTCGCGTCGGCGATGGTCGCCCGGGCACGCGAGCGCTGCCCCGGCCTCACGTTTGTCGAAGGCGATGCCCAGCGGCTGCCGTTCCCGGATGCGTCGTTTGACGCGGTCACGATGAACTTCGGCATTCTTCACCTCTCGCAACCAGAGGCGGCGCTGGTCGAGGCGCGCCGCGTCCTCGTGGCTGGAGGCCGCTTCGCGTTCACCGCGTGGGTCGCGGAGGGGAACGCGGTGGCGGAGATCGTCGATACCGCGGTCGCGGCGCATGCGGTTCCCGTCGAGCTACCGGAAGGGCCCGCGTTCTACCGTTTCGCGGCTGCCGACGAAAGCCGTCGCGCACTCGCCCAAGCTGGCTTCGACGCCGATTCGCTCGAGCTGGAGACGGTGACCGCGCTCTGGCGGGTTCCCACGGCGGAGCTGCTCTTCGAGGCAGAGCTTCAGGCGGGGGTCCGCACGTCCGCGGTGCTCCGGGCCCAGCCGCCGGAGCAGTTGGAGGCAATCCGCGTGGCGATGGCTGAGGCCGTGCGGCGCCACGCCGACGGGGAGGGGTTCACGCTGCCGATCGTCGCGCGCGTGATCTCGGCACCGAGCCCGTAACTGTGTTCATCTCGGCGCAGGCCTTGCCGTTCGTCTGATCCAGCGCCTCAGGCGATATCGGTCACAGTGCTGTTGGGAAGCGCACCTCGAAGGAGGCGGGAGGCGTTCGAGCGCATGAGCGCGGCAGCCTCTTCGCGCGGGAGCCGGGCGATGTCGGTCAGCCAGACGAACGCTTCGATGCCGAGCGTTGCGCCGATGCCGTAGATCAGCTGCTGCAGCTCATCCTTGTCCATTTCCCCTCGCAGCGGCGCGAGTGCCTCCTCGATCCAGCCGATCCGCAACCCCCGGTGCATCGGGAGCTCCGGACCGGCGGGGGAGTCGGCCTCGAGCGATAGCCGGAGCACGGCACGCATCTCGGGCTCGTACTTGAGGATCCTCTGGGCCTGGTCCTCGGCCACGATTGCCAAACGGGCGGCTGGATCCCTGGGTGGTTGCGGACCGAGGAGCGACCGTTCCTCGATGTGGGGATAGGCGGCGACGAGGAGCGTACGCAGATTGGGGAAGTAGCGGTAGGCGGTGGTGCGGGAGATCGATGCGGCGGCTGCTGCCCCCTCCATCGTCGGCGTGACGCCCTGCGCGAGCAGCTCGCGCGTGGCGGCGATTAGCGCAGCGCGGGTCCGAAGCTTCTGATTGCTGCGGCCGGTGAGCTCATATGGTACTGTCATACCATGATGGTACACCGTGTTCAATAAAGAATCCACTGCACTCAAGGTGCAAGAAGGAGCGGATCAGATGAGCGCTGCTGTTTCGATTGTCCGTGCTGACGGAGAGGGAGAGCGCCTCCGCTTCTGGGGAGGAGGCGTCATGACCATGAAGGCGACCGCCGAGGAGACAGGCGGCGCGTTCCTGCTCTTCGAAGACCTCATGGCGCAGGGCAAGACCACGCCCCTGCACCTCCACGCGAACGAAGACGAAGCCCTGTACGTGCTCGAGGGCGAGCTCCTGGTGCACCTCGACGGGAACGAGTTTCCCATCGGCCCGCGCGGAGTCGCGGTCGCCCCGCGCGGTGTTCCCCACGCCTTCCTGGTCACCTCGCGGACGGCGCGCGTGCTCACGCTGCAGACGCCTGGCAGCGCGGAGGCGTTCTACCGCGGCGCCAGCGAGCCTGCGAGCGCCGACTCGGACCCGTCCGGCCCCGTTGATTTTGCGCGCGTGCGCGAGTCGGCGGACCGCTCCGGCGGTATGCAGGTGGTCGGCCCGTCGCCGTTCCGGATCCCGGCCGGCCACCATCCGCGCTGATCCTGCCACCAGCCCGGCCCCGAGATTGTGATCCTCAGCACAAAACTTCAGGTACAGTTAGGGAGCGCGTAGACCCAGCGGAAGCCGCTGAGGCTCCTCATTCCTCTCCGACTTACACAAAAGGCCTAAGTGCGTCGGGCGGGCCCCGTTTTCGGAGTTCGTCGCCGCAAGTCGAGAGAGATGGAGGCAATCACATGTATGCGACCGTGCGCCGCTACGAGGGCATCGACAAGGTGCGCTCCGAAGAAGTGACGAGGAAGGTCGCCGAGAGCTTGGTGCCAAGTCTGCGGGAGCTGCCCGGCTTCGGCGGTTATTACCTGATCGACGCCGGCGCGGGTGTTCTGACCTCGGTCGGGCTCTTCGAGACTTCGGCGCAGGCCCACGAGTCGACCCGTGTCGCCGCACGGTGGGTGCGTGAGCAGAAGCTCGAAGACGCACTCCCGAACACGCCGAAGATCACGGCTGGCCCGCTGATCGCCTGCGAGGCCGGCGGCGCGGCGGTAACGAACGAGGTTGCCGCGCTCGCATAGGGCTCCGTAGAGACATAGTTAGTCAGGGATCGACCAGAGTTCTTACAGGGAGGAATTCCATGAATCTGAAACCGCTTGGTGACCGCTTGATCGTCGAGGTTCTCGATGAGGAGGAGTTCACGATTAGCGGGATCGTGCTGCCCGACACGGCGAAGGAGAAGCCGCAGCGCGGCACAGTCCTCGCGGTCGGCCCCGGCGCCCGCAACCAGGAGACCGGGGAGTACATCCAAATGGACGTCGCCGAGGGCGACGAGGTGATCTTCTCCAAGTACGGCGGCACCGAGATCAAGCTCGGCACCGACGAGGTTCTGATCCTGCGCGAGTCGGATGTACTCGCGAAGGTCGTACAAACCGGTGGCAAGCGCAAACGCAAGCTCGCCGGTGCCACCACATAGCTCGTATCCATCAGGAGGAAAGACATGGCTCACAAGGAGCTGAAGTTCAATGAGGATGCACGTCGCGCGCTCGAGCGGGGCGTGAACATCCTCGCCGACGCGGTCAGAGTGACGCTTGGCCCGAAGGGGCGGTACGTGGTGCTGGACAAGAAGTTCGGCGCTCCGACGATCACGAACGACGGCGTCACGATCGCGCGTGAGATCGAGGTCGAGGACGTGTTCGAGAACCAGGGCGCGCAGCTCGTGCGTGAGGTTGCCACGTCGACGAACGATGTCGCCGGCGACGGCACGACCACGGCGACGCTGCTCGCTCAGGCGATTGTGCGCGAGGGCTTGAAGAATGTGGCCGCGGGTGCGAACCCAATGGCGCTCAAGCGCGGCATCGAGCAGGCCGTCGACGCCGTGGTCGGGAACCTGAAGTCCCAGTCGAAGGAGATCTCGGGCAAGGAGGACATTGCCCGCGTCGCCACGATCTCGGCGCGTGAGCGCGAGATCGGCGACGTCATCGCGGATGCGATCGAGAAGGTGGGGAAGGACGGCGTCGTGAATGTCGAGGAGGGGCAGACGTTCGGCCTCGAGCTCGAGTTCACGGAGGGGATGCAGTTCGACAAGGGCTACCTGTCGCCGTACATGATCACCGACGCGGACTGCGGGGCACGTTCACCGCCGTCGCCGTGAAGGCGCCGGGCTTCGGCGACCGCCGCAAGCGGATGCTCGAGGACATCAGCGTCCTGACCGGCGCGGAGGTGATCACCGAGGAGTTGGGCCTGAAGCTCGAGAACACGAAGATCTCGCAGCTGGGCAAGGCCCGCCGCGTCGTGATCGACAAGGACACGACGACGATCATCGACGGCGCTGGTGACTCGGAGGCGATCAAGGCCCGGATCAAGCAGCTGAAGGGCGAGATCGAGAACACCGACTCGGACTTCGACCGGGAGAAGCTGCAGGAGCGGCTGGCGAAGCTGGCCGGCGGTGTAGCGGTGGTCAAGGTCGGTGCTGCGACCGAGACGGAGATGAAGGGCGACGCGGGCCGCCCTCGAGGAAGGCATCGTCCCGGGCGGCGGCGTGGCGCTGCTGAACGCAACCGGGTCGATCAAGCTGGACGGCTTGGCCGATCCGGACGAGCGGACGGGTGCGCAGATCATCGTCCGCGCGCTCGAGGAGCCGCTCCGCCAGCTTGCCTACAACGCGGGACTCGAAGGCTCGGTCGTCGTGGACAAGGTCCGGAACGCCGCCAAGGGCCAGGGTCTGAACGTCGACACGAACGAAGTCGAAGACCTGGTCAAGGCGGGGATCATCGACCCGACCATGGTCACGCGCTCGGCGTCGTCGCCGAGCCACCCGAAAAGGCCGGCGCCGGCATGCCGGGCGGCATGGGCGGCATGGGCGACATGGGCGGAATGATGTAAGGCAAGAGGGCGGTCGGTTCAGCGAGAAGGCCGGCCAGAGGGCCGGCCTTCTGCGTCAGAGGCCAGGCCGGTCAGGCGGCGGCGCGACTCGGTATGAACAACTGGGTGCTCCGGAAGGCCAGGGCGAAGAGAAGGATCGCGGTTCCGGAGAGGACCCCGAGGGCGGCGACGGAGAGGGCGACACTGAGTGCCTGGGAGGCTCCGAGGCCCGAGGCGATGAGGCTCGCGGCACCGCCGCCGACTTGCGTGGCGGCGCCCGCCGGACCGATCGGCAGAGCCGCCGCCGCCGCGCCGGCGCAAAGGAAGACGAGCGCGCGTGGGAACGAGTAGCCGAACCCGAGCCCACCCAGGAGCAAGAAGAGCGCACCTCCGCGCACGACCCAGCAGGCAGAGACGAGCAGCCACGCCTGTGACGCGCGCCGCACCGAGGTCGTGCGCGGGTCCAGCCAGCGGCCGAGCCGGAACCGCAAGGTGCGCCTGCTCGCGACCAGACGTGGGAGGGTGAGGATTAACGCGGCGGCCGCGACTCCGCCGACAGCTACGACTGCCAGGGCAGCGCGCACTCCATTCCCCGCGCCCGTAAACATGGCAGCGGCGAACGCCAGCGGCGCCAGCGCGGCGCTGTCGATCAGGCCGAGCATGAAGAGAGAGAGGCAGAGCGCACGCACGCCGGCAGGGCAGGGCCGGTAGCGGCGGACGACTGCGACCCGCATCGCGTCGTCGAAGCGGCCGGGAAGCACGACGCCGATCAGGGCGGCGCCGCCGTTGCCGGCCGCGAGTGCAAGCGGCTTGGGCCGCTCGTCCGCTGTGAACAGTCGGCCCCATCCGTACGCCTTGAGCCCCTGGGCGAAGAGAAGAAGGAGTCCCGCGGCCACGAGCAAAGCCGGGTGCCCATTCGACAACGGCCAGGAGGTCGTCGCGAAATGACGAACCGCCAGCAATGCCAGGACGATCACAATCGCGCCCGACCCGACAGCGATCGTCCACTGGCTTCGCCGCGAACGATGCAGGCGCACGAGCGCTGCGATCAGCAAGCGGCACCTGCCCTCGAGCACGATCGGCAGAGCCGAACCGGCAATCAGCGGCGCCGTCGCGGCTCTAGAGAGCGAACTGGTCACGCCGCACGCGGGCCGGCTTGGGAGGCAGCAGCACGCCACTGCCCACAGTTGAGGCAAATCGTGGTACCACTCGCCGGTTCGGCGGCTGGCCACCGGATCGAGGCAATGCTCGCCCGCGCTTCACGGGCCCAGACGCTGTGCTCCGTCTCTTGCGCGCAGCCCGAGCAATAACGGTGAAGCCCGCTCTTCTGCCGAGCGGCCGGCTTCGTTCGCGCAGCCCCGAGCCGCTCAGGTGCGAGGGAGGCGAGTCCCTCTTCAGTAGCAGGGACCACCTTTGGCTTGTTGCCGCGGACCATGAACAGGCCAGGCCGCTCTAGTTCATGAGACCTCTTCTGTGCCACGGTCACTCCTCGCTCACATCTGGTCAGCGGGCCAGCTGCTCTGCGCCCTTTGCTGTGCCTCCACCGCCGCCAGGAGGCGTCGGGCTCCCACCTCTTCCGACTCCAGCTCGACGGCGGCAGGAACGGGCTCTGTCGGCACCAGGCTCAAGCCAGACGGCCACTTCTCTGCAGGGCGAGCAGAAACCGTTCGCACTGCACCCGAACCGTCGTTGCGTATGCACGGCCAGCGCGTATCGAACGAGCCATGTCCACGTGACACTTCCACTGCGTCTCACCTCCGCACGAAAGCGGGAGGACGCAGGAGCGTCACCGAGTTCGCCTAGCTCGAGCTACATACTAGCCGTCATACGGCGAAAGCGACGCCGGGAGACAGCTTGATGAAGACGACCTACGTGCGGAGGTAGGCGAGGACTGCGTGAACCCTTCGGTTGTGTGCCGGGGTCGCCGGGATGCCGAGCTTGCTGAAGATGTGGCGGATGTGCGTCTCGATCGTCTTCGGGGCGACGTAGAGGCGCTCAGAGATGCCGCGGTCGGTCATGCCCTCTGCCATCAGGGCGAGCACCTCGCGTTCGCGTTTCGTCAGTTCGCGGAGCGGGTCGTCTTCGCGTGCGCGGTCGACTAGTTGGGCGACGAGGGCCGGGTCGACGACGGTTTCGCCTGCCGCGACGCGCTGGAGCGCGGCCACGAAGTCGTCGAGATCGAGCACGCGGTCTTTCAGCAGGTAGCCCCTTCGTCCCCGCCCGCCTTCGACGAGGCGGAGCGCGTACGCGGCCTCGACGTATTGCGAGAGGAGCAGCACGCCCACTTCGGGGTAGCGGTCCCCGATCTGCTCGGCTGCGACGAGCCCTTCGTCATTCATCGTCGGCGGCATGCGGATGTCGACGATCGCCACGTCCGGGCGCAGCTCGTCGACGACGGCCAGAAGCTCCTCGGCGGTCCCCACCTGTGCCGCGATCTCGATTCCGGCACCGGCGAGTACCCGCGCCAGTCCCTCACGCAGGAGCGCAGCGTCGTCGGCGAGCACTACGCGCACGGGATCTCCGCGTGGACGCGCGTGCCGCGGCCGGGAGGGCTCTCGAGCTCGAGTTCGCCGTCGAGGGCCTGGACTCTGTCGGAAAGCCCGCGCAGCCCCGAGCCGCGCGAAGGGTCGGCGCCGCCGACGCCGTCGTCCTCGACGTCGACGAGAACGCGCCCGTTCAGCGGGACGACGCTGACACGGACGCGCGACGCGCGCGCATACTTCGCGACGTTCGCGAGCGCTTCGGAGACCAGAAAGTACGCAGCGGCCTCCGCGGCCGCCGGCAGCCGCTCCTCGGGGATCTCCACGATCGTGACCGCCACCGGCGACCGCTCGGCGAGCGTCTTGAGCGCCGCGTTGAGACCATGCTCGGTCAGGACCGCTGGATGGATGCCGCGAGCAAGCTCGCGTAGCTCGGCGAGCGCGGCTCGCAGTTCTGCGTCGGCCTCGGAGAGGAGCTCAGTGGTGCCGTTGGCTTCCTGGCCGAGCTGGGCACGGGCGAGCTGGAGGGCGAGGCCGAGCCCGAGCAGCCGCTGCTGCGCGCCGTCGTGGAGATCGCGCTCGAGCCGGCGCCGCTCCTCGTCGCCGGCCGTGACGATGCGCACACGCGAGGCGCGGAGCTCCACGAGCTGTGCGCGCAGGTCGGCCTGCAGGCGCTCGTTCTCGAGCGCGAGCCTTGCGGCTGCGCCGGCCGCCAGGAGCAGGGCTCGTCGCTCGAGTAGCACCGGATCGTGCACGAGCGCGGCGACCGGCGCCCCGGGCGGGCCGAGCACCGTCACTGCCCGGTCGGGATCCGGCGCCGGCAACTCGAGCGGCCGCCCCTCACCGTCGACGTACGAGCCGCGCTCGGGGAGCCAGAGCGCCAGCTCGAGGCTAGGGTCGCCGAGCGTTCGCGCAAGCACGTCTCGCACAGAGCCGGGCGCTGTCCGCTCGAGCTCGACGACAAGATCGGCCACGGCCGACCGAGCAGTTCGCCCCCAGAGCAGGCCGGCCGCAAGCGCGAGGGGAACGGCGAACGCCGCGAATGTCACGACCCAGAACCATCCAGACCACCCAGAGCTCTTCCAGGAGTTGACCTGCGTGCCGTAGAGGGCGATCTGCACCGCGAACTGAACGGCGGCGAAGAATGCTGCGGCGACGAGCGGCAGGACAACCCTTCTCCCGCCCGGAGTTGCACGCACGAGCTTTCGAATCAGGAGAGCGAGGAAGACCACGGCCACGGGGAGGAGCAGGTCGTCGAGGATCTGCCTCGTCCCGGTCACGTCGTACCAAGCGACGTGCGTGAGCGGTCGCGCGAAGAGAGGCCATTCCCAGACCGTCGGGTCGTGCGGCGCGCGGGGATCGTAAAAGAGCAAGAGCGGCAGTGCGTAGACCAGCGCGAAGCCGTAGCAGAAGGCAACGAAGCCGCGTTCGATCCGCGTGCCCAGCCGGCCACTCGGGTACGAAAGGACCGCATGGATGAGGATCGCGCCGGCGAGGAGCGTCGTTGCGAACCCGACCGTGACCGCCGGCGCCGACCTCGGAAAGACGTACGGCATGTCCGAGACGACGTCGGCGAAAGGGTAGGCCGTAAGGAGGATTCCGGTCCGGCTCTTCGGCTGTCGTCGCCAGACGACGAGTCCGATCGTGATCGCCACGAACGCGGCTGCGTAGGCGATAGACGCCTTGCCCGCGGGGGGCCAGCCGCCGTGGATCGCTCCGACCGTCATCGTCCCGCACAGCGCTGCGCCCGCGGCCCAGACGACGAGTCGTAGGGCCCTCATGCTGCCTCGCTGACGAGTGCGGCGAGCGCGGCAGTCGTCAGGTCGCTCTTGGCGATGAACCCGCGGGCGCTCGAACGCTCGAGCGACCCGCCAAGGTCAGAGGCGCTTCGACTCGACGTCAGCACGACGATCGGAGCATTCGGATCCGCCGCAAGCACCTCCGCAAGCTCGAAATCCGGTCATGTCCGGCAGCAGCACGTCAAGAAGGACGACGTCCGGTCGGAGTTCACGCACCGCCGCGAGTGCGGAGGCGGCGTCGCCGGCCTCGTCGACGACCGAGAAGCCCGCTGCCTGCAGCAGCCTCCGAGCGAAGCTGCGGAAGCTCGGATGGTCGTCGACAACGAGCACCGTGGCGGTCACGGGCAAATCGTCGCACACGTCTCCAAGCGAAACCTCCTGGATTTCCCCGATCTTTTCGAAGTTCAGGGAAAGGCCTGACGACGGCGCCGAGGCGACCTCCTACCGTCGGCTTCCACAGCCGCTCCCTGATCGGCGGCATGGGACGCGAAGGAGGCACACATGTTGCTCGGGAAGGTTCTTCTGCTCGCCGTAACGATCGGAGCCTTCGATTTGGCGGCACCGGCAGCCGCCGGCGCTCCGCAGAGAACGATTTCGCCGCTCGCGCGAGTTGCGAGGACGCTCGTCCGCGATGGGGCTCCGGGCGCGCTCGTGGTCGTTCGAACGCCGACGGGAATCCGTCGAGCCGCAAGCGGTCTCGCAAGCCGGGAGCCGAGGGTCGCGCTGAGAGCGACCGATCGCTTTCGAGTGGCGAGCATCACGAAGCCGTTCGTCGCCACTCTCGTGCTCCAGCTCGTGGCCGAGGGAAAGCTTCGCCTTGACGAGTCGGTCGACCGCTGGCTGCCTGGGCTCGTCCCGAACGGCGGCGCGATCACGATCCGGCCGGGAGTGGTCGCCACGCGAGCTGGTGAGAATCGCGACTGCGCACGCGCCGCTGTTTCCGCCCGCGACGGGATGGTCGTATTCGAATACCAATTACGTCCTGCTCGGGCTCGTGGTCGAGGCGGTGACAGGGAAGACGATCGATCAGCAACTGCGGGAGCGAATCTTCGACTCGTTGGCGCTGGCGGCGACGTCGTTCCCCGCCGGAACCGAGATCGAAGGCAAGCATGCCCAGGGCTACATCGGCTTTGCAACGCTGCCGTCGCTTCCGATCGGGACGTTGATGGACGTAACGTCGGTGGTGAGCCCTTCCATTGGCTGGGCGGCCGGCGGCATCGTCTCGAACGGCGACGACGTCACGAGGTTCTTCGCCGCGCTCCTTGGCGGCCGCCTGCTCCGGCCCGACCTCCTGGCCGCGATGCGGACCGTTGCTTCCGGCTCTCAGTACGGGCTCGGTCTCATGAGGGTGGAGACGGCCTGCGGGCGGGTATTCGGGCACCTGGCCGACGGCCCGGGCTACCGGACGGTGGCGTACGCAAGTCCGAACGGCCGGCGCGTCGTGGTCGTGATGGTGAACATCGACGCGACCTACGTGTCGTGGTCTCAGCTGGAGGCGGCGGCTGAATCGGCGTTCTGCTCCCGACGCGTCAGTCAGCACTGAAGAACTAGTCGTCCGACTCCTTCGCTTCTTCCCCCGCCGGCTCGTAGATGAGGATGGCCACACCGTCGCCGACCACCTTCGAGTCGACTAACCGCAGCGGCTTCTTGTCGCTCGTCTCGGCGAAGAGGCGCCTTCCGCTTCCCAGCACGAGTGGGTACACCATCAGCCGGAGCTCATCGACGAGGTCGCGCTCGAGCAGCGTTTGCACGAGCCGGGCGCTGCCGTGGACGACGATGTCGCCATCATGCTCCCGCCTCAGCTTGGCGACCTCCTCGGCGACGTCCCCCTTCAGTACGGTCGAGTTGTTCCATTCGGGTTGCTCCAGGGTCGAGGAGACGACGTACTTGGGCATGGTGTTGAACTTGTCCGCGAATTCGCCTTCCCTGGATGGCCAGGCTTCGGCAAAGCCTTCGTAGGTCACCCGCCCCAGCAGCAGCGCCTCGGACGAGAAGACTTCGTCGAGCTTGAACTTGTCGCCCTCGTCTCCGCGGCTAAGCAATGCCGGTCGATCAGCTCACAAACACGTTCGCTGCACTTGCCGACCCGACCCGGCGGGCGATTCTTGCGCGGCTGGCGAAGGGGGAAGCGACCGTGAACGAGCTCGCCGAACCGTTCCCGATCACCATCCAGGCCGTCTCCAAGCATCTGAAGGTGCTCGAGCGCGCTGGACTGATCACACGCGGTCGTACAGCACAGTTGCGGCCTTCGCGCCTCGCGGCGGCGCCACTGAAGGACGCGGTGGACTGGCTCGAGCACTACCGTCGCTTCTGGCAAGGAAGCTTCGAGCGCCTCGACGAACGTCTCAATGCGACCGAGAAGAGACGTGGGCGTGGCTGAGGCCGGCATAACGATCACGCGCGTCTTCGAGGCCTCGCGTGAGCGCGTGTGGAAGGAGTGGACCGAGCCCGAGCGCTTCGCGGACTGGTTCGGTGGCAGCCAATCGGAGGTACCGCTCTCGACCGTTTCGATGGACGTCAGGCCCGGCGGCTTGTGGAGACTGACGATGTTCGCCGAGCCGGGGCCGCGCGAGATCCACTGGAAGGGCGAGTATCAGGAGGTAGTCGAGCCCGAGCGGCTCGTCTTTACTCTCTCCGACCAGCCGGGGGACGAGGCTTACGAGCTCATCACCGTCCTCCTCAGCGATCTCGGCGAGGGCCGCACGGAGATGCGCTTTCGGCAAAGCGGTCGCTTGCCCGCCGAGGTGTACGAGGGCGCGAAGGAAGGGTGGGGAACCTTCTTCGACCGCGTCGCGGAGCGTCTGGCCGCCGGCTGACCGCGTACGTCACTCGTCCTGGCGGCCTGCCTATGCGAACATATGTTCGTGTCCGGGGAAGCGTCGATCCTCCACGCCGACGTCGACGCTTTCTATGCGTCGGTCGAGCAGCGAGACGATCCTCGTCTGCGCGGGCGGCCCGTGATCGTCGGTGGGGGTGTCGTGCTCGCGGCCAGCTATGAGGCCAAGGCGTACGGGATCCGTACGGCGATGGGCGGCGCGCGCGCCCGCCACCTGTGCCCGCGTGCGGTCGTGGTCGCGCCCCGCATGTCCGCCTACTCCGAAGCGAGCAAAGCGCTGTTCCGGGTGTTTGAAGACGCGACGCCGCTGGTCGAGGGGCTGTCGATCGACGAGGCGTTCCTCGACGTTCGCGGGCTGAGGCGGCTCTCGGGTTCACCGGCCGAGATCGCCGTGCGCTTGCGACGCGATGTCCGCGAGCGGGTGGGGTTGCCGATCACGGTCGGGGTCGCCCGCACCAAGTTCCTCGCCAAGGTTGCGAGCGGTGTCGCGAAACCCGACGGCCTGCTGATCGTGCCGCCCGACCGCGAGTTGGCCTTCCTCCACCCGTTGCCGGTGGAGCGGCTCTGGGGAGTCGGGCACGTGACCGCCACCAAGTTGCGCGACCGGGGATTCACGACGGTTGGCGACGTCGCGCAGCTCGGCGAGGCGGCACTGATCTCGATGCTCGGCCGCGCGTCGGGCAGGCACCTCCATGCCCTCGCGCACAACCGCGATCCCCGACCGGTACAGGTGGGGCGACGCCGGCGCTCGATCGGTTCGCAGCGCGCGCTCGGCCGTTCCCCGAGATCGCCCGATGCCATCGACACCGTCGTCGTCGGCCTGGTGGATCGCGTCACCAGGCGGATGCGGACCGCTGGTCGGATCGGCCGCACCGTCGTCCTGCGGTTGCGCTTCCGCGACTTCTCCCGCGCGACTCGGTCGCACACATTGCCGCGGGCGACCGCCGAGACTCAGGCAATCCTGGCCACGGCGCGGTGGCTTTTGACGACGGTCTCGCCGATGATCGAGCGGCAAGGACTGACGCTCGTGGGAGTTGCTGTCTCCAACCTCGACAACGACCGGGCCGTGCAGCTGACGCTGCCATTCGAACGCCACAACGGCAGCGCTCTCGATGCTGCGCTCGACGAGGTGCGTGACCGGTTCGGTCCGCGCGCGGTCACGCGGGCCGTCCTGCTGGGCCGAGACCAAGGGTTGGAAGTGCCGCTGCTCCCCGACTGAGGGTCGCGGTGGGCAGAGTCAGTCGCCTTGTTCACGAGGCGGCATCATTCACGCTCGCATACGACAAGGAGGCCAACATGAGCGCAGAAAAGCCCCTGATCACGCGAACTGACTTCGTCTTTCTGCCAGTAACCAGCTTCAAGAAGGCCGAGGAGTTCTATAGCAGTGTCCTTGGCCTAACGTGCTCGGCGCGCTACAAGAACGACATCGGCGGCGAGTTCGAGACCGGCAGCCTGACGATCCAGGTCGTCGATTCCGCGAAGATCGGGCGCGAGTTCGAGCCCAGCAAAGGTGCGATTGCGCTGCACGTCGATGACGTCGCGGCGGCCCGTGCCGAGCTCGAAGCCCGTGGTGTCACATTCCGTGGCGAGATCATGGACACCGGCGTCTGCCATCAGGCATTTTTCGAGGATCAGGACGGGAACACACTCATCCTTCACCACCGCTACGCGCCTCGCTCCTAATGCGCAGCCGACAGGCTGCTGCTGGGCGGGTGGGGCCCAACTCTCGAAGTAGGGTGACGGTGTGTCATCCGCCTCGTCTGGAGGGACTCGACCTACGAAGAGCGATCGCGATCCCCGAATCCGCGATCTCCAGGCTTCGGTCGTTGCCACGCGCACAGCGCTCGAGGTCGCGCAGCGGAAGGCCGACGACCGAATGCAGGCGGAACGTGCGCAAGCGTCCGCGGAGGCCGAGCAGCTCAAGGCGATGATCACCGAGCTGAGGCAGGAGCTCGAGGCTCAGCAGCAGAGACACGCAGAGGTGCTACAGCAGCAGAAACAGCAGGCCGCCGACGAGATCAGACAGCTTCAGGCCACCATTCAAGCCATACGCGACGAGCTGGACGGGAAGAGACGATGAACGACACGGCGAGCGCGGACGGCGCGTACACCGAGTAGCTCGAGCAGCTTCGGCAGCTGCGCGCTCTCGCGTCGGGTTGCGGCGCTCGACTCCCTCGACGCCGCAGTCGACACCCTGCTCCAGGCGGCAGTTCAGGAGATCGCAGCCGACCAGGGTTCGATCTTCCTGCACGACAACGAGACCGGTGAGCTCTACACGTACGTTTCCACCGGCCTTGGATCGCGACAAATCCGGCTCTTGGACGACCTCGGCATTGCCGAGGCTGTGTTCCACAGCGGCGTCGGCGAGATCGTGCATGACGCGTACGCGGATCCGCGCTTCCACCGCGACGTCGATGAGCAAACGGGGTACACGACGACGTCGCTGGTCTGCGCCCCGATCAAGAACGCAAAGGGAGGCACGATCGGGGTCGTGGAGCTGCTGAACAAGGCGGAGGGCACCTTCGACATGAGCGACCTCACGCTGCTCGAGGGCATGACACGGGATTGCGCCATCAGCCTCAAGGCGCTTCAGCGGCTCGAGCGGGTGACGCGCGAGCGCCAGCGGGAGGTCGACTTCCTGAACCTGGTCTCCGATCTGACTTCGGAGCTCGAGCTGACGACGTTGCTCTCCCGCGTCGTGTCGGAGGCGACCCGCATGCTGGACTGCGACCGGACGACGCTGTTCCTCAACGACGAGAAGACCGGCGAGCTGGTCAGCTACGTCGTCGACAAGCTGGAGCTCGAGGAGATTTCCCAACCACCTGGGGATCGCCGGCACTACATTCACGTCCGGGGAATCGATTCGCATCCCCTACGCCTACGCCGACCTGCGCTTCAATCCCGCCTTCGACAGGGAGAGCGGCTACGTCACGCGGTGCATCCTCTGCGTGGCCATCTTCAACAAGGCCGGCAGGACGATCGGTGTCACGCAATCCCTCAACAAACGTGGAGGCCCCTTCACACCGGAGGACGAGAGCCGGCTGAGAGCGTTTACGGCACAGATCGCGAGCGCACTGGAGAACGCCAAGCTCTTCTCGGACGTCCAGGCGATGAGGAACTACAACGCCGCCATGCTCGAGAGCATGTCGAACGGGGTGATCACCTTCGACGAGGAGGGACGCGTCAACACGTGCAATGCAGCGGGGGCCCGGATCCTACGCCGGACGGAGGAGGAGCTGGTCGGCGAGCCGCCCGAGGACGTCTTCCGCGGAAGCGGATGGCTGGTCGAGCGCATCAATCACGTCGCCGACGCGCGCACCACCGATCTGGCGATGGATGCCGAGCTCGCCGTCGACGGGGAGACCGTTTCGGTCAACGTCACGGTCTTGCCCTTGCTGTCGAGCGACAACGCCCAACTCGGCACCCTCGTCATGCTCGAGGACATCTCCAGCGAGAAGCGAGTCAAGTCGACCCTCGCCCGGTACATGGATCCCGATCTCGCCGACCGGCTGCTGGCGGCCGGGTCGCGGGACGAGGTCCTTGGTGGCAACGAGTCCGTCGCGACCGTCCTCTTCTCCGATATCCGCGCCTTCACGACGTTGGCGGAGCAGCTGGGAGCCCAGCCGACGGTGACGCTGCTCAACGACTACTTCGCGCGCATGGTCGAGTGCATCTCGCAGCAGGGCGGGATGCTCGACAAGTTCATCGGCGACGCGATCATGGCGGTCTTCGGCCTGCCGGTGCCCCGCGAGGACGACGAGGATCGCGCGCTCCGTGCCGCGATCGCGATGATCCGGAGTCTGTGGGAGTGGAACCGCGAGCGCGAACAGCGTGGCGAGCCCATCCTCGACATCGGCGTCGGCCTCAACACCGACTCGGTCGTCGCCGGCAACATCGGCAGCCCGAAGCGAATGGACTACACGATCATCGGCGACGGCGTAAATCTCGCTTCGCGCCTGGAGAGCGGCTGCAAGCACTACGGGGCCCGGATCCTCTTGTCGGAGCTCACGATGGCGAAGCTGAAGGGCGTCTACCGGGTGCGCGAGGTCGACCAGGTGATCGTGAAAGGCAAGACGAAGCCAGTTGCGATCTTCGAGTGCCTCGACTACCACGACGCAGACTCGTTCCCAAACCTGATGGAAGCCGTAGGCGCGTTCAACGAGGGACTCGTGCGCTATCGGGAGGCCAGCTTCGACCGGGCCGGGGAGTGGTTCGAGCAGGCGCTAAAGGCAAATCCGGACGACAAGCTTGCCGGCATGTACCGCGATCAATGCCGAGTGCTGGTCGAGAACCCACCGTCGCCCGATTGGGACGGCATCTCGGTACTGGCACAGAAGTAGCTCAGCGGCGGCCCCGCGCGCCACGGGTGGTTGGTAGAACACGGCCGTGGCGATGTTCCTCGTCGTACTCCTCCGCTCCGGCCCCGAGTGGGACCCGTCGCGGCCGCTGGAGGAGCAGTCCGACTGGCCTGCGCACGCGTCCTTCATGGACGGGCTCGTGGACGCGGGCTTCGTCGTCCTGGGCGGGCCACTCGCCGACGAGCACCGCGTGGCGCACGTCGTCGAGGCCGATTCGGACGACGCTGTCCGCGCCACGTTCGCGCGCGATCCGTGGAGCAAGACGCATCTCCGGGTCGACACGATCGACCCGTGGACGATCCGGCTCGACGGGCGGCGCGCCTAACCCCGCAACTAGGTCATCGGCGGGGCCCCGGTGAACGAGAATCGGCGTAGAAGGAGTCTGGGATGAGGATCGGGATTATCGGCGCCGGGCATATAGGCGGCACACTTGCCAGACACTTTGTCGACGTGGGCCACGAGGTGGCGGTCAGCAACTCGCGACGCGGTCGACGCCGGCACCCTCGCTGAAGGCGGGCGCAAGCATCAACCCGGGGCCGCGGCATACACCGAGGGCCTGCCCACCGGAGAGTTGCGCGCCCGTCTTGCCTCATGAGAGGACCCCTACCTAGGGAGGACTGATGGACGATCCGCAGATCCATGGAAGCATCGAGCAACTCGTTGCCGAGGAGCACGAGCTGTGGGAGCGGGAGTCGGCCGGGAACGCGACCGAAGCCGACAGACAACGCTTGCAGGCGCTGAAGGTGTCGCTTGACCAATGCTGGGATCTCCTGCGGCAAC
>WNGB01004907.1_pt1 | contig 20169 bp, 19 predicted proteins | sample 5400681 | NCBI WGS metagenome assembly WNGB01 (sample SAMN13153367, study PRJNA577476) | soil metagenome | isolation source: 115 cm soil or saprolite under grassland replicate 2 | place: USA:California | collected 2016-06-15
TTGCCCGGGCGTGGTGACGAGCCTGCGGGAAGGCGGCAACGAGCTCTTCACGTTCTTCACCTTCCCCAAAGCGCAGTGGAAGACGCTGCGCTCGACAAACGCGATCGAGCGACTTCACGGAGAATTCCGACGCCGCGTGTAGCCAATCCTGGACCCGATGGGAGTGGGTGAACTCGTAGACCAGCCGGGACTTGCCCACCCCGGCCTCGCCCACGATGGCGACCACCTGGCCGCGGCCCACACCAGCCTGGCCGAGGACCCGGCGCAGGTGCTCGACCTCGGCGTCGCGGCCGACGAAGCGCGTCAGGCCTCGGAGGGCCGCCGCCTGCAGCCGCGTTCGCGCCGTCCCCGCCCCCGTCAACTCGAAGATCTCGATCGGGTCCGGGAGGCCCTTCACGGGGATCGGTCCGAGCGACCTCACCTCGACGTAGCCCTCGGCGAGCCGCACGGTCTCGCCGGTCAGCCGGACGGTCCCGGGCGGCGCCAGCTGTTCCATCCGGGCCGCGAGGTGGGTGGTCTGGCCGACAGCCGTGTAGTCCATGCGGAGATCGGTGCCGACGGAGCGGACGACGACCTCCCCCGAGTTGAGGCCAACCCGGATCTGTACCTCCACCCCGTGCGAGCGGCGCGTGTCGTCCGTGTAGCGCTTCAGCGACTCCTGCATCCGCAGGGCCGCGTAGCACGCTCGCACCGCGTGGTCCTTGTGGGCGAGGGGCGCGCCGAAGAGCGCCATGATCCCGTCGCCCATGACCTGGTTCACCGTGCCTTCGTACCGGTGGACCGCTTCCATCATCCGCTCCAGGACTGGGTCCAGGAGCTTCCGGGCCTCCTCGGGGTCGCGGTCGGCCAGCAACTCCATCGAGCCCTTGAGGTCGGCGAACAGCACGGTCACCTGCTTCCGCTCGCCTCCCAACGCGCCCTTGGACGTGAGGATCTTCTCGGCGAGGTGCCTGGGAGTGTAAGCCTCAGGTGAGGTGAAGCGTTGTCCACCCGGCGCAGCGGTCACCGGTTGCCCACATGCGAAACAGAAGCCTGCGCCCGCCGGCAGCTCCGTGTTGCACTTGGCGCACGCCAGCGTGAGACGGGCGCCGCACTTCATACAGAAGTGCGCCTCGGCCGGATGCTCCTGCTGGCACCGGGGACACGTCATGAATGGGCCGAGATTAGCCGGAGACTCTCCGGGGGGTCAAGGATCGCCGATCCGGTGTGGCACGAGACAGCGGCTTCACGAGTAATGGCGCAGGACGCCGTCTCAGTCACGCGCGTCTTGAGTCGGTTGATCCGAACTTCCAGAGGGCGCGCCGGCGGCCGCTTCCGTTTGCCCCCGCCCACGGACTCTGGCAGGATCGACGCACGATGGCGGGGGCTTCATCCGCGCTGCGCCACGGCTGGGACCGGCCCGGAGCGAGGCCGGCAGTGACGGAGAATGGGCTTCTTGAAAAGGCGGCTCACGCTTGTGGGCCTCGGGAGGTCGCCATGGCCAAGGGCAGCATCATGCTCCAGATCGCGGTTGAGCAGACGTTCTCGGGGCCGGTGAATAACGTTCCGGAAGTCTGGACCGTCGTGTTCGCGGCGCTCGATGGCCAGCGCACCGTGGTGCGCGAGATCGCCAGCGAGAAGAGCCACGCGGTGATGGTGATGGCAGCCCAGAACAACGTGATCGTGCCGGCGATCGGCATCTCGCAGGACGTCGCCACCGACGTCTGGCTCGCCTTCAATGATCTCCGGAGACCGCCATTGATCCTGCATGGCCCCTCGCACGTGCCCTCGCCGCCGGTTGACGGCGCGGCGCTCGCGCTCCTGCGCGTGCGCGATTTCGGCATGACGGTGGACCAGCATGCGGCGATCGCGACGATCCGCCGCATCGGGTCGCACGTCTATCTCGACGAGACCATTTCCTGAGTGGAGCTGGCGGCATCGGGGAGGTGGCGATGGAGATCGCGATCATCGGCGAGGGCGAAGTGGTCATCCGCTTCATCGACCGGCATGGCCATACATTGCTGCAGGAGCGGCTCGTCGTCTCGGGCCCACCGGGGGTCCAGGCCCTGCGGCACGTGTTGCTGTCGATCGGCACGGTCCGCGGACCTGCCGAGCTGGCGCCCGTGGTCGCCTCGCTGAGCAACCCCCAGCAGCGCGTGACGTTCGACGGCGAAGACCCCGCGCGCTTCGCGCGCCGCCGATGCAAGGCGATCGGCTGCAGTGCGACCGTCGTGCGCAACGCGGCGCGCGGAAAGGCGCCGGCCCCGACGCCTCGCGGCCCCGGCTTCGCGAGCGTCAGCGAGCCGGCGATGCCGCGCGTGCTGCGGACCGCGTCGGGCCACGCTCGCCGCCGTCGCTGACCGGGAGGGCGGAGCCACGTTCGCGCCGGGCGATTCGGCTTAGACTCGCGGCCACGGAACACCAGGGGAGGGATCATCGCCGCTGCGGCTGGCCAATCTGCTATTCATCCCGTCCGCTGCGCACTCGCGCGACGTCAGCGGCTGCTACGGCCATCCGATCGTCAAGACGCCCAACATCGACAAGTTCGCCGCGCGCGGCACGATGTTCACGGATGCCTACACGAACTGCCCGATCTGCGTACCGGCGCGTGCCAGCCTGCTGACCGGACGCTACGTCGCCGCCAAGGCGCTCGGTCTGACGATTCCGCCGTCGCTGCTCGGGCGGGCGGATCAGGTCATCGAGTGACTGGACGATTTCGGTGGGCCGAGGTCGTGGGCGCAAATCGGGAGTCAAGCTCCGCGCCTGTTCCACAAGTCGAGCGGGCCGCCGTTATCCGAGCGAGCGAGGAGGGCTGGCTCATTTTCGTTGATAGATTCCGTTGTCCTGTTCCGGGCGCTCCCAATTGCCTTATAGCCGCCCAGGCGCTTCCAGTTGCGGTAGAGGAAGTCCGGGGACATGGCGAGGAGTGAGGCGGTTTCCTCGAGCCGGAGAGGCCGGTCCGGTTCGGAGGGCGCTCGAGGAGTTGGCCGCATCCCTCCGGGTCGACCTCAAGCCGAGGAGGAGCGTCGGCGTCGTCTCTCACGCGAGGTCTTTCCCATGGTGAAGCGCTTCTACGACGGCTGGCCCGATGAAAGCGCGCGCCAGCCCTTCTATCGACCGAGCTCGCGCAGCTAGAGCTCGACCATCCGGCTCTGCCCTCAACGACGAGGCCAGGGTGCAATTGTTACCGCGTCGCATCTTCCCGGCTCCTCCTCCCGACGAGTTCAGGAGCAAGCCCGCCAATCGTAACCTCTGGAAAAACTGTGTCCTCCGGGTCCCCGGGGGCGACGAAGAAGACACCGCGGCCTGGCATCCATCTCGCAAAGGGTGCCTGTTTTCGGAAGCTCGAATCTGCGCAGGCTTGACCGAGGACGAAAGGGGAGAGAGATGGAGCGCAGTGATCTGGGCGACTTGGACCTGTCGTCGAGCTCCCCGACCGCTGATCGGGAAGAGCCCGATGGCTCGACGCATGTCGTCCAGTTCTACGACGATGAGACCTTTCTCCTGGACGCCATCAGCTGCTTCATCGGCCCCGCCCTTCGCGCGGGCGAGGCATGCCTGATCATCGCCACCGCGCCACATCAGACCAAGCTCGCAGAGCGGCTCGCCGCAGGCGGCTTCGATCTTTCCGCCCTCTGCGAGCAGGGCCGCTACGTCACGCTGGACGCCGCCGAGACGCTCTCGCGATTCATGGTCGACGGGTGGCCGGACGAGAAGCGCTTCGTCGAGGTCGTTGGCGGGACCGTGGCGAGGGCGGCCGCAGCGGGCCAGGTTCCCCACGTCCACGCGTTCGGCGAGATGGTCGCCCTGCTCTGCGCTGAGGGCCGGCCCGAGGCCGCCATCCGTCTCGAAGAGCTCTCGAACGATCTCGCCAAGACGCTGTCGTTTTCCCTCCTGTGCGCATACCCGTCGGGCGCATTCCGCGGGCAGGCGTGCGGCGCGACCCTCCTCCGGATCTGCGGCGTGCACTCGCGCGCCTTTGCCTCCGAGAGCTCGGCGGGGCTGAACGGCCGGGAGGATCGAGTGGGGACCATCACGGCCCTGCCGGAGAAGGCCCCGGCGCGCGAGACGGAGAGCGCGGGACCGGATATCGCCCAGGCTCGGCTGGCCGCCATCGTCGAGTGGTCGGACGACGCAATCGTCAGCAAGTCCTTGGACGGTATCATCACGTCCTGGAACCCGGCCGCCGAGCGGATGTTCGGCTGGACGAGCGCGGAGGCCGTGGGCCGGCACATCACCCTCATCATTCCCCGGGACCGTCGCGCCGAGGAAGACGAGGCGTTGTCTCGGATCCGCCGGGGGAAGATCCTGGAGCACTTCGAGACCATCCGTATCACCAAGGACGGTCGGCTCTTGAACATCTCGCTCACCATATCGCCGATCAAGAATGCCGAGGGCTGCATCGTCGGCGCTTCGAAGATCGCCCGGGATATCACTGAGAAGAAACGACTCGAAGCTGAGCTGGCCGAGAAGCTGCTCCAGCTGGCCGACGAAGACCGGCGCAAGAACGAGTTCCTTGCCATGCTTGGGCACGAGCTGCGAAACCCGCTCTCCGCGGTGCGCAATGCCGTCATCACCGCGCGCCTTGATCCCTCGCGGCGGGACCGAGCGCTCGACATCGCCTACCGCCAGACCGATCAGCTCGCGCGACTGGTCGACGATCTCCTCGACGTCGCCCGCATCACGCGGGGCCGGATGAGCCTGCGCATGGAGACGGTGCGCCTGGCCAGCGTCGTGGAGCGTGCCGTCGAGGCCACTCGGGATCTCGTCGAGGCGCGGGCGCACGTCCTCAGCCTCGCGCTGGCGGACAAGTCCCTGCACGTCGACGGGGACGTCAACCGACTGGAGCAGGTCGTCGTCAACCTCATCACGAACGCCGCGAAGTACACCGAGCCGGGCGGACGGATCGAGGTGATGGTGCAGCGCGAGGACGAGGAGGCGGTGCTGCGAGTGCGGGACAACGGGGTGGGCATTGCCCCGGACATGTTGCCCCGCGTGTTCGACCTCTTCGCTCAGGCGCAGCGAGGCCCCGAGCGAATCGAGGGCGGCCTCGGCATTGGCCTCACCGTCGTGCAGCGCCTCGTGGAGCTGCACGGCGGGCGGGTGAAGGTCATCAGCGAAGGCCTGGGTCGAGGCTCGGAGTTCCGCGTGTCCTTGCCCTGCCTTCCCGTCGCCGACGGGGCGGCCGTTCCTGCCAGAACCGAGGTGGAGGCCCACGGCGGGCCCGTTCGGGTGCTCGTCGTCGATGACAACGCGGACGTGGCCGAAGGGCTGATGATGCTCCTCGAGCTGCTCGGGCACCGTGTTCGTGTCGCTCACGACGGCATTGCGGCCCTGGAGGCCGTGCGCGTGAACGTGCCCGACCTCATGCTCGTCGATATCGGGCTTCCGGGGATGGACGGGTACGAGTTGGCGCGTAGCGTCCGTCAGGATCCCCGGCTCAAGGACGTCATGCTCGTGGCCCTCACCGGGTACGGTCGCGACGAGGACAAGCGAAAGGCGGTCGAGGCCGGGTTCGACGACCACTTGGTGAAGCCGTTGACCGTCGAGGCCTTCCAGAAATTGCTCGGGCGGCTCGGGAAATTCGAGGCGCGCGGAGGACCCTCGGGGGCCACCGTGTCCACCGACTGAGGAGAACCAGCGCTCCACGGTCACTGCGTCCAGCTCAGTGCCGTGAAGGCGAAAACCTCGGCCTCGCGTCCGTTGAGATCCAGAGGGCCGAGGTCGCGAGCGTGCCACCGCCATCACGGCGATCTGCGTCTCGTCAGGGGCCCACTCGATCGCGGCGAGCAGCTCCTCCCGCTCTTGGTCATCTTGGGCGTCGTTGGGGCACCTCTTCGGAGAGAAGTCGAAGAGGCTCTGACTCTGCTAGACTCCCGCCCAGCCAGTGAGGTGGGCTCCTGCATGGACCCGGCCCGGTTTCCCCACGCCCCGAATCTCCTCGCGCTGGACTGCGAGGGGACCCATGTCGTGTGCGAGCTGCCGCTCGCTCACCACTCCCGTGCGGGTATCCAGCACGGCCACTTGCTGCATGCGCGTATGCAGGTCGCATCCCACGAATGTCATGGCGTCGGTCTCCTTTCGGAGAGCGCTGTCGCCGATGGCGAGCATCGCAACAGCGCGAGACCGTTCTCATGACATCAGTGATTGCCCGCCGGATGTTCTTCGGCGTTGTCGCGGGCGGCCTCCTCGCCGCGCCGCCGGCCGCCGAGGGGCAGCAGCCGTCCAAGACCTGGCGCATCGGATTGGTCTCCCCGCTTTCGCGCTCCGAGACGGATCGCCAGGACGGGTTCCGGCAGGGCATGCGCGAGGCCGGATACGTCGAAGGCAGGGATTTCGTCATCGAGGGTCGCTTCGCGGAAGGACAATACCAGCGTATTCGGGGTCTCGCGGAAGAGTTGGTCCGGATGAGGGTCGACGTGATCGTGGTCTGGGGCACACCCGCAAGCATCGCTGTCGCGCAGGCAACCTCTACGCTCCCCGTCGTCATACTGAGCGTGACTGATCCCGTAGCATCCGGTCTCGCCGCCAGTCTGGCGCGGCCCGGTCGCAACATCACTGGCGTGGGCAATCTCTCCCGCGACCTGAGCGGCAAGGTGCTGGAACTGCTCGTCCAGGTCGTTCCCGGAATCAGCCGTGTCGCCGCGTTGCGCAATCCGCTGAATCCGAGCTCCGCTCTTCACCTGAAAGAGACCGAGGCGGCGGCCCGCGCATTGGGCCTGGAGCTCCAGCTCGTCGAGGCTCGCGCGCCCGAGGACCTGGAAGGCGCGTTTGCGACTATTCGAAGAGGTCGCGCCGGGGGGATTGTGGTCCTCACAGACGCGATGTTCATCGGTCAGCGCCATCGAATAGGGGATCTCGCGACGAGGAGCCGGTTGCCCACCGTGTTCGCGCGACGTGAGAATACCGAGGGCGGTGGCCTCATGTCGTATGGGCCCAGCTTGTCGGATCAGTTTCGCCGCGCCGCAACCTACGTGGACAAGATTCTCAAGGGCGCTAAGCCCGGTGACCTCCCCGTGGAGCAGCCCACCAAGTTCGAGCTGGTGATCAATCTCAAGACCGCCAAGGCGCTCGGGCTGACGATTCCGCCGTCGCTGCTGTCCCGGGCGGATGAGGTCATCGAGTAATCGTGACGTGGCCGGCGTCTCGTGCGTGAGGAGCGTGCCGTGACCGCCACCGCCGAGCCACGCGAGTCCCCGATCAGATTGACGCACGTCATCTACGCCCTCCATGCCTTCAGCCTGGTCACGGGGATCGTCGGCGCCGCCACCGTCGTGGGTGCGTTTCTCACCGGCTGGCCCTCGATCATCGCCGTCATCCTGAACTACGTGAAGCGAAGCGAGGTGCGCGGGACGTGGCTCGAGTCGCATTTTCGATGGCAGATCCGCACCTTCTGGTTCGGGCTGCTGTGGGTGACGCTGTGCGGGCTGTTCGTTGTCGCCACACTCGGCATAGGCCTCCTCATCGCGTGGCTGCCGCTGACGTTGGTCGGGTTGTGGTTCATCTATCGGATCGTGCGCGGATGGCTCCGGCTGATGGACCACCGGCCGATGTACGCGTAGCCGGATGAACCGGCGCGCCTTCATCGGCAGCCTCGCCCTCGGGACCCTCGCGGTGCCCTGGGCAGCCCGCGCCCAGCCATCGCGCAAGGTCACATCCAGCTACTCGTTGGTGAGCCGGTTGGACTAAGATAGCGGCTTGTACAACAACCGAGGGCAGGTCAACCTAGAGGAGCCGCTATGAAGGTTCCGTACTACTACAAGTCGCTAAACTGGAAGGCGCTGGTCCGGGAGTATCCGCCATCCAAGGACTTCGCGGACACTGTCTTTCGCTATGACCGGAAGAAGATCGCCCAGATCCAGAGCCGCCGCTTCCTGGAGATCGTGGAGTACGGCTGGCGCAACCCCTTCTACCGCAGGCACTGGGAGACCCACGGCGTACGGAAGGGTGACATCAAGTCGGTGAAAGACATTGGGAAGCTTCCGACGGTGGCGGTGGAGGATTTCAAGGAGGGAATCAAGGCGAAGCCTCCCTTCGGTGAGCACCAGGGACTCGGGATAGCCGACGCGGTGCGGATCCCGATTAAGATTCAGTCGAGCGGTGGGACCACGGGGATGCCGCGCCCGACGCTCTTCACACCCTGGGAGTGGGAGATGCAGGGGATCCAGGGGTCGCGGGCGCTGTGGATCCAGGGCGCGCGCCCTGGCGATGTCATGCAGATTCCCTCCACGCTCTCCACGGCGAACCTCGGCTGGTTCTACTACCTCTCGTGCATGAACTGGTCGGGGATCATACCCGTCACCACAGGGAGCGGCAACGTCACCGCGAGCCGGCGGCAGCTCGAGGTCGCTTTCGAGTGGGGAACCAACCTCTGGGCCGGATTCCCCGAGTATCTGATGCACCTGGCCTCGGTGGCCGGACAGGAGGGGCTCGACCTGAAGAAGCTCAAGACCAAGTTCATCGCCTCCTTTCTGGGTCCTGACCTGGATGGCAGCCTGCGCAAGCTCATGGAGGGGACGTGGCACTGCCGCGTGTACGACAATTACGGGACGCACGAGGTTGGCCTCCCCGCGTTCGAGTGCCGCGAGCAGGACGGGCTCCACATCATGGAGGACATGTTCATCGTAGAAGTGGCCGACGTGGACACTGACCAGATTCTCCCGGCCGGCGACAAGGGGAACCTGGTCATCACGAGCTTCTACCGTCATCACCCGCCACTCATCCGCTATAACCTCCGGGACTATATCCGACTGGTGAGCGACGGGGCCCGGCGCTGCGGCTGCGGTTCGCATCTCAGGAAGATGGACCACTTCCTCGGGCGGAGCGACGACATGGTGAAGCTTCGGGGGACGAACGTCTTCCCCATGGCCTGCGTGGGAGCCATGACCGGGGACGATCGGACCACGGGTGAGTGGCTCTGCGTGGTGGAGCGGAAGGAGTCGGGCCTGGACATGCGGGACGAGATGACGGTCAAGGTGGAGGTGAAGGAGGGCGCCACCGACCGCGAGGGCCTCAAGGCGAAGCTAGAGGATCGGCTGCGATCGGACCTCGGTGTCAAGGTGACGGTGGAGCTGATTCCCGCCGGGAGCCTGGCCAGCTACAGCTACGGCCGCGAGGGGAAGGCCAAGCGTCTCCTCGACAAGCGCTTCGAGAGGAAAGCATGATCAACTTCGGGGTCATGGCGAACAGCCACCCCGCGTCAGCGGCGGACGTGTCGCGGCTGGTGGACGAGATGGTCGCGGAGGCACAGCAGGCGGAGAGATACGGCTTTGACTCTTTCTTCGTGACGGAGCACCATCAGGAGCCCTCGGGGTACCTGCCTTCGCCGCTGCCGCTGTTGGCGGCGCTGGCCGCGCGCACGTCAACCATCCGCCTGGGCACCGGCATCGCGGTCCTTCCGCTGTACCACCCCGTCAGAATCGCTGAGGACTGCGCTGTCATCGATATCATCTCCAAGGGGCGACTCATCCTGGGGGTGGGGATGGGCTACCAGGAGGTGGACTTCGCCGCCTATGGCCTCCGGGTGAGCGACCGCGTGTCGCTCTTCGAAGAAGGGATCGAGATCATCAAGCGGGCCTGGATGGAGGAGAAGCTCTACTTCGTCGGCAAGCGCTATACGTTGACCAACATCAGCGTCACCCCCAAGCCGGTGCAGAAGCCGCGCCCGCCCATCTGGATCGCCGGGGTCGGGGACGAGGCGATGAAGCGCGCCGGGCGGGTGGGCGATGCCCTGTTGGCCGACTCGTTCCAGCTGCCGGCGCGACTCAAGCGGCGGACGGACCTGTATCGGCAGACGGCGGAGAGCCGAGGCAACCGCGCGCAGGTGGTGCTGTTCCGGGAGGGATTCGTGGCGACGACGCAGGAGGAGGCGGTTCGCGAATATGAGGCGGGCCTGCTTAGCACCCACCGCTACTACTGGCGCCACGGGTCGTACTATCAGGACATTGGAAAGGAGGAGGACCTGGACTTGACACGGATCGGGCTAGAGCGGCTGATCCTGGGGACACCCCAGGATTGCATCGAGCGAATCCGCACGTGGAATGAGGAGATCGGTGCGGACTACTTCTTGATTCGTTTCAAGCACCCAGCCGGTCCGCCCCACACAAAGGTCATGGAGGCGCTCAGGCTCTTCGGCGAGGAGATCATCCCAAAGTTTCGATAACCCCGGGACATAGGAGGATACGTGATGATGGGCCAACGGTGTCACGGATTGATGCTGATGCTGGTCGTGCTGCTGGCTCTCGGCACGGCTGCGCCGGTGCCGGCTGCCGAGAAGACCCTCGAGATCGGGGTTCTCGGGCCGCTCTCCGGCGGCGCGGCGTCGTACGGTGTGGAGCTGGTCCGGGGCGCCGAAATGCGGGCCGACGAGATCAACAAAGCCGGCGGGGTCAAGGTGGGCGGGGACGTCTACAAGATCAAGCTGGTCACCTACGATCACAAGGCCAGCGCGGCCGACGCTGCCACCGCCGCCAACAAGCTCATCTTCCAGGACAAGGTGAAGTACATCATCGGCAATGCGGTCGGCGCGACCTGCAATGCCGTGCAGACGGTGACGGAGCCGCAGAAAGTGCTGTTCGCCTTCGTCTGCTGGGGGACCAACAATCTCGGGCCCGACAAGCCGTACTCCTTCCGATCGATGCTGAGCCAGTGGGAGGCGGCCGAGCCGTTCTATCGCTGGGTCAAGGAGAAGCACCCGAACATCAAGAAGGTCGCGGTGCTCTCGCCCAACGACACGAGCGGGCTCGACACCAACACGGCCGTGGTCAAGGCGGTCAAGGGTCTCGGCCTCGAGATGGTGGCCGACGAGACCTACGAGCGCGGGACCAAGGACTTTTACCCGATCCTGAACAAGATCCTGGCCAAGAAGCCGGACATGCTCGATGTGGCGGCCTCCCCGCCCGGCGAGGCGGGCCTGATCCTGAAGCAGGCGCATGAGCTGGGATTCAAGGGCGCCAAGGGATGGACCGCGGGCACGAACCCAGCCAGCCTGGTGAACATTGCTGGCCAGGAGGCCGCCGAGCGGGTCTGGAGCCCGATCAACATCAACGTCAAGAGCGACTTCGTGGACGCCAAGGTCCGGAAGTTCGGTGAGGAGTACGAGAAGCGCTACAGGGAAGTGCCCGGGGTGATCGCGGTAGCCAACTACGCTGCCTTCGACGTCTTCACGAAGGCGATGCAGGAGGCCGGCTCGGTCGAAACCGACAAGGTGCTGGCCGCGCTGACCTCGCGTCCGTACGACACGGTCTGGGGCCGCCTCGTGATCGGGGCGAAGGAGACGTACGGGATCGACCGGCAGTTCCTCTATCCGTTGGTGATCAGCGAGATCCGCAGCGGGAAGAGCGTGGACATCGAGCAGGTCCTGCCGGCCGCCCTGAAGGCGCCGAAGAAATAGGCTCCCCGCGGGGGGTGAGAGACGTCTCCCACCCCCCGCGCTCCCGCCGACCATGCCGATCGACCTCCTGGCCCAGGCGCTGCTGAGCGGGTTCGCCCTAGCGCTCGTGTACGTGCTGGTGGCCCTGGGCCTGACCCTTATCTTCTCGATCTTCGAGATCATCAACTTTGCCCACGGCGAGTTCTACATGCTCGGGGGCTACGTCACCTACTTCGGCTTCGTGGTCTTCGGCCTCCCCTACTTCCTGACGCTTGTCCTGGCGATCGTCGTGGTGGGGCTCGCGGGGCTGGTCGCTGAGCGGCTGATCTTCCGGCACCTTCGGGGCAAGACCCTGAACGCGTTCATCGTGTCCCTGGGACTCCTCTGGGTCCTTCAGTCCGGGGCGCAGCTCTCCTTTGGCGTCTTGGACAAGTCGGTGCCATCGACCTTCTCTGGCATCATGCGCGCCGGAGGGATCATCATCTCGGTCGAGCGGTTCGTCGTGGTGCTTGCCGCGGTGGGACTCATCGCCGTTCTCTACGCGTTTCTCCAGTGGACGCGCCTGGGCCGGGCCATGCGGGCCGTCGCCCAGGACCCCGACGGGGCGGCGCTCCAGGGCGTCAACATCGAGGGCATCTCCATGGTGGGCTTCGCCATCGGCTGCGCCCTGGCCGGGTCCGCCGGCGGCCTGCTGGCGCCGGTCCTCTCCGTGAGCCCGACCATGGGAGCGCTCCCGGTGATCAAGGCATTCATCATGATCATCGTGGGTGGGATGGGTAGCCTCCCGGGCGCGGTCTTGGGCGGGCTCCTCCTGGGAATGGTGGAGGGGATCGGCTCGCTTTTCTTCGGCAGCGCCGCGGTCAACCTTCTCGGCTTCCTCATGGTGATCGCGGTCCTGCTGGTGCGGCCGCGGGGGCTCTTCGGTGCCGCCTAGACCCGCGCTCCGGCGCGCGCTGATCGGCTACGGGCTTCTCGCCGCGGCGAGCCTGGGCCTCCCACTCGTGACCCGGGACTCCTACTACATCGACGTCGCCACCACGATCCTGATGAACCTCGTCCTCACGATGAGCCTCCGTCTCGAGATGAGCACGGGGCAGCTCAACATGGCCCACATCTCGTTCATGGGGATCGGCGCCTACGCCTCGGCGCTCCTGGTGATGCGGGGCGGCTACTCTTTCTGGATCATGCTGTGGGCGGCAGGGCTGGTGGCCGCCGTCTGCGCCCTTCCCATCGGGACTCTGGCCCTCCGCGTCAGCGGTCCGTACTACTTCCTGATCACGTTCGCGTTTTCCGAGGTGGTCCGCCTCATCTTCAACAACTTCTTCGTCGGGTGGTTCGGGGGGCCCTCGGGGCTCGTCCAGATCCCCAAGCCCGATCCCCTCCGCCTCGCGGGCCTCCAACTGACCTTCGTGAGGAAAGCGGATCTGTATTATCTGATGTGCGTTCTCCTCCTCCTGGTCGCCGCGGTCCTCGTGCGTCTGGACTACTCGCGCTTCGGCCTCACCGCCAACGCCATCCGCCAGGGCGATCTCCTGGCGGAGACGCTCGGGGTCAGGGTCTTCCGCTACAAGCTCACGGCGTTCGTCCTCGGGAGCTTCATGGCGGGACTCGCCGGTGCGTTCTTCGCCCACTCCCACCAGGTCCTCCATTCGAGCGACTTCGGCCTCGAGCCCATGGTCCTCCTCGTGATCTTCACGGTCATTGGAGGAACGAGGAGCGTCTGGGGGCCGGTGATGGGCACCGTGGCGCTGACCATCATCTCCGAGTCCATGCGCGAGTTCCACCACTACGAGACTCTCGTCTACGGGGCGGTACTGATCCTGACCATGCTGCTCGTGCCCGAGGGGCTGATTTCGCTGCCGGGGAAATTGGTTCGACTCGTCCGGCGCGGTCGCGGAGGGGAAGCGGAGGCTATGGGGGTCGGCGTTGCTTCTTGAGCTCAGGCGCCTCACGCGGCGGTTTGGGGGACTCGTGGCCGTCTCCGATCTCTCCATGACGGTGACGCAGGGGACGATCCACGGTCTCATCGGCCCCAACGGCGCCGGCAAGAGCACGGTTTTCAACCTGATCTCTGGCGTGCTCCCGGCGTCGGCCGGCCAGGTTCTCTTCAAAGGGAAGCGAATCTCGGGCCTGGGCCCGTCGGAGATCTGCCGGCGGGGGGTGGCGCGCACGTTCCAGGCGACCACGCTCTTCCGCGAGTTCACGATGCTCCAGAATCTCCTCGTCGCGGCCCATCTGCGGGCGGCGGACGGGCTGGCGTCGGCGCTCTTCGCCTCCCGCGCCTACCGGCGGAAGGAGCGCGAGGCCCTGGCCAGCGCGCAGGAGCTCTTAATCTCCCTCGGCCTCGGCGGGACCGCCCAGGCGTGGCGCTCCGTAGAGAAGCTTCCGCACCGGGACCAGAAGGCGCTCAGCATCGCGATGGCGCTCGCCACGGGAGCAGAGTTGGTGCTGCTGGACGAGCCGCTGGCCGGGCTCACTGCCCGGGAACGGGAGGACACGCTGAGCGTGCTGCAGAAGCTCCGCGACCGGAGCCTGACCATCCTCCTGGTGGAGCACGATATGAGGGCGGTGATGGGGCTCTGTGACGTCGTCACGGTCCTCGACCACGGCGTTCGGATCGCGGAGGGCACGCCCCGAGAGATCCAGGAGAACCCGGCGGTGATTGAGGCGTACTTGGGGGCGGAAGAGCATGCTTGAGGTGAGGGACCTTCACGTCCACTATGGCAACGTGGCGGCGGTAAACGGGGTATCGCTTTCGGTGGCCGCCGGCGAGATCGTGGCAGTGATCGGGCCCAACGGCGCCGGCAAGAGTTCCACCCTCCGGGCCATCTCCGGGTTGGTGCGTCCGTCGGCAGGGCGGATCATCTTCCACGGAACTGACATCTCCGGCTGGAAGGCGCACCGGGTCGTGGGGCTTGGCCTGAGCCACGCCCCAGAGGGACGGCGGCTCTTCCCGCACATGACCGTGTTCGAGAACCTCAAGATGGGCGCCTACCTCCGGGGGGACGGCGGCGCCATCGACCGCGCGTTGGAGGAGGTCGTGGCCCGCTTCCCGCGTCTCGCGGAGCGCCGCCGTCAGCGGGCGGGAACGCTCTCGGGTGGCGAGCAGCAGATGCTGGCGATCGCCCGCGCCCTCATGGCGGAGCCGCGGATGCTGATCCTGGACGAGCCGTCCTTCGGGCTGGCGCCCATGGTAGTGAAGGAAATTGGGCGGATCATCCAAGCGATCAACCGGGACCGGAAGGTGGCCGTGCTCCTGGTGGAGCAGAATGCGCGGATGGCGCTCTCCATCTCCACCACCACCTACGTCATGGAGACCGGCACGATCGTGCTGGACGGCCTCTCGGCGACGCTCCGCGAGAGCCCGCATGTCAAGGCGGCCTACCTCGGCGGCTGATGTCGACCCCGCCCGTTCGCTTCGGTATCGCGGTCGGCGGTTGCTCGCGGGTGGTCCCCGGGCCGGAGGAGCTCGCCGAGTTCGCGCGGAAGGCCGAGACGGTGGGATTCGACTCGATCCAGGTGGGAGACCACATCCAGTGGCATGTGCCCATCCTCGAGTCCACGACCCTCATGGCGGCCTTTGCCGCGGTGACCGCTCGCATCAGGGTCGCCAGCGGCGTCATCATCCTGCCGCTCCGTGACCCAGTGCTGTTGGCGAAGACGATCGCGAGTCTGGACGTGCTGTCCGGTGGGCGCGTGATCTTCGGAGTCGGTGTCGGAGGGGAACACCCCGCCGAATACTCGGCGATGCGGATTTCGTTGAGCGAGCGCGGGTCGCGCGCGAACGAGAGCCTGGAGATCATCAAGGGCCTCTGGGCCAAGGAGCGCTTCAGCTACGAGGGGACACACTTCAGCATCCGCGACGTGGAGATCTCGCCCCGGCCAGTGCAGCCCTCCATCCCCATCTGGGTCGGGGGTGGTTCCGAGCCGGCGCTCCGCCGCGCGGCCCGATACGGGGACGGCTGGGTCGCTGCCTTCTCGAGCGTCAGGAAGTTCACCCGCCTCTCAGCTGACCTCCGTCGGTTCATCCAGGAGGGGAGGCGGAGGGTAGAAGGATTCACGCTCGGCATCTACCTCTTTGCCAATGTGGACGACGATGCAGCGCGCGCCCGGGAGGCGGCCGCGCGGTACGTGGAACGGGTATACGGCCTCGAGGGAGCGCGGATCGTGGAGCGTTTCGGGGCGGTGGGTCCTGTGGAGGCGTGCGCCGCGCGAGCCCTGGCCTATGTCGAGGCTGGGGCGGACTACATCGTGCTGGGGCCGGCTTCGGATGCCCGGGACTGGCCGCGCCAGCTCGACGGCTACGGGGAGGTTATCGAACGAGTCCGGCTGCGAACAGGAGACCACTGATGGGCCACGAAGCGATCCTGGTCGAGAACGCGGGGGCAATCTGCCGGATCCGGATGAACCGGCCGGAAAAGCTGAACGCCCAGAATCCCACGCTCATCAACGAGATGGACGCGGCATTCGCGGCGGCGGCGGCCGATCCCGCCGTCCGGGTTGTCATCCTCTCCGGCCAGGGTCGGGCGTTCTCCGCCGGGCACGATCTGGAGTACCCGGGCTATGACCGGCGCGGCTACACGTACGAGACGCGGCTGGACATGGAGCGGGAGGTGTTTGTCGGGAAGTTGCTCAGGATCCGGAACCTCCCGAAGCCTACCATCGCGCAGGTCCACGGGCACTGCGTGGCGGCCGGGCTGATGCTGGCCTGCATGTGCGACCTGATCGTCTGCGACGAGACCGCGCGGTTCGCGAACCCCGTGCTGCAGATGGCGCTGGCCGGGGTCCAGCTCCTCGTGGAGCCGTGGGAGATCGGGGCCAGGAAGGCCAAGGAGCTCCTCTGGACGGCGGAGGCGCTGACGGCCGAGGAGGCCCATCGGCTGGGGCTCGTCAACCGCGTGGTTCCGAGCGCCCGGCTGGAGCAGGAGGTGACGGCGCTCGCCGGCCGGATCGCCGCGCTGCCGGCCTTCGCCGTCCGCACCGTGAAGAAGACCGTCAACGATACGCTGGATTTCATGGGGCAGGGGAGGGCGTGGGAGCACCACTTCCTCCTCCACGTGGCTGCCAAGCGGAGCGAAGAGTACGATCGGTGGTGGACTGCGGCTGAGCGTCAGGGTGGGGGATTCAAATCCGGAAGCCTAAAGGCCACCCTTCGCAAGCGGCGGGCGGACTCGGCATGACGCCCGCCGGCGTCTTCCCTTATGGGCGCCACTGGCCCCGGATCCACCCCTCCGCGTTCGTCACGCCCGGGACCTACATTATCGGACGCGTGACGATCAAGCAGGAAGCGAGCGTGTGGTTCGGGGCCGTTTTGCGGGGAGACTTCCAGCCCATCGTCATCGGCGAGGGAAGCCATGTCGAGGACAACGTGGTGGTCCATGGGCGCGTGATCGTCGGCCGGCGGTGCGTCGTTGGTCACGGGGCGGTCCTGCACGGCTGCTGGGTGGGGGCCGAAGCGGTGATCGGAGCCAACGCCGTGGTCTTCGACGGCGCCCGGATCGGGGCCGGTGCCCTGGTCGCCGCAGGCTCGGTCGTGTACCCGAAGACGCGGGTGCCGGCGCGGACGGTGTTCAGGAACTCGGCCGCCGGGAATCACCCGGTGCTGGAAGCGGTCGGCGCGCGGGCGAGGCGGTGGCGCGCGTCGGCCTACCGACGGCTCATCCGGGTGTACAGGCAGACAGAAACAGCGGGGAGGAGACTCCCATGAGTTTCCAGACACGTCTGACCAAGGAGCTGGTCGAGCGGTTCACGCGCTCCGGCCACTGGGGGAGCGAGACGTTCTACCAGATCCTGGAGCGGCGGGCGGTGGCCCACCCGGAGCGGGAGGCGCTTGTGGATCCGCGCCACCGCATCACCTACGGGGAGCTGAAGGTCCGCATCGATCGGGTGGCCGCTAGGCTCGCGGCGCTGGGCATCGGGAGGGGCGATGTCGTGACCATCCAACTCCCCAACTGGGTGGAGTTTGCCTACGTCTTCTTCGCCCTGGAGCGCCTGGGGGCGGTGGCCAACCAGGTCGGGCCGGACTTCCGGAGCCGCGAGGTGGAATACATCATCCGCTTCTCCGAGAGCCGCGCCTTCGTCTGCCCAGCCTCCTTCAAGGGCTTCGACTACGTCACGATGATCGAGGAGCTCAGGCCGAAGCTGCCCGACCTCAAGGCGGTCTGCGTCCTCGGGCGCCAGGGGAACGGCATGGTTTCCCTAGACGACGTCGTGTACGGCGGGGACCCCGCCTCGCTGAGGGCTGAGCCGCTGGGGGCCAACGACGTCATGCGGACGGCCTTCACCTCCGGCACCACCGGAAACCCCAAGGGCGTGATCCACAGCCACAACACGACCCTCTCCACCTGTCGGAACCTGAACCGCGACATGGACGTGACCGAGCGGGATGTCTTCCTGATCTACCTGCCGCTAGGGCTGAACTGGGGCTACCTGACGCTCGTCCAGACGGTGCTGGCAGGGGCCCGGGCGGTCCTGCTGGACCAGTTCAGCGGCCGCGCGGCGCTGGAGCTGATCGACCGAGAGCGGGTGACCTTCATCCCCACCGCCCCGGCGTCCATCATCTCGATGCTGAACGAGCCTGACCTGGGCCGTTTTGACCTCTCGTCGCTGCGCGTGGTGATCACGGGGGGTGCCTCGTGCCCCATTGAGACCATCCGCGAGTCCCGCGCGCGGATGCACGGCCACCTCATCGAGCTCTATGGAATGCTGGAGACCGGCTTCCACACGTACACGCGCTTCTCGGACGATCCCGAGGCCGTGGCGGGAACGGTGGGGAAGCCCTCCTCGGGTATGGGACTGCGGCTGATCGACGAGCACGGGCGCGATGTGCCGCCGGGGGCAGAGGGGGAGATTGCCGCCGACGGCCCATCGGTCCACCTCGGCTACCACAAGAACCCCGCCGCCAACGCCGAGCTGTTCACGGCGGACAGGTGGTTTCGCACTGGTGATCTCGGCCAGTTCGACAAGGCCGGCAATCTCAAGATCGTCGGGCGGCTCAAGGAGATGATCAACCGCGGCGGGAAGAAGTTCTTCCCGCGCGAGATCGAGGAGATCCTCTACACTCATCCGAAGATCCTCCACGCGGCCATCGTGGGCGTCCCCGACCCGCGCTTGGGCGAGCGGAACTGCCTCTGCGTGATCCCCCGGCCGGGCGAGCGCGTCTTGCTGGAGGAGGTTGTGGCGTTCCTGAAGGACAGCGTGGCGACGTACAAGCTTCCGGAGATGGTGGAGATCTTCGAGGACCTGCCTTTCACGCCGACCGGAAAGATCCAGCGCCACGTCCTGGTCCGGCAAGTCCTCGACCGGCGGCCGGGACTCCGGGCCGAAGGTTGAGCGATCGAGGCCGCCCGTCGGGGCGATCCAACTCATGAATGGAGGACAACGTTGATCGCTTTCAAGGATATTCTCTACGAGGTTCGAGAGCATGTCTCGCGAATCACCATCAACCGGCCCAAACAGTACAACGCCTTCACCGGCGATACGCTCAAGGAAATGACCTTGGCGTTCGAGGCTGCCGGAGCCGACGAGGAGGTGGGGGTGGTCGTGCTGACCGGCGTCGGCGACAAGGCCTTCTCCTCGGGCGGGGACGTCAACTGGGAAAAGGAGGGCGGGCTCGAGCGGCAGGTCCTGGAGCCGTACATGCTCCATCTGACGGTTTCTCGCTGTCCGAAGCCCATCATCGCCCGGGTCAACGGCTACTGCGTCGGCGGCGCCAACCACCTGGCCTACTTCTGCGACTTTACGATTGCCGCGGAGCACGCCATCTTCGGCCAGAACGGGCCACGGGTCGGAAGTCCGGCCTGCGGCGCGATCGTGAGCTACCTCACGCGGGTGATCGGCGCCAAGCGGGCGCGGGAGATGTGGATGCTCTCCCGTCGCTACAGCGCGAAGCAGGCATTGGAGATGGGACTGGTCAACGCCGTGGTGCCGATGGAGAAGCTCGACGAAGAGGTGGACCAATGGTGCCGCGAGCTCCTAGCGCTCTCGCCGACGTGCCTCAAGATCCTCAAGGCGTCGTTCGTGGAGGAGTTCAGCTATCTGTTCGGGCAGGGAGACCAGCTCAGGCGATACATGACCACACGCGAGTTCTGGGAGGAGGAGCAGCAGGAGGGGGCGCGCGCGTTTCTCGAGAAGCGGCCACCCGACTTCTCCCGGTTCCGGCGCCGGCAGGAATCTTCAGAAGCGGGGAAATCCGAAGGGCGAATGAAGGGGCTCTCGAATCAGGCGCCGAAGGGCCCATGAGCGCAGGGGAATACTGTACTGCCCAGATCCGCCGTACCCAGCCATGTCAACCGGAATCTCCAGCTCCGAGGTCTCGGACTCAAAGGGCTTGGCGGAGCGCAATACCTCGGATGTTTGAAGTCAGGCTCTCGCCCACTACCATACGAGTCCCATTGGGGCCACCAGCAGGCTCAAAAGCGATGAGGATGGCCGGCCATCAGGTGAAGCTGCCGGCGAGCGTTGGGTTAAACCCAAAGATCGTCTGCTCCCATACGAACCTGAAACAGCCCCAAATGCCAGAATCATTTGCAGGCAAACAGATCGCTCGAGTTTCGGGTTGAGATCCGGGTCTAAACCTGTGTTTGCCGTCCGCTACGCGCTGTCCAAGGAGCTTCGGGCATTAGGTCCGTTGAGGCAACAACGTGGCCACCAAGACTCAAATTCGGGCGGCGATTTAATCTCCGCACGAGCATCTCCTAGCCATTGGCGCCCAAGGCGCGCACCGTCGCCGTGGGGACTGTTGCCCGGTGCAAGCGAAGGCTCACCACGCGAGACTCCGCCAGAGGCTGGAGCGAAAGCGGGGCGCGTCGCGAGCAGGC
>WNGB01004913.1_pt1 | contig 20150 bp, 19 predicted proteins | sample 5400681 | NCBI WGS metagenome assembly WNGB01 (sample SAMN13153367, study PRJNA577476) | soil metagenome | isolation source: 115 cm soil or saprolite under grassland replicate 2 | place: USA:California | collected 2016-06-15
TCTCCGGCAGCCCTTCGACCTGAACTCCCTTCCAATCCAGGATATCGGCTGTCGCGAAGTGATAGGCAGCCAGAGCCTTGCGGTAAACCGCGAGGGCCTGCAGCTCGTTCGTCCGCGCCGCGGAGAGGTCCCGCTGGATCTGCGTCACCTCGAAGGACGTGGACATCCCGTTGTCGTATTTCTTCTTGACCGCGTCGAGGTTCTTCTCGGCGAGCTCGCGCCCCTTCGAAGCCGCGGCGATCGAGCGGCGGGCCGTGTCGATCGCCCGGGCGGCCGCCCGGACTTCCACGACGACGTTCTGCTGGGTCGTGGTCAGGCGGGCCTTGTCGGACTCCCAGACATACTTCGCCGCGCCGTAGGCTCCCCTGGCCGCGCGGTTCAGAATCGGATAGGAGAAGTTCAAGCCGACCGACCAGTTCTTGAAATTGCGGTCGATGACCTGCTGGAACGCGTCTCCGAAGTTTCCCGTCGAGAGGATCGCGCCGGTCGTCGGATCGTGCGTGGTCCCGCCGATGCCCGGGTTGCCGTAGCTCGCGGTCAGGTTCAATCCCGGCAGGACCTGGTTCTTGTAGTAGTCATACCGGATCCGGTCCGAGTCCACGAAGTAGGCGAGCGACAGGATCTCGGGGCGGCGCGTGAGGGCTGTCTTCGTGCCCTCCTCGAGCTGAATCTGGACGTCTTCTCCCCGCACCTGATCGGTCGGAACGATCGGAGTGGTCGACCACCGGACGGGATCCACGTTCAGGAGACGCGTCAAGCGATCCTGGGCGTCTCCGATCAGACCCTCGGCCGTGATGATGTCCTGCTCGGCGGTGGCGATCCCGACTTCGGTCTGCGTGATCTCGATCGGCGCGAGGGAGCCGACGTCGATCTTGATCCGGGTGATCCGGTTCAGGTCCTGGGCGATCCGCAGAGACTCCTTCTTCACCTCGAGGTTCTGGAGGGCGTACACGAGATCCCAGTACGACTGCTCGACCGAGTTCACAGTCGTCTGCACGCTCCGGACGAAATCCTGGTACGAGGAGTCCCGCGTGTTGCGCGCGATGCGGATCAACCAGGTCGTCACCCTGGGGCCCAAGTTTCGCAGCAGGGGCTGATTCATCGAGAGGGTCAGGCTGCTCGAGTAGGAGGGATTCACGAAGGAGAACGTGGAGTTCGTCGTCGTCTTGTTTCCGGTGAAGCCGAGCGTGAAGGTTCCCCCCGTCGGGGCGAGCTGGCTGACCTGCGCTCGGGCATCGGTAAAGTCGTTCGTGTTCACGTTCGCCCCGACGAGCGTGGAGGTGGCCGGCTGTTCCGTGTGCGAGCGGGAAATCAAGGCGCTCACGAGCGGATCGAAGATGCCCTGGCTCTGGAACAGCGAGAACCGCGTGGACTCGGCGGCGTTGACCGTGACGTTCAGGTCCTGGTTGTTGGCGAGTGCGAGACCGATCGCCTGGTCGAGCGACAGGGAAATGCCTCCCTGGGCCGGAGGAGGGAGTTCCCGCACGTGTTGCTGACCGGACCGGGCCGACACCACCGGCTTTTCCTGTCCCGCGGCAGCCGGGGAGAGCGCCGCAAGGCCGATCGCCGCCGCGGCGGGCAGAGCCGTCCACCGATTCGGGAACCTCTTCATTCCGTCACTCCTTCGTCAAGCTTCTTACGCAATCGAGAGGGTAAATGTTTCTCCGGTCCGGCCTGCCTGGAGATCTTTTTCGGGGAGCCCGCCGCATCATAAACCAAGGCGGCAGCGGTCGGCGGCCACCCGGCCGCCTTTCATCGGCCGCCGGAAACGGAAAGCTCTCCCGGATAGAAACACGCCGCCGCTTGGCCGGGGGAGATCCGCTCGAGCGGCGGCAATTCCTCCCGGCAGCGGGGGCGTGCGATCGGACAGCGCGGATGAAAGGCGCAGCCGGATGGAGGCTGCGCCGGCGAAGGAGGTTCGCCCGGCAGGATCACGCGAACGCGCCCCGAAAGGGGATCCGGTTCCGGCACCGCGGAGAGAAGCGCCGCCGTGTACGGATGAAGAGGACGCGACGTCACCTGCTGCGCCGGACCCTCCTCGACGATCCGCCCCAGATACATCACGGCAACGCGGTCGGAGATGCGATCGACCGCCGCGAGATCGTGCGAGATGAAGAGATACGAGAGGCCGCTCCTTTCGCGCAGGTCGAGCAGCAGGTTCATCACCTGCGCCGCCACCGACACGTCGAGCGAAGACACCGGCTCATCGCACACGAGGAATTTCGGGCGCGTGGCCAGGGCCCGCGCGATGGCGATCCGCTGCCTCTCTCCTCCGGAAAACTCCGCCGGGAAGCGGGAGGCCGCGTCGGGAGAAAGACCGACTTCGGAAAGGAGCTCCGTGACGCGGCCGCGCATCGCGCGACGCGGCGCCAGTCCCTGGACTCGCAGGGGCTCCGCGATCTGGTCCCCGCATGTCATGCGAGGATTGAGCGAGGTCTGAGGATCCTGAAAGACCACCTGCAGGTCGCGGCGTCGGCGGCGAAGCGTCCTGCCGGAGAGCGCCAGCCAGTCTTCGCCGTCGAACCAGATGCGTCCCGAATCGGGTTCCTCCAGCCGCGCGATCAGGCGGCCGCTCGTCGTCTTGCCGCTGCCGGATTCGCCGACGAGCCCGAGCGTCTCGCTCCGGCGCACGGAGAGGCTGACGCGATCCACCGCGGTCATGCGACCGGCCGAGGAGCCGAAGAGTCCGCGGCGGATGGGGTAGGTCTTCGTGATCTCTTCGACGCGAAGCAGCGCGTCCGGTTCGCTCACGTCGTCTCTCTCGACTCTCGACTCTCGACTCCCGACTCATACAAGAAGCAGCGCGCCAGCGCATCCCCCGCGGGAAAGAGCGCGGGCTCGGATGCCTCGCATGGGCCGAAACGATCCGGGCATCGAGGCGCAAACGCGCACACGCCGGCAGGGCGAAAAGCCAGGTCGGGCACCGTTCCGGGGATCGCCTGGAAGCGCCGCGCGCCCGGAGAACCCGAAGTCCCGATCCGGGGAATGCAGTCGAGCAGGCCTCGCGTGTAAGGGTGGCGGGGCGACCGGAAGAGGTCAACAGTCGCCGCCTCCTCGGCCACCCTTCCGGCATACAGGACGAGCGCGCGGTCGCTGTGGTGAGCGACGGCCCCGAGGTCGTGCGTGATCAGCAAGAGTGCGAGGCCGCGTTCCCGCCGCAGGCGGTCGAGCAGCTCGAGGACTTCCGCGGAGACCGTGGCGTCCAGGGCGGTCGTCGGTTCGTCGGCGACGAGCACCGCGGGATTGCCGGCCAGCGCGATCGCCAGCAGCGCGCGCTGCTTCAACCCTCCGGAGAGGCGGTGAGGATACTCGCCGAGTCCGCGATCCGGGTCGGGGAAGGAAACCTCGGCCAGAAGCCCCCGCGCGGTCTCCCGCGCCTCCCGGGAAGGGCAGTCCCGGTGGAGCCGGATCGCTTCGAGGATCTGAGCTCCGATCGGCTGCACGGGATCGAGAGCGGCCGCCGGCTCCTGAAACACGACCGCGATCTCGCCGCCGCGAATTCTTTCCCACTCGGCTTCCGTCAAGCGGCGCAGGTCTCGACCCCGACACCGGATCGTACCGGAAACGCGAGCCATTTCCGGCGTGAGATTCACGAGCGCCCGGCCGAGCAGCGTCTTCCCGCATCCCGTCTCGCCGACCACCGCAAGCGACTCCCCCTCATGCAGGTCGAAGCTCACGCCGTTGACCGCGGGCCGCCACGCTCCTCCAAGCCACAACTCGACCTTCAGGTCGCGGACGGACAGGATGGGCTCAGTCATTGGATCTGTGAGAGGGTGATCGCGTCAGCGGGTGATCGGAGTTCCGATCGATCGCAGATCACCCGGTTGCCCGATCGTCAATTCTTCTTGACGGCCTCCAGTTCCCGCACCTTCTCCGCCACGTCGCGGAAGCCGGCATCGAGCCCGTAGACATCGAGGAACGTCCGATAGGCGTTGTCCATGTCGCCGGTGGACTGATAGACACCCGCCAGATCATAGAGAAGCCCCATGGTTTCCGTCTCCTTGATGTCGCGGGCCTCGAGCCCCTTGCGGTACCACTTGATGGCGAGTTGCGGCATCCCTTTCTCGAGGAAGCAGAGACCCAGCATGCTACAGCATTCGACGGCCCGTCCCGGATCCTTGCTCGCAAGCTGAAACTCCGCGATCGCTTCATCAATCAAGCCCATCTCCTTGTAGGCGATGCCGAGATTCGAGTGGGTCTCGTAGTCCTCGGCGGACAGCTGTTGCTCCACCCCTTTCTTGAACTCGCGAAAGATCTCCTCGAGGGACACTTCGCCTTCCGGCCCGATCGCGGGAGCGTTCGTGACGGGCTGCTCCGCGAATTCCTTCTCCAGCTCGTCGGCCAGGTTGAAAAACTGTTGCTCGTCGGCGAAGAGGCTCCGCTCGTCCAAGGAAGGAGCCGGCGCGGAGGGAGGCGAAGGAGTGTCGCCTGCTTTTCGCATCTCTTCGCCGAGGAGCGCGTCGAGCCTTTCGTACGAGACGGGTCCCGATTTAGGAGCCTGGTGAGAGGAAAGAACCGTTTCTCGACCGGCCGTCGCGCTCGGGGGAGAAGCCGCGGGTGTCTCCGGCTCGAAAGCGAGCGACTCGGATCCGAAGTCCTCGAGGAAGTCGCCGGTGGGAGCCGGGTGCGGCTCGACGGGGAACTCTTCGAAGGGTTCCGCCGGCTTCGGAATGCTGGCCGCGGTGTGCGGGTCAGGGAGTCCGAGTCTGCCGAGCGTCGCCTCGGCGCGGTCGCTCTCTCCGCGCTGGCGATAGAAGTCGGCGAGGGACTCGGTTTCCTGGGCAAGCGCCGGGTTGCTCGAAGCCGCCATCAACTCGAGCAGGCGTTCGCGCGCACTCACCAGCTCCGGACGCTTGCGCACGACGACCCGCAACCGTTCCACCGCTTTGTCCGTCAGGCCGTAGCGGGCGAAGATTTCAGCCTCGACGATGAGCGCGTCCAGTTCCCTTTCCTCCGGGGATCCCGAAGCGACGAAGGCAGGGGCGGGACCGGCAACGGGAGGAGCGGCGGCGGCAGGCTCGGGCAGAGCCTCCTCGACGTCCACGACGATCTCCGGCGGCTCCTTCGCCGAAGGGGGAGGGCTGGAGGCTTCCGCTGTTCTTGAGAGTTCGGCCAGCCGGGCGGCGGCCTCCGGGTGCTCGGGAGCGGCCGCGGCGGCAAGGCGGTAATTCTCGATCGCCGATGCCAGGTTGCCCCGGCGCTCGTCTTCCCGGGCCAGAGCCAGGCGCGAGCGGGCGGCCTCGGTCGCGTTGCCCTCGGCCTCCCGCACCTGCGCCAACTTCAGGAGCGAGTCGCGATGAGCTTCCTCGACTTGGAGGATCGTCGAGAGGTAGCTCGCTGCTCGCGCGAAATCCCCGGCCGCGGTGGCGGCGTCCACCAGGGGCGACACGTCCGAAAGAGCGGCCTCAAAGTTTGCTTCCGCCAGATGGGCCCGGCACATTGCCATACGGGCTTCCTGGTGCCCCTCCTCCAGCGCAATCGCCTGCTCGGCGGTTCGCACGGCGTCCACCTTCTGTCCGAGCTCGAACTGCGCTTCAGCCATCAGGGCGAGGGTGTCGGCGGTGCGCGGAGCGGCCTTCAGAATTGCCCGGGCCGCGGCGGGATTCTTCTGAGCCAGAAGCGAGCGCACCAGCGTGTTGCGCGCCGCGGCGTCCTGCGGCGAAAGCTCGAGCGCCTTCTGGAAGACCGCGCCCGCCTCGTCGTGCGCGCCGCGGCGCAGAAGCATCGAGCCGACCAGTCCGTACTGCATCACCGCGTCGTCGAGCTGGTTCACGCTCCGGTAGAGATCAGCCAGCCGGACCTGGATCTTCAGGTCGTTGGGGTCGACGGTCGCCATCTTCTTGTATGCGGCGATGGCCTCTTGCAGCTGATCGTTCTTCTGATAATGGTCCGCCAGCACCTGATACTGCGTGCGCGCGTCCTGAGAGAGCCCCTGCTTGGTGTACAGGTCCGCCAGGCGCTCGTAGACCTCCAGGCGGGCCGGATCGATCTTGTTGATCTTCTTGTAGATCGCGATCGCCTTGAGGAAGAACCCGTCCAGGGAACAGAGCTCCGCGATCCGAGTGAAGAAGGGAATCGAATCGTCCGCGCGGTTCATGCGGACGTAAAGGTCGCCGACTTTGTTCAGCGTCGAGATGTCCCGGGGATTCTCATCGAGCACACGCAGGTAGTCCTTCAGGGCCTGATCGAACTTACCCTTGGCGATGTGCTTCTCGGCGGAACGGAGGAGCTGGTCGCGCGTTGGCACTACCGAAATTCTAACCCGGATGGCTCGGAGACGGATGATCCAAACACGCGCACGTGACTGCGAGCAAAGGATTTACTGCGCGAAGTGCTCGGAGCGAGCGGTTGCGCCTCTCTCTCACGGATCATTCTGGCTCGCAATGTCGTAGAGACGGATGAGGCAATCCCGCAGGGTCCAGGACGACCCCATGGTAGGTCAGGCGGTGCTCCGGACATGGTCCCGCGACACGCAGCGCGTCCCAATGCTCGGGGGTACCGTACCCCTTGTGGTGCTCGAATCCGTACGCCGGGTACCGCGTTCCGAGCTCGTCCAGGAGCCTGTCACGGTAGACCTTCGCAATGATCGAAGCGGCCGCGATCGACGAGCAGAGCGCGTCACCATGAACAACCGGAAGCTGCGGACGCCGTACGCCCGGGACCGAGACGGCGTCCAGGAGGATCGCGTCCGGCTCGGGCCGCAGGTCCATGATCGCGATCGCCATGGCCTGGAGACTCGCTCTCAGGATGTCCCGATGGTCTATCTCCTGGGCGCTCACGACCCCGACGCCGACGGCAAGCGCACAGCGGCGAAGCTCGGCGTCCAGCCGCTGCCGGCAGACGGCATCAACCCTCTTGGAATCATCCAGTCCCGGAAACACACAGCCTTCAGGGAGGATTACCGCCGCGGCCACGACCGGACCCGCGAGCGCGCCCCGACCGACTTCGTCCACGCCGGCAACCAGCAGATAGCCGCGCCGACGCAGCTCCTTCTCGAGGCGGTCGAGCTCGCGAAGGCGGCCGAGCTCGGCGAACAGAGCGCCCAGGGGATCGGCGTTCACCGATGGCGCGGGGAGTTATTCGGTTCGCTTTTCGTCAATGCGCGCGGCCTTTCCTTTGCGGCCGCGCAAATAATAAAGCTTGGCGCGACGCACCGAGCCCTTTTTCTCGACTTCGATCGAGTCAATGACTGGAGAATGGAGAGGGAAAACCCGCTCGACGCCGATTCCGCTTGAGACCTTGCGGACAGTGAAGGTCTCGCGGGCGCCTCCGCCCCTCCGGGCGATCACGACTCCGGCAAACACCTGAATGCGCTCCTTCTCTCCTTCGCGGACCTTCACATGCACGCGCACCGCGTCTCCAGGAGAGAACTCTGGCAGATCGGTCTTGAGGGTCGGGTTCTCGACCTCCAGCAGGATATCGGCCATGACATTACTCCTCAACAACAGGAACCCACGGCAATCCCGGCGAATCTCGCGGGAAGGGGGCTGCGGAGTATAACCGATTCCAGCAGAGCACTCCAAGCCGAACCTTCTGAGGGTAGTGTCCCTATTTGGGTTTGGAGAGTCCTGTCGGCGAAAATCGGGCCGCCGGGTCCTGTCGCCGGCCACCTCGCGCGCGCACTCCGGCTACCGGTTCAAGTCGGACTAAGGGAGGGTCCCTCCGCCCGCGCGCGAGGTCTCCGTCCGGCGCCACCCGTCGACCCTCGCACTTCGGCAAGCCGAGCCGCGCTTCCCGGCGGCGGGGCCGTCTCCCGGAGGAGGCGATGAGCGAAGGAGCACACCTCACTTCCAACCTCGCCTCTCTGACTCTGCGACTGAGCGATCCAGCGACGGCCAGGGTCTCTCTGTTACGGCCGGGCCGGCGCGTGCCGACGAGGGAGACGGCCCCGACGCCGGGCGACTGAGCAATGTTGGACACGGCCCTGGCATGCTCCCCTATTCGTCGGATTCTCCCGGCTCTTCGGGACGCTGCGCCAGCAGATCGGGTCTTCTTTTTTTCGTCGCATCCAGCGCGCGCGCTCTCCTCCATCGTTCGATGCGGGCATGGTCGCCGGACAGGAGGACTTCGGGAACGGTGAGCCCGCGGAACTCGCGGGGGCGCGTGTAATGCGGGTAGTCGAGGCGCTGGCGCATGAAGGATTCGCGCTCGACCGATTCCGTCCTCGCGACGACTCCCGGGATGAGCCGCGACAGGGCCTCCACCACCGCGAGCGCGGCGACCTCGCCGCCGGGCAGCACGAAGTCTCCCAGGGAGATCTCCTGGTCGAAGAGGCGCAGATCCCGGCAACGCTCATCGATTCCTTCGTACCGGCCGCAGAAGAGCAGCAGCCCGCCGCGTCGTGAGAGAGCGGCGAGCATCTCCTGATCGAGCCTTTGCCCATCGGGCGTCAGGAGCACGGACCAGGCGGGAGGGTCTCCGCGGCGCCTCTCGACGGCCGACGTCACGACCGGAACGGTCATGACCATGCCGGGTCCTCCTCCGAAGGCCTCGTCGTCCACCTTGTGATGCCTGTCGGCTGAGAATTGCCGCAAGTCGGTCACCGTCACCTCGAGCAGTCCCGAGGCGATGCCTTTTCCGAGCAGACTCTCCCCCAGCGGAGACCGGAAGTACTCAGGAAAGATCGTCAGGATTTCAATCTGCATAAGTGCTAGGTCGGAGGAGCTAGGTGTTAGTTAGGTGTCAGGGACGGGAGCGGGCCTCGCCTAGCACCCAGCACCTGGCTCCTAGCACCTACAGGTCCATCAGCCCCTCGGGCAAGTCGAGCACGATCCGCCTCTTATCGCGATCGATCTCAACAACGATAGGCCTGACGAATGGCACGAGCACTTCCTTGCCGCTGGAGGTCTCGAGAGTCAGTTGGGGACCTGCCGGAGTCTCCTCGAGAAGACCCACGATTCCCAGCGCCTCGCCGACGGAGTCCTCGCACCGCCAGCCCCTTATTTCGTGGGTCCAGTGGAAATCGGGAGAGATCCTCGGCAACCGTTCGCGCGGGACACACAAGACTCCTCCCGTCAGCTGGCGAGCCGACTCCGGATCCGCGATCCCTTCGAAGGACAGAAGCAATCGTTTCCCCTGCAGCCTCTTCGCGGTCAGTTTCAGTTCCCGGGCGCGATCCCCCGCCTTCCAGGTAAATTTCGCGCCCGGCTCGAAGAGGTCGACAAAATCACCCAGAGGCTCGAGAGAGATCTCGCCGCCGAGACCATGGCGGCGGCCGACGATGCCGACCGCGATGAGGCCGGGAGTCATGAGAAGGTCTCCCCGGCCACCCTCAACTCACAACCTCTTCAATCGCGGATGCGGATGGTTACTTTCTTGCCGCGCGCCGAGGCAGCGGCGCCCACGAACGCGCGAAGAGCGCGGACCGTGCGACCCTCGCGGCCGATCAGGCGCCCACGGTCGGCTTCCGGGACGGAGATCTCATAGACGGTTCCGCGCCCTTCGGCCATCTCGGTCACCCGAGTGTCCGCGGGACGGTCGGACAGCCGGCGCACGATCGATTCGATAAGGCGCTTCAAGGGCGCGCCTTCGGGGATCCGTTCGGCCGTCATGCGGACTTGGCGACGGGGGGGGCCGCCGGCCGGGCCAGGAGGGAACGGATGGTTGTCGAGACGGAGGCGCCCCGTCCGATCCAGTAATTGGCCCGCTCGCGGTTTACGGAGAACGAACCCGCTCCCGCGACCGGGTCATAGGAGCCGAGTTCCTCCAGCACCTTGGCCTTGGCCGTGAGGCGCGAGTCGGAGACCACAATCCGGTAATAAGGCCGGTTACGAGCGCCCATCCGCCTCAATCGAACTTTCAACATTTCACGGACGTCCTTTCCTCGGTAAAAGAGCGCGGCATTCTAGCAACAACAACTGTGAATTGCGAACTGTGAATGGCGTCCAGGGCGCCGTCGTCCCCGACTCACCCCTCACAACTCCCAACTACTTTGGAGCCGGAAGCGGCAGTCGCGACAAATCCAGTTTCCTGGTGCCCTTGCCGGCCGCCTTCATGAGCTTCCTCATCTGCTGATACTGCTTGATCAGGCGATTGATCTCCGAAACCGCCGTGCCCGAACCGGAGGCAATGCGCTTCTTGCGCGATCCATTCAGAATCTGAGGATACTGACGCTCCTCGCGGGTCATGGAGTCGATGATTGCCGTCACGCGAACGAGTGATTTCTCGTCCACGGCTCCGGGGTCCGAGAGGCCGCGGAAGGCTCCTCCCTTGGGCAGCATGTCGATCAAGCTCGAGAGCGGTCCCATCTTCTTGACGGAGGCGAGCTGGTCGCGCAGGTCCTCCAGCGTGAAGTCGCCCGCGCTCGACCGCTCCGCCAGACGGCGCGCGGCGGATTCGTCCACCTGCGCTTCCACTTTCTCGATCAGAGTCAAAACGTCCCCGAGTCCGAGGATGCGAGACGCCATCCGGTCGGGATGGAAAGGTTCGAAATCTTCGGGCTTCTCCCCGACTCCCACGAACTTGATCGGCGCCTTGACCGTGGACACGACGGAGAGGGCCGCGCCGCCGCGGGCGTCTCCGTCGGTCTTGGTCAGGATGATTCCGGTCAGTGGCAGGACAGCGGCAAAGCCGGCGGCGGATCGCACGGCATCCTGCCCGGTCATCGCATCGGCGACGAACAGGGTTTCCTGCGGGGAGATCGTTTCCACGACTGCGCGGACTTCCCGCATCAGCTCCTCATCAATGTGAAGGCGGCCGGCGGTGTCCACAAGGACCGTGTCGCGTCCGGTCAATTTGGCTTCTTTGACTCCTTCGCGCGCCAGAGCCACCGGGTCGCGGGAGTCCTCGGGAGAAAAAACCGGAACACCGATCTGACGTCCGAGAGTCTTCAATTGCGAGACGGCCGCGGGACGCGAAAGGTCGGCCGCCACGAGCAGGGGATAGCGGCCACGGGACTTCAGGTGCAGCGCGAGCTTGGCGGCCGACGTCGTCTTTCCCGAGCCTTGCAAACCCACGAGAGCCACGACCGCGGGCCGCCCGGAGAGGTCCAGATCCGCGACCTGGCCGCCGAGCAAATCCATGAGCTCGTCCCGGACGATTCGCGTGACTTCCTGGGCGGGCGAGAGCTTCTGCATCACCCGGGAGCCGACGGCCTTCTCCTTGACGCGCTCGGTGAACTGCTTGACGACCGGCAGCGCGACGTCGGCTTCGAGCAGCGAGAGGCGGATCTGACGGAGAGCGGATTCCAGGTGGTATTCCGTCAAGTGCCCTTCGCCGCGAAGCTCCTTGAAGACGCCCTGAATACGCTCTCCCAGCCCTTCGAACATGTCCCAATGCCTCCGATAGAAGGTCCGCCTCGCGAATGCCCCGCCGGGTAGGATAGCCGCCCAAACTGCAGGCGTCGAGACCTGTTGACAGACGGAGCGGTTGCGATATGATGCGACCTCGTCTTTCCCCTGGCGGGAGTTTTTTCGCGTAGTGGGGATGCTCAGTAAAAAAAAGGAGATGAGGGATATGAAGAAGCTCGTGACCTTGGGTCTGGCCGCCGTATTGGGTACGGCACTCGTCACCGGTTGCCAGAAGAAAGAGACCACGGAGTCCACCACCACAACGACGGAGCAGCAGCCGGCGGTCGTTCAGGAGACCGGAACCACGGCAACCGCGACGACGACGACGACCACGGAAACGGCCACGACCGGCACGGCGATGACCGGCACCGAGACCACGGCCACCACCTCGACGATGTCGGCGCCCTCGACCACGACGACCTCGACGACCTCGACCACGACCGAAACCAAGAAGAAGATGTAGCTCGTCCGGCAGACGAAGAAGGCCCCTTGCGGGGCCTTCTTTTGTTTGCGGGTTGTCCCGTCCACTCGTCCGAACTCTCGATCCTGACCCCGACGCGCCGTCAATCGGACTCTATGACGCGATGAGTCCCGATGCTGCGCAGATCGACAAGCTCCTCGACGAAATGATCGAGGCTCAGCGGCGGCGTCTCCTGGAGCTGGCCGCGCGGATTTTGCCCGGCGTCACCGGCGACGATCTCTTCCAGCCGCACGACCACCCGGCGCTCGCGGCCAATCCCGATTTCAACTTCGAAGACGGAATTCTCGCCGGCTACCTCGCGATCCGGGCAGCCCTCCGGGCCAACCGGTAGAAGAAGCCGGCGAGCCGGCGGCGAGGCCGCCGCGCCGCCAGACTCGCGATCGAGTCGGCGTGCTCCCGGATCCAATTCTCGTCCCCGGGCCGCACGCCAAGCTCTCCGAGCGCGCGGCCGCTCTCGCGGGCCAGACTCCGAAGCGACTCCTCGAGGAGATCTGTCACGCGAGCCCCGCCGCGGAGAGCAGCGCCGAGACCGCGGCGTCCCAGCTCAGGGCGGCGACTCTCTGCCGTCCTCTCTCTCCCATCTCGGCCAGGGCCTCGGGGTTTTCCCAGGCGAGCCGGAGGGCCGCACCCAGAGTCTCCGCCCGCGCGGGGACGACGAAGCCGGTCTCGCCGTCGCACACGAATTCCAGCGGGCCACCCGCGTCGTCGGTCGTCAACACGGCCTTTCCCGACAGGAAGGCCTCGAGCGGGACATATCCCAGGTCCTCGTCCGCCGGCGTGACGAGAACCAGCCGCGCCCCCGCGTAAAGATCGAGCAATCCCTCCTCGTCCACGTCTGTCACGAACCGCACGCGTTCTGCAACGGAGAGGTCCTTCGCGAGCCGGCGCAACCGACCTTCTTCGGGCCCGCGGCCGAGGACCACCAGGCGCGCGCGTGGCGCGTGGGCGAGCGCGGCAATCGGCAACTCGGCGCGCTTCCAGGCGTCCAAGCGGCCAACGGTCAGCGCGTAGTCGCCGGCGGGCCCCGAACGGTATCGGCCTACCAAGGGAGGCGGATGGTAGAGAGGCTGGCTCGTGATCCCGTTGAATTTTCGAAGGCGCGCTGCGACATTCTCCGAATTGGCGAAGACGCGCCTCGCCTCGGTCAACCCCACGCGATCGATCTGGGCGATCGCCTCGCGCGTGCGCCGGTCCTCCCGCGAAGCCGTGAAGTCACTGTAAGGCGTGCCGAACTGGTCGTAGGCCTGGCGATACTGGTGGATGAGCCAGACGATCTTGTTGTCGTGTCTCACGGCGTAGCTCGGGAACCGCGTCGCGATCACAGCCTCCACGGGACGGCCCGCGACCTCGGAGAGATCGAGCCCACGCCAGGCGAGCGCGCTCCGGATCAGGTCGAATCGCTGCCGCTCCACGAGCGGCATCGTCACGAGGTCCGCCTCGACGCCTGCGCGCTGCAGCTCCTCGGTCAGGCGGCGCACGTGCCTCTCCGCCCCGCCGTCGGCGAAGGGAGTCTGCACGGCGAGGACGAGAACCCGAGGAACTCTCATCGTTAGCCGTTAGCCGTGAGCCGTCAGCCGAAGCTCGGGTGCCAGGACGCGGCTCACGGCTTACGTCTCACGGCTCACGCTCTTCCGGCACGCGCGCGATCAGGGCGTAGTCCTGAGGGCCGAAAAGGAGGCGGTTCAACTTGGCGTCGTTCTCGGAGATTTCTTCGAGCCTTTCCCGCTCCGGCAAAGGGGCCCGATATTCGATCCGCGTGTCCGTGAACCCCGCGGCCTGCGCCAGGAACCGCAGCGCGTCGGCGGGGACCGGCCGCACGTGAGAAGGATCCAGAAAAAAGGCCTTTAACGACGACAGCGAATCGGTGTTGACCGTCTCGGCGATCAGGAGACCGCCGGGCGCGAGCTTCCGGCGCGCCTCGCGCAGGAAGGCGAAGATCGCCTCCGCACTCCAATGCTCGACCACCTGCAAGGCGACGACCCCTCCCAGGCTTCCGTCCGTCTTGCGGGAAAGAACGGCGATCCCGTCCCCCTCTTCGATGGAGAGGCCCTCCTCCCGGCACGCCGAAGCCGCAATCGGGTTGAGCTCGACCCCGGACGCCGGGATGCTCTCGTCGGCCAGAAGACGGAGCAGCTCGCCCCGCCCGCACCCAATGTCCAGCACGGGCCCGGGCAGTCCGCGCAGCAACGGCACGTACGAGCGTTGTTTCTCGGTGATGTCCTGCGGACTTCCCCGAAATCGCTCCTCGAAGAGACTGTAGACGCCGGCCGGCAGAGGCAGCGGCGCGTCGTGCCCGCCGGCTTCGCGAGACACGGGCGGAGTCGTTCCGGAGCGCGGGCCGGCTTCAAGGATCGCCAGTCTCGCATCCTGGATCGCCGATCGACGTTCCCACTCCGGTATCGCGCGCTCCGTCACCGTCTCCATTCGCTCGAGCTCCTCCTCGAACCGGCCGAACCGCCTCTCCCGGGCATCCCGCTCTGCATTCAGGGCTCCCTGTACCCGGCCACTGGCCGCGTCCAGCAGATCGGCCAGGCTGCGGCTCGCCTCGAGCAGAAGGGCGTTGAAGGAGGCCTGGTCTCTCCACAGAAACCGCAACGCTCGAAGCAAGAACCGTTTGGCGCGCGACAGACGAGCGCGGGACGGGATCGTCGGAGTGACGTATTGGAGCGCCCGATTGAGGGTGACCCGGACCTCCTCCCCTTCGGGCAGATCCGTCGCGGGCCGGACGGACGGCGCCGGCGAGGCTTCCGCGACCGCCGCGCGGATCTCTTCCACGAGCTCACCGGTCAGGTCGCGTTGCGAGGCCACTGGAAATGAGAATAAGAGGCTGGAACTCCTGATGCAATAGCAGGCCCGTCCAACTCTTATAGACTCCTGTAAGCCAGAAGGAGCCGTTATGAAGAAGCCGATCGCTCTTTTGTGTACCTTGACCGCTTTCGCCCTTGGATGCGCGTCGAGCGGCCCGCCCGTCGCCTCGTCGCAGATGACGGAGACCGAGGCCTCGATCCGGAGCGCCGAGAACGCCGGCGCCGCCGCCAGCGCGGCGGAGCTTCTGGGTCGGGCGCAAAAAGCGCTCGCGGCGGCCCGGCAGGCGTCCGCGAAGGGAGAGAACGACGAATCCCGCCGCCTCCTCGACGAGGCAAAGGCCTACGCCGCCGCGGCCGAGGCGCGATCCAATGCGGAGAAGTTGAAGAAACAGGCGGCGGAGATGCGCCAGCAGGCCGACGAGCTCGAATCGAAGGCCAAGCAGCTCCAGGAAAGGGCCCGGCCATGAAAACTCAAGACACTCTTCGCGCGGTCTTCGCGGCGGCGACCCTCGCCGCGCTTCTCTCCTGCTCCGCGGGCCCGCCGCCCCGGGACATCGCCGAGGCTCGCCTGGCCTTGCAGGACGCCAAGAACGCGGGCGCCGACCAGCGCGCGACGCGCGAGTACGACGCGGCCGTCGCGCACTTCAACGTGGCGCAGAGTTCCTGGGCCAGCCGGAGGGACGCCGTCGCGGCGGCCCACTGGGCGCGCCTGGCACAGGCCGAGGCGCGGCAGGCGCAGTACGTGGCGGAAGCCGCGGCCGCCCAGGAGATCGTCACCCGCGAAACGGAACGCCGCCAGAGGGCGGAGCTCGCGGTGCGGGAGGCCGAGATCGCCATGCTGCAGGCCCGCGTCCGCACAGAGGCGGAGAAGCGGGCCGCGGAGATCGAGGCGCGCGCCGCCGAGGAGCGCCGCCGCACGGAGGCGGAGCTGGCTCGGCGAGAGGCCGAGGCCCGCGACCGGGAGCGAGAGCGTTCGGAAAGCGAGGCCAGGCTCGCGGCCGAACGGGCCAAGGGCGAGCAGGAGGCTGCCGCCCGCACGGAAGCGGAGAAGCAGCGGATCGCGGCCGAGATCGAGAAGATGAAGGTCGAACTCGAGGCCACGCGCAGAGCCGCCGAAGAGGCGCAGAAGGTGGCGGCGCTCGAGCGCCAGCGGCTGGAAGAGCAGCAGAAAGCCGAGGAAGCGCGAGTCGCCGAATTGGCGAAGGCGCGCGAGAGCCAGCAGAAGGCGGAAGAAGCCCTGAAGGCGACACTCTCGCAGCTTGCTCAGGTCCGCGAGGAAGCGCGGGGATTGATCGTGACGCTTCCGGGGTCGATCTACTTCGACGTCAACAAGGCGGAGGTCAAACCAGCCATGCGAGATCGTCTGGCGCAGATTGCTAAGGCCCTTGCCACCGTTCCGGACCGCCACGTGCTGGTGGAGGGGCACACCGATTCCACCGGCGCCGACGAGTACAACCTGAAACTGTCGCGGTTGCGGGCGGAGTCTGTGCGCTCGATCCTCGTCGCCGGAGGAATCTCGCCGGACCGGGTCGAGAGTCAGGGATACGGCAAGACCCGACCCGTCGCTTCCAACGCCACGGCCGCGGGGAAGGCCCAGAACCGTCGCGTGGAGATCGTGCTCCAGGGCGGCACGGCCGCGCGGCCCAAGTAGGAAAAAGCTGAGAGTCCTCTCGGGGCTCGCCCCGTTGCTCGTTTGTCTCGCCGCGACGGGTTGCGTGGCGGCGGCGACGGAGTCGGCGCCGGCGAAGGCCGCCGCCGCGGCTCCGCTCGTTTTTCCGGGCGAGGAGAAGTTCCTCGCCAACGTCCGGCAATTGACCTTCGGAGGCCAGAACGCCGAGGCGTACTGGTCGGCCGACGGCAAGCGGATCATCTTCCAGTCCAACGACGAGGGACGTCTCCCCTGCGATCAGATCTTCATCATGAACGCCGATGGGTCGGGCAAGCAGATGGTCTCCAACGGGAAGGGCAAGACGACCTGTGCGTACTTCTTTCCTTCCGGCAGCCGCATCCTCTATGGCTCGACCTTCCGCGCCGGCGACGCCTGCCCGCCGCCGCCCGATCGCTCGCGCGGGTACGCCTGGGCGCTGGACGACTACGACATCTACACGGCGAAGCCCGACGGCACCGATATCCGCCCGCTCTTCTCCTCTCCGGCTTACGACGCCGAGGCCACGGTCTCGCGCGACGGCAGGAAGATCGTCTTCACTTCAGCCCGTGACGGAGACCTCGAGGTCTATTCCATGAACTCCGACGGCTCCGGCGTCACGCGCCTGACGCACACGCCCGGCTACGACGGCGGCCCCTTCTACTCCTCCGACGCCTCGAAAATCGTGTACCGCGCCGACCATCCGAAGACTCCCGAAGATCTGGCGCTCTACCGCGAGAACCTGGCGCGCGGCACCTACACTCCCAGGGGCCTCGAGATCCGGGTCATGAACGCCGACGGCTCCGACGACCGCGCCGTCACCGCCAACGGCGCCGCCAACTTTGCTCCCTACTTCTTCCCCGACGGCAAACGCATCATCTTCTCCTCGAACTTCGGAGATCCCAGGGGACGCGACTTCGAGATCTACGTCATCGACGCCGATGGCGGCAACCCGACGCGAGTGACCTTCTCTCCCGACTTTGACGGCTTCCCCATGTTCAACTCCGACGGGAGCAAGCTCGTCTTCGCCTCCAACCGCAACGGCAAGCAGCCCCGCGAGACCAACATCTTCGTCGCCGACTGGGTCGGGACTAGGCAGACCCCTCCTCGACGAACCCGATGAGCGCCAGCGCGAGAGCAATGACCAGGGGACCGACGAACAACCCGATCGGGCCGAAGGCGGCCAGACCGCCCATCACTCCGAAGAAGACAGGGAGTGTGGAGATCTGGGCGCGGCCGGAGATGAGACGCGGCCGCAGGAAGTTATCCGCGGACCCCACCAGCACCGCGCCCCAGAGGAGCATGAAGAGCGCCCAGCCCGGACGTCCCTGCGCGTAGAGCGCGATCGTCGCGGGCGCCCAGACGAGCGCCGTCCCGGCGACCGGAAGCAGGGCGGCAAGCGAGGTCAGGAAGCCGAAGACAACCGGCGAGGGAAGACCCGCAATCCAGAACGCGATCCCCACGAGCCCGCCCTGGACGAGCGCCGTCGCGAGCGCCCCGAAGACGACCGCCTTCATCACGGCGGACAGATGCGCGACCAGCCGGCCCTTGCGCGAATCCTCGAGAGGTACGAGGCGCAGCATCCGCAGAGCCATCTCGTCTCCGTCGCGGAAGAAGAAGTACAGGATGAAGAGCATGAGCAGGAGCCCGACGACCGCTCCCACGGCTCCCAGCAGGACCGATCTCCCGCCGGAGACGGCCAGCTCCAGGACGCTGCGCGCCGCATTGACGAGCCACTGCTGGAACTCCGCTGCCGAAAACGGGGTCTTCGCGTCGATCCACTGCACGAGCCGGCCGAGCGTCGGGATCCGAAGCAGGTCCTGCGGCTTCTCGATCTGGTAGCGCCCGGCAAGTTCTGACACGCGCGCGAGCAGCTCCGCGGCCTGCCGCACGAAGACGAGCATCAGGAGTGCGGCGGGGATCACGATGCCGAGCGTGACAGCGAATGTCAGCAGAAGGGCGGCCGGCCCCCGGCGGCCACGCAGCTTGCCGCGCAGCCAGCGGTTCAAGGGAAAGAGCAGGAACGCCAGCAGCAGGGCCCAGAGGATCGGGCCAAAGAAGGGTCGCAGGATGCGCGCCAGCAGATAGAGGAGCAGGGCCGCCGCAGCGACCCCGAAAATACGAGTCGAGAAGCGGCTTTCGGACATGCTCGCGTCTCTCCTCTCTTCTGTTTTGGGCGGGGACCTTGCGGTCCGAACTCCGGGCCGCCGATGCTAGCATGGCGCGGAGATGGGTCCTTTGTCCGCGCGTCGGGGCGACCTCGACGCGAAGCGGCCTCCCGCGTGAGTGCGCCGGATCGCCTGCTGGCGGCCGAGGTCTTTCGCGAAGAGGGACAACGGGAGTCCTTCGTTTGCGTCGGGATCGCGCCGGCTTCCACGCCCGAGAAATTCGACCTTTTTCGCGGGTGGGTCGCCGCAGGTCATCACGCCGGGATGAAATACCTGGAAACGACGCGCGAGACGCGCGCCGATCCGACCCGCCTTCTGGCCGGCGCGTGCTCGATCGTTTGCCTGGCGGCCCGCCACCGCCGCCGCCCGCTCGTCGCTTCCGACGGCGCCACCGTCGCGCGCTACGCGTCCGGCCCCGACTACCACGGAACGCTGCGACAGCGCGCGACCCGCGTCGCCCGCGCCGCGGCCGCGAGGCTCGGAGACTTCCGCTATCGGGTCTGCGTGGATTCCACGCCGCTGGCCGAACGCTCCTTCGCTGCCGCTGCGGGACTCGGCTGGATCGGCAAGAACGGCTGCCTGATGGATTCCGAGCACGGTTCCTTCCTGCTGCTCGCCGAGATCCTGACCGATCTGGATCTGCCGCCCGACGATCCGGTGGCCGAACGCTGCGGCTCCTGCGTGCGTTGCCTGGACGCGTGCCCGACAAACGCCTTCTTCGAGCCCGGCCTTCTCGATGCCGGGCGCTGCCTCGCCTACTGGACGATCGAGCACCGCGGGACGATCCCTGACGGCGTCAAGGAGAAGATCGGGCAGCATGTCTTCGGCTGCGACATCTGCCAGGACGTCTGCCCCTGGAATCCTCCGCTCGCGGTGCGAGCGGAGGACCCGCCGAAGCCCTCCACAGGCTTGGCGAAGGAGGGGCGAAGGCGGGCTCCGATCGAATCGGACATCCCTGACGTTCCGACCCGCCGGGAGTGGCTCGAGATGGGACCCGGACAGTGGCGGCGTCGCTACGGCGCGACCGCGCTGAACCGGGCGGGGCGGCGCGGCCTTCAAAGGAATGCCGCGGCGTCCGCGGGAGCCTGCGGGGATCGGTCGAGCCTTCCCGCGCTCGCCCGCGCGGCCGCAGTCTCGGAGCCGGGCCTGTCCGACGCCTCGGCCTGGGCTCTGTCGCGCCTGGCCGAGCGCGATCCGGCCCTCCCTCGCGCGGATCAGAGAAAGGATCTCTAGAAATGGACTTCCAGACGGGTGTCTTCATCCTCCTCTTCCTGCTTTCGCTCGCCTTCTCGGCTTTTTTCGCCGGCGCGGAGACGGCCCTCGTGTCCCTCGGGCGGATCGATCTCCAGCGCTTTCGCGAGAAGGGGGACAAGCGTGGCGCGATCATCCGGGACTTGAAGTCCAACCGAAACCGCCTGCTCGCCACGATCCTGATCGGGCAGAACCTCTTCGTCAGCTCGGCCTCGGCGCTGGCGACGGTCATCGCGACCGCCTGGCTCGGCGAGAATTACGGCGTCCCGGCAGCGATCCTCTTCTCGACGCTGACTCTCTTTGTCTTCGCGGAGATGACGCCGAAGGCAATCGGCGCCGCCTCGCCCGTCGCGATCTCTCGGGCCGTCGCGATCCCCCTCTCCTGGATGATGAAGCTCCTCTCGCCCGTCGCGACACTCTGCGTCCAAATATCGACTCGCGCGCTGCGGTTCCTCAGGATCCCCGAGAAGACTCCTGCGCTGACCGAGGAAGAGATGAAGAGTGTCTTCA
>WNGB01006686.1_pt1 | contig 20149 bp, 21 predicted proteins | sample 5400681 | NCBI WGS metagenome assembly WNGB01 (sample SAMN13153367, study PRJNA577476) | soil metagenome | isolation source: 115 cm soil or saprolite under grassland replicate 2 | place: USA:California | collected 2016-06-15
GGCATCGCCAGGGCCAATGCCGCGATTGCCGCGACTCCTACTCCGAGGAACGCGCGCCGACGAAGACTCCTCAAGCGCCTCACTTCTTCCCGCGGCTGATCTTGAGGTTGACCAGCGTCCCCCACGGCTTGGTCACGCCTGCGGCCGGCTTGCTGGAGATGACGCGACCCTTCTTGACGGTCTTGGACTTGGCCTTCGTCACTTTGCCGAGGGCGCAGTTGGCCTTCTTGAGCGCCGCCTTCGCCTGCGAGAGCGTCTTGCCCTTGAGCTTCGGGACCTTGCAGGGCGTGAAGCTGTGCAGGACCTCGAGCGTGTCGGCAACCACGGCTGCGGTCGTGCGCTCGGTCACGTATCCGAACCTATACGTGAGCGCGCCGCTCGCGGGCACCGTTCCGGCGTAGTGCATGGTGAAGCTGCTCGTACCGGAGTTCGCCGGACTTAGGAACAGGTTCTGAGTAGGCGCGATCGAGTAGGTAATCGAGGCCTGGCCGGTGGTGGGGTCGCCGTCGTCGGCGTTCAGGTTCTTGATGTAGACCGAGCCTGGCCGGGCGGGAACGGTGACGATGTCCCCTTTTACGTGCGCCGCGTATGCGCTCTGGCCGGCGAACTGATAGCCGATGTTGGGCTGCTTGCTTCCGCCGAGGTACTGGATGTTCTCGTACAGGAGGTCGAGTGGGTGCGCCTGCCCGTCGGTGCTGGAGTAGCTGTCGGTGATCCAAGTGACGTGACCGCCGTGGTCCTGGACCATCGTCCGCTCGACTTTGACCCCCGTCGCAACGAACGACCCGCAGGTCGCGTGCGTCGGCGGGTAGGCGACCGCGCTCGGGCAGCGTACGAGACTCTCGGATTCGTGGATCGTGACGTTGCCGGTGGTCGTGTCCTGGGCGAAGGTGTACGTCACGGGCGGGAAGCCCGCATTGTCCTGGCTGCCGTTGCAGTTCGGGGGGCACGCTCCGCTTCGATTGAAGATGCGGTAGGCGCCCGTGCTGTCGTAGGCATCCTGACCGCCGACCTGGATCTCGGATCGCGTGTCGCCGAGCCCGTCCATGTTCGAGTACCAGAGCGCGGCGTTGAAGAAGAAGACGTCGACATCGATCCCGTATGACTCGTTGACGAGGTATGAGTCCCAGAGGCCGCCGCCGCCGATCGAGCGGTAGTCGGCCGCTCCGGTCGGCTGCTGTCCCCAGGCAAAGAAGTCATACGCCGTGCCCGCGTTCGGACCGCCGCCGATCTTGTTGGTGCTGAAAAAGCTGGTCAGCATCAGAGGGCCCCTGAACACGTTGCTGTTGAACGTCGTGCCCGCCGGTACCGCGCGCAGCCGGCACTCGGTGGCGATGAGGCTGGCCAGATTGGCAGCCGGGACGGAGAACGAGCCGTTGGCGGCGAGCGGCACGCCGGCCTGCACTAGGCGGTTCTGCGCCGGACTGCCGTAGAAGCAGCGGAGATCGACCTTGTCCGTCGCCGTCGCCGTCGAGTCGGTCGTGCCGGCTAGGGCGATCGTGTTGGGCGTATCGGCGTTGTACGTCGAGTAGACCGGTCCCCCGGCCGGCGTCGTGACGGTCGTGGTCGTGATCGCCGCCGAAGCCGGCATCGCCAGGGCCAATGCCGCGATTGCCGCGACTCCTACTCCGAGGAACGCGCGCCGACGAAGACTCCTCAAGCGCCTCACTTCTTCCCGCGGCTGATCTTGAGGTTGACCAGGGTCCCCCACGGCTTGGTCACGCCTGCCGCCGGCTTGCTGGAGATGACACGGCCCTTCTTGACCGTCTTGGACTTGGCCTTCTTGACCGTCCCGAGCGCGCAATAGGCGGTCTTGAGCGCCGCCTTCGCCTGCGAGAGCGTCTTGCCCTTGAGCTTCGGGACCTTGCAGGGCGTGAAGCTGTGCAGGATCTCGAGCGAATCGGCGACCACCGCGGCGGTGGTGAACTCCGTTGAGAATCCGAAGGCGTAGGTCAGCGCGCCGGTCGCGGGCACGGTGCCCGTGTAGTGCATATAGAAGTCGCTGTCGACGCCGAACCTCGAAGCGGCGAACGTGACCCCCGCGGGGGCGACCGAGTAGGTGATCGCGCCCTGCCCGGTAGTGGGATCGCCGTCGTCGGCGTTCAGGTTCTTGATGTAGACCGAGCCCGGCCGGGCCGGGACCGTCACCGTGTCGCCGGTTGCGTGCGCGGCGTAGGTGCTCTGGCCCGCGAACTGGTAGCCGATGTTGGCCACTCTGCTTGCGTTCAAATACTGGGCGTTCCCATAGAGGAGGTCGATCGGATGCGCCGTGCCGTCCGTGCTGGAGAAGCTGTCCGTGACCCAGACGACGTGGCCACTGTGGTCCTGGACCATCGTGCGGTCGATCTTCACGCCCGTCGACGTGAAAGCCCCGCAGGTCGCGTGAGTCGGCGGGTATGCGGTCCCCGGGGGACAACGCACGATGTTCTCGGACTCGTGAATCGTCACGTTGCCGTTGGTCGTGTCCTGGGCGAAGGTGAACGTCAGCGGCGGAAGGCCTGGGTTGTCCTGGCTCCCGTTACACGACGGGGGACAAGTCCCGGGGGCGCTCCGAGCGATAAGACGTGCGGCGGCCGAGCTGGCGTAGGCGTCCTGCCCTCCGACCTGGATCCCCGACCGTGTGTCGCCTGTTGTTCCCTGCCAAAGGAAAGGGTTGCCGTAGAACACGACCGTGTCCAGGCCGTAGGCTGAGTCGAAGAGGTATGAGTCCCACAGGCCCCCGGTGCCCACCGAGGTGAAGTCGCTGGCGGCGCCGGGCTGCTGGCCCCAGTTGTAGAAGTCCACCGCTGTGCCGGCGTTCGGGCCGCCGACGATCTTGCTGGTGCTGAAATAGCTGGTCAACATCAGCGGGCCCCTGTACACGTTGTTGTTCGTCGTTGTTCCCGCCGGCACTGCGCGCAGGCGGCACTCGCGGAACGCGAAGGGGCCAAGGTTCGCAGCAGGGACGGAGAACGAGCCGCCGGCCGCGAGCGACACGCCGGCCTGTACGAGAACACTCGTCGCCGGGTTTCCGTAGAAGCAGCGGAGATCGACCTTGTCCGTCGCCGGGGCCGTCGAGTCGGTCGTGCCGGCCAGGGCGATCGTGTTCGTCGGCGTGTCGCCGTTGAGGGTCGAGTAGACCGGGCTCGTGCCCGGCGTCGTGATCGTCGTGGTCGTGATCGCCGCTGACGCCGGCATCGCCACCGTAAGCGCCGCCACTGCTGCCACTGCGGACGCAAGCGAAACCCGTCGGTACAGAAGCCTCATGGAAATCTCCCCTCTCGGTTGGCCCAGCGCAACGATACGTCTTCCGGCTGGGGATATCAACCCACGTGGCGCGCTCCCTTTATTGAACGGGATCGAAGTGCAGCTTGATCGTTCCGAAGCCGGCGCTCCGAATCGGCGCGCCAAACCCGCTGCACGGTCGAGACAAGCCCGACGGAGAAGGCGGGTCCCAGCCGAACTTCTTCCTCACCGAAAATTCCTTACGCTGCGTCAGCTTCACACCTAGGAATATCGGATCGTGGAGGCAGACAGTCTCGATGCCGGTCAAGACGCCCGCGCTGAACGTCTTCGGGACGCCGGAGTCGAGCTTGTCGCCGGTGCACTTCAGGGGCGGCAAGACGCCGGGCTCGTCGTGAACGCCGATATTGACGAATACCTTGCCGTCCGTTCGGCCGTTCCCGTAGATGCGGAGCTTCGTGACGACCTTGGCTGCATTCGAGAGACTGAATTTGCAGGTGTAATGAGCGGCCGCCGTCTCGCTCAGCGGGTATGAGCCGCGGTACTCACCCGAGGCGCTTCCCGCAACGTGGAAGGCGTTTGCCCCGACGATGTACGCATCCGGGCCGATGATCTTGACCTTCATTCTCCACTTGGCGTTCCAGGTCGAGTCGATGTCCCCGTTTCCCTTATGGCCCGGCGTGCTCGAATCGGAGATCCGCGTCAAAAGCTGCGAGCCGTTCGTGACCTTGGCGGTCACCTCCCAGCGAGAAGAGCTCTGTGCAGCCGGCTTCCCGGCGGAGGAGCCCACGCCGAGCGCCGCGATCGCGATGACGACGGCTCCCGCGCCGGCCAGACGCTGCTTGCTTCGCACCTCGTGACCGTAGCACGGTCCGATTCGCGTGCCAAGAGCCCTAAAGCCCGAGCGAGCGCTCCCCCTCGACTGTGCCGAAGGTGTTCAGCGTTGCGTTAGAAAAGACCCCTCTTCGTAGAGCCTGACGCCTGGCGACCCACTCCAGCTCCCGGAGCTCCTCGCGCGGGTCGATGCAGACGTTCGAGTCGGAGCCGATGCAGATGGCGATCCCGCGCTCGGCGATCGCGAGCGTTGGAAGAAAGCCGTCTCCGAGGTCGGCTTCCGTCGTAGGGCATGCGCAGATCCGACTTCCCGCCTCCGCGAGGAGGTCGAGCTCCCGCTCGTCGGCATGCGTTGCGTGCACGACCGTGGTTCGCGGCCCGAGGCAGCCCACTTCGGCGAGCAGCTCGATCGGCCGGATCCCGTACTCGGTCACGCACTCCTCGATCTCGCGCGGCTGCTCGCCGGCGTGGATGTGGAGCACGAGGCCCTCGCGCTCGGCGTACCTTCCGATCTCCTCGAGCCAGTCGCGAGGGCAAGCGCGGACGGAGTGGGGGGCGAGCCCGACGGCGATCCCGGAGGCGCCGAGCTCCTCCAGCTGGTGGAGGTACTCGGCGGGCGAGGCCTGGCGGAAGCGTTCGAGCCCGCCGCGGGCATAGGCGGCGAGAAGGACGACGATCTTGATCCCTGCCGCCTCGGCGGCCTCTGCCGCGGCCCGCGCTTCCTCGAGCCCTAGGTAGTGGAACTCGCCGACCGTCGCGTACCCGGCGGCGAGCATCTCGCGGTAGGTCGCTTCGTATTCCACCCGGACGCTCTGCGGCGTCTGCTTCTCCGCGAGCCTGAGCATCGCCTCGCGCCACGACCAGAAGTCACCTCCTTCCTCAGAGCCGCGCAGAGCGCGCTGGAACGTATGGCTGTGGGCGTTGACGAACCCCGTGGCGGCCTGCGCTTCGGTCACCTCGTCATCGTCACAGTTCTGGGGCATTTTCGTAGCCCAGGCGTGCGCATTTCCCCGATATGCTCGCAGTGGGGAGGAGGATGGCGGCCCCAGCGCGGATGCGCGGCCATGCAAAGCCCGTGAAGTTCGCGTCACTCGAGCTTTGAGAATCAGGCGGAAGAGGGCCCTGCCCTCCGCACGCCTGTTTGGCCCCACGGATTGGTGCAAAAACGGGGCCATCTATCCTTGTGGGCATGGCGACGGGAGCCGTCCCCGCTCCGCGCGGGTACATACCGAACGCGCTCACCATCCTGCGCCTCGTCCTGATTCCGGCTTTTGTCGCACTCGTCCTGACGTCGGACCGCGGCCACAGCTGGCCGGCCGCAATCGTCTTCGGTGTCGCCGGGGTAACCGACCAGATCGACGGCTGGCTCGCCCGCCGCTGGCGGGTCGAGTCCGAGTTCGGCAAGGTCGCAGACCCGCTCGCCGACCGGCTGATGATCGACGCAGCCGTCCTCTTGCTGTTCCTTGCCGGTCGGCTCCCCTGGGCCGCCCTGCTCGTGCTGGCGAGGGATATTGCCCTGATCGGCGGGTACAAGCTCATCGTGCCTCGCGGCTACGACTTCTCGGTCAGCTTCCTCGGGAAGCTCGCCACCTGGCTCCTGTACGGCTCGCTCGGGTTCATTCTCGCCACGCACAAGGGGACCCACTGGCCGCTGTGGATCTTCTGGATCGGCTTCGGCATCGCCGTGGCCGCCGGTGTGCTGTATCTGGCCTCTGCCTGGAGGCAGGTGAGACGCGCGTGAAGGCCGTCGTCATGGCGGGCGGGGAGGGAACGCGTCTCCGCCCCCTGACCTCGAACCAGCCCAAGCCGATGGTGCCGATCGCGGGCAAGCCCTGCCTGGAGCACATCCTCGAGCTGCTCCGCAAGCACGGGCTCGACGATGTCGTCGTCACGCTCGCCTTCATGCCCCAGGCGATCCGAACCTATTTCGGCGATGGCGACTCACTGGGGATCTCGGTCGAGTATTCGGTGGAGGAGTCGCCGCTCGGTACCGCGGGGTCGGTCAAGCTCGCGGCGGGGAAGCTCGACGACACCTTTCTCGTCATCTCCGGGGACGCGCTTTGCGACGTCGATCTCTCGAGCCTGATCGCCTTCCACCGGGAGCGGGAAGCCGCCGTCACGATCGGCCTCAAGTCGGTCGACAATCCACTTGAGTTCGGGATCGTCGTCACCGACGAGGAGGGGCGGATCGAGCGCTTCCTCGAGAAGCCGTCGTGGGGACAGGTCTTCTCGGACACGATCAACACAGGCATCTACGTGCTCGAGCCCGAGGTGCTCCGCCACATCCCCGAGGACAGGCCGTTCGACTTCTCGAAGGAGCTCTTCCCACTCCTGCTCGAGATGGGGAGGCCCCTGTACGGGTACGTGCTGGAGGGCTACTGGCAAGACGTGGGCGATCTCGTCCAGTACGCACAGGCCAACTTCGACGCACTCGACCGCCTCGTCGACCTGGACATTCCCGGCCTGCAGCTGCGCGGGAACATCTGGCTCGCCGAGGGCGCCGACGTGGCCGAGCTGGACGCGATCGAAGGCCCCTCGCTGATCGGCAACTACTGCCGCATCGCCGCCGACGCGACGGTCGGGCCGTACTCGGTGCTGGGGGCGAACGTGACCTTGCTGGAGCGGGCGCGCACCACCCGTTCGGTGGTCGACGCCTCGACCCACATCGGCCGAAGCTCGCTGGTCGAAGGAGCGGTCATCGGACGCTCGTGCGACATCCGTTCGCACGTCCGTATCCACGACGGAGTCGCGATCGGGGACGAGGTGACGATCGGATCGGAGAGCGTGGTCATGCCGGGCGTGCGCATCTATCCGAACAAGGAGGTCGAGTCCGGGGCGCAGATCCACGAGAACCTCATCTGGGAGACGCGCGCCGCGGCCCGGCTATTCGAGCGCGACATCGTCGCCGGCTTGATCGACGTCGACCTCACTCCCGAGGTGGCGGTCAGAGTGGCGGCCGCTCTCGGCACGACGCTCGAGCGAGACGGGCACGTCGTGTCGAGCCGCGAGGGGACAACCGCCTCGCGCGCGATCCAGCGGGCAATGATCAGCGGCCTCAACGCGACCGGCGTGGACGTCGCCGACCTACGCGTTCTGCCGGCCGCCGTCGGCCGCCACCTCCTCAAGACACGGGGCTACGCCGCCGGCTTCCACGTCGGCACGAGCAACCTCGACCCGGAGCTCGTCCAGATCCGCCTCTTCGAGCAGCCCGGAATCGAAATCACGCCCGGGCTGCAGAAGGAGATCGAGAAGCACTTCTTCCGCCAGGACTTCCGGCGGGCGCGGCACGACCAGATCGGAGACCTCGATTACCCGGCTCGCGTGCGCGAGAGCTACGCCGACGACCTGCTGACGACGCTCGACGCCGACGCGATACGCGAGCGGCGCTTCCGCATCGCCGTGGACTACGGCTATTCCGCGGCGTCGCTCGTGCTGCCCCTCGTCCTCGGGCCCTTGGACGTCGAGGCGGTGTCCGCGCACGGCTTCCCGACACTCGACGCGGCCCGCGGACAAAGTACCTCGGTCCTCCGGGAGACGATCGGCCATGCCAAGGGCCTCGTACGCGCCATCGGGGCTGACCTGGGCGCGGTCTTCGACCGGCCTGCCGAGCGGCTCCACCTGATCGACGAAACGGGTCGGGAGATCTCCGTCGAGCAGGGCCTGCTCCTTTTCATCAGCCTGCTCTCGAGGACGGGCCGGCCCGGGAAGCTCGCCTTCCCGGTCACGGTTACGGGCCAAGTGGACAAACTCGTCGAGGGCACGAGCCTCGAGGTCGTCCGCACGCGCACCTCGCTCGCCGACCTGACGAAGACGGCGGCGACCGACGGTGTCGTCTTCGCCGCCTCTCTCGGGGGCGGCTATGTCTTTCCGGAGTTCCTCCCCGCCTACGACGCGACGGCAAGCCTGTGCAAGCTGCTCGAGCTGCTCTCTCCGGTCCAGCGACCGCTCTCGGAGCTCGTGGCGGAGCTTCCAGAGTCCACGGTCGTCCATCGCCAGCTTCCTTGCCCGTGGGCGATGAAGGGGACGGTGATGCGCCTGCTCACCGAACGTCTGAAGGGGAGAGAAGTCGATCTGATCGACGGAATCAAGCTCTTCAACGAGCGCGGCTGGGTGCAGCTCGTGCCCGATCCGGATGAGCCGTTGCTGCATCTCTACGCCGAAGGGGAGACCGAAGAAAACTCCATGGAGCTGGAAGAAGAGCTGCGTACGCTCGTGCAGGAGGTCTTACAGGGACAGGAAACGGCGGCGAGAAGGTAGAATCTCAACCTGAGCTTTACCCCCTGAGAGCGAAAGGCGCACCCTTGAGCCACGTGTACTGCCCCGAATGCGGCTTCCAGAACCCCGAGTCGGCGAACTACTGCTCGAAATGCGGGGCGCTGCTCGAGAAGGAAGAGCCGAGCAACGAGACCACGATGGCGCTCGAGCCCGACGAGGAGGGCGACGAAGACTCCGGCGAGCTGGAGGACTTCGGGATCAAGGGGCCTGCGCTCGTGGTCCGCTCGGGCGGCGGTCGGGCGGGGGAGACCTTCCATCCCGAAGGCGAGCGGACCACGATCGGCCGCTCTCCCGAATCTGCGATCTTCCTCGATGACGTCACGGTCTCACGCGATCACGCCGTTCTGATCCACCGCAACGGCGCCTTTGTGATCGAGGACCTAGGAAGCCTGAACGGCACGTTCGTCAACCGCAGGCGGATCGAGTCGAGCACGATCGACGACGGAGACGAGCTGCAGATCGGCAAGTACCGGTTGACCTTCCTGAACCGATGACGACGACCGAGACAACGCGTTCACAGGGGCCCTTTACGATCGGCACCGTCTGCCTACGGCTACAGGAGGAGTTCCCGGACATCTCGATCTCGAAGATCCGCTACCTCGAGGACCAGGGGCTGTTGAAGCCACGCCGGACCCGCGGCGGCTACCGGCTCTTCGACGAAGAGGACGTCGAGCGCCTGCAGACGATCCTGCGCCTCCAGCGCGACGAGTTCCTCCCGCTTCGCGTCATCCAACAAGAGCTGGAATCGCCTTCGGGAAAGCCTCGCAAGAGACGCCGCCGGCTCGGGGTCGGCGAGGACGAGGAAGAAGTGCCCCTTTCGGAGCTGTGCCGGCGGGCGGGGATCAGCGAGGACGTCGCGAACGAGCTCGAAGGCTTCGGCTTGCTCGAAGGGCGCGGCAACGGGAAGGACAAGCGCTACGGCGAGGGGGACGTGGAGATCGCGCTCGCCTGCGCGCAGCTGCAGCGCTTTGGGATCGCGCCGCGCCACCTGCGTGCGTTCCGTACGGCTGCCGACCGCGAGGCGACGCTCGTCGAGCAACTGGTCGCACCCGCCCTTCGCTCCCGGAATCCCGAGCGGCGCAAGTCGGGGATGGACGACCTGCAGACGCTCGCCGGGATCGCCCAGGAGCTCTCACAGCTCCTCTTCTGGCGCGACCTGCGCCAGGCTGCCCGGAGCTAGCGGTCGACCTCAAAGCCAAGATCCGGGACGTCGCCGACTTCCCGACTCCGGGAATCGGCTTCAAGGACATCATGCCGCTCCTCGCCGATGCCGAGGCGCTGCGCGAGACGATCGACAGGATGGCGGATTGGGGGGCAGAGCGCCGGCCTGAGATCGTCGTCGGCGGCGAGGCGCGCGGCTTCCTCGTAGGTGCGGCGCTCGCTTACAAGCTCGGGTGCGGCTTCGTCCCTGCACGGCGCCCCGGCAAGCTCCCGCTCGAGACGATCGCGGCCGAGTATGCCCTGGAGTACGGGACGAACGTGCTCGAGCTGCAACGTGACGCGATCGCCGGCGGCGCCCGGGTGCTCGTCCACGACGATGTGCTTGCGACCGGAGGCACCGCACGGGCGATGGCCGACCTCGTCGAGCAGCTTGGCGGCACGGTCGTCGGGCTCGCGTTTCTGATCGAGCTCGCGTTCCTCAACGGGCGCGAGCGGCTTGCGGATTACGACGTTCTCTCCTTGATTCAGTACTAGCCAGAACGTTTCGGCGTCCGCCGGGACGTCCACAATCCGCGCATGTACGACCCGCTGCGAACGAGGTATGTGCTCTCGTGTCCGAAGCGCGGGGAGACGAGCGTCACCCTGTCGGATTTCCGCCGGTTGGAGCGGCTCGAGGGAGCGGCGCATCCTGCCGTCTTCAGCATCCAGTTCGCCTGCCCGTGCGGCGGCGAACATCCAGGCCTGGTCTCGCATGACGATCTCGACTGGGCGCCGCTGGGGCTCGAAGCCGGAGCGTTCGTGGACCTGATGACCGACCGAATCGATGAGGCGGGGCTCGAGCTCGCCGACGTCGCCGCGAGCCGCATCCAGGCCGGGGAGTGGCCGTGGAGCTTCTTCTGCTACCCGGAGGGCCGGCCTCGCCCGGCCTTTCCCTCCTCGTTCTTCCTGATCGCGCCCGGATCGCAGAAGGGCTCCGTCGGGCTCGCCGTTCGCTGCCCGTGCTGCTCGAGCACCTCGATCAACCTCGTCACGACCGCACACGTCGACCTCCCCTTCCACAACGACCGCGAGGTGGGAGTGGTCGAGCATGTCTTTCGGATCGATGCCGATCGCGCAGTCGAGGAGTTCCGCGAAGAGCTGTACTCCGCGCGCTTCGACGCGCGCCGCCTCGGTCTGTAAGGATCTGCTCAGGGAAGAGGAGGTGCGATGTACGGATTGACGCGGGGCAGCTTGACTCTGATCGGAGCGGGCGTCGCCGGTCTCCTGATCTGGGCGGCAACGCGGATCAGCGGAGGCAGCGCGGGGGAGTACTGGGGGATTGTCGGCCTCATCGCGGCCGCCGGGCTCGTCATGGCGCTGTCGCAGCTGTTGGGCGGCTGGACGAAATGGGGCTGGCCGCGCGTGTCGGGCAGCGTCTTTCTCGTCGCCTTTATCCCGGTGCTGATCGCGACAGGATGGGTGCTGCTCGATCAGCAACCGAGCGGCAACTGGTTCCAGCGGCACATCGAAAGCTGGTCGGGGGACATCGGGATCGACGGGCTCGTTCACGACCTCGGACGGGCGGTGATCGTCCTCGCCTTCGGCCTGGGGCTCGTGTTTGGGCTCATCTTCGACACGACCGGGCCGCGAACGGAGCCGGTCTTCCACCGGCGACCCGCGGAGACGCCGCCGCCGCCGGAGCCTGTCTCAGAGGAGCCCGCGGCCGCCACGCCTGCGCCGCCGCAGCCCGAGACGCGGTCTGAGGACGAGACGGGCTCCGTTTAGCGGCGCAGATCTTCCTCGCCGAAGATGCGGACGTAGAGGAAGATCAGGCCGCCCGCGACGGCGGCCAGGATGAAGGATGTCGCGCCGGAGACGCCGATCGCGAGCAGCCCCAGCCAGATGAAGAGGCCGAGGCCGAGCGCCCACAGGAAGGCTTGGACGCCCTGATCGATGCTCGGCGGACGAAGGTGCACGGGGAGGATCGTAACGCTCGGGCGCCCGGCAAAGTGGGTGCGAGAAGAACTCAGCGCAAATTGCGAACTTCCCCTCTCGGGCGCGAAAAGGAACTCGTCGCAAAATGCGAACTTTGCCTCGAACGGCCTCTTGAAATCGCCTGCGACCTCTACTAGTGTCGCGCTTGCGCCGAGCACGGAACGTAAGTAGGTCGAAGCCGAGCGCGAGGGCTGTACGCGGAAGCGGAAAGTCAACGCGAACGGTGGACGAAAGCGTCACCGGCTCGGCGAATTTTTTGGTTGTGATGTTGTCCGAAGCGACAACTATCCTGGGAACATATGTTCCCGGCAGAACGAGCGAATCTACGCTGCACGTGTACGAGTTGTGGCCGCGTCTCTATCTACAGGCATCGCAAGGGCCACACGAAGCTCGTTTGCAACTCGTGCCGCTCGAAGATCGCCCAACCCGTCCTCGCTGCCTTGAAGTTCGTTCCACGCCGGAAACGCCGCCGGCCTGGTCGGCCAACGAGCGACGGTCTCTAAGAAGTCAATGCACGGTAAGCGTTGTTATGTGAAGCTGGAACGAGAGGCCGAAGAAGTCAGGCCCCAAGCGCGCACCTCCCCACGTTGCCTGTCCGGACGCCGTGTGACAACTTTCGGTATCTTTGCCCGGCGGGAGAGTTTTCACTTCGGGCCGACCACTGAAGGGGGACGTCGCTCACACGCGGATGACTGTTCTCGGCGCTGAACTCCTCGAAGACGACGACCTGAAGCAGTTCATCGAGACGGCCGAGCAGGCCGGATCCATCCGCGTCGCCGACATCACCGATCTGACCGAGGCCCACGGCCTGGACGCGCTCGAGGTCGACGCCCTCTACCGCGAGCTCGAGCAGCGAGGAGTCGAAGTGGTCGACCAGGTTCCGGAGCCCGCGCCGCAGCCGGTCACCTTCTCCTACGAGACGACCACCGACGCGCTGCAGCTCTTCCTGCGCGAGGCCGGGCGCCATCCGCTGCTGACAGCAGCGCAGGAGGTGACGCTCGCGAAGAGAGTCGAGCGCGGAGACATGGAGGCCAAGCAGCGAATGATCCAGTCGAACCTCCGGCTGGTCGTGTCGATCGCGAAGAACTACCGCAACCAGGGTCTCCCCTTCCTCGACTTGATTCAGGAAGGGACGCTGGGCCTGATCCGCGCGGTCGAGAAGTTCGACTGGCGCCGCGGCTACAAATTCTCCACCTACGCCACCTGGTGGATCCGCCAGGCGGTCGCGCGGGCGCTCGCCGACAAGGCTCGCACGATCCGCATGCCCGTCCACATCGTCGAGCGCAAGCAGAAGATGAACCGCGCCGAGCGAACGCTCTGGACTCAGCTCGGCCGCGAGCCGACGCTGGCCGAGATCGCCGAGGAGGCGAGCCTCCCCCTCCACCAGGCGTACGAGGTACGAGCAGCGGCCAGAGCGTCGCTCAGCCTCGACCAGCCCGTCGGCGAGCAGGAGGACGCGGTCTTCGGCGATTTCGTCGCCGGCGAAGAGCCGCTGCCCGAGGAAGAGGTCGAGGTCTCCCTTCGCAGGCAGGCCCTCGCGGAGGCGCTGAGCGCTCTCTCGGAGCGCGAGCGGCAGGTGCTCTCCTATCGCTACGGGCTCGACGGATCCGATCCGATGACGCTCGAGGAGATCGGGCGGCGGATGGGCCTGACGCGGGAGCGCGTCCGCCAGGTAGAGATCGAGACGCTTCGCCGCCTGGCGACCCTCCGCGAGATGCTCCCGATCGCGCAGTAACCCCGCCGCGTTCTGGGACGGCGCTGGCCAAGGAGGCTAGACCGCGGCGCGAGGACAGTACTTAGAGGTACGGCCTCGCGCCCGCGGACGACGCATCCTGCCGCCAGCGGCGTCAGGCGTCCGCAGGGCCGGGCTTCGCCCGCGCCGCAGCGGACGCCGACCAGAGCGCGGTGGCGCGAGATGCTCCCCATCGCGCAGTAGCGCGATTCCTACCCGCCTCCTCCGCAGCTCCAGCTAACTTCAAGGAAAGCTGAGCGTCGGAACGAATAACGCCCAGTAATGGGCACATGTGGCATCCGAGGAGGGTCCTAAGCTCAAGGAATGTGCGGAATCGCCGGATATAGCCTGGCTGCGTCCAGCGGCGTCGACCGGACGCTCGCGGCGCAGGCTCTGCTCGCCGGAATTGCGGAACGGGGAGCGGATGCCGTCGGCTATGCCTATCGCAACGGCGGGCCGATCGAGATCCACAAGCAGCGCTCCGGAGCGAGCGCGCTCCTCGACCGCATCGAGATCCCCCAGTCCGCAACCGAGGTTCTCCTCCACGTCCGCGACTACACGAAGGGCCACCCGCGCGTCGAGGCCAACAACCATCCGATCAGGCACGGCACGGTCGTGGGCATTCACAACGGGATCATCAAGAACGACGAGGAGCTCTTCGCCGAGTACGGTTTCGAGCGGGCAGCGCCCAGGATGACCGTCGACTCGGAAGCGATCTTCGCTCTGGCCGAGCTGACCGGCAGCCGCCCCGATGTCCTCGAGCGGCTTCGCGGCTCGATGGCGAGCGCGTGGATCGACGAGCGCGACGCGGGCATCCTGTACTGCGCACGTGGAGTCGGCCGGCCGCTATGGCTGGGCCAGACCAGGAAGGCGACCTTCTTCGCCTCGACCGAGCTGACGCTGCGGGTCCTCGAGCGGTACACCGGGATGCGGCTGCGCAAGCGTGAGGTCGACGAAGGGACGCTGGTCGTCCTCGAGCACGGCAAGATCGTCCAGAAGGCCCGCTTCGAGCCCGATAGCAGGTTCGAGGAAAGGCCCCTCCCGGCCGTGCGCGCGCCGTCCGAGGGTGCCTTCTGCCTCGAGCGGCTCGCCGCGCTGGCCGCCGCTTAGCGCCCACTTCGAACCGCTACGCTCGGACGCGTGAGTGTCCGGCTCTCCGCCGAGGTCCTCGCCGCCCGCGCGGTCGCCCGCCTCTCCCGGCTGGCCGGCGCCGGCGGGGGGACGACGATCCCCGGAAAGCTGCTCTGGAAGCTCGATCCGGGCGCGATCGACCGGCTTGCGGCCAGGCTCCCGCTGGGATCACTCCTCCTCTCGGCGACCAACGGCAAGACCACGACCGCGGCGATGGTGGCCGAGATCATGCACGGAAAGACGCGCCTCGCCCACAACCGCGCCGGGGCGAACCTCGTCTCGGGCGTCGCCTCCGCACTGCTGGACTCCCACGGCGCCGAGCTCGGCCTGTTCGAGGTGGACGAAGGCGCGTTTCCCGAGGTTTCGCGGCGCCTCCGGCCCCGCGCGGTCTGCCTCGCCAACCTCTTTCGCGACCAGCTCGACCGCTACGGCGAGCTCGAGCTCGTCGCCGAGCGCTGGCGCGACGCGGTCGGCCTGCTCCCGGACGACTCCTGGGTCGTCGTCAACGGCGATGATCCGCAGACGGGCGACCTCGCGCACGGAAGCGGCCGCGCGCGCGTGTTCGGCATCGACGATCCGCGCCATTCCCTTCCCGCTCTTCCCCACGCTGCCGACTCCCGCTACTGCATCCGCTGCGGCACCCCCTACGACTTCGCAGCCGCGTACATGGGCCACCTCGGCGACTATCGCTGCCCGCACTGCGGCCACTCTCGTCCCCCCCTCGACGTCGTGGCCCGCGCGATCGAGCTGGAGGGGCTGAACAGCGGATCCTTCGAGCTCGTCACCCCGGAGGGGACGCGGAGGATCCAGCTTCGTCTGGGCGGGCTCTACAACGTCTACAACGCGCTCGCGGCGGCGGCGCTGGCCGGCGTCGCAGGCGCGAGCCTGGATGAGGTTCAGGCCGGGCTCGAGCGCTTCAGCGCCGCATTCGGACGCTTCGAGCGGATCGCGGTCGGCGACCGGCGGCTGCTCGTCCTCCTGATCAAGAATCCGGCCGGAGCGAACGAGGTCGTCCGCACCCTGCTTGCGGCCGGTGCTCCGAATCTCGTCCTCGTCGCGCTCAACGACGGGATCGCCGACGGCCGGGACGTCTCCTGGATCTGGGACGTTGATTTCGAGCCACTGCTCGAAGCCCCGCTCGAACGCATCGTTGCAAGCGGAGACCGCGCAGCCGAGCTCGGACTCCGCTTCAAGTACGGGGGCTTCGCCGAGGAGGCGACCGAGGTCGTCCCCGATCTGGAGCAGGCGCTCACGCGCGCCCTCGAGCTGACACCGGAGGGCGGGGAGCTCGTCGTCCTCCCGACCTATACGGCCATGCTCGCTCTGCGCAAGATCGTCTCCGAGCGAGGCTTCGTGCGACCCTACTGGGAGCACGCGGCGTGACGACTATTCGCGTAGGACATCTGTACCCCGACTACCTCAACATCTACGCCGACCGCGGCAATATCGCGGTGCTCGGCAGGCGGGCAGCCTGGCGCGGGATCGACCTCCGGGTCGAGGCGATCGGCGCCGGTGACGAGGTGCGGCCCGGCGAGCACGACCTCTACTACATCGGAGGGGGTCAGGACCGCGAGCAGGGGCTGATCGCCCCCGACTTCGCCGCGAAGGGGCCGGCCTTATCGGAGGCTGTGGCCGGCGGGGCGGCGGTGCTCGCCGTCTGCGGCGGCTACCAGCTGCTCGGAAGCTTCTATCGAGAACGGGACGGAACCGAGCTCCCCGGCGCAGGGCTCCTTCCCCTCCACACGATCTACGGCGAGCGGCGGATGATCGGCGACGTGCTGATCGAGTGCGAGCTGGATCCTGGGAAGCGCCGCACCCTCGTCGGCTTCGAGAACCACGGCGGGCGGACGATCCTGGAGGCCGGCGCGGAGCCCCTGGGCCGGATCATCGCCGGCTTCGGCAACGACGGCGAGAGTGGATACGAGGGCTGCCGCTCGGGACGCGTGCTCGGAACGTACCTGCACGGCCCGTTGCTGCCCCGCAATCCCTGGCTCGCCGACTGGCTGCTCGAGCAGGCGCTCACGCACGACGGCGAGCCGCCCCAGTTCGAGCCGCTTCCGGACACGCTCGAGGAGGAGGCCCACGAAGTCTCGGCGCAACGCGCTCGCGCAAGAGGAGGCCGTTTCACCTAAACGCTCGGAGCGCGGTGTACCGGCTCCGACGTCGCGTCCAGCCATTCGCGTCACTCGAGTGTTGAGAAACAGGCGGAGGAGGGCCTTGCCCTCCGCACGCCTGTTTGGACGCTTCTAAGGAGCCCAGAGGGCGCCGAGGTACACCACGGGGTCGCCGGGCTGCCAGCGGGCCAGGAATCGCTGGATCGGCGGATGCAGCACGATCCCGTCCAGCTCGTCGACAGCAAACAAGCGGTGGCCACGCACGGCGGCGTCCCGCGACGTCACCGTTTCGAGCGAGCGCCCGCTCAGGTCGCCCGCGAAGATGATGTGGACGACGTGCTTGGCCGCGAAGCTCCGCACGGGCGCGATCGAGTCGGCGATCGCGACCGGCCCTTCCAGCAGGACGTCCTCCCCCACTCCGACCTGAGCGCGTCAACGAGGCTCTCGCCCGAGTTGACTCCGCCGCCGGGGAGCAACCAGTACTCCTTGTCCGGCTTTTCGTGGCGGCAGAGCAGCAGCCCGTCCTGCCAGCGCAAGATCGCGGACACGCGGATCCGGGGCTCGGTCGACATCAGCTGCGAGAGGAGCCGAAGCCGCGCACGCCACGCTCGCTCTCCGAGAGCTCCTCGACCTCGACGACGTCCAGCTCCGGCACCGGTAAGACGACAAGCTGGGCGATCCGCATCCCAGGCTCGACGACAAAGGTCTGCTCGAGGTCTGTGTTCAGCAGCACCACTCGAACCTCTCCCCGGTAGCCCGAGTCGATCAGCCCGGGTGCGTTGACGACCGAGATCCCGTGCTCGGCCGCGAGACCGGAGCGTGGCTGGACGAAGCCGGCATAGCCTTCGGGGATCGCGACGGCCAGCCCAGTCGCGACGATCGCACGCTCCCCCGGGCCGAGCTCGTAGCGTTCGCAGGCGGAAAGGTCGAGCCCTGCGTCGCCCGGATAGGAGCGCGCAGGCAGAACCGCGTCCGGCCGGAGACGACGGATCTCGAGCTCGCTCACCGGCGCGACGCGGCTCGGGCGTCGGAGCTCTCGGCGACCAGATAAGGCGCGAACCGGCGCAGCTCGCGTCGCGGAAGCCGGGCTTGGACGAGCACTCCCTCCGGGAGGTCGGAGCGCTCGTCGATCGGCGCGCCGAGGGCGTAGAGCTCGTTCAGGCGCCCTCCCTCCTCGTACGGAAGCAGGAGCCACACGGTCTCGAAGCGCTCGCCGAATCGCTCTGCCAGGCGCGCGCGCAAGTCCTCGAGCCCCTCCCCGGTTCGGGCCGAGACCTGGAGCGCCCCCGGAAAGCGATTCGCGACCCGGCGCCGCTTCAACCCGTCCACGGCGTCGATCTTGTTGAGGACGAGCTCGATCGGCAGCTCGTCCGCTCCGATCTCGGCCAGCACCGAGTCGACCGCCGCATTCATCTCGTCGATCTCTTCGTCGGGTGCAGACGCATCTATCACGTGCAGGACGAGATCGGCGACGAGTGTCTCCTCGAGCGTGGCGGCGAATCCCTCGACGAGCTCGTGCGGCAGCCGGCGAATGAAGCCGACGGTGTCCGTGACCAGATAGCGGCGTCCTTCGTGCTCGAATCCCCGCGTCATCGGGTCGAGGGTCTCGAACAGCCGGTCGTGCACGGACGCTTCCGCTCCGGTGAGGGCGTTCAGAAGCGGAGACACGCCTTCGCGCGAGCCGGCGGTCGGTCTCGAGCTGCGACTCGCCGGGGCCGCGCGTCCCGAGGCCGCCTCCCAGTCGCTCGAGGTGCTGCCACAGTCCGCGCATGCGGGGAAGGTTGTATTCGAGCTGCGCGAGCTCGACCTGGAGCTTTCCCTCGGCGCTGACGGCATGCTGGGCGAAGATGTCGAGGATCAGCTGCGTGCGGTCGATCACCCTGGCTGAGAGCTCATTCTCGAGCGTGCGCTGCTGTGGTGGAGTCAGCTCGTCGTCGACGATCAGCGACTCGGCCCCGGACTCGCGATACGCGCGGTCGAGGTCCCCGAGCTTCCCCTTGCCGACATACGACCGCGGGTCGGGTCGGGCGCGCCGCTGCACGAGTTGGGCCACGGGCTCCACGCCCGCGGTCTGCGCGAGCTCTGCGAACTCGGCCAGCTCGGCATCGGGGTCGACCCCCTGTGCCAGCACGGAGAGAAGGAATCCCCGCTCTGCTTCGGCGCCCGGCGCGGGGTCGGGCTGGCGCTGCGTCACGGGATGATTATGCCGCCCCGAGAGCCGCGTCGGCGGCGCACGGGAGACCGGAGGGCGCGGCAAGCCGACGCCTCCTCCCATCAAGGGGGGACCCGAGTGGTTCCCCCTTGAGACCCCCTCCTTCGATGACCGGGACGGAGCGCTGCTTCGATCCGAAGAACGGCTTCCTCGAGCCGCTCGTCGGCGATCGTGAGCGACATGCGCACGAACCCCTCGCCGCTGGGGCCGTAGGCGCTCCCGGGTGAGACGACGACCCCCGCGCGCTCAAGCACGAGCTCCGCGAACGACTCGGATGTGTATCCCTCGGGCACGCGGGCCCAGAAGTAAGGAGTCGCGCGCGGTGGCGTCACGTGCAGCCCGATCGCGCGCAGCGCCTCCGCTAGCAGGTCGCGCCGGCGACGGTAGACCTCGGACATCTGACGTGGGAAGTCGCGCGCCTCCGTCAATGCGGCTGCCGTGGCCGCCTGAATCGCCTCGAACATGCCCGAGTCCATGTTCGCCTTCATCCCGCGGTAGCGCTCGACCACCTGGGCGTTTCCCGCCATCAGCCCGCCGCGCCAGCCGGTCATGTTCCAGCCCTTGGACGGGGAGAAGATCTCGACGCCGACGTCCTTCGCGCCCGGCGTAGCAAGGAAGCTCGGCGCCACGTAGCCGTCGAAGCAGATCTCCGAGTAGGCGCTGTCGTGGACGACGATCAGATCGTGCCGGCGGCCGAAGTCGACGGCGCGTTCGAAGAAGCCCTCGGCCACGATCGCCCCGGTGGGGTTGTTGGGATAGTTGAGGAAGAGCAGGTTGGCGCGCGCGAGCATCGCGTCCGGGATCGAGTCGAGGTCGGGCAGGAAGCCGTTCTCCTCCCGCAGCGGAAGGTAGTGAACCTCGGCCCCCGCAAAGACCGGCCCGGAGGTGTACGGCGGATATCCGGGATCAGGCGAGAGGCAGACGTCGCCCGGGTCGAGACAGGCAAGGGAGACGTGGAAGACGCCCTCCTTCCCGCCGAGAACTGGCAGCACCTCGCGTTCGGGGTCGAGCTCGACTCCGAAGCGGTCGCGGTAGAAGGCGGCGACCGCTTCGCGGAACGCCGGCGTCCCCTGGTTGGTGGGATAGTCGTGCGTCTCGGGATCCCTGAGCGCCCGCGCGGCCGCCTCCATTACCGGCTCAGGTGTCGGCAGGTCTGGATCGCCGATGCCAAGGCTGATCACGTCGATCCCCTCCCGCTTCTTCGCCGAGATCTTCCGCTCCAGCTCGGCGAAGAGGTAGGGCGGGACCGCATCCAAACGTCGTGCGAATCTCATTCGAGGCCGAACTCCTCAGAGAGCTCGACGGTGCAGATCTCCTGAGCGGGGCCGGTAAGCGTCGCGCGCCCGTCTGAGAGCTCGACGCGCAGGTCGCCGCCGGCGAGGTGCACGGTCACGGGGCTCTCGCACCAGCCGTTCGCGACGGCGGCCGCCGCTGCGGCCACCGAGCTGGTGCCGGAGGAGAGGGTCTCCCCCGCTCCCCGCTCCCAGACCCCGA
>WNGB01004914.1_pt1 | contig 20147 bp, 23 predicted proteins | sample 5400681 | NCBI WGS metagenome assembly WNGB01 (sample SAMN13153367, study PRJNA577476) | soil metagenome | isolation source: 115 cm soil or saprolite under grassland replicate 2 | place: USA:California | collected 2016-06-15
CACGCGGCCGGATTGCTCTATCTGGTCGATGTGCCTGCGGATACGCAGGTGTATCTGACCAAACCAACGGTGGGCGTTCCGGCGGTGCAACGTGGGCGCCGAGGTCGCACGCCCACCCGACCACGGGTACTGAACGCGGTGTCCCCTCTCGAAGTCCGCCAAGTCGCCCACCACGCCGCGACCCGGTTCCAGGCCGTGCGGGTGCGGGATACCGAGCGTGGGGTGCTGGATGACCCGTTCGCCGCGCGCCGGGTCTGGACTGTGCGCGATGGAGTCGTGGCCGAGGAATGGCTGATTATCCGTCACGAGGAGCGCATCCGCTACAGCTACGCCTTGAGTAACGCGGCGCCAACGACCCCGTTTGTGCGGCTGGTCAACTGGAAGTGTTTGCGCTACGGGATCGAGTGCGCCAATCAGGAGGCGAAATCGGACATCGGGTGGGATGACCTCCAGGCGCAGAAATATGCGGCCTGGGAGCACCATCTGGCCCTGAGCATCCTGGCGACCTGGTTTATCGCGCAAACCCGGCTGGATTGGGCAGCGCAGTATGGTCGCGATTCGGTGCTTGCGCACCAGTTGGAGGTTGTGAGTCTGCCGGCGCTGTCGGTGGCGAATGTGCGCGAACTGCTCCAGGCCGTGATGCCCTTGCAGCAGTTGTCGCCCGAACAGGCCATTCAAGTGGTGGTGCAACATTTGGTGCATCGCTCTCGATCGACCGCCAGTCGGCTCAGAGCACAGCGTCGTGACCGCGGGCCGACCTGAAATCTAACATTGTCAAACTAAGTAGCGCTCGTCCGGATCTCTGCCACCGGTCATCTCTCTGAGCGTCTCAGCTGCATCTAGCAGCTGTGCTGCTTGCTCCAATTTGCCCTGGCCGAGTGCCACTCCAGCGAGGCTGAAGAGACTCGTGCTAATATTGCGCCGGTAGTGGCGTGTCTGCCCCAGCTCGATACTCTCGCGGAAATAGCTGGCGGAGCAGCGCAGATCGCCCTGCAATTGTGCGATGAAACCGAGCCTGTTCAGTGTGCTAGCGACCGGCTCGATTTGACTGGTGGCGCGGAAGAACGTCAGGCTGGCTTCGAGGTGTGTCTGTGCCTCGGCGAGGCTCCCAGCCATTAAATCATATGCTCCAAGCCCAACGTGCGCCCAGGCAACCGTGTCGTCGCGATTGGGGTTGGTGGGCTCGTCTGCGTGGACGAGGAACTGCTCGAACAGACGGCCTGCTCCAGCGACATCGCCTTCCCCCAGCGCAATAAAGCCGAGACCGAAGTACTTCAAGTACGTTGGCTCGCCGAACTGGGCGTGCATCTGAAAGGAGGTATCGAGCGCGGCGCGCGCTGCCGGGTAATCATAGGTGGAAATCGCAAGGAACGCAGCGCTATACCATGCGTACGCGGCGGCGTGGCTGAGCGGGACAGGCTGACTGAGCAACGCCGCGAGCCATTGTCGCCCCTCGTTGGCCCGCTCGCCCCAAAGAGTGAAATCGGCACCGATGATCAGACCGGGCAGCACTTCCCCCGACTCGATGCACCAACTGAGCAGGGCGCGGAAATTCTCCAGTTCATCCTCGACCGCGGCGATTCCGCGTAGATGCGTCCAGCTATTGATCGTGTCGTGCCACCAGGTATAATACCCGGCGTGTCGCCAGCGTGTCGCCTGCTCTTCACCGCTCTCTGCCAGCCGCTCCAGCGCATACTCGCGAATGGTCTCCAGCAGCATAAAGCGAGGTGGCTCACTCCTTTCGGTCAGCCGCACCAGGCTTTTGCTGACGAGCGACTCCAGCAGCCCCGCGATCTCCTCCGTCGGCAGCGATGCCGGGACCGGCGGCTCCTGCTGCGCCCACGCCACCAGCTCGGGCTGGTCCTCACCCTGGCGGAAGTCATTGTCACTGATCACCCGGTATTGTCAACTTAACGACCTACCGCACCTTGTGATATCATTGGCAGCATGACACCATCCTCCTCCCCGCCCTCATACAAGGGCTATCGCTTCCCTGCCGAAATCATCAGTCACGCCGTGTGGCTCTATTATCGATTCGCCCTCAGCTATCGTGATGTGGAAGAATTGATGGCAGCCCGAGGCATCCCGCTCACCTACGAGACCATCCGGCACTGGAACACGGTAACAGGTGTACAAACGGCTGCTTAATCCTCAGTAAGCCCGTTGCGATCCTGCAGGGTTTCCTCCTGCATGCTACTAGCTAGCCCGTTTCGTTGTCCAAGGATTAAGTTGACAATGCCGCCTTCTGTCCCATATCACTTTGGGGATCAATATTGATGGCCTGAGTGAGGAGGTAGCGTCGTTGCACAGAATCGTCAGTCGTCATAGCCAGCATTACCAGGGCACCTTGGTGACGCGGGTCGGCCTGGAGAGCCTGACGAAAAAATCTTTGGCTTGGTTCTTATCTTCGTTCTTCTGAAGGAGGTCTTGTCCTTTTGGACCAGTGCCTCGGCGTCATTCATATCCACCTCCGCGGAGTGATCACATGGCCTCTGAGCACTGGGTTGCAGCCGTCGCCGTGTAAGGCGCCAAGACGGACTTATCGGGGAAGCCGTTACGGAACGAGGGCTTTGCCGAGATCAACATAATAATCCAGGATGCCAAATTGGCCTCACCAAAGGTTGCTGATGCAAACAACTCGAGCCGGTGACGATGTTCTTGCGGCGCCACCTCGCGACGCCTCACCTGCCAGTGTGCCAAGCGAGCAGAAATGAGCGTGTCGATCAGCACGCAAGCGGTCTGACTGGGGTCGTAGCGAGGCTCAAACAGAGAGTGTGATTGGATACGCCATTGTTACATCTGATCCACGCGCTGCCGCTCGGCGACTTCCCGAATGTGGCTCATCGCGCGATCCCAGGCCGCCTGAGCATCATCAAGCTCAAGCCCGCCTTCTAGGATGCCCTGGATCACGCGTTCGAGATCCAGCCCCGCCTGGCGAATCATATAGTCCTTATCGATCGGGATGAGGGCGGCCTCCGGCACGACCTGCGCGCCATCCCAGGTCTGGACCGCCACCAGATCGCGCCATGCGCCCTCGTGCTCGCCTTGAAATCGGCCCACGACATATCCGGCGATCTTGTGATTACGCACCCATTCGCGCTCATGTTGCTGTCCCATCAGAGAAAGCCCCTTTCGCCGTAGCCTTCGCCACGTGGTAGTCAGAGCGGTCTAGCTCCATCCCAGGTAGCGTTTGGCAAACGCCTCTACATCTAGATTAGCAGATCGGTCAAGGTCCAAATAGCCAAGGATTTGATCATGCGTCACCTGGCGCTGAGAGTCAAGGTGGTGCAAGGTCTCGCGATCGTACTGGCCACTTTTCATCTCGCGGATCAGATCAAGATAGTCGCGGCAGATACCATCCAACCCCGGCACGTTCAGCATCCATTCCTTGATTCCGTCATCACCAGCGTCACGAAAGCGATCCCAGAGCGTACGTACCCCCAGACTAACGATAATGATCGTGAGTACCGCGATGATGAGCAGCTGCATGGATCTCGTCTCCTGGCGCACCCCAGCGCTAGCCTGAGATCGCCGGGAAGATGCACAGCGACGGCGGCGATCGAATCAACACGATAACGGATCTACTCTAGTATACAAGACATATGTTCTTATGGCAAGGGGCAGCGGTAAACAGGTCAATGGCCGGAAGCGGCACCTCATGGTTGACACCGAAGGCAACCTTCTGGTTGGGCAAGTTCATGCAGCCAACATCCAAGACCGTGACGGTGCGGAACAAGTACTGGCTGAAACGCATGACCTGTGCCCAAGTGTGACATATGGTTGGGCTGACCATGCCTATGCCGGTGATCTCGTTGAATGGGCAGCAACGTTGCTCGGCATCATCCTCAGCATTGTGAAGCGTCCAACCAACCAGAAGAGCTTTACCGTCCTCGCGCGGCGGTGGGACGTGGAACGCACGATAGCCTGGTTGAACCGCTGCCGCCGCCTGAGCAGGGATTTCGAGCATCACGTCAAGAACAGTGAAGCGATGGTCTATTGGGCCTCCAGAGAGCGGATGCTGCGCTGTCTAGCACCACCACGCCTCCACGAGCGGTCATACACGCGCAAGACCATCACATCAAGCTAATAGCGGCTCGAGGTGTGGCTCGATGATCTCAGCGACTTTGAGTGACCACTGGACGATATCGCTCCCATGCAATAACGATGTCTCAAAGAAGAACCGCTATCAAGAATCGTATGACAATATCAGACGATTTCCAAACGCGCTCTCACCAACGACACCATCACGTCCCAGCGGGGGATAAGCTACTCTCGCACATCTGACAAGCGGCCGAGCGAACACACTCATCACGTCAGAGACGATATGCCCTGCATAGAAGTCGGACGGCTACAGGCATTTCCGGCGTCCTTCCTCCTCGCCTCCCAGCCGGCGCGGGTCGTGAAGACCAGCTGCGGCGGCGCTCCCAGCACCGCCAGGATGCGGTGGATTGCGCCGATCAGCTCGCGCTGAATGAGGCTCATATCCTCGAAGGTAGCGCAGATGATCAGGCTCGTGCCGCCGGCGACATGGACCCGCAACCCTTCAATCACCCGGCCATACCGGCGGCCGCACCGCAGCATGAGTTCTGCCTGGATCTGGTGGGTGAGCGCTTCGTCGGCCGATTCGGTTCGCAAAGAGTCGGCTGTTCCATTCGCTTCGTCGATCGCTCCGTGTGCGCCTATACGCTGGCCGGGTTGCACAAAGTTTTCCTCTGGAAACTGTGCTGGAGCGCCGGCGTCTGGCGACGCAAGATATCCCTGCTCTGTGTCGAGATAGAAATCATCCAGGTCGGTAGTATCGCTGCCCCGGCGGAAGAGATCCCCATACGCGCCGCTGGTGTATTTCTCAATGTCGATTGGACGATCACGGCTGGCTGCGCTGATCCGCATCGTCCGAGGCGAAGGAATCGGCCATCCTTCGTCACGATGCCGTCTGAGGGCCTCGATAACCCAGCCTGGAATGCTTTCGATGCCTGGCTCCGACTCCGCATAGGCGATTGCCCCCTACCAGCTCAGCGGGCAGGTTCGCAAGTTCTTCAATGCTGCTTGGGAAGGCGTTGATCGACCGGAGAAGGCGGGCCGCCTCAGTTTCTGGCTGGCTCGCTTCCTGGTTGGTTCTTTTATTTGGCTGATGATCCCTATTCCGCAGGGAGGGTGGGTCAATGAAGGAGAGGTTGCTCATAAGGTCTGTCCTTGGTTGTCGAAGGGCATTTCGTAGCCATCCAGCACGGAGGTACGAGATCAGATAGCCCCTCCAGCATATGCACGGCCGCCTGTTCCACATCCAGAGAGATCGCTCTGCTCGATAATCGAAATGGTTTCATCGGATGTGATTGCGCACTAGATTGAGATTGATGTCGCTCAAGAGCTCGAAAGATATGATACCATCAGCAGGCTGTCCGATATTCACTATGCGCTATCGGAATTGTCCAAGAGTACCCGCCTGGTGTATATGATTCACCAATTGGATACATATGTATTTGGATGGTGAGATTTGTACACCAACTGATGTTGATGCACTCCTTTCTACTGCTCTTCTGTGCTGTCTTCAAGCGTGTTTAGGAAAAAGAGCACTTGTTTGGGCAAATAGGGATCGTGGGAAAGCTGCGTAAACACGTGCGCGAGCGTGTCGTCGTCCATGAGCAACGTCGCCGGCGGAAGGTTCAGCGCAGCAGCGATCACCGCGAGCCGGTCAACGGCGATCGCGCGCCGGCCGTGCTCGTAATGGATGAGCGTGTCGCGCGGCCAGTCGAGCCTGGCGGCCAACTCTGCCTGCGTGAGGCCGGCAGCGCGGCGTGCAGCGGCGATCCGCCGGCCAACCGTGCGATTGAGGGTGTCGCTGTTATTGTTCATCGAAGTCCAGGAATCGAAGTTGCTCGCCGGTTAATTCCTCGCCAATCAGCGTCTTATAGGATCGCTTGATGAAGTCAACGCAGCTATTGTACTCCGTTGCGGGCAGGTGCTCGTACTTTGCGACGTCATAGCGCTTCTTGAGCACGGCCCAGCAGCCGGCGATGGCGGTGCCAAAGGGCAGTTGCTCACGATCAACGCGCGCCTGCGCCCAGATCTGAACCAACTGGTAGATATGACCGCGTTGTGCCCTGGTAATCGTCCCGGTTTGCGAGAGTTGTGCTTCAAGTCGCCGGATGCGATCCTCATGGTCCTTCCAGGCCTGCCGTGCCTTATCCTGGCTTTGCTCCAGCGCCTGCTGGCGCTCGGCGATACCCTGAATAGTGGCGTCGAATCGCTGAAGATCGCCCAGATCCTCAATATTGCGGCTGGGTCCCGTAGGTAGACCTGCGGTGCGGGCGATGGCGTCGTACACCTCACGGATGGTGAAGAGCCGTAAGTAGCGTAGCCGTTCCTGAACAATCGGCGTGGCTCTGGAGCGACTCACTGTGCTGATCCACGTGGGAACAAACTCGAGAATCAGAAATTCCTGTTCCTGCGGCCCGCCAGCTGTCATGACACGGAAGGGTTGTACGCCATCACGCAGGTCCGTGTCTCGGCGGAGGCGCCGGAGCTGTGAGGAGAAGTCGAGTCCGGTGGTGGCGCAGAGATCGCGGATAGAGAGCAAGATTGTGCCGTCCGGGCTGCGAACAGCGAGGACTGGAGTCTCAAAGAAGGTGATAACCAGCGTTTCAATTGGCTCACTCACATGGTGCCTCATCGATCTATGGCGGTAGTTGTCCTGTGTGGACAGGCATAGTGTATCAGACAAATGTTCTTTTGTCGATTTACCACAGACGTAATGAGGTCGTTGTCCAGAGAGGACAAAAGGCGTGGCCGTATGACTATCCCTTGTTTGTTGTTACATCTCAACCGCAAATCTATTTGTCCATAAGAGACAAGAAATGGCTTCATAGAAGGCTATTTTAATGCTTATTTGTCCAGATAGGACAAAAGGGATGGTCATATGACCATCCCATGCACATTAAGCTAACGAACATGCGGAAAGCTCCTGTGGCATCATGAGGGATGGTCATATGAAGATGAAGAAATTAATCGGGTAGCCCGCTTCAGCGGGCTTGGGCTGTTAGCGCGGGCGCTTTAGCCCCGCGCGTGCGGCGGTGCGAAATGCCCGATTTAATAATAAAAGTTCATATGACCATCCCTTTGCTCGGGCGCTCCAATCTGGTTTTCGTTGAGCTACAATACGATGTTGTCCGGCCAGGACAAAAGGGAGCGTCGTATGAAGCTCCCTGGGAGCCACCAGGATAGGCAGAGCGTCTACAATCTTACCAAGCGCAGATGTGCGCGTGATTTGGGCACAACGATGAACACGGAGCACTACTCCCACCTGTTCAGCCTCCGCAGCGCCTCCTTCGCATCGATACCCTCGCCAATGCAGTACACATTGAAGGCATCATTCCGGCCGTGCCTCGCGAGGGGACAGTCGCTCAACGCCGTATCTGATGTCGGTAACCTCGTCGGGCGGGTATTGCACCCTGGTTGACTGAACATGCAGCGCGATACGGGTGAGCCGGCCGCAGAGGGCGGCAACTTGCTTGAGCCGGCGTGACCGGCCGACCTGGCTGGCCAATGCGATCTTCTCCCTGGTCGAGAGCGCGCCGTTTTCGAGCCCCAGGCCAGGACCGTAGCCCCCGCTGAAGGTCTTGATCGCCGCTGTCGCGTCCTCGATCTGCTCGGCAGCGGCGCGCATGCCAGCCCTGGCCGCACGGCGGGTTGCGTCCTCGATCTGCTCTGCCTGCGCCGCGAGCTCGGCAGCGGCCTTCTCCTCGGCGCGCTCAAGTTCCTCGGCTTCGGCACGTGCGCGGGCTGCCTGGACAAACAGCTCTGCGTCGGCATCCCCCTCGGCCTGCTCGGCTTCGTCGGCGAGTATTTGGGCCTGCGCGAACAGGTCGGCGGCGCCGCTCTCTAGCTCGTGCAGGTGATTGATCTCGGCGACGACGGCGGCGCTCAAGGCGCCAAGCGCGCTTTCGGCCGCGCCGATCGTCGCCACGGCGCTGTTGAACACGTCGCCGATCGTCCCTGCCGCACGCACTTCATTCCACTCGCGGGTAGCCATAAGATGCTCGAGAATGTTCGCGTGGAGCTGGTGCGCCGGTGTGAGTGGCACTACCGTGCGGATCTCCGGGGCGTGTTTGAAGAACGACCAGAACACGTCGCAGATCAGCGCCGGCGCGGTGATCAGTCGCTCGCGCGCGCTGGCGATCAGCTCGGCCAGCTTGGGATACTCGCCCGCGGCGTCGTGGAACAGCTGCACGTCATAGCCGTCGTGCAGCAGCGCGCGGCTGCCGTCGCGGATCGGCTGCGAGGCAATAGCGATGCGGGGCGAACCGTTCTAGTCCGCCCCGCGTTCATTCAGTTCCAGCTTGTTGTCGAATAGCTCGTCGTCCATCAGAATGCCTCCTCCCCTGGAGCGCCCAGGATGAGCGCGGCGACGGCTTCGTTCATCTCGCGTACCTTCTGCCCGGTTTTCAATATCCGGTCGGTTTTGCGTCCCTCGGCTTTCGCCTGGTCGAGCAACTGGCGCAGCTTCTTGCGGATCTCCTTGAGCTTGTCATTCCCTTCGATGACCACTTTGGAAGATGAGAGGTTCGGATCACCGCTGCGCGGCCATGACGCCTTCATACACACTCTGGGCCTGGTCGGACAGTTCAAACGCGCTGGCGTTGATCGGGTTGGCCAGCGCCGCGACCAGCTGAGCGATGGTGGTGCGCTGCTCATGGGTGTTCCAGAAGCCGTGCTTGAGGATCTGCAAGTCGTCCGGATCGACCGTCGGGCGCTGCTCCAGCACGGCGTGCGCGCGCAGCAGGTCGAGACTCTGCTCCCAGCGCCGATCCGAGATAATGATGCCCTTGTCACCAAGTTGGGAATAGAGCTTGCCGACTGCGTCACGCACATCCTGCGGGATGGGCATGTGCGCCGCAGCGGTGATGATGCCGAAGAGGTCGGCACTTTGAAGCACGACATTGGGTGGTGGCAAAGCGAGCGTGTGGGCCTTGTTGTTGCGGGCTACGCGCAGCATGCAGCTCGACGGTCGCTCGGCAGTCATCTGGATGAGGCGCGGAAAGGCGGCCTTGCTGACGTAGTCGACCGATACGCGTACGGTGAAGCGATCCCACAGGGCCGAAAGCTCGGCACCCTGAGGCAGCTCGTTGGATGCGCCGTAGAGCGAGATCATCGGTACGTGGATGCGCGTGCCGCCATTGTCGAATACGCGCTCGTTGATAATCGAAAGCATCACGTTGAGAATCGCCGAGCTGGCCTTGAACGGCTCGTCGAGCACCACGATCTGTGCTTCGGGCATGCGGTTCGTGGTGATTCTGTAATAGTTGTCCTGCTTCATACCCTGGACACTGATGCTGCCGAGCAGCTCTTCGGGCACGGTGAAGCGCGTCATCAGCTGTAAGAAGCGCGTGAGGCCGAGCGACTGGGCCAGCAGAAAAACGAGGTAGCTCTTGGCAGTGCCAGGCGGGCCGATCAGCACCATGTTCTGACCCGCGATCAGCGCGCAGAGCGCGGCGCGGACCGCTTCATCACGCTCGATCAGGTGTAGACAGAGATCCGCTTCGAGCAGTGCAAAGGTCTGAAGCGCAGCCTGGACCGGCATCAGGTCGAGTGGCTGCAAGGAGACGGCGGCACTGGTTGTATCAGCGGTAGCCGGTGTGGCGGTTCGTTTGGCAGGTGACATTGATCTATCCTTTCACACAGACTGCCGCACGGATACGCCTGTATCCGTGCGGCAGGTTAGAGCGTATAAGACCACAATGAAAGCGAAAGTAGGTGCTGCTCCCGAGGTGGCGGGGCGCGCTGGCGTGGTCGGCGATGCATGATTGCTCCTCCGTTGGGCTTGTCACTGGTCGAATCGGGTTCACCACCGCAGGTCAAGGCCGAAGAGCAAGCCCACCGCGCGCAGCGGGCCTTGACGCGGTGGTACAATCGGCAGCTCCAGTGACAAGCCCATACGACGGGTAGCAACAAGCATGCGGAAGCATGCGATGTGCGTGCGGTCGGGTTCTTGTGGAAGCGCAAAAAGGAACGGAACGCCATAGTATGGCAGGACGCCCCGAAAAGGCGCGGGGATGCAGAACGAAGCCGGCAGTCAGTGCTTCATCCCCGACGGCTTCAGAAGGTCGTTGGGACTAGTGGACAAAAGGGGGTTGAGATGATGACAAAAGGCAGGTACGCTTGGCTGATCCGCTGTCACGACCAAGAGCACCTGCACTTTTTGCGCACTCCCTGCCTTCACAATCGGTAATGTGCGCTATGATCGATCAGGAGGCACCGGATCCCTGATATCTTCGTATCTGACGCGAAAACGTGCCCCAAAGCCGCAAGAGCAACCTCGGTGAGGTGTGCTCGTCATGGTGATGCCTTCGTGGCGTCCGCGCGTTCCACTGCTCCGAGCGCTTTGAGCGCCGCACGTTGTGCCTCGTTTACGCCCCTCAAATCAATACTATCCATCCACTCATAGGCGCGATCATGGCGCAACACCAACTTGCCACGCAGTTGAACGTGCCAAATCCTGTGCATTGGGATTGCTCAGCGCTGCCAACTTCAAACCCGTGTCACGGAAATAGCGGGTAAATGCGCCGCCTCCAAATCATTCTCATTTCCCGATCGATCGCCACATGGCAAGCTCTTCGCTGAATCTGTTGTGCATGACCTCGCACCTTGTATCAATTCGCATGCTTGACCGATCTTCAAGGGTATATGCAGGCCATTCTCGCACACCAACAGCAGCAGGTTTTCCTGTTCGGGCGAAGCTTGTCCACAACTCAGCCATCGTGTGCGATGCAATATAACGATCCGGGTTGTTGCCGGAGAGAAAACCTGGGCTGTTTAGGGGCGTTTCATTGTTGAATTTGAACGTGATGTCCATTGCATGCGGTGTGCCCACCGCATACTCCGTTCCGGGGATGTTCATCTCTGACTTGTAACCAAAGTGATACACGTAAACCGGCGCGCCATGTTGTGCTGCCTTTTTCTCGGCAATCTCCACCGACCCGAGCCCCATCATTGTAATTGAGGAAATGGCGACAAAAATATCTGGCGCCGAGGCGTTGGGCATGGCTCTACGGTACGTATCAATAATCTGTTTCGTATCCGACCCGTAGTGTGATTCGAGATTTGACTGTAAGCCTGCAAAATCAAGATCGAAGGCACGTGTATCACCCCGTTCCCAGGCGAAGAACGTATATTCGTCTTCATTCCATCCCGTCATAAGCGGTTTATTTCTGGAAATGGCAGGGGCTGTCGGGTCGAAAGGATGCGCTGGGAGGACAACACCATCGACCACCGGCCCGAATCCAGCGGAAGAAGGCTCGGTGATTCCCCCAGTTTTGCTCTTTTCGCGATACGGTGCTATGGGCCAAAATGTTGATTGGACGCGCAGCAAATCGGCAGCAGGAACATCAAGCAATTTTCGCCAATCTTTCGGGGCGATACGCAATTCCTTCAAGACCAAGGCTGTCGTTTCAGTTGCCACCTCGCGCGTGCCTATGCGTACACCCGGCCCGCTCTCAATTGACGCCTTGTTAAAATATGGTGCAGCCTCAGGCATCGCATATAAACAGGATGTCTTTGCACCTCCGCCTGACTCGCCAAAGATCATCACGTTGTTTGGATCTCCGCCGAAAACGCTGATATTCTTGTTCACCCACTCCAGCGCCACGACAATATCCAAAATGCCTTGGTTCCCTGAGCCTTGATCCTCCGATCCAGCCAACTCGTCGAGATACAGAAAACCGAGTAATCCTAAGCGATGATTGGTTTGCACCACAACGACATCAAAATTGCGAGCCAGATTTGTTCCATCCTGACTTGCCGCTCCTCCTGAACCAACAACAAATCCCCCGCCATGACTATAAAACATCACCGGTCGCTTCTGATTGTCAGTGTCAGGAGTCCAGATATTCAGGAAAAGGCAATCCTCTGCAGGTTCCGGCTCGTTCGGCCGGGATGCCTGTATGGCAGGTGGTCCCAATTGTAAAGCGTCTCGTACACCTGACCATGGCTTCAGTTCGGCAGGCCGACGAAATCTTCTGTCACCAGAAACTCTTCCAGCATAGGGTATTCCTTTGAAGATAGTGACACCTTCTTTTCTGGCACCTCGTATCTTTCCGTGTGATATTTCAATGTCGATGATATTCATTATCGGAAAGATGCCTTTCTAATGATTTCGAGCTTTGAAACTCGGCAGGCGAGCGTGAGCTTCAACTTGTGAACCCAGTGCTCAGCATCGCCGAATCCCATGCACCCAAGGCAGATGCGCGACACGTCCATTCCGGTGTTTTCGAGCTTTGTGTATTCCATGTGATCCTCCTTCCTTTAGCGATCGATCGTGGCCATGGTGGCCGGGTTGTAGCGCGGTCCGGCAACCTTCCCCGGTGCGAGCGCCTCGCCGAGCGTGCTCATCTGCGTCGCGTCGAGCGAGATCGAAGCAGCGGCCACGTTCTCCTCCAGGTACTTGACGCGCTTCGTGCCCGGGATCGGCACGATGTCCGGCCCCTTATGCAGCAGCCAGGCGATCGCGACCTGTCCCGGCTTGACGCCGAGCGACCGCGCTACCTCGCGCACCGTTTCCGCCGCCCGCATGTTGGCGTCGAAGTTCTCACCCTGGTAGCGCGGGTCGCCGCGCCGGAAGTCGCCCTCGGGGTACTCCTCAGCTCGCTTGACCTCGCCGGTCAGGAAGCCGCGGCCAAGCGGCGAGAATGGCACCAGGCCGATGCCAAGCTCGCGCAGCGCGGGGATGATGTCGGACTCCAGGTTCCGCTCCCACAGCGAATACTCGCTCTGGAGCGCCGAAACCGGGTGAACCGCATGAGCGCGCCGGATGTTGGCGACGCCCGCCTCGGAGAGACCGAAAAAGCGTACCTTGCCCTCGGCGACCAACTCGCCCACCGTGCCCGCCACCTCCTCGATCGGCACCGCCGGGTCGACGCGGTGCTGGTAGAGCAAGTCGATGCGGTCGGTCTGCAGCCGCCGCAGGGACTCCTCGACCACCTGGCGGATGTGCTCCGGCCGGCTGTCGAGGGCAGGGCCGTTCTCGATTCGGAAGCCGAACTTCGTCGCGAGAATCACCTGATCACGCCGCCCCTTGAGCGCCCGGCCCAGCAACTCCTCGTTGGTGTAGGGGCCGTAGACCTCGGCCGTGTCGAGGAACGTGCAGCCGAGCTCGATCGCGCGATGGATGGTGGCGATTGACTCGCGCTCATCGCGCTCCTCGGGAGTACCATACGATTGACTCATACCCATGCAGCCAAGGCCGATTGCCGAGACTTCCAGATTGCTGTTTCCCAGTCTGCGTTTCTGCATAATTGCACCTCCTATTCGTTCATTGACCTGGCCCGGCACTGGCCGTCACCGACCTCTTCCAAAACAATTGGTGCCGACGGCACGAAATGCACACGGGCCACTCATATTTCTAGGTCGGGCGTTGCGCTTCGCCCAACGCCTTCACGATTGCCGGATCACGGTGGTCGAAGAAACTGCTGGTTTTTGTGTCCAGCGTTGCTATCGCCGCCATATCCTCTGGGCTCAGGTCGAAATCGAAGATGGTGAAGTTTTCAACGATTCGTTCCAGACGCACGGATTTCGGAATCGCAACGACGCCTCGTTGGGTCAGCCAGCGCAGAATGACCTGCGCCACCGTTTTCTGATACTTGCCCGCGATGAACCGCAGCATCTCGTTTTGGAAGATGTTGTGTTTGCCCTCCGCGAATGGCCCCCAGGATTCAATCTGCACGTTGTTTTCCTGCAAGAATTTCTGCGTTTCGATTTGCTGATTGAACGGATGGGTTTCGATCTGATTCACGGCAGGAACCACTTGGTGATGCACGATCAGATCCATCAACCGGTCGGGCTGGAAGTTGCTGACCCCAATGGCGCGTATCCGGCCTTCCCGGTACAACTTCTCCATCGCGCGCCAAGCACCATACACATCGCCAAAGGGCTGGTGGATCAGGTACAGATCCAGATACTCCAGTTGTAAGCGCTGCAACGATCGTTCAAACGCCGCCTTGGTGCGCTCGTCCCCGGCATCCTGAATCCACAGCTTGGTGGTGACAAACAGCTCTTCTCTCGCCACCCCACTGCGTTGGATGGCCTTGCCGACTGCTTCTTCATTGCCATACGCAGCTGCGGTATCAATCAGGCGATAGCCCGCGCGGAGTGCTTCGTAAACGCTGCGCTCGCACTCCTCGGCGTCGTGCATCTGGAAGACGCCAAACCCTAACAGGGGCATGGCCACCCCGTTGTTCAACGTGACCGATGGAATAGCTGACATTTCTCGTTCTCCTTTCGGGCCTGGTGACCCTGATGAGCTTGTTGCAGTCACTTCAATACTGCTGCTACCGCTGTTGTCGCCACGTAGAGGCATCTGCACGGTGTCTCCCTCCAGGGACTGACGTCCGCCGACAAGCGTCGGGGCGCTTCATGACTTGAGCAGGTTGATGCGCCGCAGCCAGGACTCGACCGCAGCACCCGCATCCCGCACCTCCTCGCCGCGCACCGCCAGGCGCTCCCCGATGGTCGCGCCAGGGCACGACGCGGCGTAGTCGCGCACCGTCGTTCCCAGTCCGCTCATCGCGTATGTCGTGACCGGGAAGACGCTCTTGCCGGTGAAGTCGAAGCCCTCGACAAAGGTTGACATGATCATGGGTGCTCTGACGTTCCAGATCGGACTTCCCAGCAGCACGGTGTCGTAGGGCTCGATCGAGGCCAGCGCCTTCGCGATGGCCGGACGGGCATCGGCGTCTTGTTCCCGGACGTTCCGCGCGACGGTCTCGGAGTAGTCGTCGGGATAGGGGTCGACGGGTTCGATGCGGTGGACGTCGCACCCGATCAGCCGGCTGATCATGCCCGCCAGTACTTCGGTGTTTCCAACCTCCAGGCGAGTTCGTCCGCCGTAGTAGTAGTTCTCGCCAGGGCGCGAGAAGTAGGCCAACAAGACCTTGCCGCCGGTCGAGGTGGGCTGGGCAGGTGCATGCTCGGGCTCGTGATCCACGCCGCGTGGTGAAGAGCCGGAGCAGCCACTCATCTGGGCACCGATAACCACGCCTACTACCCCCGCCAGGGCGCCGCGTAGGAACGAGCGTCGCCCCAGCGTGGTCGGTGCGCCGAGATCTGCACGGATCGTCTCCTGCTTGGCGCGTCCCTCCCCTTGTTCGCGCTTCTGCATCGTGTTTCTCCTTCAAGGTGCCATCAGGGGTCGCTGAATCACCGGGGTGCTCAGCGCGGCACGAGTTTGATCGTCGCGGATCGCGCCGCAGGGCTTGTGATGGCGTCGATGATGTTTGCGGCGTAGCGGCGGTACTTGGTGCGGTAGGCGGCATCGGGTGCATCGTCGTTGTCGTGGTCGGCGTCCACGAAAGTGACGTTCTTCTCGACCCCGCCGGCCCAGATCCGACCTTCGTGACGCGCCTGCGTGCCACGGAACCAGGCGGCAGTACGCCCATTCACGGATCGGACATACAGGTCGTCGCCTGGCGGACGACCCAAATCGTCACTGGATTGCGCAGCGTCCCATCGTGTCGCAACGACGCGATTTGCAGCTCTTCGGCTGTCCCAATCTTGGTGAGCTCGTCGCTCGTCCATGCGCTCATCGGCGTGTTTCCTTTGTGATGCGAGTGATGTGGTTGAGGCTACTTCTTGAAGACGTCCCTCGCGACCCTGACCGCGGACATTGCCCGCGGCCACCCGGCGTAGAAAGCCAGGTGAATGATCACCTCGGCGAGCTCGGTCTCCGACAGACCATTCTGCCTCGCCCGGCTCAGGTGGCCTGGAAGCTGCTCCGTGTTTCCGTTGACGATGAGCGCAGCGACCGTGACCAGGCTGCGGTCGCGCGGCGAGAGCTCTGCACGTTCCCAGACATCGCCGAACAGGACATCATCCGTGAGCTCCGCCAGCTTGGGCGCGAAATCACCGACCAGTTGCTGCGCGCGCGATGGTTCCTTTGGTTCAGACATCTCCTATCTCCATACCTTGGTGTACCGCCTTACCACCTGTACTCTTGCCCGTCGTTGTTCACCTTTGAGGGGAGCTCAGAGGGTGGTCACACGTAGCGCTCATGCCCCGATCCCCTGGCTCCGTGCACCTCGATCGTTGCGGCGGCGGCATCGATGTCACGGAGATCGTCGGCGGTGAGTTCGACTGCCGCCGCGCCGATGTTCTCGTCCAGGCGCTCCATCTTGCGCGTGCCGGGGATCGGCACAATCCACGGCTTCTGCGCCAGCAACCACGCAAGCGCGATCTGCGCAGGCGTCGCATTCCTCTCAGCAGCGAGCTGGGTGAGCAGATCGACGATTGGCTGGTTGGCTTTGAGGGCATCGGGCGTAAAGCGAGGGAACCGACTTCGAATGTCGGAGCCAGTAAAGGTCATGTTGGAGTCAACCTTCCCCGTCAGGAAGCCTTGCCCGAGCGGGCTCCAGGGAACGAAGCCGATCCCGAGTTCTTCGCAGGCCGGCAACACCTCCGCTTCCGGATCGCGCACCCAGAGCGAATATTCGCTCTGGAGCGCAGCGACCGGCAGTACCGTATGCGCCCGGCGAATCGTCTGCGCACTGGCTTCGGACAGTCCGAAATACTTGACCTTGCCCTCCGCGATCAGATCCTTCACCGCTCCTGCCACCTCTTCGATCGGCACGTTTGGATCAACCCGGTGTTGATAGAACAGATCAATGACCTCGACCTTCAATCGCTTGAGCGAGCCTTCGGCGGCCTGCCTGATATGCTCTGGGCGGCTGTTGAGACCCCGCCGCTCCCCAGTGGGATCAAGGTCGAACCCGAACTTGGTGGCAATCACGACCTGGCCACGGAAGGGAACAAGCGCTTCACCAACGAGTTCCTCGTTCGCGTACGGGCCATAGACCTCTGCTGTATCAAAGAACGTGATGCCGCGTTCCACAGCCGCCCGGATCAGTGCGATCATTTCCTGTTTGCCTGCCGTTGAACCGTACGTTCCGGTCATACCCATGCAGCCAAGGCCGAGAGCAGAGACTTCCAGGTTGCTGTTTCCAAGTGTGCGCTTCTGCATATTGTTGCTCCTTTGAGGTGCCGTCAGTCGGCTCCCTTCATCGAGTAGGCTATCCTGAGCCACTCCGATGCCCGCAGATGTCTCACTGCACTTTACCCTGCCACAGGCAGTATAGGCGTTCAGAAGCGTGGGGTGGTAGGACGAACGTGCAGAATCATTGTATAATTCTGCAAAACGCTACTGGATACAGGCGAAGTAGGAGAAGAGGTGTATGGATTCACTCCATCCCCAGCAGGAAGCGTACGAGGTGCAGCGCGCCCAGGCCAACCGAGCGGAGTTGGTTGAGCGTATCGCGCGGGCCATCCGTGACGATGGGCGGATCGAGCCGCTCAAAGGTCTGTCCCTCTATCGCTGCTCCTCACCCACGCGGCCGGTATATGGCGTGTCCGAGCCGTCCTTCTGCGTGATTGCCCAGGGCAGCAAGGAGATCTTTGTCGGAGAGGAGCGCTATCAGTACGACCCGGCACACTATCTGCTCACGACGGTCGAGCTGCCGGTCGTGGGCCAGATCCTCGAAGCTTCGAAGGAGCAGCCCTACCTCAGTCTCCGCTTGCAACTCGACCCGGCCCTCGTCGGCTCAGTCCTGGTGGAGGCCGATCTCCCGTCGCCGCGCGGTCAGGGCGAGGTCAAGGCTATGGACGTGAGTTCGCTGGACGCGAGCCTGCTGGATGCGGTGGTGCGGCTCGTCAGACTTGTGGACTCCTCGACCGACGCGCGCGTTCTTGTACCTCTGGTGACACGGGAAATCATCTACCGCCTGCTGGTGGGGGCGCAGGGTGCGCGGCTGCGTCACATTGCGATCCTGGGAGGAGACACCCACCGGATTGCCAGGGCCGTCGATCTGCTGCGGAAGGACTTCAAGGAACCACTGCGCATGGAAAGCATTGCCCAGGAGCTTGGCATGAGCGTCTCGGGTTTGCACCACCAGTTCAAGGCAGTCACCGCGATGAGCCCGCTGCAATTTCAGAAGCGGCTGCGGTTGCAGGAGGCGCGCCGCCTGATGCTCGGCGAGCACCTCGACGCTGCCAGCGCGGGCTCCCGCGTGGGCTACGATGATGCGGCGCACTTCAACCGGGAATATAAAAGCCTGTTTGGGCTACCGCCCGTGCGCGATGTGGAACGGCTGCGCCAAGCTGCCAGCACCAGCACGCTTCACGAGGCGGCCAGAGGGCAGTAAGTGGCCGGCTTGGATCGAGCAGTGAAACGCATGGCACCTGCGCTGGTGCCACCAGCCGGTTTGGAGGCACCATCGTTTCAGTATCGGCCTCGCACAGTGTGGTACCGTGACCGAGTACAGACCGTCCGGCCATCAAACATATCGATGGTAACCATGTCTGTGAGAAGCGATGCGAGATTCGATGCAGATCAGACCAGCCCAGCCAGCTGACGCTGAGGTAGCGGCGGTCCTGTTGTACTCAGCGTATACGCATATACAGGTCGCTTTTCCTCTGTCAGAAGAACACGACAGCGTGTTGATCGAGCGTTTAGAGCACTTCTGCCACCAGGACGGCAACCGGTTTAGCTATCAAAACATCCTGGTGGCTGATCACAACTCAGAGGTGGTTGGGTTGGTGTTGAGCTTTGGGGGCCGAGATGAGGCGCAGCTCAATGCCGCGGTTGGAAGCTGGCTTGAACGGGAGGCAGAGGAGGATGAATGGTATGTCGATGCGCTGGCGGTGTTGAGCAATTGGGGCCGCAAGGGCATCGGCACGAGCCTGCTGCAACGGGCGGAGCAGCAGGCGCGTCGGCACCACTATTCCAAAATCGCGCTGCATGTCGCTCAAGGGAACAAAGTGGCATTGGATCTGTATACGCATCTATACTATGTGGTCACCCAGCAGACCTCCCTTTATCAGCGTCCCTTTGTACGTATGGTAAAGACATTAGAAAATGGGGAACACGGGACCGGCAGAACGGAACGTACACAGGGGCCTTCTCGATAAATGTGGGAGTTCGGTGGTAAAAAAAGAGGAAGAGGAAGATGAGCTGCACGTTCCATTGGTAAACCTCCATCAGCCAAGCGTGTCGTGTTGGGAACGGGAGTACTTTCTGATGTTCTCGAACGCACATTATGGGACGTGACACCACAAACCACCCGGTTTTGAGACTGCTGAAAAAGTCCTCTGAGTACACAACCTGTAGTCGATCAGGTTCGCCTCGACCCCTGACTGTCTTGTTATCACTTGAGGCAGTGAGCACTGTCCGTGACCAGGTCAGCCAACACGCGGCCCAATGGGCTAAACCCGCAGCCAGCACGGACGCGCCACCACTCATACGTGATAATTAGACAGTCAGGGCGCCTCGACCCTACATATTGTGGTGTCAGGCTAGTTTTTCAGCAGTCTCGTTTTCGGGTGGTTTCCTCTATTATGTTCGGTACTGTGCGTTCTTAGACATCAGAAACCTCTTCGCTCCGATGTTCAAATGAGAAATAGCGCAAACTCAGCCGGCATGGTACTATTCGCAACAGGCGTTCTACCGATACAGTGCGGGAGAGCCTGAAGGGAATACGCTCTGTCGGCTGACTGATTCACTTCCCTCGAAAAATACGGAGGCACTCCAGCCAAAAGGGCCACGAAGATGGCAGCCAATTGGATACTGCTTGAAGCTCGTCAGCGTGCAGAAGTAACGATCAAGATGGTCTTGGCGAGATAGCGTGGCAACGTATCCATCGGTTGGATGGGGCCTATTGACGTTGGTATCAAGGAGCAGAACGATGTCGACCATCCATTTTGAAGCGAAACTGTTTAACATCGGCGCATGGACCCTGCTCAGACTCCCTGAGAGTGCCTCCGCAAAGCTTCCGTCAAGGGGTATGACAATGGTTTCGGGGACTATTAATGGCGCTCCTTTCAAAGCCGTGCTCGAACCGGATGGGAGGTATGCGCCAGGGCAGAAACCGAGCCACTGGTTTAGACCTGACAAGCAGTTACTCGACGACGCTTCCGCAAAGGCAGGAGATACGGTACACATTTCCCTTGAACCGACCAAAGAATGGATAGAGCCGGAAGTTCCTGAAGATTTAAAAAAAGCTTTGGCAACTTCCCCCAAAGCTGAGGCTTTATGGAAGGATATTACCCCAATTGCCCGTTGGGATTGGATTCGCTGGATACGCGCTGTCAAAACACCGGAGACCCGCCAAAAG
>WNGB01004915.1_pt1 | contig 20146 bp, 20 predicted proteins | sample 5400681 | NCBI WGS metagenome assembly WNGB01 (sample SAMN13153367, study PRJNA577476) | soil metagenome | isolation source: 115 cm soil or saprolite under grassland replicate 2 | place: USA:California | collected 2016-06-15
CTGGTGCACATCAATTCCCAGCTTGATCGCTCCAGTGCCGCCATTAAACTGGCAGCGGGTTCCCTCGTGTGAGGACAACTCAGTGTTTGAATGACACTTATTCATAAGTGCGGGTGAGCTTAAACCACTTGCCCGCACTTTTTACATGTCATCTAGGCGCTGCAGCCAACCGCTGGCCGCTGCGCGGCAAGGCTGAAGGATGAAATGAACGCAAACCTCGCCGCCGCCAGCGGTGGCTGAGCTCCGTTTCGTTAGGTGGACTCAAGTGGCGACACCGGCAATGCTGCGAGCCATGGCACTTCACGACAGGGCGATATAATGGCAAACACTGATTCTCGCGTAACGATTCACATGGCGGCGAGCCTCGACGGCTTCATCGCTCGAAAGGACGGGCGTGTCGACTGGCTCGAAACCTCAGACGAATTCGCAGGCGGGGACACCCTAGACCCAGGATTCGTCGAGACCTTCCTCAAGACGATCGACTGCTACGTTATGGGGTCGCGAACCTATGAGACCGCATTGAGTTTTGAAGCCAAAGGGTTGGGGTGGGCGTACGGCGACAAACCCACCTTCGTCCTCACTAGTCGCGATCTGCCGCGAACCCGGGATACCGTCGAGTTCCACTCAGGCGATCTCGCGCAGTTCGTGAATGGGCGCCTGCGGCCCACGTTCCGTACCATCTGGTTTGTTGGAGGCGGTGTAGTTTCCGGCGAATGCCTTCGTCTCGGGCTGGCCGACGAAGTTCGTTATTCGATCCTGCCTATCTTGATTGGCGATGGGATACCGTTCTTCGAGAAGCTGGACAGAGACGTCGCCCTCCATCTGGCGGAGGTCAAAGCCTATAAGAGCGGCATGGTGGAGCTTTTTTACGAGGTGCGAGGACATCGCGGCGAGCCACGGAACGCCGCCACCTAACAATTCACTCCAGCCGACGCCCACAAGCCCGCGCGGCTGAGTTCAAACGTTAGGCGAAGAGCAGAGTTCGACCTCGATTTCTCGAAATCACCTGATTGGCTAGAGAACAATGAAGATCAAAGAGATTGCCTTCGTTTGCTGCGCTGTCAGCGATATGAGCCGCGCCCGTGCTTTTTACGAAGGCATTCTGGGATTAAGACCAAACGCGCCCGTCGGCCCGGATCCTTATTGCATCGAGTATGACGTCGGCGCGGGAACGTTCGCAATCGAAAGTAACCCGGAGTGGCCCGTTTCCCCTGACGGGATGTCAGTTACATTTGAAGTCGACGACTTTGAAACCGCTGTCAGACACCTGCGCGACTATGACGTTGCCTTCTTCCTCGGACCAACTGAAACGAAGGTTTGCCGTTGGGCGGCATTTCGCGATCCCGATGGGAATCGCCTGGTCATTCACAAGCGAAAGTGAATCGCGCAGCTTTCATTTCTTTCTAACTTTGGAATTGATCGAACAATTCAGTCGCGTCATAAAATGCCAGCCATGAAAAAGACACAACTCTCAATTTGCTTTGTCGTATTCGGTTTGCTAGGGACGATACAATTTACCGTTGCAGCTGATCCGGCGCATTCGGATCAGCCGTCGGTAGCTCCCGCGGAGGCAATTTCCAAGCTCAAGGAAGGCAATAGCCGTTACACGAGCGGCAATCTTCAACATCCCGGTCAGACAACGGAACGGCGTACTGAACTGGCAAAAACTCAGCATCCGTTTGCCGGAATTGTCAGCTGCTCCGATTCGCGCGTGCCGCCCGAAATTGTCTTCGATCAGGGACTCGGTGACTTATTTGTTGTTCGCGTTGCAGGCAACGTGATCAACGATGAAGGCTTGGGAAGCGTCGAATATACAGTCGATCATTTAGGCACACGGCTGATTTTGGTGCTTGGGCATCAGAGTTGCGGCGCCGTCAAAGCAGCCAGAGAAACAATTGCTGCCAAAGGCAAAGCACCCGGGCACATCGAATCGTTAGTCACAGCCATCAGGCCTGCGGTTGAAGCCACGGCGAAAGACGATCTCGAGACAACCGTAAAAGCGAACGTTAAAAACATCGTAAGAGCGCTGCGTTCGTCGACGCCGATTCTCAAGGCTAAAGTTGATTCCGGCGAGATTCAGGTAATTGGCGGCTACTACAGTCTCGATACGGGCGCTGTCACTTTTCTCGACGAGAAGTAAGAGTTTTGCATCTCACAAGCGTTGTAGCCGCCTCGCTGTGTCGAGGCGCTCTGGCATTGTTGCCCACGCGAGTACGGCGGCACCCGCCGCGGCGGGCAGGCTCTGCCGTGGCTACAACAATGCGCATTCATGATATAGGTTTAGGTTCATGAGCATCATTGGAAAGGTTGAGAGCCTTTGGCGTTATCCCGTCAAAAGCATGCGTGGCGAAGAGCTGGACGAAGCTTTTGCAGGTTATTCTGGAATCTATGGCGATCGCCTCTTTGCCTTCAGAAGCTCGGCGAATCACAAGGGATTCCCGTATTTCACAGCTCGCGACCAGCGAAAGCTTTTGCAATATCGTCCGCGATTTCGTCATCCGGACAAAGCGGCGCGCCCCATTAACTTGACCGAGGCGGAGAGCAGAAACGCGAATCCTCTCTTGGCCACTCTCGCAGAGTTGGTAATCGATGTTGAGACTCCGGACGGAAAAACGCTAGCGATTGATGATCCTGTGTTGATCGAGACGCTTCGAGCGGACATCGATCAAAAGCATCAGGTCACGTTGATGCAATCCCAACGTGCCATGACCGATTGTCGTCCAGTGTCGATCCTCAGTCTGCAAACGGCGCAGCAACTTGCTGAAGAGACGGGGACGCCCGTCGATAAGCGGCGGTTCCGGGCAAACGTCTACGTAGATTTAACGTCCGCCAAAGGATTCGCTGAAAACGAACTTGTTGGCCGATCGGTGCGGATCGGATCGAAAGCGGTCGTCACAGTCCTGGAACGCGATTCGCGCTGCGTGATAATTACCCTTGATCCGGACACCGGAGAACAAGCACCGGCGATACTGAAAAAAGTGGCGCAAGCTCACGATGGCATGGCCGGCGTCTATGGTGCAGTCCTGGTGGAAGGCATGGTGCACAAAGGCGATCCGGTAGAAGTGTTGGATTAGAGATTTCACAAACGTTGTAGCCACCGGCCTGTGGCCGGTCGATCCCGGTACTGTTTTTCACATCAAGACGGCCCACAGGGCCGTGGCTACAACAATTCGTTAGGCCTAAAGCTGATTTTGCGCCGCAAGCTTCTTTGCGCGAAAGACTGGAACGATGGCAAACGGCGAAACGATCGAGTCGTATGTGCCCGCGCGGCTGGATGCCTTGCCGTGGAGTTCGTGGCACTGGCTGATCGTGGTCTCGCTGGGAGCCACTTGGATTCTCGATGGACTCGAAGTTACACTGGCCGGAGCGCTAGGGGGCGTTTTGACGCTTCCCGAAACGCTTGGATTAACGCCCGCCCGGGTCGGGGCGACTGCAACCTGCTACCTGGCGGGCGCCGTGCTCGGCGCCCTGCTTTTCGGTTACGGCACCGACCGGTTCGGCCGCAAGAAATTGTTCTTCATCACGGTTGCGGTTTATCTCATTGGCACAGCGCTGTCCGCGTTCTCATGGAACTTCTGGAGCTACGCATTCTTTCGGGCGGTGACCGGCGCAGGTATCGGCGGCGAATACGCTGCGATCAATTCCGCGATTGATGAGCTGATTCCGGCCCGCGTGCGTGGCCGTGTTGATTTGATCATCAATGGCTCATACTGGGTCGGCGCTGCGCTCGGTGCAGCTGCTACGCTTGTGCTGCTTGATCCGCGCCGGATTCCGATTTGGCTTGGATGGCGATTCGCTTTTGGAATCGGAGCGATGCTGGGCCTCATTGTGATTTTCTTTCGACGCTGGATTCCTGAGAGTCCGCGTTGGTTGATGATTCATGGGCGCAATCCCGAAGCGGAGGAAATTGTTGGCGGCGTCGAACGACAGATTTTTGGGACACGCGGAGCCGCGGTCAGCGACCGCGGCTACAGCGAGGCGTGGCCCACGCGTATTCGAACGCGCACGCACACACCGTGGCACGAAATTTGGGACGCGATCGTGCACGAGCATCGCCGGCGCTCAGTTCTCGGGTTTGTGCTGATGTTGACCCAGGCTTTTTTCTACAACGCGATCTTTTTCACTTACGCGCTGGTCCTGATGCGGTTTTATTCCGTCCCCGAGCAAGATGTGGGCAGGTATCTCTTGCCATTTGCATTGGGAAACGTGCTCGGTCCGGTGTTGCTTGGGCATCTCTTCGACACAATCGGACGCAAGAAGATGATCACTGTTACGTACGGGCTCGCCGGGATTTTGCTCGCGCTCACCGGCTGGCTTTTTCACGCAGGCGTCCTCACCGCGCAAACGCAGACTCTGGCATGGACGATCATCTTCTTCATCGCATCGGCGGCGGCCAGCTCGGCATACTTAACTGTGAGCGAAATTTTTCCGTTGGAAATCCGCGCGCTGGCAATTGCAATTTTCTATGCCATCGGAACGCTGGCAGGCGGAGTTGGCGCGCCGTTGCTGTTCGGATGGATTATCGGCACCGGATCGATTACCGCGTTGTTCATAGGATATCTGGTGGCAGCAGCGTTGATGGTTTTTGGTGCAATCATTGAAGCATGGATTGGCGTCCCAGCCGAGCGACGATCATTGGAACATGTGGCCGCGCCGCTCTCCAGCAAAGGATTGTAGGGCGTCTGTGTCAGACGCCGCCCTCTCACAGAGACGGCCTACAATTTTTCATCACGGCAATGCACGGTCAGTTCGCGAGTATGAATCGGACCCGCGGGAGTCAGTTTGCTCGAATAAAGATGGAACTCCTCGACGTGGATCATTCCGGCGTCGAACTCGGTATTCGACTGCAAAAACTTTCGAAGCGATTGGGCGGACACATCCCGGCAACGCGCGATTGTAATGTGCGGATGCCAGGGACGAAGCTCTGGCTCGAGCCCAGCAGCCAGCGCGGCCTCTTGCACCCGCTTGTGAATTTGAAACAAGTGCGGGTGCGCCTTACCGACGCCGATCCAGATAATTTTTGGAGCACCTCTTGTCGAAAACGTTCCGACGCCAACAATAGACAGAAAGAAAGCGCCAAATTCGATCACGCTGAGTTTTTCTCGCAGGGCAAGATCGGGTTCAGCCGGGACGTCGCCAAGGAAACTGAGCGTTAGATGCATCTGCGCTGGATCGGTCCAGTGCACACCGCGAACGTGCGGATCAAGGGCTGCGAGCAATTGGCGCGTTGACTCGGACAGGTCGATTGCAACGAAGAGACGCTTCGGCATTGGGAAGAAAACCTCCAACTCCGACGTGTCGCGAGCAAGCGCTCAACCCGCCTTCGCAAACTACCGCGCGACAGGCACCCAACTCCAAAAGATCGCGAGCAGGCGTCCAACGCTCAATCTATTCGACGGCGATAAGCCGCGGTTCGGCAGTTCAATCTTTGTTTTCATTATTGCGCACCGTCGCTTTGTCAGCCGAGCGCGTTAACCAATCGGGAACCAAACGGCGCGCCTCCGAGCCGGCGCGCGATTTATTGCCTGCCTCGTCACCTGTTCCAGGAAGAAACCGATTCACAATCTTCATCATATAGCCTGTTAGATTTGGAAAAAGCGCATTCCCCAGGATGGCCCCGCGCGCGGCAAACGTGAGCGTGAGCGAGGGCTGACCGCGGCGGCAGGCGGCGAGGATTTTTCTCGCAGCGCGATCGGCGTTCATTGAAATCAGCGGCGCTCCCGCTGAAGCTGCGAACCAGGCAAATTCGACGTCGTGTTTGCCTTTGAACCTTGCATTCACATGCGACCCGGTGCGCATCATACCAGGTGCAACGGTGGTGACATGGATGTTGTCGCGTGCAAGCTCGGCGCGAATTGCATCGGAGAAACCAGTCAATGCAAATTTGCTGACGCTGTATGGCGCGAGATGCGGGACGGCAACCTTCCCGCCAATTGAAGAAATATTAACAATGCGTCCCCCTCCCCCCGTGCGCATTTCAGGAACGATCCGTGAAACTAATTCGTATGGCGCCCAAAAATGCAGCCGCATGCCCCGTTCGAAATCCTCCCGCGCCATGTGCTCAAGAGGACCAACTTCGATAATGCCTGCGCTGTTGATCAAAATGTCAATCCTGCCAAAGCGATCGATGACTTGATGAACAGCGGCTTCAATTTGTGTGGCATCGAGCAAGTCGCATTGAATGGTCAGGACCGCGCCGCCGCGCGCAGCGAGATCAGCCTTAGCGCGCGCCAGTTCATCCGGGTCGCGCGCAATGAGGGCAACGCTCCCGCCTTGCGCGCAAATCTGTCGTGCAAGCACGAGCCCGAGTCCGCGCGAACCGCCTGTGATGAGGACTACTTTGTCGCGCAACGTATAACGCGCAGTGCGAATGGCGCGAGCAGTTACCCAAGCGCCGAGTAACAGCCCGCCTGCGGGAAGCAAAACGCGAATATTCATTTCGCCAGTTTACAGTCCGTTACTCACCGCTTCGCGGCAAGGCCCAAGGACGACGGCTTCCCCAGCCGTCGAGCGAAATGTGACGGCTCAGAAGCCATCAATCCTTGAGACAATTACCCGTGTTTCCGGTTGAAACGCGCGACTTCGCGCGCCGTCTCCCGATCTACGGCGCGTTTCTTTAGGTCGGACCTCTTATCACGTGCTTCCTTACCGTGCCCTACACCCAACTCGGCTTTTAGCTTTCCGTTTTTCCAATACAGCTTGAGAACTACCAGTGCGCGGCCTTTGACCTGCGTCTCGCCATAGAGTTTGTCGATCTCCTGCCGATGCAACAGTAACTTGCGGACCCGTTTTGCGTCCGGAACTTCGTGGCTGGCGCGTTCGTACGGTTGGATATCCGCATTGTGAAGGAACGCTTCGCCATTCTCGATTCGGGCGAAGGCGTCACTGATATTTGCCTTGCCCGCGCGAATCGATTTAACCTCGCTGCCTTTTAGTTCGATGCCCGCTTCGTAACGCTCGAGAATGTGATAATCGCGAAGGGCTTTGCGATTGGTAATCGACTCAGCTGCCATATTGACAGGGAAACTGGTGGCTTTCCCCGCAGAGCCTCAGAAACCCTTAAAGAAACGCGTCGTAGTATTCGATCGCTCCTACACGGCGCCGTCCGCCGACTCCTGGAGCGACTCGTAGGTCAACTTGCCGGCGATGATTTCCTTGAGTGCAATATCGGTGAGCGACATCCGCGGCGTCGTTTCAACCATGGGTCGATGTCCCAAGCCAAGCTGGCGAACGCGTTTGGAAACAACGTTGATCAGAAGTTGCTGATTCGGGATCACCTGAGCTGCTTCTTGCAAAAGTTGAGTCGTCATATGGCGCAAGGAAGGGACGGGGCGGATTGCTCCCGTCGGGAATTGAAGAATGACCGGCATCCTGGCCGGAAGGGCAGATGGGGTAAGTTGCGGGGCGAGCATGGTAAAAACGAATGTGGACTTTCCAAGTGAAGAAGTTCGTTGTCAAGTCCGAACGCTTTCAACACCAACGGATTTGTTGTTAGGCAACGTTAACACTCTATCAAGGAGCGCCGGCTTACCAAGCCTCGAAGGCAAGGCGGCGTTAATTCCGCCAACTTTGATAATTATCTAATCGGGCTGGTGGGATTTGAACCCACGGCCTCCTGGTCCCGAACCAGGCGCTCTACCAAGCTGAGCCACAGCCCGAACTGGATTAGTCGTTCTAGAATACCCAGCCGACGCGCCCGTTACTTCGCGTACGTTGGGGCAGATAGCAAGGAAATCGAGCCAAGTCGGTCCGAACAAGGTGTAGCGGTGCTTGTATCAAGCGCCGAAATCAAATAAACAGGCGTTTGCCACAAACGCCTCTACAACATGGCCGTCCAAAATCCTTCGATGCATTTTTCTGTCACAATTGTTGGCGCGCTGATCGGCATCGTAATTCTGTTATTCGGTCGAAAGTTGTTTTGGTTGTGCGTCGCCGCAGTTGGGTTTGCAGCAGGTGTAGAAATCGCGCCGCACCTTGTGAATGAGCCGTCTCCGTTGCTTGCGCTAACCGTTGCGCTCGTTCTTGGTTTAATTGGGGCGTTGCTCGCGCTGTTCCTTCAGAAAATTGCAATTGCTGTTCTCGGTTTCCTCGCGGGTGGCAAACTCGCCGGCGCGATCGCCGCCGCATTTTTTGTTCACTACGCGCAATACTCCACCTTCATTTTTCTGGCTGGCGGAGTCATCGGGGCGATTCTCCTGCTCGTTTTGTTTGATTGGGCATTGATCGTCGTCTCCTCTCTTATCGGCGCCCACCTGATTCAAAGCGCGATCGTGCTTCCGCCGTCCGGATCGACCATTTTGTTCATTGGACTCGCGATCATTGGTATCATGGTTCAAGCGACGTCCCTTCGGAGAAGCTCAGCATAGGCAAGTATTTTGGTGACAAGCCAAAATACACTCGCAAGAATCGCCCCATGAACCCTCAAAAAACTGGATTACGCGTCGCCAGCATCTTTTTCGCAATTTTTGCAATTGGTCATCTGATCCGATTGATCAATCAGATTCCGGTGCAAGTGGGCAATCATCAGATCCCGATGGGAGTAAGTTGGGTGGCGCTCATCATTGCAGCTGTTCTCTGCATCTGGCTATGGCGGCTGGCGTCGACGGCTTCGTCACGCTAAATCGTAGTTCGATCTAACGATTGTAACGTTCTAACGATCAACGTGGCAGAGCCATTCGTCATTCTCTGAGCCAATCAGCCGGCACATCCAAATAGGATCGATCGAGCTCAGCGACTGACGGACAGCCAAGAAGTTTTAGAGTGCGACTGAGATCAGCGCGCAAGATTTCAATTGCTCGCGCAACACCGGTACCGCCCGCTGCGCCAAGCCCATAGGCATAAGCACGCCCGGCCATTACCGCTCGGGCCCCCAGGCACAGCGCTTTGACAATGTCGCTGCCTCGACGAATACCGCCATCCAGAAGCACCTCGATCTGATCGCCGACACTTGCCACAACCTCCGGTAAAATTCGCAGAGTCGGCGCAACACTGTCGAGCTGGCGGCCGCCGTGATTGGAAACGACCAGCGCGTTTGCTCCCACATCCACTGCGCGACGAGCATCGTCTCGAGTGTGTATCCCTTTTATGACAATGGGTCCATCCCACGCCCGTCGAATCCACTCGAGATCCTCCCAGGTCACAACTGAGTCCTCGAGAGCAGCGGTAACGTCGGCATAAAGCATCGGCCCTTTTCCGGGGATGACTACATTCGGAAATTTCATTAGCCCGCCGTCGGCTAAAAACCCAGCAAGCCAGCGAGGCTTTATCAGAAACTGACTAACAAACGGCAGCTTCGATCCCAGGTTGCCGCTCAGAAGTTCTTTGACGCCGTTTCGGAGATCGCGTTCCCGCATACCGGCCACTGCCGTGTCGATCGTGATAACCAAGGCAGAAAAGCCAGCGGCTTTCGCGCGCTCGATCGCAGAAAGCGCGCAATCACGTCCTCCCATCAGATAAACCTGATACCAAAGCGGCTCCTTCGATGCCGCCGCAACATCCTCCAAGCGACAGCCAGAGAGCGTTGAAAGCGCATATGCAATTCCCGCAAAGCCTGCGGCGCTCGCGGCAGCTTCCTCGCCGCGCGGATACATGAGTCGGCTGCTGCCGACAGGCGCAAGGATCAAGGGCATGGATAGAGATGCGCCAAGGACAGACACGCGCAGATCGCACGCCGGCGTCGCGACGGCGCACCGCGGCCGGAATGTCACTTCTTCAAACGCGTGACAGTTGGCGCGCAATGTCCGTTCGTCTTCCGCGCCGCCATCGATGTAGTCAAATACCACTCGCGGAAGCCGACGTTTCGCCGCGCGTCGCAAATCCTCGATATTAATAACGCGCGGCGGCTGGACCGAACGAGACATGCGGTTCATATGGCATCGCTACGGCGCATCGCGACTTTCAGTAACACCGGGCTTCAGCTCAGTGCAACCCTCAGCATCATTTGCATCATAATCGAAAGCAGCGGAGCAACCCCGCACTCCAAGACGCAATCGGGTAATCTGAACGCATCGTCACGGCCACGTTTTGGCGTGCGCCGGCGCTCTGGCGCTTTTCTATCATCGGAGCCGCGCTAGTGACGAAAGTGCCTCACGCCAGTGAAGATCATCGCCATGTTGCGCTCGTTCGCAGCGGCAATCACTTCCTCGTCGCGAACTGAACCGCCCGGTTGAATGGCGCACGTTGCGCCCGCTTCCGCAGCAGCGATCAGGCCGTCTGGGAAAGGAAAAAACGCATCGCTTGCGACTACGCTGCCTTTCAGCGAGAGCCCGGCTTCTTTCGCCTTCCAAATCGCAATGCGCGAAGCATCGATTCGCGACATCTGTCCCGCGCCGATGCCAAGTGTCCGGTCCGCTTTCGCATAAACAATCGCGTTCGATTTTACATGTTTAACCACTCGCCACCCGAACAACATCGCTTTCAGTTCCGTTTTGGTCGGTCGTCTCTTTGTAACGACCTTACGCGTTGCTTCTTCTGTAACATCAGCGTCCTGAACCAGCACGCCGCCGCAGACGGAACGCACATCGACCGCGGGCCTGGCATCTGTTGCTGGTGTTGCCAATCGAATCAGGCGCAGGTTCTTTTTCTTTTGCAAGACGCTGCGTGCTTCGGGCTCAAAATCTGGCGCAATAATTACCTCGCTAAAGATCTCGCTGATCACTTTCGCCAGCGCTTCGGTCAACGGACGGTTGCATACGATAATTCCTCCAAAGGGCGCCTGTTTATCCGTGGCAAACGCCTTGTTCCACGCCTTATGAAGATCCGCATCCGAGCCAACACCACATGGATTCGTATGCTTTAGAATCGCCACGGTCGGCTCTTCGAACTCGGCGATCAAATTCGTCGCCGCGCTGATGTCGAGAATGTTGTTAAAGGAAAGTTCCTTGCCGTGAAGTTTTTCGAAGTGCTTATCGAAATCGCCGTAGAGCGCCGCGGTTTGATGGGGATTTTCCCCGTAACGCAACCGCGTCGCCAGCGGTAGCGAAAGTGAAAACGACGCATCCGTTGTCTGCTCCCTGTTCAGGAAGTTGCCAATCGCGCGATCGTATTCACCTGTTCTGATAAAAGCCTTGATGGCGAGGCGCTCTCGCAACTTCAATGTCGTTTCGCCATTGTTATCGCGCATGTTTTCGACCACCGCGTCGTAATCCGCCGGATCGACAACCACCGTCACCGATTCATAGTTTTTAGCCGCGCTGCGAATCATCGACGGACCACCGATATCGATATTCTCGATCGCTTCCGCAAGGGTGACGTCTGGTTTGGCAATGGTCGCTTCAAACGGATAAAGGTTGACCACCACCAGATCGATCGGTTCGAAACCACATTCGCGCGCTTCAGCCTCATGTTTCTCGTTGCCACGTTTGTAGAGAAGACCGCCGTGCACGCGGGGATGCAAAGTTTTCACGCGCCCCTCCAGCACTTCTGGAAATGCAGTGAAGCTTGAGATCTCGCGCACTGGAATTTTTTCTTTCTTCAGCAAATCTGCTGTCCCCCCGGTCGAAATAATGTCGACGCCCTGCCGCTCCAGCGCTCGGGCTAACGCAGCGATACCGGCCTTGTCGGAAACGGAAATGAGAGCGCGGGTGATTTTCATGGCGTCGTTGAAGCGATGAAGAGTTAAAGCGTTAAAGCGACCAACATTCGCGGTTCTGTATCCGCTTAAACGCTTCAACGATCGAGAATCACATTCTTGGCCGCCGGATAAAGCACCGGGCAACAACCGATCGTTTCGCAAAATGCTTTGCTAAAGTGACTCAGGCTCGAGTAACCAACTTCTGTCGCAGCCTCAGTGACATTGTAGCGTCCTGTGCGCAACAGCTCGGCAGCGCGTTCCATTCGCAGGTTGCGCAAATATTGCGGAATGGTCAGGCCCATTTCGCGCGAAAAAATCCTGCTTAGATAGAACGGACTGCAGCCCACCTCCTGGCCGATCATTTCCAGCGTAGGCGGGTTAGCTAGATCGCGAGCCAGAAGCTCCTTCGTGCGTTCCACGCGTTCGCGCGCGACGCGTTTTTGCCGCATGCAGAAAAATTCCGGATCTTTTGGGGCGAAGAGAAAATGCGCCATGAGCTCCAGTGCCTTGCCTTGATACCAGAGGATCTGAGCTGCTTTTGCTACTGGAGGCTCTGCCAAACCAGCGACCACGCCGCGTTGTTGCATCGTCATCGGACGCGCAGGCGCGACAACGTTTTCTTCCCTGTCTCCAAACACAATGCGGCGAATCTCCGGCTCGAGATCAGCTTCATTCCGCACAAATTGCTTTTGCAAATGTCCTCGCGAGAATTCCAGAGTCACGAATTGATGACGATCGTGCGCGCGCCGCGACGCCGGCAACGGTTCATCGGCGATCGCATAATACCCGCAGTTCCCCGCAACATAATCGCTCCGAGAGCCACCTTCGGTGCCTACTGCTCCGCGACCGGCGAGATTCAAACAAAACTCGAGGCTATTTGGATGGAAGGTACGTCCCCAGTTAAAGGAACGCTCGGTACGAAAGTCGTGCCATTCAACGGCGACCCCGATTTTGTCCACATCGCCGTACAAGGGGCGCCATCCGTCTTTCACTTCACGCCAGGCATGCTGCTCGGCTGCGCAACCAGGATTCATCTCGCCTAATTACGAATGTTGCCCAGCCGAATGCAAGGCTGGTTTCTTTTCCTCCAATGCATCACGGTCCCACTTCCCCAGCTTCGAGGCAGCGTCGTAGGCGCTTTGAGCAAAGTCGAGCAGGACTTGATCCGGCTTTTCAGCGGAGCGCACCGCGTCGTAAGGCAGGATGAATTCGCGCAGCTTGGTCTCGTAGAAAGCCGAGTCTGGCTGAATTTTCGCCTGTGCGAATCCCGTGGGTTCCGGATACGCGTAAGAATAGAAGAGTGGCGTTGGCGCAGCCGCATTGCCGGGCCAAAAACCGAGGCTGCTTACTTCCTGCGAGTAAGCTTCCCGCGTGATCTCGTCTGGCAAATGCGGGACTCCGCCAGGATGAGGTGGCGCCGGGCGGCCTGAAAAACGCGTCACTGCCAGGTCAAAACTGCCCCAGAAAAAATGCACCGGGCTGCATTTGCCACAGAAACGCGAGCGAAACTCCTTAAATACGCGGTCGCTTTGCACGAGAACGTACCAGAACCGGTTGGCATATTCGCGATCGTAAGAACGGTGCTCTTCATCCTGATCAAACGGGATTGGATTTTCGATCTCGTTAGGCATGGTGTTGATGGTCACAGGCAGCTCGAGATCGCTCAATGTTTTCATCACGCTCCGATAAAACTCGGCAACTGATTGCGGTTTCAGTGGAATGGTTCGCCGCGCGCCATCGCTCTTGTCGATTAGCAGTTGGTGATCGATGAAATCAAACAGTATTTCGAACGTGTAAGAACCGTGCGGGATGGGTGAAGTCGTTAGGCCGCGCGATGTGACGTAGAGGGTGACATGCCAGGAGTGGTTCGTCCATGGACTGAGCACCAGTCGAATCTTGCCGACAATCTGCGTCCACATGTGAAGGGTGATGGCGGTATCTTTCCACTCTGCAAATGGCAGAGGAGGCCATTGGTTGAATACTCCATTCATTTTAGCTGCTGCTACCCTCGGTTAATGAAATCGGAAAACGAGCGCTTCACCCTCTCAAACATGTTTCGCGCTTCCTCCTGTGTCCGGTGAAAAGTATCCTTGATACGCCTTTTGACGCCTCTGAAAGGGCCGTTTCCCTCGTCGCTATCATAATCGTTCTCCACATCCTCCATCGTCGCGCCGGCAAACATTCCTTCGGTTCGCTTCACCGTGCCGCGCATCGCGCCGATATGGATGGTCCCGATAGGACGCGACGATCTACTCAAAAGGGTAACGATCCAGGTCGGTTCGCCGCGCTCATCTGTGCGCAAGGTATAATCGACGGTCGCGAAATTGGCATGCGACAGGTCCGCCGTGTGGCTCGCCACTTCATACGCGCCACTCGAATCCAGGTTCAACTGCGAGGTGTCAATCGTTGCGCCTTCCGTGGAACCCGCAACCGAGCGATCCGGCCGGTGCTCGGAACCAATCTTCCCGTCGGCGACGTCCAGTTCGCGCACGCCGCGACCATCAGGGCCCTGCAAAATAATTCTCCATTTTTCCGGCTGCGGATTGCCTTTCACGCCGGTAATCGACACTACGTGATTGAGAGCACCGCGGCCCAATTCAGTGCCGACGACGCGAAGCGCTTCATAGGCAGTCGCGTTCTCCTCCTGCGCAAGCGCAGGAGCGACGAAAAGCATCAGCACAGCAAAAGACCTCCACATAACGCAAAATTGAACTACGGTTTTAGCACGTGTCCATCGGCTTTTCACATATGCAATGGCGTTCGGAGTTGAATGAGCGCCGTGAATCTGCTCAGCTTCCAAAGCGGTTAATGAATAAACAGACAGTCGAATTCAGCAGTCATACAGCCAACCTGGCCTTGATGCGCAATTGCGTGCGCAAGTTTCTCAACGGCTATCCGTTCTCCGAAAAAGAACGCCTGCTGATGGTGCTCGGCGTGGACGAAGCATGCACGAACGTTATTCGCTACGCTTACCGTCTGCGTGACGACCAACTTATCTCGTTGCAGATGGAAGGGTTGCGCAAATGCGTGCGCGTCCGGTTGCGCGACTATGGCGAACAAGTCTTGCCGAACCAAATGAAAGGTCGCTCGCATGACATGATCAAACCGGGCGGGCTTGGGTTATTCCTCATTCGCAACGCTTTTGACGAAATCGATTACATACATAAACGCCACGGCACGGAGCTCGTGCTAACCAAGAATCTGGAATAATGGAGTAGCGGAGTGCTGAAGTAATGAAATGATTCGCCTCCCATTACTCTAATATTCGATCACTCCATGGCTCCAACGCTCGTGAAACCACCGGAACCAGATGCCGCCTTTGAAATTTCGCTGCGGCCGCCGGCATTCAGCGAGTTCACAGGCCAGGCGAAAGTGCGTGAGCGCCTTGAGTTAATGGTGGAAGCCGCAAAGAAACGCAGGGACGTGCTCGAACACATTTTGCTAAGCGGTCCATCCGGTCTTGGGAAGACCACCCTCGCGTATATCATCGCAAACGCGATGAATGTGAACATCAAAAACACCAGTGGCCCCGTAATTGAAAAAGCGGGCGAACTCGCCGGGCTTCTCACAAGCCTCGAAAAAGGCGACGTGCTTTTCATCGACGAGATCCATCGGCTCCAACCGACTATTGAAGAATATCTCTATCCGGCGATGGAAGATTACCGGCTCGACATCATTATCGACCAGGGACCGCAGGCGCGCAGTCTCCGTTTGAATCTGCCGAAATTCACATTAATCGGCGCAACCACGCGCGCGGGAATGGTAAGCGCGCCGCTTCGGTCGCGTTTCGGAATGACGGCTCGCCTCGATTATTATCATGCTGAGGAAATGCAGAAGATCATTACGCGCAGCGCCCGCTTGCTTGGCGTCGAGATTGATTCAGCGGGCGCAGCCGAGATCGCCACGCGCACACGCGGTACGCCGCGCACGGCAAACAATCTTTTGCGCTGGGTGCGTGATTATGTGCAAGTGAAAGCCGATGGAAAAATCACCGCAGATCTGGCCGATCGCGCGCTCACCATGCTCGAGATCGATCGCGACGGCTTCGATCAATGGGACAAGCGGATCATTGAAACGTTAATTCACAAATTTAATGGCGGCCCGGTTGGTTTGAACTCGCTCGCGGTCGCAGTCGGCGAAGAAGCTGGCACCCTCGAAGAAGTGAACGAGCCGTACCTGATCATGGAAGGTTACATCAAACGCACGGCTCAAGGTCGAGTCGCTACCGCGAACGCCTATCGCAAGCTCGGACTGAAACCGCCTGGCGGCATGCAAGCTGAGTTGTTGTGAATTCGTAAATTCGTGATTCGTAACCCGATTTACGATTCTCGAATCTCGGATTTCGATCCAACGTTCTCCATTTGTCATTCCGAGCGAAGTCGAGGAATCTCTAAATGTTTCTGAAATATCAAGAGATGTCTCGATTCTGCTCGACATGACAAGAACTGCCGACCTGTTTCAACAGACATCTAAAGTCCTAACGGTCACCGAGCTGACGCGCAGCATTCGCGCCGCGCTCGAGACAAAATTTCGCGCAGTGTGGGTCCAGGGCGAAATCTCGAATTACAAACTGCATCCGAGCGGCCACCAATATTTTACACTTAAAGATCAGCGCGCCCAGATCGGGTGCGTGATCTGGCGCGACACTTTACCCCGAAAGCTTTCGGGGCAGCCTCTTGTTGATGGAAGCCAGGTGCAGGTTTACGGCACCGTCACAGTTTTCGAAGCGCGCGGACAATATCAGCTGAATGTCCAGATTCTTCAGCCGCGCGGAGTCGGCTTGCTGCAGGCAAAATTCGAAGCACTCAAACGCAAACTCGAAGCCGAAGGATTATTCGCACCGGAACGCAAACGGCCATTGCCAAAATTTCCGCGGCGTATCGGAATCGTAACCTCGCCAAGCGCCGCGGCGATTCGCGATATGCTGAATGTGCTACGCCGTCGCGCGCCGTGGTTGCAGATTCTGATCAACCCCGTCCGCGTCCAGGGAACCGGAGCCGCACAAGAGATCGCTGTCGCCCTCCGCGAACTCGCTTTGCCTAACGAGGCATTTACACCGCTCGATCTGATCGTGGTCACCCGTGGCGGCGGGAGCATCGAAGACTTATGGGAATTCAACGAAGAGATCGTGGCACGCGCAATATTTCATTCCGCGGTGCCCATCGTTTCCGCAGTCGGCCACGAAGTCGATTTTACCATCAGCGATTTCGTTGCTGACTTGCGCGCACCTACGCCGAGCGCCGCGGCTGAATTGATCGTGCCCGACATTATCGATCTGCAACGGCGGATCGACGGTTGCACACGGGCGCTTTCGCGCCAGTTGCTCAACCGGGTTCGCGACGCTCAACAGCGTCTCGATCACGCGCGCGAGACTTTACAGCGTTGCCTCGCGCACAAGCTCGACAGTTATAAACGCAACCTCGCCCACATCACGCGCGCGTTACAAGCACGCAGTCCCGCGCGCGAGCTCATGATGCGCCGCAATCGATTCGCGGATTTGCATCGGCGTCTGGTTGCTTCTCCCGCACGATTGCTGGAGAACGCCAGGCATCGTTTTGAGCGCATTGAAGGAATCATGCGCGTGCTAGGTCCGGACGCGACCTTGCGACGCGGATACAGCATCACGATGAACGAGCGCGGAAAAATTGTTCGTACGATCGCAGCAGTCCGGCCAAAGATGAAAATTCGCACCCGAGTCAGCGACGGCGAATTTAGCTCGGAAATACCATAGAGCCACGGAAGCGATCATACCTTCCGTAGCATCGAGTTAATAGTGGCTTCCAAGTCCGGGCTGTTCGCTTGATCCCGGGGTATACACTGGTCTGTTGTACACCGGTGTTTCAGGCAGTCCTCTTTGTTGAGTGTGCTTATTGGTATCAACCACAGTCTCCGAATAGGGAGTATTTGCGGCGCAACCGCAAAGCAGTCCGGATGCGAGTAAACCGAGCAGCAGAACCTTCATCGTTTGATTCCTCATTATTGCATAGTTTAGCCTGACATGACAATCAAGCGAAGCACTTTTGAAACGCACGTACGCAGCTTCTCTGCACGAGCTTTGGTTTCGCGCCCTGAGCTTGGCTTGCGACGATCGACGTTTGAAAAAACGTGCTACCTGTCGAGCAGACTCGCCACGGGCGCAGTTCACCGATTTGCGGTAGAACGGTGCGTACGAAAAGACCGTTCGAGGCACCGTTACTAATTATTCACGACGCTTGGCGGTGCGGACCTGCTTAGTTCCAGCTGCGCGCTCACTTTCTGTAGCCCCACAGCCAGAGTGTCAATTTGCTTTTGCTGGCGCGCGATGGTCGCTTCCTGTTCCTCGTTCTTGCGATGTTGCTTAAGGAACTCATTTAGCAACATCGCGTTCACTGCGTCGTACCGCACGGTGTAGATTTCACCGTTCTTATCGCGTACCACCAGATCGGGGTTCACGGCGGCCACTTCCTCGGCGATCAAACCAAATTGCGGGGTGCTTGTTTTGTCGCTCTTGTATTGGAACGTCACCGGTTTGAGCGCCAAAATCGCTTCGCTGGCGCAGTCCATCGGTTTGATTTCCTTCTTGAATCGGGCCGAGGAACTCATCGTGCCCAACTCACCGGCAGTGTCGATCAGTACCGGTATAGCAGCGTTTACTGTGCTTACTCCGTGAATGCCTGCAATAAATGTCATTGCCTGTCCACTACCGATACGGATCGTGTTCCCCTCCCCGGCCACGCCCGGGTTGCCAATGTCAATATTGTTATCGCCAGTGGTAAGAACGCTCCCTGCACTATCACCCAAGGCTATGTTGTTGCCGCCGGTGGTGTTGTTTTGCAACGCACCACCACCCACGGCCGTGTTGGTGGCCCCGGTAGTATTGCCTTGCAGCGCAAAAGCACCGTCGGCGGTGTTGCCAACTCCGGCGATGTTGTTGCCCAGCGCGGAACCGCCGGTGGCGGTGTTGAAAGCGCCGACGGTGTTGCTAAAGAGCGCGTCATTACCCGTCGCCGTGTTGCCACCGCCGGTGATGTTACTTAACAAGGCGGTAAAACCGGTGGCTGTATTGCTTTCGCCTTCGGTGTTGTTAAAAAGCGCCCCAGCACCAGTGGCCGTATTTTCGTCACCATCGGTATTGCTCAACATCGCGCCAGCCCCAACTGCTGTGTTGTTGTTTGCCGCGGCGTTTCCGCTTGAATCGTTATTTAACAATGCGCCAGAACCAACGGCTGTGTTTTGGTCAGCATCGATATTGCTAAGGAGCGCGCCAGCCCCAACGGCTGTGTTGGAGCTCGCTGTGGCGTTTCCGGCGGAATCGTTGTTTAAAAGTGCGCCGTCGCCGACGGCCGTGTTTCGACCAGCGTGCTGATTGGAAGAAAGCGCCGAACTACCGACGGCACTGTTGGAGTTGCCGTCGACATTGCTTAGCAGCGCGCGATTACCTACGGCCGTATTGTCCGCGCCCGTCGTGTTGGAGAACAGCGCAAACGCTCCATCGGCAGTGTTGAGGTCACCGGTGAAATTCGTCAAAAGCGCTCCGGCTCCAGTGGCCGTATTTTCGTCGGCCGTATTGCTAAGGAGTGCGCCAGCGCCGTCAGCCGTATTAAAGTTGCCGGTGGTAAGAGTCAGGAGCGAATAGACGCCAACAGCGTTGTTGTAAATACCGGTGGTAAGGCTGAAAAGGGCCTTTTGTCCCTCAGCTGTGTTTCCTCCGGGGTAGCCGCCATCGGGAAGCGGGCTGACAGCTCGCGCTTTCGGCAAGAGCACAACACCGCCCAGCGCCAGTGTGACAAGAAATAGTGAAATTACTTCTTTAAGCTGAATCAATCGGTTCATTTGGTTCTACCTTTCCTTTTCCCGCCAGGTTTGATTCTGGAACTGCGAGCCCCGAAAGAGGCGAAGAACCCAGCGGGCCAAGGGCCTCCGTCTGATTCACATCCGTTCTAGCGACGCCGAGTTTTGGAAAAATCTCGTCTGCTTGTCAAGCAAGCTTGCTCACGAGCACTCAGATTGCAGGTTCGAGTGAAGTCGCAACTTGGCAAGGTGGCCAGGCTAGCTACTAGCTAACGAATTACTTCTGCAGTTTAAACGCCAGCGTCGCCAGTGGGGGCAGATGAATGAGAATTGAATGTTCTCGACCCATCCAGGGAACGTCCTGGGTCTGGACACCGCCGAAATTTCCGACATTGCTGCCCCCGTACGTTTCGGCGTCTGAGTTGATAAGCTCACCGTAGAAACCGGACTCGGGGACACCTAGTCGATAATCGTAGCGTACCATTGGCGTTGCGTTCACAACAAACGCCACCACATCTCCCTCCCGCGATTTTCTCAGGAATGACACAACGCTGTTGTCGGCGTCGTGAAGGTCGATCCAGTCAAATCCTTCGTAGGTATCGTCGAGCTGCCAAAGCGCCGGTTCGCTTTTGTAAATGTAATTCAAATGTTGCACCAGCCGGCGCAGACCATCGTGTGGAGGAAGCCTAAGGAGTTGCCAGTCAAGACTGGTGTCGTGGTTCCACTCGTTCCGCTGGCCGAAGTCGCCGCCCATGAAGAGCAGCTTTTTGCCAGGATGCCCGTACATCCACGCCAGAAACATTC
>WNGB01005452.1_pt1 | contig 20145 bp, 10 predicted proteins | sample 5400681 | NCBI WGS metagenome assembly WNGB01 (sample SAMN13153367, study PRJNA577476) | soil metagenome | isolation source: 115 cm soil or saprolite under grassland replicate 2 | place: USA:California | collected 2016-06-15
AAGAAGGAGGTTGCCGCTACCGAGCAACCCGACCCCAAGGCGATGCCGGACAACAAACAGCCCCCTGGCGGCATCAGGACCGGCCCGAGAGGGGAACTCGTGCAAGGCGCCGAGCGAACGCTCAACGGTCTGGTGCGCGACCGCTACCTCGAAAAGACGCCCCAGTCGCGGCGCGTTCCAGTCGCCATCGCCCTGATCGTCGATCAGGCGCAGGTGTCGCGCGTGCAAGCAGCCTTTGCCAACTCCGCCCTCCGCTTCGTGACGACGCAGGTGCTCGTTCACCGCTACCCGTTCCCGGTCCGGCCCGAGGAGCCGCCTGAGGTCGTCGATGAGAAGACTGGCCAGGTGGCGAAAGGCATGCCCTTCGGCCCGTCGGGGTCTCGGCCTTTCGGTTCTGGCTCCGGTGACCGGTTCCCCGCCTTCGGGGAGCGGCCTCCTGTTGGCCCAGGTCGCCCCTATATTCCCCCCTACGGCATGCCCACGCAGCCCGGGGCAGCGACCGGCGGTGAGGACCAGGAGTCGAACGTCGAGTTGGTGCTCTATGGGGTCGTGTCGATCTACGAACGCTACCCGCCGCGGGGCGGTGTGGCCGAGCAGCCGCCGGGCACGCCTGCGCCCACGCCCGCACCCGCACCCGCACCTCCGGCGAAACAGTAAGGATCACGCATGGTTGGCGAGCGGGGGGCGTAAGCCCCCTGATGCTGCGATGCATCAACTGCGGACCATCAGGGGCTTATGCCCCCCGCTCGTCGAATCAAAGGGACATCAATATGGCGAAGTTCAAGTTCGACGCGCAGAAGGCGAAGCAATTAGCGGTCGAAAAAATCGAAATCGTGGCCATGGGCATTTGCGCCTTCCTGACGACCATCTTCCTCATCATGTGTGTGATGGCCGTCTTCGGTTCCGCGTCGGAGGACCAGAAGATCCTCGCCGACGCCAAGAACTACAAGAAGGCAATCGATGACGCGCGGCCCGAGGTCGCGCAGGTCAAGGAGGGTGAGGAGCCCGGTGAGAAGAAGGACGGCAACAAGACCGAGCATCGCGCGAAGGCCGATGGCCAGGAGACTGCCTGGGCGGAGGTGTCGTACAAGCGCTTCCTCGCCGACAGGCCCCTGTACGACGCCCTGGCCGCCGGCGACACCAAGAAGCGCAACCCGCACATCCTGCCGATCGACGTCATCGACAAGACCCGCAAGGAAAACTTCCTGCTGGTGGACTACATCCAGAGCGGCGTGCAGACGTTCGTGTTTACCGACCGGAACCAAAAAATCAGCGTGGTCAAGCGCCCGGGAGAAAAGGCCTCCCAAGATCCGATCCACGACATCCGCCCTGCCCGCATGGCCGTCATCACCACAGCGTTCCCGTACAAAGAGCAGGCGGCGCTGTACCTCAAGGCGTTGCGGATCGAGGATCCGAACGAACTCTTGCGCAAGGGGCTCGCTCCCATGATCACGGGAGTGAATGTCCTCCGCCGCTCCTACGACCCGAGGACGAAGGAGACGTCGAGTTGGGAACCGATCTATCTCCGCTTCCCTGCCAGCAAGGACAGCAAGGAGGAGAAGGAATTGACGGCTCAACTGATGACGTATCTTGAGCAACACTACCCCCCGGGCAAGGACAGCAAGGAGAAGAAGGCGTCCAAGGTCAAGGTCGAGTTCATTGCCGACGCCGAACCCCAGGATAGCGGCTGGAAGGTCGCCGTGAGCAAGGATGTGTACAACTTGCTCAAGGACAGCGTCTACGACAACATCAATGTGCGGAAATACGCCGATGAGCTCTGGCCGACGGCAGTCGGCCCCCTGCCGCTCCTTGCGGATCGGCCTTATCCCAAGTTTCTCCTTCCGGGCTTTGACCCGGACGACGACGCCGTCGTCGCTGAAGGCAAGACTCCTGAAGGGATGCCCTCCAAGATCTTCGGCAACATGCCCAGGCCCCAGCCCCCGCGAGTTGGCGAAGGGGGGGGGAAGGAACCCGCGGGCGCTGGGGCCAGCGAGGGCAGTGTTCAGGTCAGTAAGATGCCCAAGTCGTTTCAGGACCGAGTCAGCGGCAAGATCAACCCTCTCAACCCGTTCGGGCTGTTCCCGCCGGAGGAGAAAAAAGAGGGCGACGGCAAGGATGGTCCAATGGGCCAGCCCGGCGTGAGGGCCCCAATGGGAGACAGTTTCAACCCCTTTGGCGGCGGAAAACGGCCGCGACCTGGCAGGGGAGGAAAAGGAAAAGGAGAGGACACCAAGCAGCCCACCGCAGTCCCTGGAAGGCCGGACGAGAACACTTACGAGGCCCTGATGCAGGATGTCGGCGGCCTGTCGTATCCCGGCGGCAAGACGATGCTGCGCTTTTTCGACGCGGGCCTCGAACCGGGCAAATTGTACGAGTATTCCATCCAGGTGCGGATGCTCAACCCGAATTACGGCAAGCCGAAGGAGGTGGCCTTCCCCAAGCTGGCCGAACCCAAGGAGTTGCTCTCCCCGGAAGTGCTGACGCCGCCCCTGGTGGTCCCCCCGGAGTTTCACTTCTACGTGGTGGATCAATCCGCGCTCGCAAAAGATCAGAAGAACCCCCTGGCGACCAAGGTTCCCAAGACCCTCAAGAAGGATAAGGAGACGCCCCTCGACTACGCCCCCAAGGTTGTGCCTCCGCACAAGGTGGCGATCCAGATCCACCAGTGGACCGAAGAGTCGTCGGCCGAGGCCGGACCTGTGCAGAAGATCTGCGACTGGGTGATCGCCGAGCGGCTGCTCTTCGAGCGAGGCGACCGCATCGGCCGGAAAAATGTCGCGGTCGAAATCCCGACATGGCAAACGCTGCGCGGCCATTTCGAGCTTGGCTATATCGAGAGGGTGTTCGCCGGCAAGGATCTGTACAAGGAAGTCCGCCACGGCCACGTCGCGGTGAACTTCGGCCAGGAGGACGGTGGCCCGGTCATCGTGGACTTCGTGGGGGGCAAGACGAACTACAAGGCGATCAACGGTGGCGAGGACCACGGGAACATGGACCTGTTGCTGCTCACGCCCGAGGGCAAACTGGTCGTGCGGAGCAGTCGTGAGGATGCCGACGAAGAATCCGTCGTCGGGGCGGAGCGGCTGCATCGCTACGACACCTGGCGCTCGCGGCTTGACTTTTACCGGCAATCGGGGGTATCCCCCACCGGACCCACCAAGAGTCCGATGGGTCCACCAGGGGGATGAGAAGAGCCACGAACGGCATGGCGAGCCGGGAGCGTGAGCGACCGGAGGAACCCTGGCGTCCTCCGGTCACGCTCCCGGCTCGCCAACAAGGAACGACCTCTCAACAAACCGTCCCAGGAAGCCCATCCGCGATTGCGGGTGGGCTTTCCCCATTTTGCCGGCCTGACCTGGCCGGTCGATCTTGACTATTTTGCGGCACAACCAACCGTCTTGGGTTTGACTGAATCAAAGGAGGCGCTAGAATTGAGATGTGATACTCGGTCATGGAGGACCGGGGGCGAGAAGAAGAGGTCATGTCATGTGGTATTACAATCCGGATCATCCTCTGCGCCGACTCTTTGCCGGCCTGACGGAACAAACGTTCCAGACAACGCTCGGGATCGCCGATCCCAAACTGGTCGATTACCTCTCCCTGTTGTTATCCCGTTTCGTCCATGTCGATGCCATCTACCGCCTGCGCAACGCCGAGGGCAAGAGGTTGCAAGAGGTGGTGGAGATGCTTCTGGAGGCGGAAGCACTGCCGCCGGAGGGACGCACGCGCCGCGAGTACCATCGCCACATTGGCGACTTCACCCTGTTCTGGACAGGGGTTTACCCGGAAGGGATGCGCCATCTGCAACCGCCGGTCGCACGGGATCGCCTGATCGATTATACCGAGCAGGGCAAGCGCTCGTACTACATCGCCAGCACGTTCGAGGAGGACGAGCGACGTGAAGAGTCGCGCGTCCTGCGCCGTCTGAGCGAGGAGTTCGAGCTGTGCGCCTACGGCCTGACCCAGGTGCGGCGTGAGTGGGAGCGAGCACGGCCGCGGTCGGTCTCGGGTTGATGGCTTCCGTTCGTCGGTTGCTGCACGAACGGGCGTGACGGTTCGCCGTGATTCTCCGAACCGCGGCAGGTGAAGCCGCAGGTAGGTGACACAAGCCCGGAGCGCCAGCGACGGGACCGTCCCGTCGCTGGCGCTCCGGGCTTGTGTCACACCGACCCGCAGCGAGGATCAACAAGTAGCGACCCGCTCTAACGGACCGGCATGGGGGTGGGCAGCGGGGCGCCGCTCCCCAGGCTGCTCGCGCCCGACGCACCGCCCAACGGCGGGCTGCTCGGGAACGAGGTGTCGTTGTAGATCACAGTATTCGGCGGCCGCTGCGGGATCGCCGGTCCGCTCACGCCACCGTTCGACGCACCAACGACCCCCGGCTGACCCACACTCGGCATCGAGCCACCTGTCACGCCAGCGCCGCCCATGTTCTGCCCGGCACCGAAGTTGTTCGACGTAGGATAACCCTGGCTGGGTTGCTGGTTGACTGCCGGGTTCATGTTAAAGCCGTTGGACGTCGTGGAGGTGCCCGGCTGGTAGCCGCCAGGCATACTCCCGGTTGTGCTGCTCGGCATGGTGCGGCCCGCGTACTGGCCGTTAGTCGTCCCAGCCGGCATTCCTGAGCCGTTGCTGGCTGTCGTGGGGGCTCCCGTCCCCTTGAATGCTGGTCTTGGGTTCGAGCTTTCGCACCCGGTCAGTGCCAGGCCGGCAAGGAACATCCCCGCCAGTCCAAGCAGTGGCTTTTTGCCCATAGGAATCATCTCCCCCGAATAGATTGTGCCCTTTCGCGCCCGCAACCCTACGCGGGGCGTTGCCCTGGCATCCGTGCCGGGTGGGCGGCGGCCGTTGAAACCACCGGAAAAGCGGGCGGGGTTGTACCGCCATGCCGGTTCGGGGTCAAGGGCAAAAATCCTCAGCAGCGGCTCCCAGGAAACGTCAGGTTGGGCACTACACGGTTGCGGCCGGGCGTTGCAGCGGGTATGCTCGTTAGTATGAGTGAGGTGACGAACATCCTGGCCGCCGCCGAACAGGGCAATCCGAATGCCGCCGAGCTGCTCTTGCCGCTGGTCTACGACGAGCTGCGGCGCCTGGCGGCGGCGAAACTCGCCCAGGAAACGCCCGGCCAAACATTGCAGCCAACCGCCCTGGTCCACGAGGCCTACCTGCGCCTGGTGGACGTGGAGAAAGCGCGCCACTGGAACAGCCGCGGCCACTTCTTCGCCGCCGCCGCCGAGGCGATGCGCCGCATACTGATCGATCGCGCCCGCAGCAAGGGCGCCCGCAAGCACGGCGGCGATTTCCGCCGGCTCGACTTCGATCAGGTGGCCCTGGTCGGTGACGACGAAGGCAGCCAGGACGAGCTGCTTGCCGTTGATGAGGCCCTCACCGAACTGGAACAGCACGATGCGCAGACTGCTCAGCTGGTGAAGTTGCGTTACTTCGGCGGGTTGACGCATCAGGCGGCGGCCGATGCGCTTGGGATCGGCCGGCGCGTTGCGGATCGCTTGTGGGCGCTGGCCCGCGCCTGGCTGTATCGGCGGCTCTCCTCGGGGGATTGAACCACAGAGACACAGAGACACAGAGAAGAGAAGAAGAGAGAATGAAGAACGGAGAACGGAGAACAGAGAACCGAGAATGAGGAAGCAGGGGAAGCGGGGCCGTCTGCTCATTCTCCGTTCCCTGTTCTCCGTTCTCCGTTCTTCATTCTCTCTTCTTCTCTTCTCTGTGTCTCTGTGGTTCAACTCTTGCGATCCAGCGTGCAAGGCGGCCCGATTTCTCGCACTGAGAAATGGGACAGACCATTCCCTGCCGAGGTGTCCCCCATGGCTGCGTGGAATCCCCGGGCCAACGAGATCTTCCTGAAAGCCCTTGATATCGATGCGCCCGAGGAACGCGAGCGCTACCTGGACGCGGCGTGCCGCGAACAGGAGGAACTGCGCGCCGAGGTAGACTCCCTGCTCTGGGCCAGCGATCGAGCCGGCACCTTCCTGCAGGCACCCGCCGCGGCGCTCTCGACCGTCGTCAACGCGGCCATCCGCCCCATACCGGGGACCGTCCTGGGGCCTTATCGACTGTTGCGCCAAATCGGCGAAGGCGGGATGGGCACGGTCTTCCTGGCCGAACAGACCCACCCGGTGCAGCGGCAGGTTGCCCTCAAGGTCATCAAGACCGGCGTTGACAGCGGCCAGGTCGCCGCCCGCTTCGCCGCCGAACGCCAGGCGCTGGCGCTGATGGATCACCCGAACATCGCCAAGGTGTTCGACGCCGGCACGGTGCCTTTTCCCAACTCGCCTTCGGACGGCGGACGCCCCTATTTCGTGATGGAGCTGATCGAGGGCGTCCCCATCACCAAATACTGCGACCAACATCGTCTCGACCCGCGCGCACGGCTGGAGCTGTTTATCCCCGTCTGCCACGCGCTTCAGCACGCTCACCAGAAGGGCATCATCCATCGCGACCTCAAGCCCAGCAACGTCCTCATCGCCCTCTACGACGGCAAGCCCGTCCCGAAGGTGATCGACTTCGGCGTCGCCAAGGCCATCGGCCCCAGGCTCGCCGAGCATACGCTGCTCACCGAGTTCGGGTCGGTGGTCGGTACGCTGGAGTACATGAGCCCGGAACAGGCGCAGCTGGGCAATCCGGACATTGACACTCGCAGCGATGTCTATTCTCTCGGTGTGCTGCTTTACGAATTGCTGACCGGCACGACGCCCCTGGAGCGGCAGCGGCAGGAAGGAGTGGCCCTGCTCGAAGTGCTGCGTCTGATCCGCGAGGAGGAACCGCCCACCCTCAGCGCCTGCCTGAGCACGACGGAGGGGCTCCCCGATATCGCGGCCAGCCGCGGGCTGGAGCCGCGCCGGCTGACGGGCGTCGTCCGCGGCGAACTCGACTGGATCGTGATGAAGTGTCTGGAGAAGGATCGCAACCGCCGTTACGAGAGCGCGAATAGCCTGGCGCGCGACATCGAGCGCTACCTGCACAACGAGCCGGTGCAGGCGGGGCCGCCCTCGCCGGGCTACCGGCTGCGCAAGTTTGTGGCGCGGAACAAGGGCCGGGTACTGTCGGTCGGCTTCTTCCTGCTGGCGCTGATTGTCGGCATCATCGGCACGACGATCGGATTCGTCGCGGAAGCCAGGCAGCGCCGGCTGATGGAGCGAGAACGCGACGATAAAGAACAGGCGCGCCAGGCGGCGGTCGCCAATGCCGAGAAGGCGACCGGGCGGCAGGGCCAACTCGAGAAGGCGAACGAGATCCTGGGCTCCATCTTCCGCGACCTGGACTGGCGGTCGGATGGAAAAGAAGGCGTGTCCCTGCGCGCCCAACTCGGGGAGCGTCTGGAGCAAGCGGAGGCGGCCCTGGATGGGGACGCGATTGGCGATCCGCTCACCGTGGCCCGACTGCAGCGGCAGCTCGGCGCCTCGCATCTGAGCCTGGGTTATCCGCAGCGGGCGGTGGTGCTGCTCGTCAAGGCCAGTCGGGTCTTCGAGGCTCGCCTGGGCACGGACCACTCCGAGACGCTGCGCTGCCATAACCACCTCGCCCTCGCGTACCTGGCGGTGGGGTCGATGGACAAGGCCCTCCCGCTCCTCGAGCGCACTCTGGAGATACGACGAACCAAACTCGGCCCCAACCACCCCCAAACGCTGACCAGCATGCACAACCTTGCCCGGGGATACCACAACCTGGGAGATCTCGACAAGGCGGTGTCGCTGTTCGAGGAGGCGCTGGCAAGAGACAAGGCCGTCCTCGGCGCCGGCCACTCCGACACGTTGATCACGATGAACAACCTGGCCAGCGCCTACATGGACGCCGGAGCGTTGGCCCGGGCGGTGCCGCTGTATGACGAAGTGCTGGAGCGACGCAAGGCCCAGTTTGGTGCGGACCACCCGTTCACGTTGACCAGCGCGAACAACCTGGCACGGGCGTACCTGGAGGCCGGCAAGGTGGACGAGGCCTTGCCGCTGTGTGTCGAAACCCTGGAGAAGCGCACCCGTCTGCTCGGCCTGGATCATCCGGAGACGCTGATCGGCATGAACATGCTGGCCCTGGCTTATCAGGATGCCGGCCGCCTGGACCTGGCGTTGCCCCTGTTCGAGCAGGCGTTCGCAAGGCGCAAGGCCAAGTACGGCCCGGATCACCCCGAGACGCTGACCAGCATGAACAACCTGGGCAATGCCTACCGCGCCGCGGGGCAGCGCGGCGGCCTGGCGCTGCTGGAGCAGACGTTCGAGCAACGAAAGGCCACCCATGGGGCGAATCACCGGCTCACACTGACCAGCGCGAACAACCTGGCCCTGGCGTACCTGGAGAGCCGACAGCGCGGCAAGGCATTACCTCTGTTCGAGGAGACCCTGCTGAAGCGGCAGGGAGTTCTCGGTCCCGACCATCCCGACACCTTGACGAGCATGGCCAATCTGGGAAACGCTTATCGCACGGCAGGGCAAGCGAGCAAGGCCCTGCCGCTGCTGGAAGAGGCGTCGAGCAAACGACGGACCATCCTCGGGCTGGATCACCCCACTACCTTGAGGAGCCTGAACGAGCTGGCCAATGCGTATCAGGATGCCGGACAGCCGGCGAAGGCGCTGCGGCTGCACGAGGAGGCGGCGGAGAAGGCCAAGAGCCGGTTTGGCCCTGACCATTCCAACACAATTGCTGCCCTGGGCGAGCTGGCCGGGGGATACTATCGGGCCGGGCAAGCGGCGAAGGCCCTCCCCCTGTTCGGGCAAGTCCTTGAGAAGCAGAAGGTTCGGCCAGGCCCCAACCATCCCGCAACGCTGACCACCATGAACAGCCTGGCCCTGACGTACCGGGCCGCCAAACAACACGACAAGGCCCGGTCGCTGTTCGAGGAGACGCTGGCGAAGCGGCGCGCGGTGCTCGGTGCTGACCATCCCAACACGCTGCGGACCATGAGGAACCTTGGCCTGGTGTATCAGGAGATCAGGCAGTGGGACAAGGCACGGACGCTGCTGGAGGAAGCCCTGGCCAAACTGAAGGACCGGCTGGGCCTCGACGCCCCCGAGACGCTGCAGACCATGCGCTACCTGGCGCTGACCTACCGAGACGCGGAGCAGTGGGCGCAGGCGCTGCCGCTGTTGGAGCAGTTGCTCGCGAAGCGGAGGATCGTGCGCGGCCCCGAGCACGCCGACACATTGGCTGTCTTTCATGACCTGGCGTACACACTCCAGCTGGCGAAGCAGTACGAGCAGGCGGTGCCGCTGTGGCGCGAGCTGCTCGCCATCCGCGCGCGCAAACTGCCGGCGGAGCATGTGACCCGTGTGAACACGCAAACGTCGCTCGGCTTGTGCCTGGTGCATACCGGCAAGGCGGCGGAGGCGGAACCCCTCCTGCGGGAGTGCCTGGCCGTGCGTGCGAAAAAGTTCCCCCATTCGGTGACGACAGCGAACACGAAGTCGCTGCTGGGGGCTGCTCTGCTGGGGCAGCAGAAGTACGTGGAGGCCGAACCGCTGCTGCTCCAGGCTTACGGGGAGTTGAAGGAGCGGACGGTCAAGGGCACGGTGCAGGCTCCTGCCCACATCCGCGAAACCCTTGAGCGGATCGTGCAACTCTACGATGCCTGGGATCGCGGGGACCAGGCGGATGAATGGCGCAAGAAGCTGGCACCGTAGAGCGCTCCACAAAATCATGGAGCACAAAATCATGAAGACAGCAGAGAGAAGCACCCCAGCCCCTTTTGCCTTCCTCTTATGATTTTGTGCTCCATGATTTTGTGATTGGGGACGTCAGGACTACGCAATCCCCTCCAGGGCACGCCGCGCTCTCGGCTTGTTGTTCTCGCGCCACCACTCCCGCGCCTCGACTCGCCCCCACTGGTCCGCGCAGCCGCAGCCCGCCAGCGCCTGCTCCAGGCTCTCGGCGTCGGGGTAACGTGCGTTCGGGGCCTTTTCCAGGCAGCGCATCACGACTTCCGCCAGGTCCGCCGGCACCTCCGGACGCAGGTCGCGCACCGGCGCCGGCTGCTCGTGGACATGAGCGACCATCATCTCCATCGCCGTCTCGCGCGGAAACGGCGCCTGCCCCGTCAGCAGGTAGTACGCGAGGCCGCCGACGCTGTAAATGTCGGTGCGTGCGTCGAGGTTGAGCTTGCCCAGCGCCTGCTCCGGCGCCATGTACTGCGGCGAGCCCAGGATTGTTCCCTGGATCGTCAGACGCGCATCGCCGTTCTTGAGCCCCTCACCGTGGACCAGGCCGAAGTCGAGTAGCTTGGCGACGTCATGGACGCCGCCGCGTTCGCAGGCGATCACGTTGCTCGGCTTGACGTCGCGGTGAATCAGGCCGATCGCGTGCGCCTCGCTGAGTGCGCCGCAGATCTGTCGCAGGAAGTGAACCCCTCGCTCCGGACTGAGCGGACCGTAGCGAGCCACCAAATCCTGCAGACTCAGGCCAGGCAGGTACTCCATGACGTAGTAGAAGGTGCCGTCGGCGGCGTGACCGTAGTCGTAGACCTCGACGGTGTTCCAGTGTGTCAGCGTGGCCATCGCCTGCACCTCGCGCTCGAAGCGCGACAGATTCGTCTGGTCGCCCGCCTGGTCGGGTCGGATCAGCTTGATGGCGCAGGCGCGGCGCAGCAGCAAATGTTCGCCCAGGTAGACCTCGCCCATGCCGCCCTTGCCGAGGCGTTCCTTGAGCTGATACTGCCCGAGCTTTCGCGCCTCCAGGGCCTCCTGCTGCAGCTCGCTGATCTTGTAGGAGCCGAAGATCGCGATCGCCCCACCGATGCCCAGGATCATGCTCATGTCGAGGAGCAACTGCACCACCTCGCCGCTCAGCCTGGGACACGTGCTGCAGGTAAACGCGGTCAGGGTCAACGGCGTGAGCGTCATCAGGCCGACGACGAGAGCGCAGCGCTTCCAGGTGTTGGGAATGAACGTGCCGTAGATCACGATCAGGAGGAACCAGCGCAGGCTATGGCCCTGGGTCGCCAAACGGAGGACGCGTTCCTGGCTGACGGGGCTTGCCGGGTCGGCCAGGCTGAGGACCGCGCCGTTGTGGAAAACGGCGAACTGGAGCCACAGGAAGAACGCCGCGGCTGTTCCGAACAGCACCAGTTCGAGGGAGCGCAGCGAGCAGATCGACAATCGCCAGGCACTCCAGAGCGTCGTGGTAACCGCGACCATGACGGCGACGACCAGGGCATGGATGGCCAGGTCGATCGGGCGGCTGGAGGAGTGAGCGCGGTCGATCAGGCTGCGGAGCAGGGCAAGGCCGAAGCCGGCCAGGGTGATCGTGGCCGCGATGCGCAGCCGGCGCCGCAGCAGACATTCGATCTCACTGGTAATGTGCTGCCCGGATTCACCGACGAGGGCGAAAAACCTGCTACATCTGGGGCGAGGGCTGGGCGGAGCACTGGGATCGAAGTCAGTGGTGGCTCCGTCCCCGCTCGCGTACGAAGTTGTCATGGAAGCCCCTCTCGCTTGGTGGCGGTGTCAGAACCCCTCCCCCCCAACCCCCTCCCCGCAACGGAGAGGGGGAGCAAGCACAATGGCGTCTTTTCTTCTCCCCCTCCCCTAAAAGGAGAGGGGGTTGGGGGGGAGGGGTTTTTCCCGCGCAGGGTTACCCCGCTTTCTCTATCTTATGGAGCCGTGTCCAGGGGGGAGGCGCAGGGCAGCGGCGTGAGGAAGCGATAGACCACCTCGGCAAGCACCTCCGGATGCGTAAACATCGGCAGGTGGCCGCAGCCAGTTAGTTCGACCCGCGTTGCATTCGGCAGCCCGTCAAGCAGTTCCCGCTCACAACCCCGGTTGACGAGCGGGTCACGGTCGCCGCAGACGAGCAACACGGGCTGACGGATCGCCGGCAGCAGGGGGCGCAGGTCGAGCCGCTTCAGGACAAGGGCGCGGTGGGCGACGGCGGCCATCGGCGTCACCCCCCAGCGCGTCAGGAAATAGTCCCACCATTCCGGAGCGCGCTCGGCGAAAGCCGCCTGGTGAGACTGCCGCAGCACGGCCTCACGAAAGGGCAGGCGGCGCATCGGCCCCGGCCAGTAACGGGCCAGCGACGCCAGGAGGATTTCCGCCCACGCCAGCCGCCGATGGGCGAAGCCGCCCTGAAGGACAGCGCGCGCCACGCGCTGCGGTTGGTCGTGCAGCAGACGCAGCACGATCGTCGAGCCGAATGAGGAGCCGAAGAGGTAGCCGCGGTCGATGTCCAGGTGATCGAGCAGGGCCAGCAGGTCGGCGGCGTAGTCGTCGTGGCGATAGGCGCTCAACCGCGCCCCGTCGGCCTGGCCGGTCGGCAGGTCATAGGCGACGCAACGAAAATGCTCGCTCAGCAGGGTGATCGGCAAGACAAACGACAATCGGTCATCGGACAGGCCAGGGACGAACACCAGCGGCGGCCCTTCCCCCCAGACGTAATAGCGACAGCGATAGCGGCCCGTGTCGCACACGCCTTCGCGCCCCGCGCACGCAAGGCGCCGGAGGGCGTCCTGGGGTGACAAGGTGACAAGGTGACAAGGTGACAAGGTGACAAGGTGACAGCATGAGTCATTACCTGCCTGCATTTCGCGGATCGCCCCACCGACCGCCGAATGGATGCTGCTTGTCACCTTGTCACCTTGTCACCTTGTCACCTTGTCACCCGTAGAAGGCGACGCTGGCAAAACTAACGCTCTCGTAGCCGTGCGGGTGGATGTACTGATCGTAATGTAGCACCTTCCCCTGGCCGGGGCGGACCGCTTCGAGGACAGTGTAGGTCGGCGGCAGACCGCAGATGTTCCGGCGGTCGCCCTCGTCGGCGATGATGCGGAAGAAACCCGCCGGGTCGGCGGCTTCGGTTTTGCGCAGGATGGCCTGATCCTGGCTGCGGCTGCGCGTCAGGACCGGGGTCGTCAGCGGCGGCGCGTGGCGGTCGAACTTGCGGCCGATGTGCGCCAGGTCGCCGCTGATGATATAGCAGATCGGCTCCTTGGTCTCTGCCTCGGCGCGGCGCAGCGCCTCGACCATGCGGCGCACGTCGTCGCGCCGCGCCGGCTCGTCGCCGCTGTAGACGCAGTCGTGGAAACTGCCGACCACCAGCGGCACGATGCGGATCGGCCGCACATTCTCATAGAGATACTGGAGAAAGACGACCTCCAATTCGATCGAATGCTCCGGCAAGTGTGCCATCAGTTCGTCGTCGAAGAGGCCCTCGCCGTAGTGGCGGACGAGGCGGTCGATGTAGTCCTGGTCGGTACGGGCGATGCCGAGCGGGGTCTTGAAGTCCTTGCGGGTGAGGGTGAAACGGGGCCAGTGACGGATAGTGCGGCCGAGCGTGTCGGGGTGAGCGCCGTAGTGCGAGGTGCCGATGATGATGAACAGCGAGGCCGGCGTCTTCTCGAAGACTTCCTTGAAGCCCCAGGCGAACGTGTGGCCGCCGCGCGGGTAGTCGATGTGCGGGATGAGGGCGGCCCGCAGTCGGCCGTTGGGGCGTGGGGGTTCCGGCAAGCCCGGCCCTTTCGGGCCAGCGAAGAGCCGGCGAAGTTGGTGGCGCAGAGCGCTCGCCTCTCCGCCGATGCAGCGCGGCTCGCGCACGGGGCTGTCGGCGATGGCCCGAAAGGCTGGGCCGTCGAGAATCCCGGCCGTCGCCAACCGCTGCAGGGTGTGCTGAAGCGTTTCCAGCGGCACGAGTTCGCCCCCACCGAGGCGAACAATCTCGGCCTGAACGTCGCGCAAGCCGCGCGTGCCGTCGCACAGCCGCAGCCAGGAGAACTCACGGCGCGGCAAGCGCACAGGCTCATCGAACAGGCCGAGTTGATCGACGAGATAGACGTGATGCGGATCGTGGGGATCCTGGATCGGCAGGAGGTAAGGTCGCGGCTGCGGTCGTTCGGGCACAGGCATGGCTTCCCCGGCTTCGCTCACGGTGGCGATTTCGTACTACAATTCTTGCCGCCGCAGAGAGGGGGGTCAAGTGAGCTTGTGGCGTTCCAGTGAAAAGCTGGGCGAGCGGGGGGCGTAAGCCCCCTGATGGCTACGTAGCATCAGGGGGCTTACGCCCCCCGCTCGCCCAGCTTGTTGACGGAGCAGGACCGAGGACGTCCTTGGATCACTCCCAGTCCTTGAGTTTCTGGAGGAGGCGGAGAACCTCGTTGCGGCGCTTCTCGAAGATCGCGAACAGGGTGAAGATCGCGGCCCCGAGGACGATGCCCGCTACCAGCCAGACGATCCGGCCGCGATCCTCCGCTGCGTGGGCCGCGTGGCGAATCACGGCGAAGATGCCCAGCAGCAGGAAGGCCGAGCCCAGGAACAGGAACGCCCGCACGCGCAGCATCATTCCGACGAACACGCCCAGCACCGACAGTCCCACGAGCACCGCCGGCCGCACCGCGTCCTGCCCCAGCCCCGTCAGGAACGTCTCCGCCGTTGACGAGATGTAGATGGCCGTCAGCGCCAGGTAACGGATCGTGTTGCGCTGGGTCTTGCTGAGCCGATCGCGGTTGAGGTGTTCGGCGCCCAGGACCGAGAGAGCCAGCGGAATCAGCCACAGTTGAGGATGCTGGATAAACGCGAGTTGATTCTGGTGCAGCACCAGCCACAGGCCGACATTCGCCGCCAGCGCTGCGAGCAGGGCGAAGCCCAACGACCGCCGCGTCACCGACAGGAAGACGTACAGCAGGCCGACCAGGAACCAGACGGTCGCGTAGCTGCCCGTGGGCTGCACCCAGAAGACCGCCACCGGGAGCATGGGGAGGAAGATGCCGGTGCGCTCGAGCGGTTCGGCGAGTACGCGCAGGCTCAGCCGCCGGAACAACTCGCCCGTCGCAGCTCCCAGGAAGGCGATGGTGAGGACCGCAAAAGGCCAGTAACGGGCCATCTCTCGATGGAATAAGTGGGGCGCGCTCAGCCGCGTATGGGCGAAGAGCAGGACGAGGAGCACTTCGGCGGCGTAGACGTAGGCCGTTCGCCCGCGCTCGGACAGGCCGAACGGATCCAGTCCGGGCGCCACCGCGAGGGCGATGGCGGTAACGACCATCATCGCCACCGCGCCGGCGACCGCCACGATAAAGAGGGCGGCGGGAAGATCGGCCGGCGGCGGCAGGTCAAGGCGGAAGTGGAGGACTTCCTGGGCCAGCACGCTGATGAGTGCCCCCACCGTCAGGATTCCCAGGACGGTGCCGGTTTGTCTGGCGCAGCGGGCCCACCCCGATTCGGCCGACAGTGAGCGGGCGAGGATTACGCCATAGAAGATCGTCATGGGCGTCAGTATCGCGACGAGCAGGCCGGCGCGGTAGAGCCAGGGCATGGGAGCGCCGGGATCGAGACAGGCCCAGCCCGCCTCGACCGCCAGCAAGTTGCCGAGGGCCAGGACGACGTATTGCAGCGCAGGGCGACGACCCTCCCGGCCGCAGCAGGCAAGCAGGGCGGCAGGCAATAGCAGTCCGGTGGTCAGGGCCGCCATTTCCCGCTGCGCGACGGTCGGCAGGTAGACGCAGGTCCACACGCTCAGGCCAACGGCGGCGCAGGCCAGCAGCGTTTGCGCCGGGGCGAGCCAGAAGCCGACTTTTGTTTCCGCGAGGACAGCACGGCGCAGCACCGGCCCCAGCCCGGTCGCGCGCTGAGCGAGGGACCAGAGGACGGCTGTCAGCAGGACGTAGCCGGACAGCAGCGGCCCGGCCAGCCAGCGCGGCGTCGGTGCGAGGCTGTGCAGTGCCAACCCCAGGGCGGACAGGCCAAGCAGATAAAGATCGGCAAGCGGCATCCGGGCACTCGGGTCGCGCAGACACACCGCCAGGGCCAATGCCGTCGCCAGGAGCGCGGCCCAGGTGAGCGGGCTGGCCGTACGCACACCGGCGCCCGTGAAGTCGAGGGACACGCCGAGGCCGACGAGCAGCGCCACGGCGCAGCCCGCCACCCCGGCGGCCAGATGGCCGAACGGCAGTGAGCCAACGCGCAGATCGATCCCACGCGTGCGCTGAAGGGTGAGTTCGACCGCGACCCAGAATGCAGACGCCAACGCCAGGCACAGGGCGTTGACCTTGACCAGTTCGAGGGGCTGGTGCCAGGTGTTGAGCAAGACGGTACCCGCGAGGCAGCCGAGCAGGCCGGAAACATACACGTAGAACTGGAGCCGCGACCAGACCGCGAGGGCGCCAGCCAGGGCACTGCCGACCAGCACGACGCCTGCCGTCCAGACCGGCCCGGAGGGATCCTGTCCGACACCTCGAAGTGCCAGCAGGACCACCATCGCCGCGAGAGCTGTTGCCCAGCCTTGCAGGAGGCCGGGGGGAAGTGCGCTGGAGGGAGTTGCTTCGCGACCTCGGGAGTCGGATAGCCAACCGATGGCAAGGGCCGCGACTGCAGTCAGCGCCCATGCAACCGTCAGAGTGTGATAGGCGAGCCAATTGTGGGTATCCCAGCGGCCAACGGTACAGGCTGCCAGCACACCGAGGCCAAGGCCAAGGACGCACAGGACATGGACAGAGCCACGGGCCACGGTCTGGCCAACGTGCCAGACGGCCGCAGCCAGCGCGCCGAGCAGCGACAGCCAACCCCAGACCGTGCCTGCCTGGGCAACATCGCCGCCAATCGTGCCCGGGTGGATCAGCAATTCCGACATTGGCCCAATCAGCAAAACAGCGTTCCCCAGAAGCCCGAGAGCCACCTGGACGGTGAGGAGGGGGGCCGACTGCTCGCTACCCACCAATCGGCGGCGCACTGCCAACCACAGGAGGGCCACCGCGGAGGCAGCGAGGACATTCGCCTGGACGAGAGGCACCCACCATTCGCTGAAGGAGTCACCGCGGTGGTAGTCCCACAGCAAGAGCGAGACGGCGAGATTGAGAGCCAGGCCGGCGCCGAAGGCCCACCATTCGCGCCGATGCCACAGTGCGAGCAAGGCGGCGGTCACACTGACCGCGAGGACGGCTCCCGCCGACCAGGTGTGACCCGTTGGATCCTCACCCGGTCCGTGGAGGGCCAGGCTGAGTACCACCACACTGATACCTCCGACCCAGTTTCGGGCGGGTCTATCGGAGGAAGTAAGCCAACCAACAGCCAGAGTCGCCACCCCCACCACGGCGCAGGCAGTCAGGAGGACGTGATAGGCGAGCCAGTGCCCGTGATCCCAACGCCCCGCTGCGCAAGCCGCCAGGACTCCGGATGCGAGGCCCGTCACGGCCAGCGCCTCCAAGCGTATCCGCGCCAGGGTCGGGCCGAGATAGCGGGCCGCCGCGGCGAGTGCCGTGATGAGTGCCAGCCAACCTACCCAGTGTCCGACATTCAGGATGAGGGGAGAGGCGTCCCCGGGATGTGCGATGAGTCGAACGCCGCCCACGGTGACCAGAACGAGGTTAGCGGCGAGGCCAAGGGTCACCTGGAGGGTCAACAGAGGTGGCAAGGCGTTGAGCGGTGTTGTAGTTCCATAGAACCGGCGGCTCGCCGTCATCCAGAGCAACGCAGCGGCGGCGGTCGCGAGCGCATTCAGCTGTACCAGCGATACCCACCACTGCCCCAACAGTTCACCCCTGTGACTATGCCACAGCACCAGCGACACGGCCAGGTTGACCCCCACAGCTGCGACGAAGGCCCAACCTTCGAGACGCTGCCACAGGGCCACTCCCGCAGCAAGGGTAGCCGCGGCGAGAATGGCTCCAGCCGACCACCAGGGAGCGGCCGGGTCGGTCCCAGCCCCACGCAGGGCCAATCCGACAAGCAGGGCGCAGACCGCGGCCACCCAGCCATACGTCGGGGCGGACGAAACAGTCGGTTGCTCAGCGAGAATCGAGGGTGGCACATCAATGAGGCACCGGCGCAAGCTCGCGCGCCAGCTACGGCCCAGCACCGCCGCGCCAGTGAGAGCGCAACCCGCCATGAGGACATGGTAGGACAGCCAGGAGCCCCCGTGATCGACGCATCCCGCGGTACAGGCGGCGAGCACAGCGAGCGCGAGCCCGAGCGAACACAGTACATGGATGCGGCCGCGCGTCAGCATCTTGCCAGCATGCCAGAGGGCAACTGCCACCGCGAGGAACAGCGCCACCCACCCCCAGGGTTGGCCCGCGGCCAGTACATGCTCGTGGAGGGATCCTGGCTCCTGGACGAGGAACACCGCCGGCTCGATCAGCAGGACGGCATTGCCGGCGACACACAGCAAGACCTGGAGGCCGAGCAAGGGCGCAAAGCCACCTGCTCGGCTTGCCGGATACAGCCACCCCCGGGTCGCAAGCCATGCGAGGGCCACAACCGAGGAGGCGATGACGTTGGCCTGAAGCAGGGTAATCCACCACCGGGCCGGGGCCACCTCCTGGAAGCCGCGCCAGACCAATAGTGACACGGCGAGGTTGACACCCAATCCCGCGGCAAAGGCCCACCGTTCGCGCCGCTGGGAGAGGGCGGTCACCACGGCGGCGATACTCAGGATCGCAACGGCCGCAGCAGCCCATACGTGATCCGCGTGCCAGACCGCCGCCTTCAAGGCGAGGCCGACGATCACAAAAGCGATAACAGCGATCCATTTTTCCGCCGAAGGGGCGAATTCGGCAGTGGCGGTTTCCTCCTTCTCGGAGGTCGTCGCAGTGAGACGACGGGCGATGGGCATGAGAGCGAGGGCGACGACAGCCCAGCCCAGCATCAGGGCGCGGTAACCCCAGCCTGGGGCTAGTGCTTCGACCGTGCAGGCGAGTTGAGCGAGCGCAACCAGGGCGGGCAGTGCAATATCGTGCATGGTCGTGGGCAGATGTCGCAGGCGTGCCCAGATCGTCACCGCCATGCCCAGGAGTATCCAGGACACCCAGCCGAGAGCGGAGCCTGTCTCGATGATCCAGTTGGCTCCCGGGGGATGTCCCGCGCCGACGGTCCAGCTCGCGGGAGCGGTCACAAGGTAGCCAAGGGCGCCCAGGAGTAGGACACCATTCCCAATTGCCCCCACTCCGAGTTGCGCGGTCAGCAGCACTCCCGGAGCTGTCGGTTCGGCATCGGCACGACCCAAACGGCGTGTACCGAGCCACATCAAGACCGTGGCAGCGGAGGTGATCAGGTTGACTTGCACCAGCCGCAGTTGCCACGAGTCGATGCCGTGGGGTTGGCAGCAAGCCCGGCCGCGAGCGCCCAGCTCTCACGTTGTTGACGCAGGGCTGTGATTAGCAGGGCAAGGCTTGTTCCCGCGACCGCCGCAGCGGCCCACAGGTAGTCTTGTTGTTCAAGAGCGGCTTTCAGGGCGAGGAAAACTACCGCCAAGGCGATCACTCCGACCCAGGCGGCTGCCGGGGCCGCCCGGTCGAAAACGCGTGTCTTCTCGTTGGGGGCGCGGGTAGCGAGAGCCCAGGTCAGGACGGCAAAGCCAAACGCGAACCCTGCCCACCCGAGCATCAGCGTCCGATACCCCCAGCCAGGCGCGAGCGCCTCGACTGTGCATGCCGCCTCGCCCAGGAGCCCCAGACCGACGAGGGCGGTCCCGTGGACCTTCGGCACCAGGCCGCGCTGGCGCACCCACACCAGAAGGGCCGCCCCACCGAGAGCCCACGTCACCCATCCAAGAGCAGAGCCCGCTTCCAGCACCCACACGATCCCCTGAGCCTGTGCCCGGTCCACACCTCCGGTTGGATTGGCCACCAGCCACCCCAGGGCACCCAGCAACAAGACAGCGTTCCCGGCCACGGACAGCATGACCTGGAGAGAGGGGAGGACACCCGGGACAACATGCCCAGGTTCCGTCCGACTTAGACGTCGGCTGCCAAGCCAGACCAGAGCCACAACAGCGCCGGTGATCAGGTTGACCTGCAGCAGCCGGAACGGATAGTGTTCGACCCCATGAGTCAGGTGCCAGTCCCAGAACAGAAGCGAGACGGCGAGATTGACTCCCAGCCCAGCGGCGAACGTCCAGCCATCGCTGCGCTGCCAGAGGGCCATCGCGCCGGCGAGGACACTGACCGCAAACACAGTGCCTGCCGTCCAGAAGTACCCAGCGGGATCTTGCCCCGCCCCGCGCAGCGCCAGCCCGAGGACCAGGACACAGACGACTCCCACCCAACCGCGGACCAACTCGACCGACACCCACGGCTCGGGCGGCCGGCCCTCCGGCGGGAGGTCGATCAGCCGGGTACGGCGACTGGCGACCCAGCCGATCGCGAGCGTTCCTGCGCCGACGAGAACCCAGGATACGAGCAGGACGTGATAGCCAAACCAGTCGCGCTGGTCCCAATGT
>WNGB01004916.1_pt1 | contig 20144 bp, 13 predicted proteins | sample 5400681 | NCBI WGS metagenome assembly WNGB01 (sample SAMN13153367, study PRJNA577476) | soil metagenome | isolation source: 115 cm soil or saprolite under grassland replicate 2 | place: USA:California | collected 2016-06-15
CGAGCAGCCGGTCGACCGACGCTTCCGTCGCGCCGGCCACGATCAGGTCGGCCTCGACATAGTTGCCGAACAGATCATGTAAGATGTCCGGCCCATCCTGGATGAAATCGTGCTCCTTGTTGAGATGCTCGTGTGTGTCGATCATCCGCAGCGAATGAATGTGCTCCGCGAGGTCGGTCATAGCGCGATCTCCTGTAGGTTTTAATTCGCATTGATTCCATGGAATTCACTCTAGGGACGCGATATATCGCGTCCCGACGATGCACAGCATTGGAACGCAATGAACGCATGGCTGAAACCATGCCTCAATCCTCGATCGCGTAGGTCGCCAGATCCACGCCGGCTCGCAGCTCTTTCTCGAAGAAAATAGTCTGCCTGATCGCACGCATGCCTGCTTGCTCGTACAGCCGTGTCGCGCCGGTCAGGCTGCCGGCATCCACATCTAGCCCTATACTGGCTTGCCCACGCCGGCGCAGTGCACCAAAGCTGTGGTACAGCAGCGCCTTGGCTACCCCGCGCCGTCGCCAGGGCCGGCGCACGCCCAGCGAGTTCACCCAACCCATCGCAGGGTCTTCGCTGGTTCTCAGCTGGCACAGCGAAAAACCGGCGATCTCGTCGCCATCCAGCGCCAGGAACCACAGCGACGGATCGTAGCTGGAATCGTTGATTCGCCGATGCTGCCAAAGCGCGAAGCCCTCCTGCTCAGGCGCTTCGACGTGGCCCCAGTGATCGCGGAAGGTCTCGCTCTTCGCGCGATACAGCGCCAGTTCCTGTCCCGGCTGCATGGTGTGCACGGTGATGCCCGCCGGCCACACCGGCGCGGGCAGATCGCCGGCCAGATCGCGCGCCATGCTCAAGCGCCGATGCACCGCGCTATATCCACGCTCGCTCAGCAGATCGATCGACGGCTGGTGGCTGCTGATGGTGGACGCCTCCAGCACAATGCGTGTGCCTGCCGGCGCGCGATCGAGCGCCACCCGCGCGCGTTGCTCGGCCCAATCCATCAGCGCCGTGCCGATGCCCTGGCCGCAGAACGCAGGATGGACATACGCCCAGATCCAACAGCCCACGTACGGCGTGTTGTTCCACAGCTCAACGCAGCCGATAATCATGCCATCGGCTGCCTGCGCGATGCGCGTGTCGGCCGCGATATCGCGCGCCGGGTCGCCCCAGCTATTGCGATAATCCTCGATCGTGAACTCATCCGTGCCCAGGGTCTCCTGTGAACACGCGTTGGCAAGCGCAAGCGCGCCAGGCATATCGTCCAGGGTCGTTGGGCGCAATGTGAATTGGGTCGTTGAAGCTGTAGTCATCATCCCTCCGTTAGTTGCGCTCTAGTGCAAAATCAAGCGACATCTTGGGGCATAGCAGAGCGCCAGTCGGCATTGCAATCCCCCTATCTCCCAACCCCCCAACCCCGCGCTGAAAGCGCACAAGGAGAGTCAGTCAAAAATCCGCGCATAACGGGTTGCGCATCAGCCGCCGCGAGCGCGGCGCAAGAGATGGCATCAAAATGTCAATGATCTCGCGCGCGAAGCGGTCGGAATGCATGCGGTGTTAGCCTGCGCGGCCGCCCCACCGATTGGCCCGCATCGCTTCACGCTCCTCGAACGGCAGGATGATGCAGGCAACTTTCCACCGGATTTTGAACGCGGCATCGTTCAGGGCCTCGCGCAGCGCGGCTTGGACGCGTGGTTCCGTAGCGGCTGACCGCAGCCCTTCAATCGTTTGACGTCGGACATCGGCGCTCACGTCGTTTCGGAGGATGTCGATCAGGAACCCGACAATGTCATGAGACGTTTGGCAGACTTCCGATTTGCATCCCTCGCACGCAAGAACATGAACCGCTGCACTCCGCACTGCCGGAATCGTCTCCCGCCGAGCAAGCGCGATCAAGGATTCAACCGTTTGCTCATCGAGAGGCAAGTGATCAAGCGCGCGAGCAGCGCGCCGACGGACATCCACATCCGTATGGCGCAGGGCTTCAAGAAGTTCAGCACGTTCTGGCACAGTCGCCCTCCTTGCTTACGCATCACTAACTCATAACTCAATCGTCTGCGTCGCCAGATCCATGCCGGCCCGCAGCTCCTTCTCGAACTGAATGAAATCCCTGATTGGGCGCATGCGGGCCTTTTCGTACAGGCGTGTCGCGCCGGTCAGGCTGCCCGCATCCACGCCCAGCCCGACGCTGGTTCGCCCGCGCTGGCGCAGCTCGCCGAAGCTGTGGTATAGCAGCGCCTCGGCCAACCCCTGCCGCCGCCATGGCCGCCGCACGCCCAGCGTATTGATCCAGCCCATGTCCGGATCGCCAATTTGAAATGAATCGCACAGCGCTACGCCGGCGATCTTGTCGCCATCCATTGCCAGGAACCATAGCGATGGATCGTGAGCTGGGTCTTCGAGTGTGCGATGTCGCCAGATTGGGAAGCCCGCTTCTTCGGGAACTTCGACATGGCCCCAGTGATCGCGGAAGGCCTCGTTCACGGTGCGATACACCGCTAGCTCTTCGCCCGGCCGCATAGTACGCACCGTGATGCCCGCCGGCCAGACTGGTTCGGGCAGCTGGTCATCCAGATCGCGCGCCATGCTCAAGCTGTGGCGCGCGGCCACGAAGCTACGGTCGTCGAGCAACTCAGTGGTCGGGAGGTGGGTGCTGGTGGCGCCGGCTTCCAGAACGATGCGTGTACCTTCTGGCGCGCGATCAAGCGCCACCCGCGCATGCTGCTCGGCCCAATCCATCAGCGCCGTGCCGATGCCCTGGCCGCAGAACTCGGGATGCACGCGCCCCCAGATCCAGCAGAGTGTATATGGCGGTGTATTCCATACTTCGATACAGCCGACGATGGTGCCATCCGGCGTTTGGGCGATGCGCGTATCGGCCGCAAGATCGATGGTGGGGTCGCTCCACTCGTTGCGGTAATCCTCCAGCTCGAACTCATCCCTACCTCGGGTCTCGCGCGAGCAGGTGTTGAACATGGACACCGCCTCGGGCAGGTCATCCAACGTCGCCGGGCGAAGCGTAACGAGCGCAGCTGAGCGCGGTTGTATCAACGGCGCAGTCATGATACCTCCTCCGTTCGTTGCTCTTCAACGGTTCCAAAGTCGCCAGCCCACAGCCGGCGCATCTCGTCGCTGGTCGTCAGCAGCTGGTCCAGCGTGCCGCGCGCCGCAACCCGGCCATCCTTCAGCACGATGATCTGGTCGGCGCGGCGTAGGACGGAGCGGCGGTGGGAGACCGCAATACAGGTGACAGGCAACAGGGAATAGGGAACAGCCTGCGCCGAGCGCGCCAGACGATCACCTGGCCTTTGTCCCCTGTCCCCTGTTCCCTGTTCCCTGCTGCCTAATCGCTCCCACAGCACGCGCTCGGTCTCCACGTCCAGCGCGCTGGAGAGGTCGTCGAACACCAGCAGCTCGGCGTTGCGCACGAACATTCTAGCGGCGGCGGCGCGCTGGATCTGGCCGCCCGAGAGCCGCACGCCACGCGCGCCGACAACCGTCTCCAGACCATCCGGCATTGCAGCGATATCCTGTCCCAGCACAGCGGCGTGGATCGCAAAATCCAGGCCGGCCTGTCGCTCCGGCAGGCCGAGCAGCAGGTTGTCGCGCAGCGGCTCGCTGAACAGCACCGGCACCTGCGCGGTGTAGGCGCAGCGCGGCGGCGTCAGGAAGCTGCCGGGATCGGCGATGCACGCGCCGTTCCAGCGCACTTCACCGGCATCCGCCGGCAGCAGCCCGAGCAGCGTGCGCAGCAGCGTGGTCTTGCCGCTGCCGATCCGCCCGGTAATCACCGTGAAGCTGCCGCGCTCGATGCGCAGATCGATGCCGGCGACGCCGCGGCCCGCATTGGGGTAGCGGAAGGTCAGGCCAATCGCTTCGAGCGACGTGAGATGCTCGGATGACGAATGACCAAGGACGGCGGACGAACGACCAGAGCTAAGTCCGGTTTGGTCTTTGGTCGTTCGTCCTTCGTCCAATCGCAAGTTGGGCAGCGGGCCGCTCAGGTGCAGCGGCGCGTGCCTGACCAATCGATCCGGCGGCGCGCCCTGGAGCAGCACGGCCATGCGCGCGAAGGCCACGCCGGTCTGCTTGTAGTGTGCCAGAAACTGGCCGAAGAACTGGGTGAACTCAGTAACAAAGGTCAAATAATACACGAACAGCGCGAAGTCGCCGATCGTGAAGCTAGGCCCAGAGGGCACCCCGCGCATCGACTGCGACGCCAGGATCAGAATCAGGCCGGTGCCGATACTGACGGTGTTGGCGAAGATTGACTCGACCAGCTGGGTCAGCAGCTGATCCTTTAGCATGGTCTTGCGGCGGATGTCGTTGAGCCGGCGGAAGTGATCGATCACCGAATCCTCTGCGCCGGCCACCTGGACTGCCTGCGCGGCGCCGAAGATCTCGCCGATCGCGCCCGTCACACGACCAGTGGCCGCACGGCTGGATTTGCGATACTGCTCTAGCCGCGTGGCCGCGATATGCGCCACAGCCACCACGCCGGCCAGTGGCAGAAACACCAGCAACGTGATCTGTGCGTTGATCGTCAGCAGCACGCCCACCGCCACGATCGCGAAGATCGCCGTCCCGATCACGTCCAGCGTCCAGCTGATCGCATCCTCGGCCTGCTCGGCATCGTCGCGAAAGCGGCTAAGCGCCTCGCCGGTCGATTCTGGCAGCGCCCGCGCGCCCGGCAGCTCCAGGATGCGCTCCAGCAGGTTGCGGCGCAGCAGCGCGCTCATGCTGAAGCGGTGCGGAATGTCGGCCAGCGCCCCGCCCAACACCAGCACCACCCGCCCCAGCGCGATCGCCATCAGCAGCCCAATCAGCGCCCAGACGCTCAGGCCAAGCTGCGCCTCGCCAGTCAGCGTGTCCAGAATCTCGCGCGCGACCAGCCCCGGCAGCACCGGCGCCACATGGATCAATGTCCACAGCACGCAATCGGCCAGGTACAGCCAGGGGCGGAAGCGGATCATGCGCCACATATATTGATAGGTTTTCATGTTCACCTCACCGTTAAGGGTTAAGGGTTATGGGTAAACAGCTTTGGCCTCAATGTGCATATCAATGGTTGCATCGATAGCAATGCGACCAAGGCATATAACCCCTAACCCTTATCCCCTAACCCTTATCCCCTAAGCCAAAACTTCTTCCATCCCCGTCCGCAGCAGCTGCGCGAAGTGCGAATCAGGGTCGCGCACCAGCTGCTCGCGAGGGCCGTGTTCCAGAATGCGCCCGCGATCGAGAATCAAAATATCGTCGGCGCGCTGGACAGTCGCCAGACGGTGCGCGATGATGATGCCGGTGCGGCGCCCGACTTCGGGTCGCAGCAGCTTGCCGACCGCTCGCTCGACCAGCTGCTCGGTGGCCGGGTCGAGCCGCGACGAGGCTTCATCGAGAATCACCAGCCCTGGGTCGGCCAGGAACAGGCGCGCGAAGGCCAGTAGCTGCGCCTCGCCGGCCGAGAGACCCGCGCCAGCGCCTAGCTCGCTATCTAATCCGGCCGGCAGCGCGCTCAGCCAGTCGCGCAGCCCCAGGTCGTCGAGCGCGTCCATGATCCGCGCATCGGAGATCGCCCGATTGAAGAAGGTCAGGTTATCGCGCACAGTGGCGTGGAACAGCTGCACATCCTGCGTGACCATGCCGACGCGCCGTCGCAAGTCGCCCAGCCGCGCGGCGGGGGCCGGCACGCCACCCAGGCAGATCGAGCCCTCGGACGGGTCGTACAGCCGCAGCAGCAGCCGCGCCAGCGTGGTCTTGCCGCTGCCGGTGCGGCCAAGCAAGCCCAGCACCCGGCCCGGCGCGAGCGTGAATGAGATTTTGTCGAGCACAGCTGGTTGTCTGTTGTCTGTTGTCCGTTGTCCGTTGTCCGTTGAGTGCTGCAACTGACCATTGACCACGGGCAACGGGCTATCATCGTACCCAAACGACACGCGGTCGAGCTCGACCGCCAGCGCGCCGGCGGGGATGGGTGTGCCGATGCCATCGCTGATGCGCGAGCGGGTGTGGAACAGCTCTTCGACTCGCTCGATGCTGGCGCCGGCCTTTTGCAGCTCCTGAAGCTGGGTGCGAATCTGCTCGATCGGGCGGCGCAGCAGCTCGGTGTAGTAAAAAATGATATACGCCGTGCCGATCGTGATCGCGCCGGCCTGATACAGGTAGGCCCCCAGGCCAAAGGCCAGCGCATTGCCGGCGGCGAACAGCAGCAGCGTGGTCATCCACATGCTGTAGCCAGCCAGGCCGGCACGGCGCTGGAGCGGCAGCCAGCCGCGCAGCAGCCCATAGAATTGGCGCATGACATAGCCGGTGGCCGCGCTGGAGCGGATATCCTCGGTGCCGGCCAGCCGCTCGCCCAGGAAGCCGAAGAAGTGCGCGCTGGCCGCGCGCACCGCCGTCCAGTACGGCACGGCGATCGAGCGCATGCGAATCAGGATCGCCAGCGCGGCCAGTGCAAACACAGTCATGCCCAGGCCCACGCGCCAATCCTCGAAGAACAGCAGCACCAGCACGCCGATCAGCAGCACGACGTTGCTGAGCATATCGATCACGAATTTCGAGAAGAAGCTGGAGAGCGCGTTCACGTCGCCGTCGATCCGCTCGATCAGCCCGCCCGGCGTGCGGGCTTTGTGAAACGACATGTCGAGCTTGAGGCAGTGCGCGGCCAGGTCGGCGCGCAGCGCATTGGTGGCAGTCCAGCCGACATTTTCGCCCAGGTAGGCCGCGCCGACCGACAGGGCCTGGTTCGCCAGCGCCACGCCGATAAACAGCAGCGCGGCGATGAACATGTCGCGCTGTGATCCCTGCGCGGTGGCGGTATCGATGAACGAGCGCAAGATCTGCGGGTTCAGCAGCTGCAAGCCCACGCTGGCAAACAGCAGCGCCGCCAGCACCAGCACGCGCCGCGATTGCGGCCGCAGGTATTCCGACAATAGCGCAAAGTAGCGCTTCAAAGGGACATTCATGGTTCGTCCTTCAATTGACAGAACGGACGCGATGCCACACGCAAACGCCTTTGAGCCTGCCCTTCGACAGGCTCAGGATGTACGGCAGCATGGTACTTTCTGTTTCATCTGTGGTTCGTTTTTGCGCTCTACGAGCGCAAAAACGAACCACAAAAAGAAGATGAAGTACCGCTGCGAAAGATCACTTTTGGGCTACCGCATAAGTCAAGTTGAAAAGTCTAGTGATCAGATCGATACTGCACATTCCCCAGCAGGGGTATGATCAAAACGCACAAAGACATACAAAAAGGCCGTGGGCGCCGATCGTTACGATCGCCCACGGCCAGTTCGCTCGGCTAATGCTGAAGCTATGGCATAGACATGGGCGCAGTATGGCTGGGCAGTGCAACGCCGGGCGCTTCTTTGGAAGCGCCCACGCGCGGAAGCATCGTCACGCGACGTGCTGAGTTACTGCCAGTTGCCATTCTGCGTCAACATGTCGTTCAAAACCCTCGACATACAAGCTTGGGAACATCTCAACACCAATAGCATAGCACGCACACAGAGCGTGAGTCAATCCGGCGCTGCTCCGACTTTCGGCTGATCTTCGGCTTGGCATGTTTCAAAAACAGCCATCACACCACAGGCACCGGCTCGTCCTCGGCCGCCCACAGCCGGCGCATCTCTTCGCTGGTCGCCAGCAGTTCATCCAGCGTGCCGCAGGCCTCGACGCGGCCATCCTTCAGCACGATGATCTGGTCGGCGCGGCGTAGGACGGAGCGGCGGTGGGAGACCGCAATACAGGTGACAGGCAACAGGGAATAGGGAACAGCCTGCGCCGAGCGCGCCAGACGATCACCTGGCCGTTGTCCCCTGTCCCCTGTTCCCTGTTCCCTGCTGCCTAATCGCTCCCACAGCGTCTGCTCTGTCTCCACATCCAGTGCGCTGGAGAGGTCGTCGAACACCAGCAGCTCGGGCGCGCGCACGAACATTCTAGCGGCGGCGGCGCGCTGGATCTGGCCGCCCGAGAGCCGCACGCCCTTCGCGCCGACCATGGTTTCCAGCCCATGCTCCATGCGCGCCAGATCCGGCTCCAGCACCGCCAGGCGCAGTGCCGCCGCCAGATCGACATGCTCATCCGGCAGGCCCATCAGCAGGTTGTCCTTCAGCGTATCGCTGAACAGGCGCGGCACCTGCGCGGTGTAGGCGCAGCGTGGCGGCTGGAAGAACTCGGTCGGGTTGGCGATGCGCGTGCCGTTCCAGCGCACCTCACCAGCGTCGGCCGGCAGCAGGCCCAGCAGCGTGCGCAGCAGCGTGGTCTTGCCCGATCCGATCCGGCCGGTCAGCACGGTGAATGATCCGCGCTCCAGCCGCAGGTCGATCCCTTCGATGCCGCGCGCTGATTCGGGGTAGCGGAAGGCCAGGCCGGCGGCTTCGATTGTGTGCAGGCGATCGGCAGTATCGCGCGGCGCGACAGGGATGGCCGGCAGCGGGCCGCGCATATAAACAGGGCCATGCGCCACCAGCGATTGCGGCGGCGCGCCTTGCAGCAGCGTGACCATGCGCTCGAACGAGACGCCGGCCTGCCGATAGCGCGCCAGCACGATCCCGAACATGGCCGTGAACTCGCTGATCCAGCCCAGGTAGTAGACAAACAGCGCGAAGTCGCCGACGGTGAACGTGCCGGCGCGCATGGACGTGGCCGCCAGTAGTAGGATCAGGCCGGTGCCAACATTCACCGCATTGGCGAAGATCGACGAAAGAATCTCGTTGAACAGCTTATCGCGCACACCAGTCGCACGTCGCTGGCTATTCAGCGCGCCAAAGCGGCGGATCACCTGTGTCTCGGCGCCGGCGACTTTGATAGCCTGAACCGCGCCGAAGATCTCGCCCAGGAAGCCGGTGACTGCGCCGGTGGCCTCACGGCTGGCTTTGCGATACTGCTCGATCCGCTCGGCCACGCGCTGCGTCACCACCACAATCAGCGCCAGCGGCAGCAGCACCGCCAGCGTGATCCAGGCGTTGATCGTCATCATGATCGTCAGCCCGACCACCGTGAAGGCCGTCAGCGCGATCACATCGTTGAAGTACATTACGCTCCACAGCGTCTCGTCGATATCGTCGCGGAAGCGGCTGACCGCCTCGCCGGATGAGGACGGCAGCGCGCGCGCGCCGGGCCGCTGGAGGATACGCGCAAGCATATTCTTGCGCAGCAGCGCGCCGCAGGTATAGACGAAGGTTGTATTCGTCAGCGGCAGCAGGATGTAGAAGAACATGCGCCCCAGCGCGCCGGCAAATAGCAGCGCGATCAGCGTGGCCAGGCCGAAGCGCGCCGGCGCCGCGCCGGAGAGCATGTTGAAATACTCGCGTGTGAGCAGCCCCGGCACCATCTCCAGCAGAAACGCACCGACGATCCCGATCAGGTTGATCGTATACATCAGCGGCTGGAATCTGAATAGGCGCAGGTAGAATTGCCAGGTCTTCATAGTACCTCACCGTTAAGGGTTAGGGGTTAAGGGTTAACGCCATCGATTCCAGCGCGTGCGATGTATTCAATGAAGCTAACCCCTAACCCCTAAACAAGCACCTCTTCCATCCCCGTCCGCAGCAGCTCGGCGAAGCGCGAGCGAGGGTCGTTTCGCAGCGCCTCGCGCTCGCCGTACTCGCGAATGCGGCCGCTTTCGAGGATCAGAATATCGTCGGCGCGCAGCACGGTAGCCAGCCGGTGGGCGATGATGATTCCGGTGCGCTCGGCCAGCAGCCGGTCGACCGCGCGCTCGATCAGGCGCTCGGTGGCCGGGTCGAGCCGCGACGAGGCTTCATCCAAGATCACCAGGCCAGGGTTGCGCAGAAACACGCGCGTGAACGCCAGCACCTGCGCTTCGCCGGCCGATAGCCCGCCGCTGCCGGCCAGCACGGTGTCGAGCCCATTCGCCAGCGACTGGTACCACGGCAGCAGCTCCAGCTGCTCCAGCACCGCCAGGATGCGCTCGTCGGGGATGCTCGGATCGAAGAAGGTCAGGTTCTCACGCACGGTGGCGTGGAACAGCTGCACATCCTGCGTGACCATGCCAACCCGCTGGCGCAGGCTGTCGAAGCGCAGGTCGCGAATATCGGCATCGCCCAGCCGGATCGCGCCGGCGGTCACATCGTACAGGCGGAACAGCAGCCGCGTCAGGGTGGTCTTGCCGCTGCCGGTGCGCCCCAGAATGCCCAGCGTGCGCCCAGCCGCGATCTGGAAGGAGATGTCGTGGAGCACCCGCTCCGACGAAGGACGAACGACCAAGGACGAAAGATCACGTTCAACGACATTTGGTCGTTCGTCCTTGGTCGTTCGTCCTTCGTCATCATATTCGAACGTCACGTCCGCGAACTCCACCGCCAGTGATCCGGCCGGCAGCTCGCTCGCGCCATCGGCCAAGCCGGACGAGATCGCGTACAGCTCGCGCACGCGCACGATACCGGCGCCGGCCTTCTGGAGATCCTCGATCTGGCGAGTGATCTGAATCACCGGACGCAGCAGCGCATCGGTGTAGAAGAAGATCAGATACACGGTGCCCAGCGTCATCGTCCCGGCGGTGAAGAAGCGATAGCCCAGCCAGTAGGTCAGCGCGCCGGCGATCGCGAAGAACAGCAGCGGCGTGAGCCAGGTCAGCGATCCGAAGACGGCAGCGCGGCGCTCGTGGAACAACCGGTCGCGGCCGCGCTCGTACAGCCGATTCATGGTGTAGTCGATCGCGCCGCTGGAACGAATGTCCTCGGTGCCCGAGAGCCGCTCCTCGATCAGGCCGAACAGCGCCGCGCTCGACTCGCGGGCGCGCGACCAGAACGGCACCGTCAAACGCTGCACGAAAATCAGCGTAAAAAACAGCACGGTCGCCAGCACGGTCATCACCGCGCCGATCCGGTAATCCTCGATCAGCAGCACGATCAGCACGCCGAGCATCAGAATGACATTGCCGAGCACGCGCACAACAAACTGCGAGAAGAAGTTTGCCAGCGCGGTCACATCGCCATCGATCCGCTCGATCAGCTCGCCGGGCGTGCGGCCTTTGTGGAACACCATATCGAGCCGCAGGCAGTGCAGCGCCAGATCGGATCGCAGGTCGTTGGTGGCGCTCCAGGCCACGATCTCGCTGACATACGTCGCGCCGAGCGACAGCAGCTGCGTGGCCAGCGCGATGCCGATGAACAGGCCGGCCGCGATAAACAGCGACCGCAGCTCGCTCCGCGGGTTCTGCGCGGTGTCGATGAAGTAGCGCAGCAGCTGCGGGTTGGCGATCTGCAGCGCGATGCTCGACAGCAGCAGCGCTGCCAGCGCTGCGACCCTGCGCCGCTGCGGGCGCAGGTAGGTGATCAGCAGATTCCCGTATTGTCCGAAAGGGAGCTTCATTGCTATTGTACCTATAGTTGGGCTGCGGAAGGCCTGGCGCAGGGGCGGTGATTCGGGTGCCGTGAAGCACAAACTATAGCTGGTGAGCCGCCAGGCTGCCAACAGTCGAAAGGTGGAGAAGTTGTCGGCGGATTTGGGGAACAGATTGAGCGGATTAGTGCATCAAGGCGGCAATGATCGCGATAACCTTCGCGGTATGGATCATCGCCATCATCGCGATGTAGAGGCGAATCTCGAGTTCGCCCGCGATGATGGCGATGTGGTGCCATGCGATCATCGTTCATCGCCGCGTGGGAGCGAATCGCATCCGCCCCATAGATCATCGTCGTTCATCGCCGCGTGGGGGCGAATCGTATACGCCCGCCGTGATCATCATCGATCCGCGCGCGTCACATACGCGAGCATATCGCACAGCATCACCCTGGCCACCGGGTGATTGTGCAGGTGTTGGCTGAGCTGAAAGGTTGAGATCAGCAGCCGGCCGCCGGCGATCTGCCGCTCGGCCACCAGCGCGACGGTGTGGTGCAGCCAGCCCACGAACAGCCCGGCGTGGACATCGCCCGCGAACTCGGCCGGGCCAATGCCGGTGATCACCGTGTCGGGGATCAGGTCGGCGAAGGCGAAATCGACCGTGCCGCCGGTGGGGATGTGCTGGAACATGCGATCCTGCCTGATCCAGTTGAAGTTGCTGGCCCAATCGCCCTGCCAGCCGTGGCCGGCGCGCGGGGCGATTCCCAGATCCTTCAGGTAGGCCTGCTGCGAGTTGGCTTGCTCGGCCAGCCACAGCACGCGCCCGCCCTGCTGCACATACTCGCGCAGCGCGTCGGTCATGGTTGTCGCCAGCGCGACATCGGCCTGATCGAGTGCGTCGGTCGTGTGGTAGCCCAGCTCGCGCAGCGCCGCCGCCAGCGTGGGCGCATACACCCGCAGTGCGCCGTTCGCCCCGGCCGCCGTGGCGCCCGCGCTGCGCGGCAGCACGTACACATCCTGGTGGTTGGCAGCCAGCGTCGCGCCGCGCGCGTCGATCAGCCGCAGCTCGATCCGCGCGCGTGTGCCCTGCTCGACTGCTGGTGCATCGAAGGCGGCCGTGCCGATATAGGCGACCTGGCCCTGCGCGCAAGTGATATTCTCGAACATGCCGCCGATATCGGGCCATCGATCGAGCCGCCAGACTAGCCGCGCGCCGGCCAGATCGTGGTGCGAGAAGTGCGACAGCGACAGTCGTACCGCGCAGCGCTCGCCCTCCCATACCGCCGCGCGCGCGATCTCGGGCACAATCACATCGTCGGCGTTGAGGTTGCCGATCTGGTCGTGGAATATCTTCGGGTTGCGGCACATATCCAGCAGGCCGTTGCATTCCCAGTGAACATCGGTGAACTCGGTGATAACATAGCCGACGATGCTGGGATGCAGGCGCATCTGCTCGATCTCGTATTTCAGCGCCACGAACTGCATGCGCTGGCTGGCCGCCGTCAGGTCGGCTAGCGTCGGGAAGACTTTGTCGAGATGATAGCGCTGGAAGCGCTGATCGATTCCATGTGGGTAGACCTCGCCGCTGCCGCGCTCCCAGCCGGTCTCGAACCACCAGGGATCGTTTCCGCCATAGCCGGCGCGCAGCTTGGCCATGTCGGGCAGGCCCCAGTTGCCGAACTCCGAGACGATCAGCGGCTCGCTGCCGGTGCTGCGCACCTCGGGCGTGTGCGTGCGCGGCCCGTTCTGCCAGAAGTCGCCGCGCAGCTTGCGCCATTCTTCGACATTAGCGTAGCTGTGCGCGAAGGCCCAATCCGGTCGGCTGGCGAAATCCGCCACCCAATCGCGCCAGTTGCGGTAGTGGTCGGGGATGGCGTAGTAGTTATGGAAATCCAGCAGGTCGGTGACGACCTGGAAGTTGCCCTCGCAGGCCGAGTTGCCAACCACCAGCCGGTGCGGGTCGAGCGCCTTCATGTAATCGTAGGTTTCGGCCAGCCAGGTGCGGTGGTCGGCGTTGACGCCCAGATCGGTGCCCCAGTTCTCGTTGATGATCGTCCAGATCACGATCGACGGATGGTTCCAATCGCGCTCGACCATGCCGGCCAGCGTGGCGCGGGCGCGCCGCTTGGCAGCGTCGGTCAGGTTCTGCCAGTTCGGCAGCTCGGTCCAGATCAGCAGCCCGGCGCGGTCGGCGGCATCGTAGTAGCGCGGGTCGGTGATCTTGATGTGTGTGCGCAGGCAGTTCAAGCCCATGTGCCGCGCCTGGGCGAACTGCGCATCCAGCTGGGAATCGCTGAACGGCGTGTAGACCAGGTCGGGGTAGTAATCCTGATCCAGCGCGCCGCGCAGGTAGATGCTACGGCCGTTCAACAGCAGCTGGCCGGTGGGCGATGGAGCGATCGTGCGCATGCCGAAGGTCGTGGTCAGGCTATCGCCTGTTGACGAAGGACGAAGGACGGAGGACGAAGGACTCGCAGCAATCCGTGCTTCTTCGTCGTTCGTCGTTCGTCGTTCGTCTTCCAAAGATATTTCTAATTGATACAGGTTCGGCGTCCCGATATCCCACAGCTGCGGCGCGGGGATCGGCAGCACAACCTGGAGTTGCGCCGCGCTGGCGTCGAGCGTATGCTCCTGGCTAGATACCTGCCCTCCTGGGTCGGTCAGCGTGAGTGTCAGATTCCGTGCGCTGCCGGCCGGCTGGCTCAGGTACACCGTGACGTGCGCCTGCTCGCCCTGCACATCGGGTGTGACCTGGATGCGGGCGATGTGGGATGCCGCGCGCGCCTCGATGTAGACGCTCTGCCAGAGGCCGCCGATCGGGCCATACCAGCTCTGCTTGCCATGCGGAACCTCGGCGAACGGGAACTCGGGAAACTGCGTCGCGTCGGCGCCAGGGTCGGCCACGCGCACAACCAGCTCGTTCGGGCGATCGTAGCGCAGCGCGGCCGTCGCATCCAGCTCGAACGGCAGATAGCCGCCCTCGTGCTCGCCCAGCAGCTGCCCGTTCAGCCAGACAGTGGCATGGTAATCGACGGCGCCAAAATGAAGCACGTAGGTGTTGGGTGTTGGGTGTTGGGTGTTGGTAGACAGTGATTCCAACACCTGATCCCTATCACCCAACACGTCGAAGGTGCGTCGATACCACGCCAGGCCGCTGTAGTCGCGCAGATCCTCGAGCTGCGCCTGCCAGGGGCCGGGCACCTGAATGGCGCGCGGCGGCTCGTCGGCCAGCGTATCCTGGCGCAGGCGCTGCTTGGGATCGAGAAAGAAGTGCCAGGTTCCATCGAGATTGAGCCGTGATCGGGACATGGGGTCGCTCCTTAATATTCCTGAGAATCGCTGAGCCACTGAATACGTGAGTGCGCTGAATTCAGTATCGCAGCGCTTCAGCGGTGCCATCTGCCCGAGAATCGCTGAGCCACTGAACACGTGAGTGCGCTGAAGCGGTGGCTCCTCAACTTCACCGTCTTCAGCCCGTCAGCGCTTCAGCGGTTCTCAATCGCCGCCGGCCGCTGCTGAATCGCGCGAATGCGATCCAGATCGAACTTGGCGCGCCGATCGAAGCTGTAGATGCCGTTCTGCTCCTGGTACACGTCGGTCAGCTGGGTGTAGCAGTAGCCGAACATCAGCGGATCGCTCAGCAGCGCGTCGAACAGGCCCTCGAAGCGGGTATAGAACTCGTCGAGCGATTTGACACGCTCGCCATAGCCCCACGAGTCTTCGCCTGTTTTGGCGGCCGGGTTCCACCAGATGCCGCCGAACTCGCTGACGAAGTAGGGCTGGCCGCGGTAGGCGATCGATTGGTCGCGATCCTGTGCCTTGTTCAGGTACGGCTGGCCGTTCGCCAGGCCGGCGTGGCGGGCCTTGAATGTGGCGGGGTTCTGGTCGTAATCGTGGCTATCGTACACATCGGCCTCGGGCACACGGTGCGCGTAGCCCGATGTGTCCAGCACCGGCCGGGTCGAATCCATGGCTTTGGTGGCCAGGAACATTCCGCGGGTCACGTCGTCGAGCACGGTGGTGCGGTCGTTCAGCTGCTGCCAGGTCTCGTTCAGCGGGCACCAGCCGATGATGCTGGGGTGCGAGTAATCGCGCTCGATCGCCTCCAGCCATTCGGTGATGTAGCTCGGGCCGGGCCGCTGGTGATCCTCGGTCGGGCCGAAGTGGCTACAGCCCCAGTCGGGGAACTCGCCCCACACGATATAGCCCATCCGGTCGGCGTGGTACAGGAAGCGCTCCTCGAATACCTTCTGATGCAGTCGCGCGCCGTTGAAGCCGGCGTCCATGCTCAGCTGGATGTCGCGGATGAGCGCCGCGTCGCTTGGCGCGGTCATTATCGCATCGGGGTAGTAGCCCTGGTCGAGCACCAGCCGCTGGAAGATCACCTGGCCGTTGAGCTTGATCGCCTTGCCGTCGATCGTCACGCCGCGCAGCCCGGCGTAGCTGGCCACTTTGTCGATCACCACGCCGCTGTCGAGCAGCTCGATCTCCAGATCGTACAGAAACGGGTCGGCGATCGACCACAGGCGGCGGCGCTCGGCCGGGATCGGCAGGTCGATCTGCGGCGCAAAGTCGGCGTCGGCGGCGCAGCTGATCGAGCTGATTGTGCCATGCTGATCGCGCACGGTCGCGCGCAGGGCCATGCCGTGCCGTCGCGGGCCGTTGAGCGGCTGCGCCAGCCGAAACATGCCATTGGCCACATCAGGCGTGATTCGCGTCCTCTGCAAGTAGGTCGCCGGCAGCGGCTCCAGCCAGACCGTCTGCCAGATGCCGGTGGTGCGACCGTACAGCGCGCCGTGGCCGCTGTACTCGCGCGATTGCTTGCCGCGCGGCTGCGGCGGCCGGTGGTCATCGCGCGCGCGCACCACGATCACGATCGTCGCGCCGCCGGTGGCGCCGGGCACCTCGACGCTGAAAGGCGTGAAGCCGCCGCGATGCCGCCCGACTTCGACGCCGTCGATCCACACAGTCGTGTCGTAATCGACTGCCTGAAAGTGCAGCAGCACGCGCCGGCCGGCCCACTCGGCCGGGATGGCAACCGCGCGCCGGTACCACACCGCCGGCATAAAGTCGGGGTTATGAACGCCCGAAAGCTCCGACTCAGGGCAGAACGGCACGGTGATCGCGCCGACAAGGTCGCGCTGAAGCAGGCCGCGCTCCAGGCCGCTGTCGCCGCTGTCGATCTCGAACTGCCACTCGCCGTTGAGGCACAGCCAATCCGGGCGGGCGAACTGCGGTCGCGGATATTCAGGCCGGGGGATAGACATTGGTGACTCCTTCTCTTGTAAAACCCACACAAATGATATATACTAAAAGTATATACTTCTTGCGTTGAGGTGAAACATGGATACCGCGAAAATCTTCAAAAACGGCAAAAGCCAGGCGATCCGGCTGCCCAAAGAGTATCGCTTTCAAGGCAGCAAGGTTTACGTGAAGCAGATAGGGAATGTTGTCGTTCTGATCCCCGAGCAAGACTCGTGGCAAACGCTGATCGAGAGCCTGGTGCAATTCTCCGACGATTTTATGCTCGAGCGCCAGCAGCCGCCCACGCAAGAGCGCGAAGGCGTATTCGAATGAACTATCTCCTTGATACCAATATTTGCGTTCTACTCATCCGGCAAAAGTCGCCCCAGGTACTGGCCCAGCTCACCACGCATGGGATCGCCGATGTGGGTATTTCGGCTATCACTGTTGCCGAGCTACAATATGGCGTGCATAAGAGTAGCCAGGTACACCAAAACCAGCAAGCGCTTGATCAGTTTCTGCTGGCTTTGACTATCCTGCCGTTTGATGAGGCCACAGCGCTGAGCTACGGGCAGATTCGCGCAGCTTTGGAACGGCAAGGCCTGCCGATTGGTTCGCTCGATACCTTGATTGCTGCACACGCGCTGAGCGCTCAGCTCACCCTGGTCACTAACAATGTTCGTGGGTTTTCACGTGTAGCTGGGCTAAAAATCGAGGATTGGACGAAAACATAAGCTCCCTTAGCCCTTCCCAAGCACATACGCTCGATATGTTTCCACCAGCGGCGTCGTCTCGCGCACCAGCACACCGTGCTCGTCGAAATGTGAGTCCCACAGGCCCAGGTGCAGCAGGTGATCGGCCAGTGGCAGCGCGCTGGTGCGGTACGCCCAATCGACCATGGTGATGAGCGGGAACCAGGTGTAGCCGATCACCGGCAGGCCGGCAGCGCGCACCTCGCGCACCGCCGCGATGGTCTCGTCCATCCAGGCGGCGCGCCCGGCAAGATCTTCTTTCGCGCTGGTCTCGGTAACGATCAGCGGCACGCCGGTGTGGGCATGGCAGCGCCGCAGCACATCGGCCAGCCGCCGCCCATCGCACGGGATCGGCTGCGTGCTGATGGCGCCGCCTTCGTCCAGCGATATCTCGCAGGCCGACCAGGGGTAGAAGTTTACGCCGAACCAATCTTGCTCGGTCGCGCCCGCGCGTAGCCGGGCCAGCTCGATCTCGCTCGCGCCATTGGCCAGCAGTTCGGCATACAGTGGGTGAGCCGCATCCACCGCGCCACGCACCAGATCCCAGGCCAGCAGCTCATGCTGATCGCGGCGATGCGCGCCTGGCTGTGCATCCGGCGCGGCTGGACGACACCAGCCCACAGCTTCGACCGCCACCAGCACGGCGTCGGGGTCGGCCGCGCGGATGGCCTGCGCGCTGAGCTGGATACCGCGCGCGATCGGCAGCAGCACGCGTAGGTAGCCGGCTTCGCCGGCCAGGTATGGCGGCCACTCGCCGCGCCGCCCGCACCTGTCGGCATTGACGGTCGGCTCGTTCAGCGGCGTGTAGTACCGCACCAGCTCGCCATAGCGCGCCGCGAACGCGCCCGCGTACATGGCCACGCGCTCGGGATAGTCGGGCGCGATGAAGCTGCCTTCCAGCCATAGCGGCGTGCCATAGTGCATCAGGTCGACGATCGGCTCGATATGCAGATCGCGCACCATATAATCGAGCACCGCGTCGATCCATGCCCAGTCGAACACCCCCACTGCGGGCTCAACACGGTACCATGGCACGCCCCAGCGCAACGCGCTGATGCCGAGCGACGCCGCGCGCGCCAGGTCGTCGCGCCACTGCTGGTAGTGCTGCGTCAGCTCGTACTCCTCCAGCGCGCGCAGGCCGGGCCGCTCCTGCGGGATGAATGTGTCCTCAATGCCGCCGGCCCAGATGAAGCCTACGGTACGTGAGCCATGTTGGGGAGAATTCAACGTCATGCTCGACTCTGACAAGATGACAAGATGACAAGATGACATCGCAGCCGAAATGTCATCTTGTCACCCGGTCATCTTGTCCTCTTGTCACGTTTTCTGGCGGTAGTGTTCGGCAGGCTGCGTGCGCAATCGCTCGGCCGCGCTTTCGGCGGTGATATCGCGCTGCGGCTCGGCCAGCAGCTCGAAGCCGACCATGAACTTGCGCACTGTGGCCGAGCGCAGCAGCGGCGGGTAGAAGTGCGCGTGCAGGTGCCACTCCGGGTGCGCCGCGCCATCGGTCGGCCGCTGGTGGAAGCCCATCGAGTACGGGAACGAGACCTGGAACAAGTTATCGTAGCGCGTGGTCAGCTGCTTGAGGATGTCGGCTAAGCCGGCGCGCTCATCCGACGCCAGGTCGGGCAGCGCACCGACCGGCCGCCGGCTGATCACCAGCGTTTCGAATGGCCAGACCGCCCAGAACGGCACCAGCGCCACGAAGTGTTCATTCGACACCACGATGCGCGTACCGCCCTGCCCTGAGCCTGCCTGCTCTGAGGTGGCCCCTGAGCCTGTCGAAGGGCTTGTCGAATGGGTCGAAGGGTCTTCCAGTTCCAGCGCCAGGTAATCGGCCAGCAGCGTGCGGCCATTGGCGGCGAAGTACTCGGCCTGGGCATCTTGCTCGCGCGCGACATTCAGTGGCAGGTGCTCGGTGGCCCAGATCTGGCCGTGTGGGTGCGGGTTGCTCGCGCCCATCATCGCGCCGCGGTTCTCGAAGATCTGCACATAGCCGATCTTCGGCAGCGCGCCAAGCTCCTGGTACTGTTCGACCCACACATCCACCACGGGCGTCAGCTCGGCCGGTGTCATCTCGGCCAGCGTCAGGTCGTGGCGCGGCGAGAAGCAGACCACCCGGCCGGTGCCGCGCTCGCTTTCGGCGCGTATCAACCCATTTCCGCGCTCAAAGGCGCCACCCGGCGTGTCGAGCAGCAGCGCGGCGTAGTCGTTTGTGAACACAAACGTGCGATCGTAGGCCGGGTTGCGAGCGCCGCCGGCGCGCTGGTTGCCGGGGCACAGGTAGCAGGTTGGGTCGTAGGCCGGTCGCTGCTCCGGCGCGGTCTGCTCGACCTGGCCCTGCCAGGGCCGCTGCGTGCGGTGCGGCGAAACCAGCACCCACTCGCGGCTGAGCGGGTTGTAGCGGCGGTGCGGGTGATTGCTTAGGTTGAACATAACAGCCTACCTTGTTCTTCTGCGAGCCTGCGGCAGCCCCGGATACTTTTTGTAGGTTCTTTTTTCACTCTGCGGAGTGAAAAAAGAACCTACAAAAAGCCCAAAAATCCTCGAATATGTGCGTCAGTTATCCAGCTGATACACCCGAACGTAGTCGAAGTTGGCCATAAAGCCGCTGCCGCCCATCGAAATCAGTCCGATTCGCGCATTGTCACCAAGCTGATGCGTCCATACTCCGCCGCGCACCCAGTTCTGGCCGTCGGCGCTGGTATAGGCGGTGTACAACTCCGCCCCAGCGTGCGTGCGCTTGACAATTCGCAGCCAGGTGGTTTCGGCCGGTGGGCCGACGAGCATGCTGCCATAGTGCGCTCTCCCGCTGAATGGATCGATGAACTCTTTGCCGAACTCCGT
>WNGB01004918.1_pt1 | contig 20138 bp, 16 predicted proteins | sample 5400681 | NCBI WGS metagenome assembly WNGB01 (sample SAMN13153367, study PRJNA577476) | soil metagenome | isolation source: 115 cm soil or saprolite under grassland replicate 2 | place: USA:California | collected 2016-06-15
GGGAGTTGGGAGTTGGGAGTTGGGAGTTGACGCGCGGCGGGGGCGTCAGCTGCGCCGCAGTACTACCGACGGCTCGAGCCGCACGATGCGATAGGTCGCAAACGCCACGGCGGTCGCAGCGACGCCGCTGGACAGCAGCAGCGCGCCAATCCACAGACCCGGGACGATCGCGCTGAGTCTCACCAGCTCCGCGAACATCGCGCGCGTCAGCGCGACGGTGAAGACCAGGCCCACGGCGATCCCGACGCCTATCAGCTTCGTTTCGCGCGTCAGCACCATGCCGAGCACGCGTCGCGGCGTCGCCCCGATCGCCATCCTGATTCCAAACTCGCGGGTCCGCTGCGCGACCGACTGGCTGATCACCGCAAACACCCCGCTCGCGGCGAGCATCAGCGTGAGCATTGCGAACGATCCGAGGATCTTCATGACGACCATTGCGCCGTCGGGTGAGCCTCGCTCCCGGAAGTCGTCGCTGATCACGACGGGACGCGCGGGTTTCGCTCCTGCAGGCGTCTGCGCCGCCGCGGCGATCGCGCGCAGCGCCGCGTGCGGATCGGTCGCGAGGCGCGCGAGCACGACCCCCTCGTCACGAGGCGGCTCGTACGGCACGTAAATGTCCGCTGGGGCATAAGTACCAGCTTTCGCCAGCGCTCCGTAGTCGATCGCGTTGCGGCAGATCCCGATCACGACGACGCCCTTGCGGCCTGCAACGTCCAGGCGCATCCCGAGGGCGTTGCCATCGGTGGCAAGCTGGCGCGCGCCAGTTTCGCTCAGGATCGCCACGTCGGCGCGACCGTGCAGCTCCGACGCGTCGAACGAACGGCCGCGGATCATCGCGATGCCGAGCGTCTCGAGGAATCCGTCGCCGACCGGCACGCGGGACAAAGCGGCGTGTGCGCCACCGCTTTCCGCTCGCACGCGCGAACCGCCGCCGAGCATGCCGGACGAAATCGCCGCGCGCGTCACGCCTGGAACCGCGGCCACGCGTGAGGCCACGTCCTGCACCTGCCCTGCTGGTACGCGCATCGCGACCACGCGGTCGGCGGGAAACGCCAGCTTGATCGCGCCCAACTGCGAGAACAGCGTGTAGAGCATCGCGGTCCACACGATCAGTCCGACGGCCGACGCAATTTCGCCGAACACGATGATGTCGCGGCCGCCGTAGCCGGCGATCTGGATCCGGTGCACCGCCGGAACGCCGTTCAGCGATGCCGCCACATCACGTTTCGACAGCCGCAGCGCCGGCATCGTCCCGAAGAGCAGGCAGGCCGCCGCGCTCGTGGCGAGGGCTACGGGCAGCAGATGCATGTCGATCGCGATGCGGGTGGCCAGGGACGGCTGGAAAGCGGCGAACTGCGACGCGAGCACTCGGAGGATCGCAATTGCGAGCGCGCTGCCCATGACGCCACTGATCAGCGCCAGGACAAAATTCTCGATCAGCAGCAGCCTGGCTACGCGCAGCCGCGTTGCGCCGAGCGCGCGACGGACGCTGAGCTCCTTGTCGCGCTCGAACCCGCGCGCCATCAGCATGCAGGCGACGTTCACGCACGCGATGAGGAGGACGAGCAAGGCGGGTCCGAGCGTGCCCGCGTAAGCGGCGACCATCCGATGGCGCGCGTCCTCGCCGATGGGAATCGCGCGCCAGATCCACGGCTCGTCCCTCGACGGAGCTCGGGACGACGGTGAGCCTGTCGAACCGTCGCGACCGCGCGACAATGCTGTCAGCTCCGCCGCGGCGGCAGGCCAGCCGATGCCGTCCCGAAGACGCGCATAGACCACCACGATGGCGGGTGCGTTGCGTCCCGAGCGCGCGAGCGGAACCCAGAGGTCCGCGCCGATTCCGACGAAGCTGAAACGGAATTCGGGCGGCATCACACCGATCACGTCGCGTTCGACGCCGTCGACGACGACCGTCGCCCCTGAGAGACGGCCATCAGGAAACTGCCGCCGCCAAAGCGCGTGGCTGAGAATGACGACGGGCCGCGCCGCTTGGAGATCAGGCGCCGTCAAAACCCGGCCCGATGCGGGCGAGACACCCAGCGCCGCGAAGAATCCGGGCGATGCATAACCGGCAATCACGGGACGGACGTCGGAACCCGTGCCGAGCGTGGCATCCACTTCGGCGTACGCGCCGGTCGCTGCGAATGACGTCGCTTTGGAGAGCGTTGAATCGAATTCGTTGAGCGCGACTGGGGAGCGCTCGACCCCCAGCGTCTGGCTCGAGGCATAGATGCGTGCCAGGCGATCAAGCTCCGGTACGCCCGGCAGGTCGGCCAGCATGACGCGAGTAAGCGCGTAAAGCCCCGTCGTCGTGCCGATCCCAATCGCGAGCGTCAGCGCGGCGGCGATGGCGCCGCCCCGCCAGCGGAGCAGCCCGCGTGCCGCGAAACGGAACTCAGAGAACATATTTGTCGGCTGGATAGCCGGATTATCGTCGGATCGCGCCCCTCGTCCGCACGATCGGTGCCAGCGCCAACCCGTGTAGCTCCCGCGTTCGGGCGAAGAAGCCATCCCTGTAGCGTCCGCCTTGTTCGGGCGAAGGAAGCCAACCCCTGTAGCTTCCGCCTTTAGGCGGAAGAATCAGACCGCGGCGACGTGCCCGTCGCGGATATGTCGAAGGGGCGCCGACCGGTCGAACGATCTGGGGTCCAGCACGATCCGCTGCCGTGGCGCGTCCGGGTCAGGCACCGGGATCGCCGAGAGCAAGGCCTTCGTGTACGGGTGCTGCGGGGAGGCGAACAGCTTCGCCGTTTCGCCCATCTCCACGATCCGCCCGAGGTACATCACGGCGACGCGGTTGCAGATATGTTCGACGAGACGCAGGTCGTGCGCGATGAACAGGTAGGTGAGCTTCAGGCGATCCTGCAATTCCATGAGCAGATTCACCACCTGCGCCTGCACCGAAACGTCCAGCGCCGACACCGGTTCGTCGGCGATAATCAGCGACGGATTCAGCGCCAGTGCGCGCGCCACCCCGATGCGTTGCCGCTGGCCGCCGCTGAATTCGTGCGGATACCGCTCGAGGTGATCGGGGTTCAGCCCGACGAGGCCGAACAGCTCCTTCACGCGCGCGCGGCGCTCGGCCTTCGCGCCCAGTTTGTGGATGATCAATGGCTCTTCGACGATGTCGGCGACGCGCATGCGCGGATTCAGCGACGAGTAAGGATCCTGGAAGACGATCTGCATCTGCCGCCGCGCCGCGCGCAGCTCGGCGCTCGACAGCTCGAGCACGTCGCGCCCGTCGAACACCACCTCACCCGTCGTGGGCTCGATCAGTCGCAGGATGCATCGGCCGGTCGTCGTCTTTCCACTGCCCGACTCGCCGACGAGCCCGAACGTCTCGCCGCGCTCGATCGCGAAGCTGACATCGTCCACCGCGCGCACGCTCGTCCCCTTGCCAAAGAGTCCTTTCTTGCGCGTGAACTCCTTGACAAGATGCCGCACTTCGAGGAGAGGCATCAGCGCTTCTCCTCGGGCAACACTTCAGGATCGACCGCCGGTGAGTACAAGTAGCAACGGGTAGTGTGATCTTCCGGCTGAAGCCGGAAGCCACTCTGCTGGCCTGGTAGGACACCCTCAGAGTGGCTTCCACCTTTAGGTGGAAGATCTCCCACTACGGTTCTCCCCGGCACCGCCTTGTCGCATGGCTCGAAGCGATACGGGCACCGGGGCGCGAACGAGCAGCCGGGGGGCAACTTGCCGAGCGGCGGCACTGTGCCCTGGATCGCCTGGAGCTTCGCGCCAGGCGCGCCGCCCGGAATGGATGCGAGCAAGCCGCGCGTGTAGGGATGGCGCGGGTCGCGGAACAGCTCGCGGACGGGCGCCTCCTCGACGATCCGCCCGGCATACATCACCGCTACGCGGTCCGCCATCTCCGCGACAACGCCGAGATCGTGCGTGATGAGCAGCAGCGCGAGCTCGAAGCGCTTCTGCAGATCGCGCAACAGATCGAGGATCTGCGCCTGGATCGTCACGTCGAGGGCCGTCGTCGGTTCGTCGGCGATGAGGAGCGATGGATTGCAGGCCAGCGCGAGCGCGATCAGCGCGCGCTGACGAAGGCCGCCCGAGAGCTGATGCGGATACTCGCGGACGCGACGCTGGGGTTCGGGCATGCTCACCGCGTCGAGCAGCTCCACCGATCGTGTCCGGCCGTCACGCCCGCGCGCGATCCCGTGCACCGCGAGCGTCTCCTCGATCTGGTTGCCGATCGTGAAGACGGGATTCAGCGCCGTCATCGGCTCCTGGAAGATGAGGCCGATCTCCGCGCCGCGCACCTTCTGCATCTCCCGTTCGTCGAGCGTAAGGAGGTCGCGCCCTTTAAAGATGATCTTTCCGCCGGCGATTCGCCCGGGCCGCTGCAGCAGGCGGAGGATGGACAGCGCGGTCACCGATTTTCCGCTGCCGGATTCACCGACCAGGCACAGCGTCTCTCCCGCGTCCACGTGGAAAGAGATACCGATGACAGCAGGCAATGCGCTGCCGTGGACGTCGAACACGGTCGACAGACGTTCGACGCTCAGCAGCGCTTTGGCAGGGGATCGATGACCGATGACCGATGTTCGATGTGTCTCGGAGCCGCTTTCATCGGCCATCGCCCATCGGCCACCGTCCTTCGGCTTCTCAGGCATCGATCTCCTTGTGCTCCCCGAACACTTCCCGCATCGCATCCGAGATCTCGCCAACGGTTGCGTGCGCTTCGACGGCGCGGATGATCGGCGGCACGAGATTGTCGGTCGCGCGCGCCGCCGCGATGACCCCATCCAGCGCCGAGCGCCAGGCGCCGTGATCGCGCGCGGCACGCACCCGCTGGACTCGGTCGACCTGCCGCTGCTCGATCGATGGATCGATCGTCAGCGTCTGGATGGACGTGCTGTCTTCGATGGCATACCGGTTGACGCCGACGACGATTGTTTCGCCCGAATCGATGCGCTGCTGCGCGACATACGCGGCGTCCTGGATCTCCCGCTGGATGACGCCCGCCTCGATCGCCGCGAGCGTGCCGCCAAGCCTCTCGATGCGCTCGAGGATCGCGCGCGCCTCGCGTTCGATCGTGTCGGTCAACCCTTCGATGACGCGCGAGCCACCGACCGGATCCACCGTGTTCGCGACGCCGCTCTCGAACGCGATGATCTGCTGCGTGCGGAGCGCGACCGCGGCGGATTCCTCAGTCGGCAGCGCCAGCGCTTCGTCGCGCCCGTTGCAGTGCAGCGACTGGGTTCCGCCGAGCACGGCGGCAAGCGCCTGCAGGGCGACGCGCACGATGTTGTTGTCTGGCTGCTGTGCGGTCAGCGTGCTGCCGGCGGTCTGCGTGTGAAAACGCAGCTGCTGCGCGCGGGCGCTCGTCGCGCCGAACCGATCGCGCATGATCGTTGCCCACAAGCGCCGCGCCGCACGGTATTTCGCGACCTCTTCGAGGAAATCGTTATGCGCGTTGAAGAAGAACGACAGCCGCTGCCCGAGCCGGTTCACGTCGAGCCCGGCATTCACGGCGGCCTGCACGTACGCGATCGCGTTTGCAAACGTGAAGGCCACTTCCTGCACGGCCGTCGATCCCGCTTCGCGGATGTGGTAGCCGCTGATCGAAATCGTGTTCCAGTTCGGCAGCTCGCGATCACAGTACGCGAACACGTCGGTGACGATGCGGAGCGATGCGCGGGGAGGATAGATGTACGTGCCGCGCGCGACGTATTCCTTGAGGATGTCGTTCTGGATCGTCCCGGACAGGCTGCGCAGCGCATCCCCGGCGAGTCCCTGCTTGCGCGCGACCGCAACATAGAGCGCGAGCAGAATGATCGCGGTTGCGTTGATCGTCATCGACGTCGACACGGACCCGAGCGGGATTCCGGCGAACAGCTCATCCATATCGACGAGCGAATCGATAGCGACCCCGACGCGTCCGACCTCCCCGCGCGCAAGCACGTGGTCCGAGTCGTAGCCCATCTGCGTCGGGAGGTCGAACGCAACGCTCAATCCGCTGACGCCTTGCCCTAAAAGATAGTGATAGCGGCGGTTGGACTCTGCGGCCGTGCCGAATCCCGCGTATTGCCGCATGGTCCACAGGCGCCCGCGGTACATGGTGGGCTGGATGCCGCGGGTGAACGGGAAAACTCCCGGGAGTTCATCCATTGACACGATCGGACCTTGAGTTTACAATGTCCCCAGCGTTTCCCACGCTCCAAACCATTCATATGATTAACTTTGGCGCTCGGACACTGCCGCCATACCTCAGGCCGGCAATTGTCCGTGGCATGCCCCCGGTTTCCCAGCTCCGGCGGCGGTGAGGAGGTCTCGAATGGATGACGTCGTGAACCGAATGGCCAAAGAGCTGTCCGACGCCATTGCTGCCGCGGTTGCTGAAGATGCCAGAGTCGAAGCCTGTCGCGAGAAAGCTCGTGCGGCGGGATTCGAAATGCGGGTGTCACTCGAGGCTGTGATCGGTTTCGTCAATCGCACGCAGCCAGGGGCGCTCGCCCGCGCCGCCGCGACGCCGCAGCAGAAAGCGCTGCCCGCCGCTCAGCGTCGCCAGTTCGAGATCAGCGCGAACGACAAACGATTCCTGCGTTCGCTCAGGATCGCGTCGGACGAAACGCAGGAAAAAGAAGTCGAATAGCAGGAAGCGGATCTTCCGCCTACAGGCGGCAGACTGAAACGGCCGGCGAAAGCCGGCCGTTTCTTATTTCCTGGCCGCCTGTTGCGCAACCGCGGCCGCCGCTTTCGCGGCCGCATCCGGATCCCCCAGGTAGTAATGGCGGATCGGCTTCAGCCGATCGTCGAGCTCGTACACCAGCGGAATCCCCGTCGGAATATTCAGTTCGACGATGTCGCTGTCGGCGATGTTGTCGAGATACTTCACGAGCGCGCGCAGGCTGTTGCCGTGCGCCGCAATGAGAACGCGCGTGCCGCTCTCGATCGTCGGCGCGATCGTGTCGTGCCAGTAGGGCAGGAAACGCGCGACGGTGTCCTTCAGCGATTCCGACGCCGGGATCTCCTCCGGCTGCAGCGACGCATAGCGCGGATCTTTTCCTGAATAGCGCTCGTCGTCTTTCGACAGCGGCGGCGGCGGAATGTCGTAGCTGCGCCGCCAGATCTTCACCTGGTCCTCGCCGTGCTTCGCGGCGGTCTCCGCCTTGTTGAGTCCCTGCAGCGCGCCATAATGGCGCTCGTTCAACCGCCAGTGCTTAGTGACAGGGATCCACAGCTGGTCCATCTCCTCGAGCGCAATGTCCAGCGTCTTGATCGCACGTTTCAGCACCGACGTGAACGCGAGATCGAAGGTGAGCCCCGCCTCTTTCATCAGCCGCCCCGCGGCATGCGCCTCCTCGACGCCCTGCGCGGACAGATCCACGTCTTTCCAGCCGGTGAACCGATTCTCCTGATTCCAAGTGGACTGCCCGTGGCGCAGCAAAACGACTTTGTGCATTTCTACTGGTTACTGGTCACTGGTTACTGGTTACTGGTCACTGGTCACTGGTTACTGGTTACTGGCTACTGGTCACTGGTTACTGGCGGATCGCACTGCGTCCGGCGAAGCGCCCCGCAGCTCCCAGTTCTTCTTCTATGCGCAGCAGTTGGTTGTACTTCGCGACCCGATCCGTGCGGCTCGCGGAGCCGGTCTTGATCTGTCCCGCACTGGTGGCAACCGCGAGGTCCGCGATCGTCGTGTCCTCCGTCTCGCCAGAGCGATGCGAGATCACGCTCGTGTATCCCGCGTCGCGTGCCATGGCGACGGCGTCCAGCGTCTCCGTCACCGTGCCGATCTGATTCAGCTTCACGAGAATCGCGTTCGCGACCTTCTCCTTGATGCCGCGCGCGAGGATCTCCGGATTCGTCACGAACACGTCGTCGCCGACGAGTTGCACGCGCGAGCCGAGCGCGCTGGTGATCGCTTTCCAGCCGTCCCAATCCCCTTCCGCGAGCCCGTCCTCGATTGAAATGATTGGGTACTGCCGGACCCAGTCCTCGTACAGTTTGACCATCTCGTCCGCGCCGCGCGCGCTTTCGCCGGACTTCTTGAACTCGTATCGCTTCGCGTCGTCGCTCCACAGCTCGCTGGCCGCGACATCGAGCGCGATGAACACGTTCTCGCCGGCTTTGTACCCGGCCTTGCTGACGGCTTCGAGCACAACGTCCACGGCCTCGCGGTTGGACTTGAGACTTGGCGCGAAGCCTCCCTCGTCGCCAACGCCGGTCGAGTGTCCCTTCTCCTTCAGGATGCCTCGCAACGCGTGGAAGATCTCCGCGCCCGTCCGGACCGCATCGGCAAACGATCCTGCGCCGAGGGGCATCACCATGAACTCCTGGAAGTCGACACTGCTGTCGGCGTGCGCGCCGCCGTTGAGGATGTTCATCATCGGCACGGGCAGGAGCGAGCCCTTCGCATCCCCCTTCTTTTCGTACAGCCGCGCGAGGTGCACGTAAAGCGGCACGCCTGCGGAAAGCGCGGTCGCCCGCGCGAGCGCCATCGATATGCCGAGCAGCGCGTTCGCCCCCAGCCGCCCCTTATTCGGTGTACCGTCGAGCGCGATCATCTGCGCGTCAATTGCGCGCTGATCCGCCGCCTTGCCCGCCAGCGCCTTTGCGATCTCGCCATTTACGTTCGCGACCGCCTTCGTGACGCCTTTGCCGGAATACCGCTTGTTATCGCCGTCGCGCAGCTCCAGCGCTTCGCGCACGCCCGTAGAGGCGCCCGACGGCACCGCCGCGCGACCGGTGATCTTGTTGTTCAGTGTGACTTCAACTTCGACTGTGGGATTTCCGCGCGAGTCAAGAATTTCCCGGCCGTGTACCTTCGTGATCTCCATCAACGCTCCCGATTATCCGATTTCCACAGTTCCACATTCCCAAATTTCCAAATTTCAAATCACCGTGCGTCGAACTCCGCTTCGTTCCGCAGCGCGCGCTCGTCGATCGGTTCGATGAACGGCTCGTCGTTCTTGGTGACGATGACGATCCCGCGCTCGGTAACCGTGTGACGCCGGCGATCCTCGTCGGTGTTGTAGCCAATCTGCGCGCCGCGAGGAATGAAGACGTCGCGATCGACGATCGTTCGGCGCAGCTGCGCGTGGCGCCCGACGCGGACGCCGGGCATCAGGATGCTCTCCTCGACGCTGCAGAAGCTGTGGACGCGCACGTTCGGGCAGAGCACGCTGCCGCGGATCGCGCTGCCGGAAATGATGCAGCCGGCAGAGATCAGCGAGTCGAGCGCCAGTCCCGAGCGGCGTCCTTCGTCCGCGAACACGAACTTCGCCGGCGGCGCCTGGACCTGGTGCGTGCGGATCGGCCACTCCGGATCGTACAGGTTGAATTCCGGGTTGACCCGGCACAGATCCATGTTCGCTTCGTAGTACGCGTCGAGCGTTCCGATGTCGCGCCAGTACTTCGAAGCCTTCTTGTTCTCGTCCGTGAAGCGATAGGCGTAGACCGGCACGCTCGAGATGAGCGCCGGGAGGATGTCTTTCCCGAAGTCGTGGCTCGACGCGCTGCGCGCGTCTTCCTCGAGCGCCGGAAGCAGCACGTTCATGTCGAAGATGTAGATCCCCATCGACGCGAGATGCTGCCCGGGCGGAAGGTCGCGCGGCTTCTCGAGAAAGCCGGTGAGCCGATCCTCCCCGTCCACCTGCATGATGCCGAACCGATACGCTTCCTCCGCCGGGACCTCGATCACGGCGAGCGTCGCGCCCGCACCGCGTTCCATGTGGAAACGCAGCATGCGGGAGTAGTCCATCTTGTAGACGTGATCGCCCGACAGCACGATCAGGTGCCGCGGCCCTTCACGCTGGATGGAATACAGGTTCTGGTACACGGCATCCGCGGTGCCCTGATACCAGTGCTCGCCCACGCGCTTCTGCGGATGCAGCACCTCGATGAACTCGCCGAGCTCGTCCGCCACGACGCTCCAGCCGAAGCGCAGGTGGCGCGTCAGCGACAGCGACTTGTACTGCAGCGCGATGAAGATCCTGCGCAGACCCGAATTGAGGCAGTTGCTCAGGGTGAAATCGATAATGCGGTACGGGCCGCCGAAATACACCGCCGGCTTGGCGCGCTCTTTTGTCAGCGGCGCAAGGCGTTCCCCGGCGCCTCCGGCGAGGACCATCACGACGGTATCGTCGACCATCTCAGCGCTTCAAGACGACGCGCGCGGGCGCGCCGTCGCCGTTGGCAAGCCGCAGCGGCAGGCAATACATCTCGTACTGCCCCGCGTCGGCGTCGGACAGGTTCAATCCTTCGATGATGATGACGCCGTTGCCGAGCAGCAGGTGATGCGCCGGCGCCCCCGCCTTCTTGAACTGCTCGACGGACAGGTAGTCCACACCCACAACCTTCACGCCCTGCTCGACGAGGAACTTCGCGCCATCCTCAGTGATGTAAGTGTAGTCGGTGTGAAACCCGTCGGTCGTGTTCCAGAGCGCGGAGTTCGGCGTGCGCAGCAGGACGCGGAGATCCTCACGCAGCCCCGCGGCGGACAAGTCCGCCGCGGTGATGCCGCCGCGATGCGGCAGGTCGATCACGCGAGCTCGGCCGACGAGCAGGTCGAGCGGCATCTGATCCACGCCCGGACGCCCGTCAAAGAAATGAAGCGGCGCGTCCACGTGCGTGCCCGTGTGGGTCCCCATCACGAGCTTCGAGTGGTTGGACGAGTGCCCATCGGCGATGCGCTGGACCGGCGAGACCTCGAATTCGGGATTCCCCGGATAGACCGGCATGCCCGGGGTCAGCAGCACGCTCACGTCGAGCAGGCGCGGCGGGCGCGGCATAAGACGAGGCATCTTATCAGAGCGCCAAGTGCTTTTGACTCGCACCTATTACGGGCTTATGATCCATGGGTTGAGGAGCCACTGAACTGATGTCGTCGTCGTCCATGTCGCGGTACGGAGTCCTGCGCGTGCTGGCTGCCGGAGTGCTCTCCGCGACCTGCGGAACGCTCGTATTGGCACAGCAGCGCCCGGCCGCGAAGGACCAGAAGCCGGATCCGGCCGCGCAGGCCGCGGCGATGGCCCAGCAGCAGGAAATCCAGAACATGGTGCGCATCGCCGACGCGGCGATGAGCGGCCAGCAGGCTCCAGCAGAATTCCCGATTCAGTTTCAGAATGATTTTCTGAAGGCGCAGGGTAACCGCGTCTGGGTTCCGATTACCCTGACCGTCGACGCGGCGAAGCTGTCGAGCAACGCGCTCACCATTTACTTGCGCGTCGTTCCGCGCGGAATGACGGCGCCACCCGCACTCGCGCCCCCGCCCACCGACAAGAACGCAAAAGACAAAGACAAGAAGAAGGATTCGAAGAACGCCGCGGCCCCGCCGCCCGCCGCGCCCTCCTATCCATTCGAAGATGCGCAGATGTTCGACGTGAAGCCGGTGGCCGGCCAGCCGCTGCGTATTTCGCGCGGCATCGGCGTGCCGTCGGGAAGCTACGATCTCTACATCGTCCTTCACGAGCGTCCGGCTGCGGGTGCGCCCGCCGCGGCCCCGGCCGCCGGCAAGACGTCGGTGTTGAAGCAGCCGATCGACGTCCCGAACTACGCGTCCGGTGAGTTCGCGACGAGCACCGTGATCCTCGCCGAGCGTGTCGACCAACTGACCGAACCGATTAAGCCGGATCAGCAGTCAGAGCATCCGTACGCGTTCGGCCAGACTGAAATCGTCGTCGCGCCGGACCACAAGTTCAAGAAGTCACAGGAACTTATCGTCCTGATGCAGATTTACAATCCGATGCTGACGCCGGAAAAGAAGTTCAATCTCGAGGCGACGTATACTTTCTTCCGCACCGAGGGGGGCACGGAAAAACGTTTCAACAGCACGGAGCCACAGCTCTTCAATTCGGATAATATGGGGGCCGGATTCGATCCCTCGGGGAACAGCAGCATCCAGGCCGGTCAAGGCGTGCCGCTCCAGAGTTTTCCTGAAGGCACCTACCGGCTCGAAATCAAGGTCACGGACAAACTCAGCGCCAAGGTCCTTACGCAGAACGTGAATTTCACGGTAACGCCGTAGGAAGGACGTCCATGGCACGCCTCACCGGGCTCTTCGCGTCGGCAGCGATCGTCGGGTTGACGGCGGTGTCGGTGTCTGCCCAGGGCCTCGGAGGCGTTCGGTTCGCACCTGCCGCGCAACGGCAGCAGGCCCGGCTCACGCTTGGCAGCATCCAGGGCGTGGTGATCGACGAGCGCGGCGGTCCGCTCGCCGGCGCCATGGTGTCGGCGCTCGGCGCCGCGACGTTGATGGCGACGACGGACGCGCGCGGCCGGTTCGTGATCCAGCCGCTTCCTTCCGGCGAGTACCAGCTCCGCGTTCACCTTCCAGGTTTCGTCACGACGCGGCGCGATGGCGTGCGCGTCAACTCGGCGACCGCCGACGTCAATAAGATCCAGCTTCGCCGCGCCGACGAGCCGCTGCAGGCGCGTCCGATCCTCGCGGCAGGCGTCGTTGCTTCGCCCGGTGAGGCCACGACCGTCGATTCGGGGGATAACCACACGGACGTGGCGTGGTGGCTGCGTCACTTGAAGCGCAGCGTGTTGAAGCAGGACGGAAGCGTCGTCTCGATTGCCGATGCGGCGAGTGAAAGCGGACTCGGCGAGCCGCAGCCGTCCAGCGCCGCGGGCGGATCGCTCCTCGGCCGCGCGTTCGACAACGCCGCGAACATGGCGGCATCGTTCTTCACCGCGACCCCGTTCTCCGGCGAAGTGAACTTCCTCACGACCTCCGCGTTCGGGCCGGGACCTCTCGCGTTCAGCGACTTCGTGCCGCGCGGCGTCGCCTACATGTCGATCGGCGCGCCGGCGGCATCGGGCCGGTGGGACGTGCGCGCGTCGATGAGCCAGTCGGACGTCGCTGCATGGATCGTGGCGGGTTCGTTCGCGTCGCACGTTGCCAGCACGCACGGGTATGCGTTCGGCGTTTCCTACAGCACGCAGCAGTACCAGCATCCGCGTCCGCGCGCGCTCATGCTGCCGGGTACGGCGACGCTCAACGACGATACGCGCAACGTCGGTGAGATTTACGGAAGCGATCGCTGGACGTTCTCGCCGGCGGTTGCTGTCGAGTACGCGGCGCGTTACGCGCGGTACGATTACCTTCGGCAGCACTCGCTCCTCAGCCCGCGCATCGGGGTTACGCTGACACCCCAGAAGAACACGCACATTACGGCGAACGTCGCGCAACGCATGGTCGCGCCCGGCGCTGAAGAATTCCTCGCGCCGGCAACGGTCGGCCCATGGCTGCCGCCCGAGCGGACCTTTGCGCCTCTCGAAGGGGAAGATCTTCGCGTCGAGCGAGTGCGCTTCTACGATCTCGGGTTGAATCACGAGATTGACGGCGCCTACGTCCTTGGCGTCCGCCGCTTCCAGCAGCGCGTCGATCGCCAGTTGGCGACGTTGTTCGGGCTTCCCATCAACGGTGGACCCGAGTCGCCCGGCCATTACTTCGTCGCGAGCGCCGGAGGTCTCGAGGCCGAAGGCTGGGGCGTCCGTCTCGCGAGTACGCCGACGCAGCGCGTGCGCGGATCGGTCGATTACAGCGTGACACGCGCGCACTGGGTCTCGCGCGGAGACATGGCGGCGATCGCGGTGTGGGCGCCCTCGGCAATCCGGCCGAGGAACGAAGACATCCACGATGTCACAACGTCGCTCGAAACCGAGCTGCCGCAAACGGCGACCCGGGTCTTCGTGCTCTACAAGGTGAACAGCGCGTTCGCGCGCGGCGACGATCCGACGAAGCCGGCGTTCGACTATCGGTTCGACGTCCAGGTGAACCAGGCGCTGCCGTTCATGCCGTTCCGGGACACGGCGCGCTGGGAAGTACTCGTGGGGTTGCGCAACATGTTCCGCGATCCCAACGAGGCCGGTTCGGTGTACGACGAGTTGCTCGTCGTGCGTCCGCCCAAGCGGGTCGTCGGCGGCGTCCTGATCCGGTTCTAAATCTGCCTCCCCGGCAACTCCAGATATTTGGATGCCCGTCCAGCATCTTGGAATCCGACGGCATCCGTGTGCCGGCGCTGTAATATAAACGGCTGAAAATAAACAGTTTGCAGTACGAAGACGTGTCACAAATCGGGGTATGCGGTTTGCTAGGCTCTGCTGGATACACGCTGTACGCATGATCCGAACAGGAACCAGCCTCATCGTCGCGTTTCTGCTCTTCCTCGCGGGGCTGAACATCGTCCAGCGTTGGTCCTGGCGAGAGCTCGAAGACGGCGTTCTGTGGAAGAACGCCAGCGACGAGGTCGTCGCCTCGGAAATCGCCTTCGGGACCGCCGCAGAACGCGCCGGCGTTCATCGCGGTGATGTGCTCCTCGCGATCGACGGTACCCCGATCGACCGCGTCGAAGACGTCGTGGCGACGCTGCATGGGGCGCGGCAGGGGCAGACGCTGCACTACACGATCGCGCGCGTTCACGCCCGGCAGCAGCTCGACATCGCCGTCGCCCCCATTCCTTCGTCACCGCTCGGTCTCTATCTCGCGCTCGCGTCCGTGGGCATTTTCTCGCTGCTCGTCGGCGCATCGGTGCGGCTGCGGCGCCCCGATCACCAGGCGACGCTGCACTTCTTCTGGCTGACCGTCGCATTCTTCGGCGTGATGGCGTTCTCGTTCACGGGAAAGCTCAATCCGCTCGACTGGACGTTCTACTGGGGAGACCTGACGGCGCAGCTGTTGCTGCCGCCGCTGTTTCTGCACTTCGCGCTCGTGTTCCCCGATCGGCCCGATGCATGGGTCCGCAGCGACACGGGACGCAAGCTGGTTCCCGCGATTTACCTGCCCGCGCTGATCCTCGGTGCGCTGTCGGTCGCAGCCGTCGTCAATGGCGCGTCGCATTTCGACGTGCTCGCGCGTGTCACCGCGATCGTGCAGTCGGGGCAGCTCGTTTATCTCGCCATCAGCCTTGTCGCGGGCCTCGCGATCATGGTCCGCGCGCTGCGCCGGGTTCGCTCGGTGACCGCGCGACGGCAGCTTCGGTGGATCGTGTGGGGTACGGCGCTCGGTTCGGTGCCGTTCGTTTTCGGCTACGCGCTGCCATTCACGTTCGGTCTGCAGCCGCTCAAGGGCTTCGAGCTGAGCGCGTTGTTGCTCGGCCTCATCCCGCTCGCGTTCGCGTCCGCGATCGTGCGGTACCGGCTGATGGACGTCGAGGTCATCATCAAGCGGGCGCTGGTCTACGCCGCGGCCCTGGCGGCGATCGCCGCCATCTATGCGGTCCTCCTGCGCATTGCCGGAGTGGTCTTCTTCCGCGATGCGGACGAGCGGAATCCGATCATCGCGCTGCTCGCAACGTTCGTCGTTGTCCTGCTGTCACGTCCGGTGAAGAACGGGATCCAGGCAGGTCTCGATCGCGTCTACTACCGCGATCGGTACGACTACCGCCGCGCGCTGGTGGGCTTTGCGCGCGACTTGAACAGCGATCTCGATCTGCAGCGCCTCAGCGAACGACTGGTGCACCGCGTCACGGAGACGCTGGTGGTCGATCGCATGGCACTGATGCTGGCGCCGGTGTCGGCCGATTCCGGAGATTTCGTCACCATTTCGCAGGCTGGTTTTACAGACGCGCCTCCAACGCTCAACCGGTCGACGGAAGTGGCCACGCGCCTCTTCTCGGGGCACACGCTGGTGCTCGACGACACGCTCGCCCTTCGCCGGCTCGATCCGCGGGAGGTCGAATTCTGGCGTGAGTCCGGGATCCATTACTTCGTTCCGTGCGTCTCGAAGGAGGGAACAATTGCCGTCATGGCGCTCGGGCGCAAGGCGAGCGCCGAACCCCTCAGCAGCGAAGACATGGCGCTTCTCTCCGCCGTGGCGGCGCAGGCTGCGACGGCGCTCGAGAACGGGCGGCTCTATCGGCAGCTGCGCACCAAGGCCGACGAGCTCGAACGGATGCGGCAGTTCAGCGAGAACATCCTCGAATCGCTGAACGACGGAATGGCCGTCCTCGATCGCAACGGCTGCGTCGTCCGCTGGAACCGGCAGATGGAGGAGCTCTACGGAATTCGCCACGAGACGGCTGTCGGGCAGCAGCTGGCCGCACTGTTCGACGCGCAGATCGTTCGCATGATTCGCGACTCGGCTACGGATGCACCCGAGGGAGCGGCGTACTACCGGATTCCGATCGTGACGAGACATCGGACGCCGCGCCGCCTGCTGGTCAACCTCGGTGCGACGCCGCTCCGCGATGCTGCGGGGGATGCAGTTGGAACTATCGTGATCGTCGAGGACATCTCGACGCGCGTGCAACTGGAAGAGCAGCTGCAGATTTCCGAGAAGATGGCATCCATCGGCCTGCTGGCCGCCGGCGTGGCGCACGAGGTCAACACGCCGCTGACCGGGATCTCGAGCTTTACGCAGATGCTGCTGCAGCAGGCGCCCGCGGACGATCCGTCCACGAAGGTCCTCGAGAAGATCGAGCGCCAGACGTTCCGCGCCGCCAAGATCGTGAACGGGCTGCTCAACCTCGCGCGGCCGGCGCAGGTCGACAGCGGACCGTGCGACATCAACGCCGTGATCAACGACGTCTTGTCGCTGCTCGAGCACCAGTTCCGCACCGGCAGCATCCAGGTGCGGAAAGAGCTCGCGGTCTCCTCGCCAATCGTCCAGGGTATCGAGCACAAGTTGCAGCAGGTGTTTCTGAACCTCTTCCTCAACGCGCGCGACGCGATGCCGAAAGGGGGCTGGCTCACGATCGTGACGCGCGAGGATCGCGACGGGGCGTTTGTCGAGATCGCGGACACGGGCTCCGGCATTCCGCCCGAGCAGCTCTCGCGGATCTACGATCCGTTCTTCACCACGAAAGACATCGGCAAGGGCACCGGCCTCGGTCTCTCGATTACCTACGGAATCGTCCACGAGCACGGAGGAACCATCACGTGCGACAGTCAGGTCGGGCAGGGCACGCGCTTCTCGATCCGCCTCCCGCTCGCGGAAGCCGCGCGGGAGCCGCAGGCGCGGAGCGTGTAAGCGCGATGAGCAATATCCTGGTCATTGACGACGAGGAGATCATGCGCGAGATCCTCGAGACGCTGCTGACGCGCGAGGGCTACCAAGTGCGCCTCGCCGCCACGGCTGCCGAGGGACTCGATCTCATTCGCTCCATGCCATTCGACGCGGCGATCGTCGACGTGATGCTGCCGGGCATGGACGGGGTCACCGCGCTCGACGAAATCAAGAAGATCGACGACGACCTGCCGGTGCTGATGATCACCGCCTTCGCGTCGGTCGAAAACGCGATCGCCGCGATGAAGCGCGGCGCGTACGACTACATCAGCAAGCCTTTCAAGAACGACGAGGTGCTCGTCGTGCTGCGCAACGCGCTCGCGCAGCGCCGGCTGGTCGCTGAGAATCGCGCGCTGCGCCAGAACCTCCAGGCGCACGCGAACCGCTTCGGCGACATCATCGGCAAGAGCTCCCGGATGCGCCAGGTGTTCGACCTGATCATCCAGGCGGCGCCGAGCCGGACGACGATCCTCATCAACGGCGAAAGCGGCACGGGCAAGGAGCTCGTCGCGCGCTCGCTGCACCAGAACTCTTCGCGAGCGGACCGGGCGTTCATCACGGTGAACTCGGGCAACCTTCCGCCGGATCTTCTCGAGTCCAATCTGTTCGGCCACGTGAAGGGGGCTTTCACGGGCGCCGTGTACCCGAAGAAGGGTCTGTTCGAGCTCGCCGACAAGGGGACGATCTTCTTCGACGAGATCGGCAACATCCCGGTGGAAACGCAGGCCAAGCTGCTGCGCGTCATCCAGGAGCGCGAGTTCATGCGCCTCGGCGGCGTCGAGAACATCAAGGTAGACGTGCGCATCATCGCTGCCACTAACGTCGACCTGCAGCGCATGATGCAGGAAGGCAGGTTCCGTGAGGATTTGTATTACCGGCTGCACGTGATCACCGTGGAGCTGCCGGCCCTTCGCGATCGCAAGGACGACATTCCGCTCCTCGTGCAGCACTTCATGGAGAAGTACGGCGAGGAAAACAACAAGCCGGGCCTGGAGCTGTCCGCCGAGGCGCTCGATCTGCTGATGGACTTCGACTGGCCGGGCAACGTCCGCGAGCTCGAGAACGTCATCGAGCGCGCCACCGTCCTGACTTCAGGAACCCGTATCGACGCGGACATGATCCCGGAGAACGTGCGGAGCAGCCGCCGCTTCCAGATGCCGCAGTTCGTCGTCCCGCCGGAAGGCATTTCGTACCGTGACGCCGAGGCGTCGTTCCAGCGCGGACTGATCGAATCGGCGCTCGAGGCCGCTGGCGGCGTGCAGAAGCGCGCCGCGGAGCTCCTCCACATCAAGCCGACGACGCTCAACGAGATGATCAAGCGGCACGACATTCGTCCGCGCCGCAAGAAAGCGCCGAACGGATCCGGGTCGCGCGCGGAAGACAACGACACCGAGCACGAAACCGTCGCGTGAACGCCGTCGTCCTCGGTGCGACGGACGTTCTGGGCGACGCCATCGTCCGCGAGGCGCTGAAGGACCAGCGGTTCAGATCAAATCGTCGCCGTCAGCCGCCGCCCGCTCGAGCATCAGCATCAGCGGCTCGTCGTCGCACAGCATTCCAATTTCATGATCTTTCACCGCTGACGGGCACGCGCGCGGACGTCGTGCTTTGCGCGCTCGGGTTGTCGTGGTACCAGGCGAGCGGCGAAGCGTAGTATCGGGAGATCACTCACGACTACGTGATGGCATGCGCGGGTTGCGAGCGTTGCGAATCCCGCAGTGCGGTTCTGTTTCATCAGCGGCCACGGCGCGGCGCTGCACAGCTCGCAGGCATGGGCAAGGATCAAGGCGGAGACGGAGCGCGATCTCGAGGCCGCCTTCGGCGCGGGGCTGAACGTCTTCCGTCCCGGCTACATCTACCCGACCGTCGGGCGCGAGTAACCGTACTGGGGAGACGCGGTGATGAAGCCGTTCATGCTGATTCGCGGGGCGATGTCGCGGTGGATTACGGACAGCGACGAAGTCGCGCGTGCCGTGCTGCACGCCGGCACGGGAGGTACCGTCGCGAGTCCCGCCACCAACCGCGACATCATCGCTGCCGCCGCGTATCAGCTGCGAACAGCCGCGACCGCCTCGAGCGACGCAGGGAGCCGGGTCGGCCCGTAGGACGAATCGGGTTACGAGGTCTTCTTCAACCCCGCGAGGAATTCGGCTGGTGTCTCGACCCGGATGCCGTGCCGAAGTGCCGCAAGAAAATGGCGCCGGTTATCGGTCACGATCACGTTGGCACGCGACGCGCGTGCCACTTCGGCAATGTGCGCGTCGTAGATGCGCCCGCCCGCGACGCCATCGCGTGCGCACGTTCGCAGCAGTTCCAGACGATCCCCCGCAGGCAAGTCGTGCACGCTCATCCGCCCGAAGACTTCGTCTTCGACGAGATGAACGGCGTCCGCGGGCGTGAGGCGAAACTCGGGCGGGAGCCGCGTCGCCACCGAAAAGAACTCGAGGCAGCAGTGCCAGGCCGTGGCGGGCCGGGCGATGGATTTTTCCGCAGCGGCGTGAAGAAGCGATTGCGCGGGCGCACTCTGGGGGCCCAGGTCGATGAGGCCGGCGAGAATCACGCTCGTGTCCAGAAACGCACTCAGGGCCATCGATTGCGTTCTTCCTCGATCAGTGACGCGGCGTCCAGGGTCGGCCTGTCTTCGGCTGGTGCTGTCGGGCGCGCCACCAGCCGCTTGCCAATCTTCACCAGCTTCGGACCGGGAGCCACGCGCTCGATGCGGACACCGGTTTCGTCCGCCGTCACTTCCAGAGCGGTGCCTGGAGTGAGCCCCGCGCGCTCCCGTATGGCAGCCGGGATGACCACACGCCCTGCCCTGTCAATGGTAGATCGCATGGTATTAGAATACCATCTGCGTGACCTTCCGCTTGGCCATTCGGATTGTTTTCGGCAGACCGGCTTGGCGCTATGCTGCGCGACCGACGAACGCAGGCGGAAGGGGCGACGACCGCTGAAATTCTCGCTGATTTTCCGACGCTGTGTGAAGAGGAGATGCGGCGAAGGTCTTCATAAACGAGAGGTACGAGGATCGCAGCCGGTTACATGCGGCGCGAACCGGCAGGCCATGCGCTGCAGCCAACGGCACTCGTTCACGAAGCGTACGTGCGGCTGATCGATCAGCGGCAGGTGAAGTGGAAGAACCGCGCCCATTTCTTCGGAGTTGCCG
>WNGB01000247.1_pt1 | contig 20133 bp, 2 predicted proteins | sample 5400681 | NCBI WGS metagenome assembly WNGB01 (sample SAMN13153367, study PRJNA577476) | soil metagenome | isolation source: 115 cm soil or saprolite under grassland replicate 2 | place: USA:California | collected 2016-06-15
CCCTGCCGCGGCGGCACCGCACCGTACGTGGAGACCACGGTCACCTCGGTGGGGCCGTAGTTGTTGTAGAGGACGAACGGCACGGACGGGTCCGGCGTCTGGCGCAGCCGGTCGCCGCCGGAGAGCAGGGCGCGCAGGGCTGTCGCCGGCGGCCACGGCAGGGCGAGGACGGCCTCGGCCAGCGGCGTGGGCAGGATGCCCACCGCGATCGCCTCCTCCACGAACCAGTCGCGCAGCCGCTCCGGCGTATTGCGCGTCGCCTCGTCCGGCTGGTGGAGGCTGGCGCCCGCGGCCAGGGCGGGCCAGATCTCCCAGACCGAGGCGTCGAAGCCGACCTGCGCGAGGAGAGTGGTGTGGTCGCCCGCGGCCAGGGCGAAGGCGCGCCGCTGCCAGGCCACCAGATGGAGCAGCGAGCGGTGGTCGATCTCGACCCCCTTCGGGCGCCCGGTCGACCCCGAGGTGTAGATCACGTAGGCCAGCGACCCGTCGAGGGGAGGGGGCGCGAGGGAGAGGTCCTCCTCCCCCGCCTCCCCCTCTTCCACATCCGCCGCGAGGTCGCGGCGGCCGATCACCACCGCGGCTCCGGAATCGGCGAGCAGGAAATCCAACCGCTCGCGCGGCAGGGAGGGATCGAGCGGCAGGTAGGCCGCTCCCGCGGCGAGCACCGCCAGGAGAGCCGTCACCTGCTCGGGCGAGCGCTCCAGACAGACGCCGACCAGAGCGTCGGGGCCGGCGCCGAGGCGCCGCAGGCGGCGGGCCAGCCGCTCCGCCCGCCGGTTGAGCTCACCGTAGGTCAGCGCCGCGCCGCCTCCGGTGATGGCGAGCGCGTCCGGCCTCCGCCGGGCCTGCTCCGCGACCAGGCGGTGCACCCCGGCCTCCGGCGCCAGCGCGACGTCCGTGTCGTTCCACTCCTCGATCAGCTGGTGGCGTTCGGCCGGAGCCAGGACCTCCAGCTCGTCGACGGCGCGCTCCGGGGTCTCCAGGGCGCCGGCCAGAAGGAGAGCGAAGCGCCCGAGCAGGCGCTCGACGGTCGTCCTCTCGAAGAGGTCGCGGGAGTATTCGCACATCACCTCGAGCCCTTCTCCGGACTGCGTCACCTGGAGGGCCAGATCGAGCTTGGCCGACCGGCTGGCGCAGCGCAGCCAGGACGCGGTGAGCCCGGGGAAGGACGGAGGAGCGGTCTCGATGAGGAGCTGGAAGACGGCCTGGACGAGGGGGTGGCGGCCCGCCTCGCGCTCGGGGGCCAGCGCCTCCACCAGCAGCTCGAAGGGCAGGTCCTGGTACGCGAAGACGGCGAGCGCCCGCTCGCGCACCCGCGCCAGCAGCTCACGGAAGCTCGGCATGCCCGCCAGATCGCTGCGCAGCGCGAGCAGATTGATGAAGGGACCGAGGAGCGGCTCCAGCTCGGCGCGGTGGCGGCCCGCGACCGGCGAGCCCACCGCGAAATCCGTCTGCCCCGCCATCCGGCCGAGGAGCACCTGGGCGACCGCCAGGAGGGCCATGAACGGCGTGGCGCCCGCATCGCGGCAGAGCCCGCGCAGTGCCTCCTCCAGCTCCCGCGGCAGCGCGGCGGCGGCCGCGGCGCCCCGGAACGACCAGGCCGCGGGGCGCGGCCGGTCGTAGGGCAGCTCCAGGGCCCGCACGCCCGCGAGCTGCTCGCGCCAGAAGGCGATCTGCTCCGCGAGCGGCTCGCCGGTGAGCCGGCGCCGCTGCCAGCCGGCGAAATCGGCGTACTGTACCGGCAGCCCGGGCAGGAGAGCCGGGCGGCCCTCGGTCTCCGCCGCGTAGAGAGCCGCCAGCTCGCGCAGGAAGACCTCCTCCGACCAGGCGTCGGAGACCGCGTGGTGCTGGCTGACGAAGAGGGCGTGCTCGGCCTCCGCGAGCCGGAGCAGCCGGAGGCGCAGGAGCGGAGCCCGGGAGAGGTCGAGCGGGAGATCCACCTCCTCGCCGAGCAGCCGGTGGAGCTCCGCCTCGCGGCGTTGCGCCGGCAGAGCCCGCAGGTCGATCAGCGGCAGGTCCGGCGCCGCCGGCGGGGCGATCTCCTGCCAGGGCTCGCCCTCCCACGCGACGAGGCGGGTGCGCAGCACCTCGTGCCGGCCGGCCAGCGCCGCGAAGCCCGCCGCCAGGGCGTTGCGGTCGAGAAGACCGCAGAGCCGCAGAGCCGTGGGAATGTTGAAGGCGGCGCCGGCCTGCTGCAGGCGGTCGATCAACCAGAAGCCGCGCTGGATGAAGGACGCGGGCAGCAGACCCTGGCGCGGCACGGGCACGATCCGCGGCGGCGCCGGGGCCGCACCGTGCCGCCGGGAGAGCGCGCTCTCCACCGTCTCCGCCAGGCCTTCGAGGGTCGGCGCGGTGAACAGCGCGTGCACCCGGACCTCGACGCCGAAGAGCTCGCGCACGCGGGCCAGCAGGCGCAGGGCCAGAAGGGAGTGGCCGCCCAGGGCGAAGAAGCTGTCGCTCAGCGCGATCCGCGACTGGCCGAGCAGCTCCTGCCAGAGGCCGGCCAGCCGCTCCTCGACCGGCGTGCGCGGCCGCTCCTCCACCGCTTCCTCTGCCGCCGGGGCTTGCGGAGCGGCCAGGGCCCGGCGGTCGACCTTGCCGTTCGGCGTCAGCGGCAGAGCCTCCAGGAGCACGAAGGCGGAGGGCACCATGTGGTCGGGCAGCCGGTGGCGCAGGAACCGCTGGAGGTCCGGCACCTCCAGCTCGGCCGCGGGCACGACCCAGGCCACCAGGCGCGGGTCTCCTCCGGCGTCCGCCCGGGCCTCGATCACGGTCTCGCGGACGGCGGGGTGTTGCGCCAGGGCCGCTTCGATCTCGCCGGGCTCCACCCGGAAGCCGCGGATCTTGAGCTGGCGGTCGAGGCGACCGAGGAATTCCAGGATGCCGTCCGCGCGGCGGCACACCCGGTCGCCCGTCCGGTAGAGACGGGAGCCGGGCACGGCGGAGAACGGGTCCGGGACGAAGCGCTCGGCGGTCAGCTCCCGCCGGCCGAGATAGCCGCGCGCCAGCATCGGACCGCCCAGGCAGAGCTCGCCGGGGACGCCGGCCGGCACCGGATGGCCGAACCGGTCGAGCACCCAGGCCGAGCGCCCCGCGATGGCGCGCCCGATGGGGACGACGGCGGCGGAAGCGGCCAAGATCGCGTCCACCTCCACGACGGTCGAGGTCACCACCCCTTCCGTCGGTCCGTAGCTGTTGAGGAGCCTCAGGCCGGCCAGGGGGGAGCGCAGCCACGCGCGCGCGGCCTCGCCGGACATCGCCTCTCCTCCCAGGATCACCAGCCGCAGGGAAGACGCCGCGGACGGCGCCGCCGGCGCGAGGTCCACCGCCCACTGATGCCAGTAGGCCGTCGGCAGGTTGAGCACGGTCACGCCCAGCTCGGCCAGGTGACCGAGGAGCGCCGCCGGCTGCCACAGATCGGACTCGCGCAGGACGACCGCCGCGCCGCGGAAGAGCGGCGGCAGCAGCTCTTCCAGGGACATGTCGAAGCTCGGCGAGGAGAACTGGAGAATGCGGTCGCCGGTTTCCAGGGCGAACAGTCCGGCGATCGTCTCCAGGTGCGCCGCCGCCACGGCGTGCGGGACGCCCACCCCCTTCGGCCGGCCGCCGGAGCCCGAGGTGTAGATCAGGTAGGCGAGGCTCCCGGGGAGCGCGGCGTCCGCGAAGGGCTCCCCGCCCTCCGCGTCCGCGCAAGATTCGGCAGCCACGGTCTCGCGGGTCAGCACAAGCGGCGCGCCGGCATCCTCCAGCATGAAAGACAGGCGCTCGGCGGGATACGCCGGGTCGAGCGGCAGGTAGACGCCACCCGCCCGGAGCACGCCGAGGAGGGCGATGATCAGCTCCGGCGAACGGTCGAGGCAGACGCCCACCGGCACCTCGGCGCCCACGCCGCGCCGGCACAGGAAGCACGCCAGGGCACGGCTCCGCCGGTCGAGATCGGCATAGGTCAACCGCTCCCCACTCGCCGCCTGGACGGCGAGCGCGTGCGGCGTGCGCGCGGCCTGCTCCGCGAAAAGGTCGTGCAGGCGGCGCGGCGCGGGCGGCAGACCGGCCGTGGCGGCCGCCGCGGCGAACAGGGCGCCGGCCTCGGCGCTGGCCACCAGGGGGAGCGCATCCAGCCGCCGGGCCGGATCGGCGGCGACGGCGGCGAGCAGGGCGGCGAAGCGCTCCAGGAACGACCGCGCGGTCGACGGGTCGAACAGGTCGAGGTTGTACTCCAGGGTCAGCCGGAAACCGCCGCCCACCTCCGGGGGCGAGGAGGTGAGGCTCAGCTCGAACTTCGAGACAGGCAACGCCGGGCTCAGAGGCTCCGTGGTCACGCCGGGCAGGGCCAGGGGCGGCACCGGAGCCTCGAAGGAGAGCATCACCTGGAACAGCGGGTTGCGCGACAGGTCGCGCTCGACCTGCAGCTCGGCGACGAGCTTCTCGAAGGGGAGCTCCTGGTGCGCCATGACGCCCAGGCAGGTATCGCGGACGCGGCCGAGGAGCCGGGCGAACGTCTCCTCGCCCTGGAAGCGGCTGCGCAGCACCACGGTCTCCACAAAGTAGCCGATGAGGGCTTCGAGCTCGCGGCGCGGGCGGTTGGCGGCCGGCGAGCCCACCAGCAGGTCGTCCTGGTCGGCGAGGCGGTGGAGCAGCGTCTGGAAGGCGGCGAGCAGGGTCATGAACGCCGTGGCCCCTTCGCGCCGGCCGAGGGCGAGGATCCCGCCGGTCACCTCCGCCGGCACGTCGAAGTGCTCCCAGGCACCGCGGTAGGTCTGCACCGGCGGTCGTGGCCGGTCGGTGGGCAGCTGCAGGACCTGGGGGGCGCCCTCCAGGGCGAGGCGCCACCAGGCGAGCAGGCGCTTCAGCACGGTCCCCTCCAGCCAGCCGCGCTGCCAGGCCGCGTAGTCGGCGTATTGCAGCGGCAGCGCCGGCAGGGGCGAGGGAGAGCCGGCCAGGGCGGCGCCGTAGAGCGCCGCCAGCTCCCGGCTCAGGATCCCGGTCGACCAGCCGTCCCAGACCATGTGGTGGAGCATCAGGGCGAGGACGTGGTCGTGCGGCGCCAGGCCGATCAGCAGGGCGCGCAGGAGCGGCTCCCGGCCGAGGTCGAAGCGCCGGCCGGCCTCCGCCGCGCCGATTCGCGCCAGCTCGGCCGCGCGCGACTCCGGCGGCAGAGCCGACAGGTCGACCCGCGGCAGGGGGACGGGGCCGGCGGGCGCGATCGTCTGGAACGGTTCCCCCTCGACCTCGACGAAGCGCGCGCGCAGCACCGCGTGCCGGCGCGCGACGGCGCCCAGACCCGCCTCCAGGGCGGCCACCGCGACCGGGCCGCGCAGGCGCCAGGCCACCGGCACGTTGTAGACGGCGGTCTCCTGCTCCAGCCGGTCGATGAACCACAGGGCCTGTTGGGCGAAGGAGACGGGCAGGAGGTTTGCCGGCGCCGCGGCCCGGATCAGGGCCGGGACCGGATCTCCGCCGAGCTGTGCGGCCACGCGCCGGGCGAGACCCCGGACCGTGGGCGCCTGGAACAGATCGCGGACCGGCAGCTCGATCGCGAAGAGGTCGCGGACGCGGGAGATGACGCCGGTCGCCGCGAGGGAGTGGCCGCCGAGCTGGAAGAAGTCGTCGTCCGGCCCGAACGCCGCGACGCGCAGCACCTCGCACCAGATCTGGGCGATCAGCTCCTCGACCGGCGTCCGCAGGGTCTCGCCGGCGCCGCCGCCTTCGGAGAGCGTCCCGATCGTCTCCGCGAGGGCGCGGCGGTCGAGCTTGCCGTTGGCGGACAGGGGCATGACCTCCAGCGTCGCGAAGAGCGACGGGACCATGTAGTCGGGCAGGCTCCGCCGCAGGAAGGCGGCGAGGTCGCCGGCGGGCGGCAGCAGTTCTCGCTTAGGTGTGGCGAAGGCCACCAGGCGCTCGCCGCCGAGCACCACCGCCGCCTCGCGGATCGCCGGATGGCGGGCCAGGGCGGCCTCGATCTCGCCGAGCTCCACGCGGAAGCCGCGCAGCTTGACCTGGCGGTCGACGCGGCCGAGGAACTCGATCTCACCGTCCAGCCGCAGGCGCACCAGATCGCCCGTGCGGTAGAGGCGGAGGCCCGGCATGCCCTGGCAGGCGGCGAACGGATCGGGGATGTAGCTCAGGGCGGTGAGCGCCGGAGCGCCGAGATAGCCGCGCCCCACCCCGGCGCCGCCGATGCACAGCTCGCCGGGCACTCCGGCGGGCACCGGCTGCCACGCCGCATCGAGCACATGAGCCCGCCCATTGCCGATCGGCCGGCCGATCGTCGGGAGCCCCGTCCCGTGCGACGGCACCGGCCCCTGGGCCGTGGAGCAGATCGTCGCCTCCGTAGGGCCGTAGAGGTTCATCAGAGCAAACGGGAGGTCCGCCGGCGGGCGTTGCCGCAGCCGGTCTCCCGCGGCCTGCAGCACGCGCAGCGCCGGGGCCCCCGTCCAGGCCTGGGCGAGGAGGAGCTCGGCGAGCGGCGTCGGCGCGAACGAGAGCGTGATCCCCTGCTCCACCATCCAGCTGCGCAGCGCCTCCGGTTGCGCGATCACCTCCTCGTCCGGCACCCACAGGCTCGCCCCGGCGGACAGGGTGGGCCAGACCTCCCAGGCCGAGGCGTCGAAGCCGACCCGCGCCAGCAGGCTCTTGCGGTCCGCCTCGGTCACCCGGAAGAACGAGGCATACCAGTCGACCAGGTTGAGGAGCGAATCGTGGCCGATCTCGACCCCCTTGGGCCGGCCGGTGGAGCCCGAGGTGTAGATCACATAGGCGAGTGCGTTCGGCGCGGCCGGAATCGTTTCCGCCAGCGGCTCCTCCCGGTCTCCGGCGCCGGGATCGAGGACCTGGACCCCGGGCAACGCCAGATCCCGGGCAATCAGCAGCCGGGCCGCGGAATCCTCCAGGACCGCGGCGAGGCGGTCCACGGGGTGCGCCGGATCGAGCGGCACATAGGCGCCGCCCGCCTTCCAGACCGCCAGCAGGGAGACCACGCTCTCGATCGAGCGCGGCAGGCAGACGGCGACGCGACTCTCGGGACCGACCCCGAGCCGGCGCAGGCGCCGCGCCAGCCGGCCGGCCGCGAGGTCGAGGGCGCTGTAGGTGAGCCGCCGCTCTCCCTGGACGATGGCCAGGGCGTCCGGAGCACGCCGCGCCCGCTCTGCGATCCGCTGCACCAGGCCCGGCGCGGCGGGGACCGCCAGGTCCGTGTCGTTCCACTCCACGAGCAGCTGGTGGTTCTCCGCCGGGGAGAGCAGCGGCAGGTCGGACAGCCGCTGCGCGGGGTCCCGCACCGCGCCGGCGAGCACGGCGAGGAAGCGCTCGAGGAGCCGGCGCGCCGTCACCCGCTCGAAGAGATCGGCGGCAACTTCCACGATCGCCGAGAGCGCTCCGCCGGACTCCTCCACGATCAGGCTCAGATCGTTCTTCGCCGTGGCCGCATCGAGATCGAGCGGACAGTGGGCGATCCCCGGCAGGGAGAGGCCTTCGGAGAGCGCCTCCTGCAGGGAGAACATGACCTGGATCAGTGGATTGCGCGCCGGGCTGCGCTCCACCCGCAGGCCGGAGACGAGCCGGTCGAAGGGGAGACCCTGATGCGCGAACGCCCGCAGGGCCGACTCGCGCACGCGGCCGAGCAGCTCGCGCAGCGGCGGATCGCCCGCCAGCCGGCCGCGCAGCACCAGGACGTCGACGAACAGGCCGATCAACCCCTCCAGCTCGGGCCGGGGACGGTTGCTGACCGGCGAGCCGAGCAGCAGGTCGTCCTCGCCGGCGAGGCGGCCGATCAGGACCTGGAAGACGGCGCAAAGGACCATGAACCGCGTCGCCCCTTCGCGACGGCCGAGCTCCGCCGCCGCCTCGGCGAGGGGAGCCGGCACGCCGGTGCGCGCCACGGTGCCGCGGAACGTCCGGACCTGCGGCCGCGGCCGGTCGGACGGCAGCTCCAGGATCTGGGGAGCTCCCTCGATCTCGCGGCTCCACCAGTCGAGCAGCCCGTCGAGCGCCTCCTCGCTCAGGAAGCGCCGCTGCCAGACCGCGAAATCGGCGACCTGGACCGGGAGCTCGGGGAGGGGCGACGGGCGGCCCTCCACGGCCGCGGCGTAGAGGGCCGACAGCTCCTCGTGGAGCACCCGCTGCGACCAGCCGTCGAAGGCCGCGTGGTGGGCGCACAGTACGAGGACGTGCGCGTCGGCACCGAGGCGGATCAGGGTGGAGCGCAACAACGGCGTGCGGGTGAGATCGAAGGGCTCCCCGGCCGCCGCGCGCATCCCGCGGGCGAGCTCGGCCTGCCGCGCCTCCTCGGGGAGGCCCGAGAGATCGATCCGGACCAGCTCCGGGCCGCCGGCGGGAGCGATCTCCTGGAAAGCCCCGATGAGCCGCGTGCGCAGCGCCTCGTGACGGCGGACGATCTCGCGCAAGGCCGCCGCGAGCGCTTCCGGGGCGAGCCGCCCGTCCAGGCGGAGCGCCGAGGGGACGTTGTAGACCGCGCTGCCGTCCCCGATCTCCTCCAGGAACCGGAAGCGCTCCTGGGCGAAAGACTGCGGCAGCCGGCCGCCGCGGGGAGCGCGCTCGACGGGCGGCAGGGTTTGCCCGCCGCCGCCGCGGAGCGCATCCGCGACAGCCGCGGCCAGACCTTCCGCCGTGGGCGCCCGGAACAGCGTGCGCAGCGGCAGGTCCACGCCGAACAGCTCGCGGATCCGCGCCAGCACCCGGCCGCCCAGGAGCGAGTGTCCGCCCAGGTGGAAGAAGTTGTCGCGCGGCCCCACACGGTCGAGGCCGAGCACCTCGGCCCAGATAGGGACCAGCAGCCGGCTCACCTCCGCCGGTCCGACGGCCGGCTCCGTCCCTTCCCCCTGATCGCGGCGAGCGGCGGCCAGACGGCGCGCCGCGAGCTGCTCCATCTCCGCGGCGGAGAAGAGCGGGACGTCCTCCAGCGGGACTTCCGGGCCGGCCACGGCCGCCGCCAGCAGCGCACCGAACCGCTCGGCGAGGCGGGCGACCGTCGCCGGCTCGTACAGGTCGGCGCTGGCCTGGAAGTAGCCGAGGAGACCGCCGCCGCTCTCCAGGAGCGTCCCCTCGAGATCGAATTTCGCCGTGCCGGTGTCGACCGGACGATGGCGGACCGCGAGCCCTTCCAAGGCTGGGACAGCCAAGGGTGGATGGAGCTGAAAGAGGACCCGGAAGAGCGCTCCGTCGCGGCCCTCCCGGAGCGCCGCCACGAGCTGCTCGTACGGCAGGTCCTCCTGCGCCTCGGCCGCGGCGCGCACCACCGGCCGCACCCGGGCGAGCAGCGCGCGCAACCCCGGACGTCCGGCGAGGTCGAGCCGCAGCGGCAGCAGGTTGACGAAGAAGCCGATCAGGTCGCGGGTCTCGGGGCGGCCGCGGCCTGCCGTGGTGGTGCCGAGCACGCCGTCGCGGCGGTCCCCCCAGCGGCCGAGGAGCGCGGCGAAGACGGCGAGGAGCGCCTGGAAGAGGGAGGCCCCCTCGGCGCGGGCGAGGTCGCGCAGCGCCGAGGCCAGGCTCGGTGGCAGCTCGAAATGGACGGTCGTGCCGCGGGACGTGGGCTCGGCCGGACGCGGGCGGTCGGCCGGCAGCTCCAGCGGCACCGCGCCGGCAAGACGCTGCCGCCACTCGGCGAGCCGCGCCGGTGGTACGCCCTGCCACGCCTCGCGCTGGCGGCGCGCGAAGTCGCCGTACTGCAAGGAGAGAGCGGGGAGCTGCGCAGGCCGGCCGGCGCGGGCCGTCACGTAGAGAGCGGCCAGCTCGCGCACCAGGATCTCCTTCGACCGGCCGTCATAGGCGATGTGATGGACGACCAGGGAGAGGGAGTGCCCACCGTCTCCGCAACGGAACAGGGTGGCACGCAGGAGCGGCGTGGCCGCGAGAGCGAACAGCCGCCGCACCTCGTCGCGCAGCCCGCGCTCCAGCTCGGCGTCGCGCACCGAAGCGGGGAGCGCCGCCAGATCGACCAGCGGCACCTCGATGGGCTGCGGATCGTCGACCTCCTGGAACGGGGCGTTGCCGGCCTCTACGGTGCGCGTGCGCAGGACCGCATGGCGTGCCACCAGGGCGCTCAGCGCGGCGGCCAGGGCGGCGCGGTCCAACGGTCCGGCGAAATCCCAGGCGGCCGGCTCGTTGTAGGTCGGCTGGCCCGGCCTCTCGAGCTCGGCGAGCCAGATCCTCTGCTGGGCGAAGGACAAGGGGGCGGGGCCAGCGGCGAGCGCCTTGCGGTCCAGCTTGCCGTTGAGCGTGCGCGGCAGCGCCCCGATCCGCAGGAACTGCGAAGGGATCATGTAGTGCGGCAGCGTCCGGCCGAGGAATGAGCGCAGCTCGCCGGTTTCGGGCAGAGGACCGTCGGTGACGAGATAGGCCACCAGGAACGTCCCTCCGGCAACCTCGCCGTGCGCCGCGACCGCCGCCTCGCGGACCGCCGGATGGCGCGCCAGCGCGTCCTCCACCTCCCCCAGCTCGACACGGAAGCCGCGGATCTTGACCTGCTGGTCGGCGCGGCCCAGGTAGTAGAGCTGCCCGTCGGACAGCAGGCGCGCGAGATCGCCGGTGCGGTACATGCGCGCCCCGGGGTCGCCGGAGAACGGATCGGGGAGGAACCGGTCCGCCGTCAGCTCGGGCCGGCCGAGATAGCCGCGCGCCAGACCCTCGCCCGACAGGTACAGCTCCCCCACCTTGCCGAAGGGAACGGGCGTGCCTTCTCGATCGAGCAGCCAGGCCCGGGTGCCGGGCAGCGGATCCCCGATCGGCGGCGCGATCTTGCGGTCGTCGCGGGAGATCAGCGCCTCCGTCGAATAGGTCGTGTCCTCCGACGGGCCGTACAGGTTGTAGACGCGCTCCACCGAGGTCGTGCGGTAGATCTCCTCGACCAGGGAGCCGGGGAGCGGCTCGCCGGCCAGGTTGACCACGCGGACCGAGGCGGGCACGCGCCGCGACCGCACCAGCTCGGCCATCGCCGAGGGCACGGTGTTGATCAACGAGATCGGCGGCCCCAGGCCCGGCAGGTCGAGCACGTTGGACGCGACGATCACGGTGCCGCCCAGAGCCAGGGGCACGAAGATCTCGAAGACCGACAGGTCGAAGCAGATCGAGGTGGCGGCCAGGACCCCGGAGAGGTCGTCCGGCGAGAAGGTATCCGCGGCCCAGCGCAGCAGGGCCACGGCGCTCCGGTGCTCGATGGCTACGCCCTTCGGCCTTCCGGTGGAGCCCGAGGTGTAGATCAGGTAGGCCAGGTTGCCCGAGTCTGCGATCGGCGGCAGATCGGACCGGTCCGTCGGATCGGTCCAATCGGTCGGATCGACCGTGATTCCCGCGAACGGCCCGCACCGGTCCGCCAGATCGCTCCGGGTGATGAGCGCGCCCGCGCCCGCGTCGCGCAGCATGAAGCCCAGCCGCTCGCGCGGGTACGCCGGATCGAGGGGCACATAGGCGCCGCCCGCCTCGAGCGTGGCCAGGAGCGCCACCACCATGCCGGCGGTGCGCTCCAGGCAGACGCCGACCCGCACCTCCGGCCCCACGCCGAGGGACCGGAGATGAACGGCGAGCCGGTTGGCGCGCGCCGCGAGCTCGCGGTAGGTCAGCCGCGCGTCCTCCCCGACCACCGCGAGAGCCTCGGGCGTCCGTGCCACCTGCGCCTCGAACGCCTCGTGCAGCATTACCGCGTCAAGCTCTCTCATGCTCAGGCTCCGGTCGTCCGTTGACGCGGGCGAGACAGTTCCTCAGGCGCTCCGCCAGGATCGGCACCTGGGGCGGAGCGAGCATCGTGTAGTGATCGCCGGCAACCGGCTGCACGTCGATCGCTTCGGGGGAGAACGCCTCCCAGCCGTTGGCCGGTGCCTCGCGCCGGACCTCAACGGGCCGGAAGAGGGTGACGCGGCCGGGGTAGCGCCGCGGCCGGTATCTCTGAAAGGCCGTGAGGTTGGCCCGATAGACGCCGAGCAGCCGCTTGACCTGCTCCGGCGGCTCGGCGTCCAGGGCGGGGACCTGCCGTCCCAGCGTGCGCTCCTGATCGAGCCGGAAGAGCCGCAGCAGCTCGTCGTCGCCGAGCCCGGCGTGCGGGCCGTCGCCGTTCAGCGCACCCGCCGGCACGCTGTCGAGGAGGGCCAGCAGGGCCACCTCCTCCGCGCTCTCCCGCAGCTGGCAGGCCATCTCGAACGCCACCACGCCGCCCATCGACCAGCCGCCCAGGAAGTACGGCCCCTCCGGCTGGACCTTGCGGACGGCTGCGACGTACTCCGCGGCCATCGCCGGCAGGTCGCTCGCGGCGCTCCGGCCCGGCTCCAGGCCGGCCGCCTGGACGCCGTAGAAGGGTTGCTCCGGACCGAGGAGGCGGGCCAGCTCGCCGTAGGAGAACACCGTCCCTCCGACGGCGTGGACGCAGAAGAACGGCGGCCGGCCGGCCATCCCGGGCTGCAGGGCCACCAGGGATGCCGGCGCGCCGTTCTTCGCCGCAGGCGCCGCGGCCCGCGGCCCCGCAGCGAGACCGCGGAGCCGCTTCTCCAGGAGCTCGCGCTTCGAGGCCGAGAGCGTCTCGCGGCGGCTCGACAGCCCGGCGCGCTCGCGGGCCACCTCCTCCGCCACCACCGGCCGCTCGGGCAGAGGCGCCACGGTCGGCGCCGCGGCGACCTGCCGGCGCTCGCCGAGGGAGAGCAGCGGGATCTCATCGAGCCGCTGCTCCGGCCGCTCGGCTACCGCGCTCAGCAGGGCCAGGAAGCCCTCCTGCCAGCGCGCCACGGTCGCTGCATCGAAAAGAGCGGTGTTGAAGCCGAACCCGCCGGAGAGGGCACCGTCCTTCTCCCAGAGCAGGAGGGACAGGGAAAAGGCGGTCCGCACCTCGTCGCCATCCCCGGTCCCGACGCCCGAGCCCAGCGGCCGCAGGGTCACCCCGGGCAGCTCCAGGGTCGGGATCGGCTGGTTCTGCAGCGAGAACAGCACCTCCACGAAGGGGTACCGGCCGAGGCGGCGCTCCGGCCGCAGCGCCTCGACCAGGAGCGCGAAGGGGAGGTCCTGGTGGGCGAACGCCCCCAGGACGGCCTGGCGCTCGCGCTCCAGGAGCGCGGCGAACGGAGGGCTGCCCGAGAGGTCGCCGCGCAGCACCAGGGTGTTGATGAAGAAGCCGATCAGCCCCTCGGTCTCCGCCCGATTGCGGCCGGCCACGGGCGAGCCCACGGCCACATCGTCCTGCCCCGCGAGCCGGGCGAGGAGGGCGTGGAAGGCGGCCAGCAGGGTCATGAACAGGGTCGCGCCGCGCTCACCGGCCAGGGCCTTCAGCTGCGCGGTCAGCCCAGCGGGAACGGTCAAGGCCAGGCCGGCCGCCCGGAAGTCCTTCTCCGCCACCGGCTGCCGGTCGAACGGCAGGCCGAGCGGCGGCAGACCGGCGAGGTGTTGCCGCCAGTAGCCGACCGCGGCCTCCAGCGCCTCGCCGCGCAGGTGCTCGCGCTGCCAGCGGGCGAAGTCGGTGTACTGGATCGGCAGCTCGGGCAGCCGCGGCGCCTCACGCCGCGAGAACGCCGCGTACAGGGCGCCCATCTCGCGCAGGAAGACGCCCACGGACCAGCCGTCCGACACGATGTGGTGCATGGCGAGCAGGAATGCGTGATCGCCGCCCGGCAGGGCCACCAGGGTCACCCGCAGCAGGGGGCCGGCTTCGAGGTCGAACGGCCGCGTCGCATGGTGCGCCGCCAAGCGCCCCAATTCGGCCTCAGCGTCCGGCAGGGCCGCGAGGTCGACGCGGGGCAGCGGCACCGGAGCCGGTGGATGGACCAGCTGGACGGGCCGGCCGTCGCGCCGGGCGAAGGTGGTGCGCAGGGAGCCGTGCCGGCCGATCACCGCGGCGAGCGCCGCGGCGAGGGCGGCGATGTCGAGCCGGCCGGTGAGCCGGACGGCGCCCGGGATGATGCTGGCGGCCTGCCCCGCGTCCAGACGGTCGAGGAACCAGAACCGCTCCTGGGCGAAGGAGAGGGGGAGCGGCTCGCCCGGCGCGGTCTCCACCCGCGGGATCGGCTGCCAGCTCCCCGGCGCCTGCACGGAGTAGCCGAGGCGCCGGGCCAGCTCCCGCGCCGGCTCGCCCAGGCTCTCCTCACTGAGCTCCTCCCGCCATCTCTCCGCCACGCCCGCGTCCACCCGGCTGTGCTGGTGGAACTTCACGTCTCCCAACATGCGCGACTCGGCGTGCAGGCCGTCGATCATACGGGCCGGCGCGTCCCGGTACGGCTCGGCCATCGCCGGCTCGTAGTCCAGGCCCAGGAAGTCGCAGAGGGCGCGCAGCACGCGTTCGGGCTCGCGCAGCAGCTCCTCGAAGACCACGGTGTGCCGGCGTTCGGCCGGAATCGCGGCGAGGAAGTCCAGGATGTTGCGCTGGGCGATCACCCACAGCGCCTCGGCCACCTCGCGGCGCGCCCACGGGTGGTCCTCGTGGAAGAAGATCTGATCGATGCGCGCCTCCTCGAAGGAGCGCACCATGCCGAGCGGATGGCGGACCAGGTGGACGTAGCGCGCCTCCGCGAAGCCGGCCTCGGCCCGCCGCAGCGCCTGCGGGTCCCAGGCGTAGGTCGGCGTCTTGTCGACCAGCATCCGGCCGCCGATCCACTCCTGGAGGCGGCCGTACATCTGGCGCGTCGACAGCCCCTCGCGCTCCAGCTCTCCGACCAGCTCGCGCGCCGCGTCCGGCCCGCAGCGCCGCGCCTCCATGACCGCCCGTAGCAGCCCTTCCAGACGGAAGGCGTCGCGGCCCGGGAAGGCGTCGCGGCGCTCGGCCAGGGTGTCGAAATCGAGCAGCTCCAGCTCCGGGGGCGCGAACAGCGCCGGATGGCCGCCGAGCATGACGCGCAGGAGCGTCGAGCCCGAGCGTGGCGGCGACAGAACGAAGACGGGCGTCGGGTTCCTGGGCAGGTCGGCGATCTCTGCCGGCAGCGGAGGGAGCTTGCGCAGCAGGCGGTCCACCCCGGCGATCATGTCTTCCTCCACGCAGCGTGCCGCCTTCCCGGCGGCCTCCGGAGGCGCGCCGGCCACGCGCTCCACGGCCCGCGGATATTCGCCGGCGAGGAAGCCGGCCAGCCCGGCGATCGTCGGGTGGTCGAAGATCGTCACCACGTGGACGATCTCCCCCAGCTCCTGCTGTAGCCGGTTGATCAGGATCGCGCCGGTGATCGAGTTGCCGCCGAGCTGGAAGAAGCTCTCGTGGACCCCGAAGCCTTCGCGGCGCAGCACCCCGGCGAACAGCCCGGCGAGGAAGGTCTCCAGGTGGTTGCGCGGCTGCACCCGCTCGCCGGACTCCCCCGCCACGGTATCCGGCGCGATCTGCGCCAGCGCCTTGCGGTCCGCCTTGCCGTTCGGCGACAGCGGGATCGCCGCCAGCACCACCAGGGAGGCCGGCAGCATGTGCTCCGGCAGGTGGCGGCCCAGGGCGGACCGCAGCTCGGCGAGCGGCGGCGCCGCCATCCCGTCGCGCACCGTCACATAGGCCACCAGGTTGACGTCGCCCACGGCCGCGCCGCCGGAGCGGGCGAGCACCACGGCCTCGCGGAGCGCCGGATGCGCCGCCAGGGCCGCCTCGATCTCCCCCAGCTCGATGCGCAGGCCGCGCACCTTGACCTGGTGGTCGATCCGGCCGAGGAAGTCGATCGCCCCGTCGGGGAGATACCGCGCCAGGTCGCCGGTCTTGTAGAGCCGCGCGCCCTGCTCCCCTCCGAAGGGATCGGGGATGAGCTTCTCGGCGGTCAGCCCGGGGCGGGCCAGATAGCCGCGGGCGAGCTGGACGCCGCCGATGTGGAGCTCGCCGGGCACGCCGACGGGAACGCGCTGGAGCTTCCGGTCGAGGAGCCAGATCTGCGTGTTGGCCACCGGCACCCCGATCGGCACCGAGGCCCGTCCCTGCTCCCGGTCGCACGCCTGGTACGTCACGTCCACCGCGGCCTCGGTCGGGCCGTAGAGGTTGTGCAGCCCGGCGGAGAGCCGCGCCTGGAACCTGTGCGCGAGATCGAGCGGCAGCGCCTCGCCGCTGCAAATCACCCGCCGCAGCGATGCGCAGCGCTCCACCCCCGGCGCCTCCACGAAGACCTGTAGCATGGAAGGCACGAAGTGCAGGGTGGTGATCTCCTCGGAGACGATGGTCTCCACCAGATAGGCCGGGTCCTGGTGGCCGCCCGGGCGCGCCACCACCAGCCGCGCGCCGGCGAGGAGCGGCCAGAAGAATTCCCAGACCGAGACGTCGAAGCTGAACGGGGTCTTCTGCAGCACCCGGTCCCCGGCGGTCAGCCCGTACTGCTCCTGCATCCAGAGGAGCCGGTTGACGATCCCGCGGTGGCTGTTCATGGTCCCCTTGGGCCGCCCGGTGGAGCCCGAGGTGTAGATCACGTAGGCGAGGTTGGCGGGGAGCGCGACCGGCGGGAGATCGGACGGATCGAACGGATCGGTCCGATCGAGCTGAACCGTGATGCCAGCGAACGGTTCGCACCGGCCGGCCTGGTCGCGTCCGGTGATGAGCACACCCACCCCCGCGTCGGCCAGCATGTAGGCCAGGCGATCCGCCGGATACTCCGGGTCGAGCGGCAGATAGGCGCCGCCGGCCTTGAGCACGCCGAGCAGGGCCACCACCATCTCCAGCGACCGCTCGGCGAAGACGCCCACCGGCACGTCCGATCCCACGCCCAGGCCGGCGAGCCGCCGCGCCAGCCGTGCGGCCGCGGCGTCGAGCTCGCGATACGTCAGGGCCGCACCCTCGAACGTCACTGCTGTGCGGTCCGGCGTGCGCTCCACCTGGGCGGCGATCAGCTCGTGCAGACAGGGTTCTGTGGGATACGCCGCCTCGGTGGCGTTCCACTCCAGGAGCTGTAGCTCTTCCGCTCCGGTGAGCAGCGAGATCCCGGAGATCCGGACGTCCGGGTCCGCGACCGCCGCGGCCAGGAGCCGCTCCAGGTGACCGGACAGGCGCGCGATCGTCGCCTCGTCGAACAGGTCCCGGTTGTAGAGCCAGCGCACCGAGAGCCGGCCGTCCATCTCCTGGGCGTTGAGCGTGAGGTCGAGCTTGGCCGCGCTCCCCTCCAGGAGGATCGGCGACAGCTCCACGCCGGGGAGCGACAGGCGGCCGCCCGCCGGGTTCTGGAGGACCAGCATCACCTGGAAGAGGGGAGCGTGGCTCAGGTTGCGCTCGGGCGACAGCTCTTGGACGAGCCGCTCGAACGGCAGATCCTGATGCGCGAACGCCCCGAGCGTCACCTCCCGCGTCCGTGCCAGGACCTCCCGGAAGCTCGGATCGCCCCCCAGATCGGTGCGCAGCACCAGGCTGTTGAGGAAGAGGCCGATCAGCCCCTCCACCTCCACCCGGTTGCGGCCGGCGACCGGCGTGCCCACGAGGACGTCGTCCCTCCCTGTGTAGCGGTGGACCAGAGTCTCCAGGCCGGCCAGGAGGCCCATGAACAGGGTCGCCCCGGCGGCGCGGCAGAGGTCGCCGAGCGGCTGGATCAGCGCGCCCGGGAACGACCGCCGCAGGTCGCGCCCCCGGTAGCGCTGCACGGCCGGCCGCGGCCGGTCGGCCGGCAGCTCGAGGAGCGGCGGCGCACCGGCGAGCTTCTCGCGCCACCAGGCCATCTGCTCCGCCAGCGCGTCGCCCTCGAAGCGCCCGCGCTGCCACGCGGCGAAGTCCGCATACTGGATCGGCAGCTCGGGCAGCGGCGACGGCCGCCCCGCGGCGAACGCCGCGTAGAGCGCTCCCACCTCGCGGACCAGCACGTCGGTCGACCAGCCGTCGCCGATGACGTGGTGCAGGTCGAAGAGAGCCCGCCAGTCGTCTCCGGCCACGCGCACCAGGAGCGCCCGCAGGAGCGGCCCGCGCTCCAGATCGAACGGCCGCTGCGCGCCCGCCCGCAGCCAGCGCAGGGCCTCGGCCTCCCGCGCCTCGCCGGCCAGCTCGCGCAGGTCGACCACCGGGACCGCCACGGCGAACGGCTCGCCGATCACCTGGCGCGGCGCGGCGCCGACCTGGCGGAACGTGGTGCGCAGCGTCTCGTGCCGGCGCACGACCTCGCCCAGCGCCGCCGCCAGGACCGGAATGGCGAGGGCGCCGTGGAGCCGCACGGCGGTCCAGATGTTGTAGGCGAAAGAGCCGGGGTTCAGCCGGTCGAGGAACCAGAGCCGTTCCTGGCCGAACGACAGCGGCAGCGGCTCGCCGCGCGGCACCCGCGGGATGGCGTCCTCATCCTCCCTCTCCTCCGGCAGCGCTCCGGCGAGCCGCGCGGCCAGGCCGGCCAGCGTCGGCGTCTCGAAGATCGTGCGCAGCGGCAGGTCCACCCCGAAGGCGGCGCGCACCCGCGACGAGAGCTGGGCGACCAGGAGCGAGTGCCCGCCCAGCTCGAAGAAGTTGTCGTCGACTGCCACCTGCTCGACGCGCAGGACCTCGCGCCAGATTCCGGCGAGACGGATCTCCTCGCGGGTCCGCGGCGCCACGGCAGCGGCCGACTCGGTCCGCGCCTCTTCCGGATCGGGGAGGGCCCGGCGGTCCACCTTGCCGTGGCCGGTCAGCGGCAGCTTGTCGAGCGGCACGAAGGCCGCCGGCACCATGTACTCCGGCAGGCTCGCCAGCAGGTGCTCCCTCAGATCGTCCGGCGGATGCGCCGCGCGCGGCACCACCCAGGCCACCAGCCGGCGGCCTCCCGTGGTGTCCGGCCGCGCCAGGACCACGGCCTCGCGCACCTCCGGATGGCGGTGGAGCGCCGCCTCGATCTCTCCCAGCTCGATGCGGAAGCCGCGGATCTTCACCTGTCCGTCGATCCGACCCAGGTACTCCAGATCGCCGTCCGGCCGGCGGCGGGCGAGATCCCCGCTCCGATACAGCCGTGCGCCGGGCCGGCCGGAGAAAGGATCGGGGACGAACCGCTCGGCGGTCAGCTCGGAGCGGTTCCAGTACCCCCGTGCCAGGCCCGCGCCGCCGACGTGGATCTCGCCCGGCACGCCCACCGGCAGCAGCTCCATCCGCCGTCCGAGCAGATGGACCTGGAGGTCCGGAATCGGCACGCCCACCGGGCTCATCCCAGGGCGCGCGAGGTCCGCGGCGAGCACCCGGCGCCAGGTCACGTGGACCGTGGTCTCGGTGATCCCGTACATGTTGATCAGCGCCGGCCGCTCGTCGCCACGGCGGGCGATCCACGGGCGCAGCGCGGCGAGATCCAGGGCCTCGCCGCCGAAGACCACCTGGCGCAGCGAGAGCCGCGCCGGCTCCTCCTCGTCCGCCTGCACGACTTGGCGGAAGGCCGAGGGGGTCTGGCTGAGCATCGTCACCTTCTCGGTCGCCAGGAGCTCCAGGAAGGCCGGCGGCGAGAGCGTCACCTCGCGCGGCACCACCACCACCCGGCCGCCGTAGAGCAGAGCGCCCCAGATCTCCCACACCGAGAAGTCGAAGGCAAAGGAGTGGAAGAGCGTCCACACGTCGTCGGGTGAGAAGGCGAACCACGGCTCCGTGGCGGTGAACAGCCGCACCACGTTGCCGTGGGTGACCGGCACCCCCTTGGGCCGGCCGGTCGAGCCCGAGGTGTAGATGACGTAGGCCGTCTGGGCGGCCGGCACCTCAACGTCCGGATTCTCCGCGCTCTCCGCTGCGAGGAGCACGCGGTCCGCGTCCAGGCGGATCACGTGGAACGGCTTCCCCCCACCGTCCAAGAACCGCCCGGCGAGCTTCTCCTGGGTCACCAGGACCGGCGCCGCGCTGCCCCGCAGGGCATCCTGCAGGATCCAGGAGAGTCGCTCCGGCGGATAGGAGGGATCGAGGGGCACGTAGGCGCCGCCGGCCTTGAGGATGCCCAGGATGCCCACCAGGATGTCCGGCGACCGCTCGACGCACAGCACGACCGGGGTCTCCGGTCCGACGCCCAGGCCGCGCAGGTGGTGCGCCAGACGGTTCGCCCGCTCGTCGAGCTGGCGGTAGGTCAGCTCCTCCAGCTCGCAGACCACCGCCACCGCGTTCGGCCGCAGCCCGGCTTGGCGCTCGAACCGGCGGTGCAGAGAGGGCTCGTCCGCGGAGACCGCCGCCGGATCGTTCCAGACGGCCAGCAGCTGCGCCCGCTCGCCGGCAGTCAAGAGAGGCAGGTCCGCGAGCCGCCTCTCCGGGTGCGCCGGCGCGCCCGCCAGGAGGGTCTCCCAGTGCCGCAG
>WNGB01004925.1_pt1 | contig 20128 bp, 18 predicted proteins | sample 5400681 | NCBI WGS metagenome assembly WNGB01 (sample SAMN13153367, study PRJNA577476) | soil metagenome | isolation source: 115 cm soil or saprolite under grassland replicate 2 | place: USA:California | collected 2016-06-15
AGCAAGGCTGTCAAGATATTCAGATCCAGAAGCGCGGTCTTCACGGCAGGTCTTCACGAAGCCGGTCGACCAGTGTGGCGGTGACCCTGGGCGATCGTCTGCCAAGGCGCAGGACCCGAAGTCCACTCCGCTCCTCGGTAACCAGTGGACGTTCCGCTCCTTGCCGGACCAGCTCGCTGACCGCCTGGCCGAGCGTCAGCCGATGGCGAGCCGCGTGCTCCTTCGCGGCCTTCATCGCATCCTCCTCGAGCTTCAATGTTGTTCTAGGCATGGGGACATCATAGCCCACAAACGATGCTTTCTGTAAGAATCAGCATCAATCCTGTGTGATTCGCATCGCTCCTTCCAGTTGGCCCTCTACGGGGTCTCCCCTCACCAGGAATCGGGCGGAACCGCCCGATTCCTGGCGTCGATCAACTTCTTGATCTCGAGGTCCGTGTAGGGCTCGATCGAACCGGTCGTACGGATCGTGGTCACGCCGCAGGCGAGGTAGAGACGCGGGAAGCTGAACCCCATCTCGGCGAAGAAGCCTCCGCCCTGCGGATAGAAGAGGTGGTCGTGCATCCCGACCAATCCCGGGATCACCGTGTAACCGGAGAGGTCCATGATCTTCGCGCCGGCGGGTATCGCCGGCGCGGCTCCCAGAGATTGGATCCTGCCCCCGGAAATGACGAGGGTCTGGTCCTCCCGGACTGACCCTCCCGTTCCGTCGATCACCCGAGCGTGAGTCAGCGCTACGACCGGCGCGTCAACCGAGACGAACGCCTTGAGCTCTGTCGGAAGCGTCTGGGCGCTCGAGACGGTCGCGCAAAGCAGGGCGCAGAGGAGCGCGGCTTGCCTTCGCAAGAATCCTCCGCGGTGTCCCATCTCAGCCCTCGAGGTTGTACTGTTCTCACCCATCGGTCATCCAGGAAGAGATGATATTCGGTCTGAATAATCGGTCTCGGTCTTCACCGGTCGGTCCCCCGGAGGCATCCGTGGGAGAGTCTGCTCGAGGCCGGACGAGGTGGCCGTTCTGGGGGACGGCGGGCCTGCTGCTGCTCGGCGCCGGGATCTGGGCGCTCGTCAAAGACGTGCCGGTCGCCAACGTAGTCTGGTACCTGCCGGCCTGGTATGGCTACCTCTTCCTGCTGGACGCGGCCATTCACGCGCGCCGGGGGCGCTCCTTCTTGAGCCACCGGCGCCCTGAGCTCGTCGCCATGCTCTTCTGGTCGCTTCCCTTCTGGTTCTTCTTCGAGGCGTGCAACCTCGTCCTCGAGAACTGGTATTACGTCTTCGGTCTGAGGAGCCGGTGGGCGAGCGCCGGCATGTCCGCGCTGGCCTTCGCGACCGTCCTGCCCGCGTGCCTCTTCCATGCCGACTTGCTCGAGGCGTTTGGAGTCTGGCGTGAGAAGACCTGCCGGCCTCTCCGCTTCGGGCGCGGTCTGCGGCGGGCGGTGGGTCTGGGTGGTCTCGTGTGCGTCGCTGCTCCACTTCTTGCGCCTCGCATCGCCTTTCCGTTGATCTGGTTTGCTTTGCTCGGTCTGGACGTGGTCAACGCTCGGATGGGCGCGCCGTCGATCGTCGCCGATCTCGAGCGAGGCCATTGCGGGCGTCTCTTGCGATTGCTCGCGGGAGGCCTGTTGGCCGGCATCGTCTGGGAAGCGGTCAACTCCTCGGCACGCTGCAAGTGGATCTATACGGTGCCTGGCTTCGAAGGCTCGAAGATCTACGAGATGCCGGCCGCGGGCTTTCTCGGCTTTCCGCTGCTGGCGGCCGGAGCGTTTGCTTTCTTCTCGTTCGTTCGCGCCTTTTCGGCAGCCAGGGGGCCCTGGCGACAGGCCGCCGCGGTTCTGGCACTGGCCTTCTGCGCGGTGGTCGAGACGATGGTCGAGCGACAGACCGTCCGGTCTCGTCGGCCTCTGTTGACGGAGCTTCCGGCTCTCGACGCTCACGCCGCGCAGCGGCTCCACGCCGCCGGAATCCCGACGCCGGAGCGGCTCTCCCGCGCGGCGCGCAAGAAAGGGATCGCCACCCTGTCGGTCGAGACGGCTCTTCCCGCGGAGACACTCGCCCGCGCCGCGAGCGAGGCGGATCTGGCGATCCACAAGGGCATGGGGGCGCCGCGAGCCGCGCTGCTCGAGGCGGCGGGCGTTCACAATCTGGCCGATCTGGCCGGCCAGGATCCCGAGGTCCTCTCGATGCGCCTTGCTCTGCTCGCGATCGGGAGCGGTCAGGATCCTCCCCGGCCCGGCGAAGTGCGCGTCTGGGTGAATGCGGCTCGGGCCTCCGACGGACGGCCTGTGCGCTAGCCCGTCGCTTCCGCTTGCTCGGGACCTGCGCACCGGCGAGCGACTCGGCCGGATGCGGCCTCGATCGCTCGCCTGGTCCCGAGCCGCGCTCTCGCTTCCGCGGCGTGGCTCCTCCCCCCTGGGAGACTCCTCGCGCCGCGACCGGGGCCGAGAAGAGATTACTCGGACAGGCTCCCAGCGGAATGCGAACGGGGATTCGGTATGAGTCTCGTCTCCGGTTCGAGGCTGGGGCCCTACGAGGTGATCGCCCCCATCGGCGCCGTGATTTACGAGCTCGGAACCGTTGACGTGGTTTTCCGGCGCATGAAAGACTGATACGGTTACGACTGCTGCTTCCTTGGCACGGGCTCGGCGATCTCGGCTGGCTCACCAGGAGGGACCAAACAATGCACAGATTAATTCGGGCGGCCGGCGCACTGACGGCGGCGGTCGCGTTGCTGCTGCCGGCGGCGGGGCAGGCCGGCGGAGAGCCGGCGCTCGGGTTCACGCCCTCGACAAACGGCGCCTACGACTATGGGACGGTCGTCGTTTGCCAGACCGCATCGCAGACGTTCTCGCTCACGAACTCGGGCGGCTCGGCTTCGGCCGCGCTGACGGTCGCGCTGACAGGGTCAGCGGCGTTCACGAAGACCGCCGACGCCTGCACCGAGACCAGCCTGGGTCCCGGGAAGTCGTGCAGCGTCACCGTCGCGTACAGCCCCACCGCGGCCGGCCAGAGTGACACCGCGACGCTCACCGCCAGCGGCAGGAAGACCGCCGCAAGCACGAGCCTCACGCTCACCGGAACCGGCGGGGGGCCCCTCCACATCTACTGGGGTCATTCACCGTTTATGCCGGAGATCGGCCGTGCCGACATAGACGGGCAGAACGTGGACCAGACCTTCATCGACATCGTCGGCCCATCCGAGCCCGTCTGGGTGGCGGTGGATTCCAGCCACATCTACTGGACGAACCTCGGCTTCAATACGATTGGCCGTGCCGACCTGGACGGGCAGAACGCGAACCAGAGCTTCATCACCGGCGCGTACGGCCCCGCCGGCATTGCGGTCGATTCCAGTCACATCTACTGGACAAACTACGCCGGCCCCGACGACGCCGACTCGATCGGCCGTGCGAACCTGGACGGGCAGAATGTGAACCAGAACTTCATCACCGGCCTGCTGGCCCCCGTCGGCGTGGCTGTCGATTCCGGCCACATCTACTGGGCCACCTGGCAACTCAACGGGACGATCGGCCGTGCCGACCTGGACGGGGGGAACGTGAACCCGAGCTTCATCACCGGCTCCCTCCCCTACGGCGTGGCTGTCGATTCCGGCCACATCTACTGGACCAACGGCTTCGTCGACGGAACGATCGGCCGTGCCGACTTGGACGGGCAGAACGTGAACCAGAACTTCATTATCGGCGTGTTCAGCCCCAGAGGAGTGGCGGTCGATTCCTGCCACATCTACTGGGCCAACGGCAATTTCAACGGCGACATCCACGGGACGATCGGCCGTGCCGACCTGGACGGGCAGAACGTGAACCAGAGCTTCATCACCGGCACGATCGTCCCCGAAGGCGTGGCGGTCGATCCCAACTGAGCAGAGCCTGCCCTTCGACGACGGCGTGCCTCACGAGCGGGCGCGAGTTTCTGAACTCCGATTGGTGATTTGGCCGGCGCGCACGGCTCCCGCCGCCGCGATCCCGTTCCCGTTGTAATCTGTCCGCCAGCTTTGGGCATACCCCCCGGGATCCGCCTAGGTCCTTACGAGATCCTCGCGCCGCTCGGCACGGGAGGCATGGGAGAAGTCTATAAAGCGCGGGACACGCGTCTCGAGCGCACTGTCGCGGTAAAGGTCCTCCCGCAGCACTTGTCCTCCTCACCCGACGTGCGTCAGCGCTTCGAGCGTGAGGCGAAGACGATCTCGCAGCTCTCGCACCCCCACATCTGCGCGCTCTACGACGTGGGCAACCAGGGCGGCGTCGAGTATCTGGTCATGGAGTACCTGGAGGGAGAGACACTGGCTGAGCGGCTCGTGAAGGGGCCACTGCCGCTGGAGCAGACGCTTCGCTTCGGGATCGAGATCGCGGACGCGCTGGACAAGGCGCACCGGCAGGGGATCGTCCATCGGGACTTGAAGCCCGGCAACGTGATGCTGACGAAGTCGGGCGTGAAGCTGCTGGACTTCGGGCTCGCGAAGGTCTTTGCGCCCGCCATACCGATCGAGGCGCTGACTTCCGCTCCAACGGCCGCTGGAGACGTGACTCGCGAAGGCACGATCCTCGGCACGATCTCCTACATGGCGCCCGAGCAGCTGGAGGGAAGCCCGGCCGACCCGCGGACCGACATCTTCGCTTTGGGCGCGACGCTCTACGAGATGGCAACGGGAAAGAAGGCATTCACGGGCGGGAGTCAGGCGTCGGTAATCTCGGCAATCTTGAAGTCGGATCCACCGGCGATTTCTTCCGCCCAGCCGATAAACCCTCCGGCTCTCGACCGTCTCGTCCAGACGTGTCTGGCGAAAGACCCGACGGATCGCTGGCAGGCGGCGCACGATATCGAGCTGCAGCTTCGCGGCATCCAGCAGGGACTCTCCGGTGTGAGTCCGACCACGCCGTCTCCCGTCCGTCGCTCGGGATGGCTGCCCTGGGCGATAGCTGTCTTCTGCGCCGCTGGCGCCGCCGTGGCGCTTCTCTGGAAGTCGCGCCCGCCGGAGCGCCCGGCGGCGAGCACGATTCGGTTCTCTGTTCCTCCTCCCGCTGGCACGGAGTTCGCGGGCTTCGCCGAGCAATCCACTCTTCGGCTTTCTCCAGACGGCCAGCGCCTCGCCTTCGTCGCGGGAGGATCCGACGGCCGCTCACGACTATGGGTCCGCGCGCTCTCGGCTCTCGATGCCCAGCCGATCGAGGGAAGCGAGGGGGCGAACTCGATCATGTGGTCGCCGGACGGTCACTCGATCGCCTTCTTTGCTCCCGGAAGGCTCGCCCGCGTGCCCATTGCCGGCGGGACGCCGGTACCGATCTGCGAGCTCCCGGGCGTGACCGGACGCTCCGGATCGTGGGGCGCAGGCGGAGAGATCATCTTCGCTGACGTGCAGGGGGACGCGATTTATAGAGTCTCCGCCGACGGCGGGAAGCCGGAGGCGCTCATTCGCGCCGATGCCTCCCGCGGACCCTTTCGCGTCCACTGGCCCTCGTTTCTTCCCGACGGGAAAAGCTTTCTGTATCTGGCCTGGGGCAAAGCCTCGAGCAAAGGCGCGGAGGGGACGTTGATGCTCTCCCGGCCGGGGCAGCCGCCGCGCGCTGTCCTTCCCCTATTCTCGCGAGCCGAATGCATGGAACCGGGCTATCTCGTCTTCGCGAGAGAGGGCGCGCTCTTCGCACAACGGTTCGATCCGGACTCGGCAAAGGCGAGCGGCCCGCCACTGCCAATCGCGCCGGCCGTCGATTACTTCCTCTCGACCGGGTGGGCGGACTTCACGGCGCGCGCCGGGACCCTCGCTTACCACTCGCCGCAGGACGTCCTGCGTCTGACCTGGTTCGACCGGTCGGGCCGCGCGCTCGGCTCCCTGGGGAACCCGGGGCGGTTTCTCGACCTCCAGATAGCGCCCGACGGGAAGCGGGTCCTGTTCGCCCGCGCGCGGCCGGCAATCGGGACCTTCGACCTGTGGATGTTCGATCTCGCGCGGGGTGTGGAGACCGCCGTGACGTCTGAGCCCACCAGCGAGTTCGCCCCTCTCTGGCTTCCCGACGGCAAGTCGATTTTCTATTCCGTGGCGCGAGGGGGGGCGCCGCGGCTGGTGCGGCGAATCCTCTCGACCGGAGAGGAGCACGAGGTCCTCCCGCCGAGGGGTTTCCAGCAAGCGACTTCTGTTTCACAGGACGGCCGCGTGCTCGCCTTCAACGAGCGCGCGGCTGGCGGATCCTTCGAGGCCTGGACTGTCCAGTTGGAGGGCGGCTCGAAGCCCGCGAGATTCCCGTCCGCGGCTGTTCCCGCCCACGGGGTGCGTTTCTCGCCGGACGGGCGCATCGTCGCGTTCCTGTCGAACGAATCCGGCCGACAGGAGGTTTACGTGGCTCCGTTCGGCTCGCCTCTGGAGAAGATCCGAGTCTCGACGGACGGCGCCGATCTGCTGTGCTTCGGGCGCGACGGCAAGGAGCTCTTCTATCTTTCGCCGGACGGCCGTCTCGTTGCGGTTCCGGTCCGGACAGCTCCCTCGGTCGAGCCTGGCGAGCCGCGCACCCTTTTTCGCCTCGCGGCGGGGACCGGGTGGCGTGACTTCGATGTTTCTCCCGACGGACGCTATCTCGCTGTCGTCCGGGAGGTTTCGGGCAACGCGCAGCCCTCGACCGTCGTCGTCAACTGGGCAGCGGAGGCGGGAACGCATTAGACTTCTCTCGGAGAAGAACCATCGAGTTCGCACGTCAGCTGGAGACGATCTCGACCTTTCTCGCGGCGAAGGGGCACCGACATGCTCTGGCAGGCGCTCTTGCGCTCGCCGCGTATGGATTGCCGCGGACCACGCTCGATCTCGACATGGTGGTCGGAGCTTCCGCGCGACCGAACATCGTTGCCTTCCTCGAAGGACTGGGCTACACAACCCTGTACCAATCCGCGGGTTACTCCAACCACGTGCACTCCGATCCTTCGCTTCCGCGGATCGATTTCATTTATGTGGACGAGAAGACCGGCCATCGTCTGTTCGAGGCCGCCAAACGGTTCCCAGGGCCCGCCGGGCGCGAGGTTCTCGTGCCCAAGCCAGAGCATCTGGCGGCCATGAAGGTGCTCGCCATGAAGAACGATCCCACGCGCCGTTTTCAGGACATGGCCGACATCCGTTTTCTCATGTCCCTTCCGGCAATCGACAGGGAGGAGATCCGCGATTCCTTCGAGAGGTACGGTCTGGGAGAGCGATTCCGTGAGCTGGAAGAAGACGTCTGAACCGCCGGTGCTGCAGATGGGTCCCGTGACCACGCCGCGGGACGTGCGCGCGCAACGCCGTCTGCGCCAGGCGGCTCGCCCTTTTCCGCTCGATCGCATTGACGAGCTCTCGCCGATCGGTCTGTTTTCTTTTCCTCCGAACCGCCGGACCTCTCGCGGTTGGAAGGCATTCGATCTGGCGGACCCGCGTCCAACGGCGCGGGCCGAAGGGAAGAGCGATAACGAAGGGCCATGAGATCTCGATTGTTTGCCGCGGAATTGAGAATTCGAGACGGCGTGATGGGAACCGTGAATTGTGGGTGGTGAATTGAACATGGGCCTGCCACCCGGGACCAAGCTAGGGCCGTATCAGGTTCTCGCTCCGCTCGGGGCGGGCGGGATGGGGGAGGTGTACAAGGCGTGGGACACGCGGCGGATCCTGCAACTCGAGGATTTCGCAGCGTGACGATCCCGACCGGCGCGCGCCTGGGCCCCTACGAGGTCCTCTCGCCCCTCGGCGCGGGTGGGATGGGAGAGGTATACAAGGCGAGGGACACGCGGCTCGAGCGGACGGTGGCCGTCAAGCTCCTCCCGGAGGGGACCACGCCCGATTCGGACGCCCGCCGGCGCTTTGCCGCGGAGGCGCGGACCATCTCGGCCTTGAACGATCCCCACATCGTCGCGATCTACGACATCGGCGCCGAGGAGCAGCGGGAATTCATCGTCATGGAGCACGTCGAGGGAGAGACGCTGCGCGATCTCCTCGGGTCGGGAAGGATCGAGACCCGGCAGGCGCTGGAGTTCGCCGCGCAGACGGCCTCCGGGCTCGCTGCCGCGCACGGGGCCGGGATCATCCACCGGGACATCAAGCCTGAGAACCTGATTGTGACGAGGAATTCGCAGGTCAAGATCCTCGACTTCGGCCTCGCCAAGCTCGAGGAGAAGGAATCCCTTCTCGCGAGCCAGGAGCTGACGGCCGCCGGCCCGGCCTCCGGCGGCCGGGTTCAGACCGCCCGCGGGATGATCCTGGGGACCGTTTCGTATATGTCGCCGGAGCAGGCGGCCGGCCGGACGGTCGACAACCGGACCGACATCTTCTCTCTCGGCGCCGTCCTCTACGAGCTCCTGACGGGGCAGCGGCCGTTTTCCGGAGACTCCGTCGTCGCTGTTCTGCACGCGATCATCAACGAGGATCCGCCGCCTCCGCTCGAACGGAACCCACGTCTGCCCCGCGAGGTGACCGAGGTCCTGGAGAAGGCCATGGCCAAGGACCCGGCCGACCGCTACCGGCACGCCGGGGACTTCGAGCTCGACCTGCGCCGCGCCCGGCGCGCCCTCGAATCCCGCTCTGTCTCGGCAGCCGCCGCGCCGGCGCGAAAGGCCGCGCCGCGGCGGAGAATCCTCGCCTGGACCGCGGCCGTTCTCGCCGTGATCGGCGCGGCCGTCCTGGGCTCGTGGGTGGGACGTTCCCGGAGTCCGGCGCCCGAAACTTCGAATTCTGGCGAGGCGACCCTAACGCCGCTCACGACGGACCCCGGCTACGAGGGGGAGCCCACCTTCTCGCCCGACGGACAGACGATCGCCTACGTCGCGGACCGCGAGGGGAACTTCGAGATCTACCTGCAGCAGATCTCGGGCGGGCCCGCGCTCAACCTGACCCGCGACGCCGCGGCGGACATCCAGCCGTCGTTCTCTCCGGACGGCCACGAGATCGCGTTCGTCTCGGACCGCTCAAGCAGGTCAAAAATCATCCATGCTTCGCCCAACCTGCCGCACGTCGGAGGCGACATCTGGATCATGCCTGCGCTCGGGGGGTCGGCCAGGCGGATCGTCGAGAACGGTTACTGTCCTTCCTGGGCGCCGGACGGCTCGAGCCTGCTCTACGTTCACGGCACGTACCGCAGTACCCGCATCGCGCGGGTTTCCTCCGCGGGAGGGGAAAGCCGGGATGTGCCGATCGAGGAACCGGTCGTCAATCGGTACTTCTTTCCGAGCCTCTCCGAGGACGGCCGCTGGCTCCTCTACCAGAACGGCAGCCGGATCGAGATCGTGGCGGCGCAAGGGGGCAAACCCCGCGTGCTGGCGCAAGCCACGTATCCCGCCTGGGGCCGCGGCTCGACCAGTGTTCTCTTCACGAAGGGCCAGACTCTGTGGCAGGCGTCCTTCTCGCCGGAGCGGGGAGAGCTGGCCGGACCGCCTCGGCCTCTGACCCTGGGCCGCGGCGCCGACGTCGGCGCACGGTTTTCGCGGGACGGCTCGACGATCGCCTTCTCCTCGGGGGACGAGACTTTGAACCTCGAAGAGCTTCCCTTTGACGCGGAGTCGGGCCGCGCGACCGGCTCGCCGCGTGAGCTGACCCGGGGCAACAACCATGTCGGTTTCTTCGACCCGTCGCCCGACGGCAAGGCCGTCGTATTCGGCGAAGAACGCGGCGACAGCTCCCATATCTGGCGCATCGACCCGCCATCGCTTCCGCTCCAGTTGACGCGGGATCCCGCCTTCTCGGACGCAAACCCGGAATGGTCGCCCGACGGCCGGCTGATCGCTTTTTCTCGAACCCCCGTCGGCGAAAGTGGGACCTCTCGGGCGCTCTGGATCATGAAGCCGGACGGCACGAGCCCCCGGCGGGTGACCGATGCCTCGGACCTGTCGGGGACCGGGTCGGTGGCCTGGTTGCCCGATGGGAAGAGGATTCTCATCCAGAACCGCGACGGCCTGGCCACGATCGATGTTGAGTCCGGAGCCGTGACTCCTGTCGCCGGCGCGAAGGCACGGACGCTCTTCGCCGTGGACGGATCGGGCCAGTGGCTCGCGTTTCAGGTCAGCGACGGCGGCCCGGTCGGCATCGCGGCGATCCCGGTCGCCGGCGGCAGTCCCCGCACGGTCGTGACGGCCCCCTTCGAGGCCTACCATCCCTCCTTTTCGCCGTCCGGCCGCTGGCTCTACTTCCAGCCCGACCACAGGAACCTCTACCGGGTGCCCGGTCCCGCCCAGGAGTGGACGAGCGCGCCGCCGGAAAGAGTCACGGACTTTTCGGGTGTCGACGTCTACCTCGAGGATCCCAAGATCTCGCGCGACGGCACGAAACTCTTCTACACGCGTGGCCGCCGGACCGGCGACCTCTTCATCCTTCGCCTGGGACCGACGCGGGTGCCGGCCCGATGAGCCTCTCTCCCGGCGCTCGCCTCGGTCCCTACGAGATCCTCGGGGCGCTCGGCGCGGGGGGGATGGGAGAGGTCTACAGAGCTCGCGAGAACGCTTTCTGGTCGTCCGAGGCACGGAAACGCGGGAAACGTCTCCGATCACGGTCGTTTTGAACTGGACGGCGGACCTCAAGAAGTAGACCGGGCGGCGCTGAATTATTTCCCGTTGTAATCTGTCTGCCCTTGACCATCTCACAAGGCACCCGCCTCGGTCCCTACGAGGTCCTCTCGCAGCTCGGCGCCGGAGGAATGGGGGAGGTTTACAAGGCGAAAGACACGCGGCTGGAGCGCACGGTGGCGATCAAGGTGCTGCCGCCGCACATGTCGTCGAGCGAGGAGGTTCGGCAACGGTTCGAGCGGGAGGCGAAGACGATCTCGCAACTCTCGCATCCCCACATCTGCGCTCTGTATGACGTCGGGAACCAGGACGGCGTCGAGTACCTGGTCATGGAGTTCCTGGAAGGGGAGACGCTGGCGGACCGCCTGCTCAAGGGTGCGCTTCCGACGGAGCAGACCTTGCGCTACGGGATCGAGATGGCCGACGCGCTGGACAAGGCGCACCGGCAGGGTATCGTGCACCGGGACCTGAAGCCCGGCAACGTGATGCTAACCAAGTCCGGAGTGAAGCTGCTGGACTTCGGCCTGGCAAAGGCAGTGGCTCCCACCAAGCAGCCATCCGGCCTGACCTCCCTGCCGACGATGGCGAGTAGCCCGCTGACGCAGGAGGGGACGATCCTGGGGACGTTCCAGTACATGGCGCCGGAGCAGTTGGAAGGCAAGGAAGCGGATGCGCGATCGGACATCTTCACCTTCGGCGCGGTCCTCTACGAGATGGCGACGGGCCGCAAGGCCTTTTCAGGAGCGAGCCAGGCGTCGCTGATCTCCGCCATCATGAAGGAGGAGCCTGCGCCCATCGCGACGCTCCAGCCGATGACGCCGCCGGCGCTCGGCCGCGTCGTCAAGACCTGCCTCGCCAAGGACCCGGAGGACCGCTTTCAGACCGCCCACGACGCGAAGCTCCAGCTCCAGTGGATCGCCGAGGTCGGATCCGCCGCGGGCGTGCCGGCGCCGGTCATCGCACGGCGCAAGAGCCGCGAGCGCCTGGCCTGGGCGGGATTTGGAATCGCCACGATCGCGGCCATCGCGTTCGCCGCGGGATACGTACGGCGTGCCCCTCACGCCTCGCCCGGCATCCGGGCGACCCTTCCGTTTCCTGAGAAGATGTTCCTCGGCGAGCTCGCCGTCTCGCCCGACGGGACGCGCCTCGTCTTCACGGCCGCAAAACCGGGCGGGCAGCCCACCCTCTGGATCCGTAGCCTCCACGAATCCTCGGCGCATCCCGTGGTTGGCGCGGAGAACGCCTTCTTTCCCTTCTGGTCGCCCGACGGCCGCTTCGTCGGTTTCTTCGCGGACGGGAAGTTGAAGCGGATGGATCCTTCCGGCGGGGCGGTCCTGACGATCTGCGACGCCGAGAGAGGCGTCGGCGGGACGTGGAACCGCGACGGGACGATCGTCTTCGCCCCGGCACCGACGTCCGTTCTCCACCGGGTCGCGGCGAGCGGCGGCAAGTCCGTCCCCGTGACGAAGCTCGACTCGGCGCGCCACGAGACGGCCCACCGCTATCCGCAGTTTCTTCCGGACGGCCGCCACTTCCTGTACATGGCCGTCAACCTCGGCGACCCCGGAAACGATCCGGCCAACGCCATCCGCGTCGGATCGCTCGACGGGAAGTTCGACAAAGCGGTCGTGAAAACTCTGTCGAACTCCTCCTATTCGTCGGGACACCTGCTGTATGTGCAAGAGGGCACGCTGCTCGCCCATCGATTCGACCTGTCGCGCCTGGAGACGCAGGGAGATCCGATGCCCGTCGTGCAGAGGGTGAACCTGGCCAACTGGCAGGGTTTCTACCTCTTCTCCGCCTCCGAGTCCGGAGTGCTCGTCACGGCTCCTCTCTTCGCTCCCGCCTCGCGACTCGTGTGGCTCGACCGGAGCGGAAAGGAGAGCGGCTCGGTGGGAGAAGCGGCATCCTACGGGTCCGTGCGCCTTTCCCCGGACGGCCGAAGGATCGCCGCGGATATCTACGACGCAGTTCACGACACGTCGGACATCTGGACGTTCGACGCTTCCAGCGGAATCGGAACGAGGTTCGTCTCCGGGACTCAAGGGCACGAAGGCAGCTCCGTCTTTTCTCCGGACGGCGCGCGGATCGTTTTTTCCTCCGACCGGAAAGCGAAAAACGGGCGTTCGGACGTGTGGATCAAGCCGATCGATGGCGGCAAGGAGGAGTTGCTCGCGGAGTCTCCCGACAATAGAGTCCCGGAGGACTGGTCGTCGGACGGACGCTTCCTTTCGTGCGGCGTCATCCCGGCCAAGGGGAAGAGAAACAACCAGATCTGGACTCTGGACATGGCCGGCGGAAACCGCGCGTCTCCTTTTCTGGCGGACGCGCTCTCCCAGGGGAACAGCCGCTTCTCCCCGGACGGCCGCTGGATCGCGTATTCCTCGGATCAATCCGGAACGTTCGAAGTCTACGTGCGCCCCTTCCCTTCAGGGTCCGGGACGTGGCAGATCTCGACGGCCGGAGGGACATTTCCCACCTGGAGGCGCGACGGCAAAGAGCTGTACTACCTGGGCTTCGACTTCAAACTCATGGCCGTGCCCGTCAGCGCGGACACGAAGTTTCACGCGGGCTCGCCCGTGGCTCTTTTCCCCGTTCGTCCCTCCGGGGCGGGAACGGTCTACGACGTGACTTCCGACGGACAGCGCTTTCTGGTCAACAGCCGGGCTTCCGAGCTGGGCTCGCCCCCACTGGACCTTCTCATCCACTGGACGTCGCTGCTGGGGAAGAACTGAGGGGACTTGTGATCTGCGATGGGTGATTGGTGATCAACGCCGGCACGCGGCTGGGTCCTTACGAGATCGTGTCGCCCATCGGGGCGGGCGGTATGGGGGAGGTCTACAAGGCGCGGGATACGCGTCTGGAGCGCACGGTCGCCATCAAGGTCCTGCCGCAGCACCTGTCCGCGAGTGACGAGGTGCGGCAGCGGTTCGAGCGGGAGGCGAAGACGATCTCCTCGCTCTCGCACCCTCACATCTGCGCGCTCTACGACGTCGGCAACCAGGACGGGGTCGAGTACCTCGTCATGGAGCATCTGGAGGGGGAGACGCTGGCGGACCGCCTCGCGCGGGGGCCCCTGCCCTCGGAACAGGTTCTTCGCTACGGGATCGAGATGGCCGACGCACTGGATAAGGCACACCGGCAGGGAATCGTCCACCGAGATCTGAAGCCCGGCAACGTGATGCTGACGAAGTCGGGAGTCAAGCTTCTCGACTTCGGTCTCGCCAAGGCTCTCCCCTCTCCCGGCGGGAGAGGGGTCGGGGGTGAGGGGTTGACGGCCCTGCCGACCATGGCAGGGACCGCCCAGAATCTGACGCAGGAGGGAACGATCCTCGGGACCTTCCAGTACATGGCGCCGGAGCAGCTCGAGGGGAAGGAAGCCGACGCGCGCACCGACATCTTCGCCTTCGGCGCCGTTCTCTACGAGATGGCGACGGGCCGTAAGGCGTTCTCGGGAACGAGCCAGGCGTCGCTGATCTCGGCGATCATGAAGGAGGAGCCGGCGCCGATCGCGGCGCTCCAGCCGATGACGCCGCCGGCGCTCGACCGCGTGGTCCGGACCTGCCTCGCCAAGGATCCCGAGGAACGCTGGCAGAGCGCCCACGACATCAAGAGCGAGCTCTCCTGGATCGCTCAGGCCGGCTCGCAGGCGGGCATCGCGGCGCCCGTCGTCGCCTCCCGGCGGCGCAAGGACCGGCTCGGGTGGGGCGTCGCGGGAGCGCTCGTCGGCGCGATCCTGGCAGGCGCGGCGACGTGGGGAGTTCTCCGAAGCCGGTCCGCCGTGTCGCGGCCGGTCACCCGCGTGGCTGTCCCGATCCCGGCGGGCGATACCTTCGTCACGGACAACTACCTGAGTCTCGCGATTTCGCCGGACGGACGCCGGGTCGTGTACGTCGGGCGGCGGGCGGACAAGCGGCATCTCTTCCTGCGCTCGCTCGACGCGGCGGAGGCAGCGCCGATCGCGGGAACGGAGGGAGCCTATTCGCCCTTCTTCTCGCCGGACGGCCAGTGGCTGGGCTTCTGGGCCGACAGCAAGATCAAGAAGGTTTCTCTCTCCGGTGGCACACCGGTCACCGTGTGCGAGTGCGGCGTCTCCAACCCCTTGCTCGGTGCGACGTGGGGATCGGATGACACGATCCTCTTCCCCCAGAGGTGGGCGGGCGGGCTCTTTCGGGTGTCCGCCGCCGGGGGGACACCACAGTCCTTGACGAAAGTCACCATGAAGGATCAGGACCGGGGGCACATGTGGCCGGAAATCCTGCCGGACGGCAAATCGGTCCTCTTCACGGTCTTCACCGGCGGGAGCCTCGAGGACTACGCGATCGCCGTCGCATCCCTGGCGACCGGCGAGCAAAAGGCCCTGATCAAGGGAGGAACGTTCGGCCGGTACGTCGCTTCGGGCCACATCCTCTACGCCCGCGGCGCGACTCTCTTCGCCGCGCCGTTCGACGCGAAGCGACTCGAGGTCACGGGCGCCGCTTTTCCGGTTGCCGAAGGAGTCTTCGAGAACACCAACGGCGGCGCCGGCTATGCCGTGTCGAAAAACGGAACGCTCCTCTACGCGGGCGGAGGCATTCTCCTGCCCGAACGCTCGCTCGTCTGGGTGGACCGGCAAGGGGCGGTGACCCCGGTCGCACCGATCAAGCGACCCTTCAACAACCCCACTCTCTCTCCCGACGGCAAGAAGGTCGCCGTCACTGTCGAGGCGCAGACCTACGACGTCTGGGTGCTGGACCTCGAGAGAGACAGCCTGACGAGGTTGACCTTCGGCAAGGATGACGGAGTCCCCGTCTGGTCGCCCGACGGCAAGCGCATCGCCTACCAATCCAGCCAGGCGGGCGCCTACAACATCTACATCCGAGCTTCGGATGGGAGCGGCTCCGAAGAACGCCTGACATCCGACCAGGACCACTCCACGATCCCGGTGGCCTTTTCCGCCGATGGCAAGCTTCTGATATTCCAGAAGGTCCGAACGGGCGTCCCCGAGATCTGGGTCTATCCCTTCGAAAAAGGATCCTCCCCGCGGCCAATGCTCCAGGGCCCTTTCCGGCATGAGGGCGGAGCGCTCTCGCCGGATGGCCGCTGGATGGCCTATCAATCCGATGAGTCCGGCAAGGTCGAGGTCTATGTGATGGCCTTTCCGGGACCGGGCGGGAAGTGGCAGATCTCGACGGACGGCGGGAGAGGGGCTCTCTGGGCGCCCGACGGCCGGGAGATCTTCTACCGGAAAGACAAGAAGGTCATGCGTGTGGCCGTTACGGCATCGCCGTCCTTCTCCGCCTCGCGCCCGGAGCTTCTCTTCGAAGGGGATTACGAGGGCTGGGACATCGCTCGTGACGGCAAGCGCTTCCTCATGGTCAAGGATGAAGCCGCCGAATCGGCGCCGAAACATCTGAACCTGGTCCTCGACTGGTTCGAGGATTTGAAACTTCGCGCGCCGGCCGGGAGAAAGCGATGAGCCTTCCTGCCCGTGGGCGCCTGAGCCTTTCGTGAGACTTGACTTTTGTGCTACAGGTAGCACAATGTGAGTGGCATGAAGAAGGCAGGGATCCGGGAAGCGCGTCAGAACCTCTCCGCCCTGATCGAGGACGTGAAAAGGGGCCGCGAGATCGTCATCACCGATCGGGGTCGTCCCGTCGCCCGTCTGGTCCCGCCTGGACAGCCGGCGGCTGCGCCGTTTCCCGATCTCTCGCGGTTTCGGCGCACGATGCCGGTCCTGACCCCACCGCTTTCGGGGTCTATCGTTGAAGATCGCGGCGACCGGTTCTAGAGCCAGGCGGCCGCCCGAGCTCGCCGGCCCGCTGTACTGCGATGCCAGCGCCCTGGTCAAGCTCTACGTGCCGGAGGCCGAAAGCGAAGAGTTGAACAGGGCGGTCGAGAGACGCCGCGACCTGCTGGTCTCCGATCTCTCGGTCACCGAGATCATTTCGTCTCTCGGCCGCCGGCGGCGCGAAGGAGCTCTTGATGCTTCGATAGCGTCGCGGCTGCATCGCGCGATCCTCGGCCACGTGGACGCGGGACTCTATCGGCGTGTCGAGCTGGTTCCGGCCGTGCATCGCGAGGCGGAACGGCTTCTCCTTTCGATCGATGCCGTCCCATTGAGGGCGGCCGATGCGCTCCATCTCGCGCTCGCGATCTCGGGCGATGCCGCGTCGCTGCTGACGTACGACCGGCATCTTGCCAGCGCGGCGAGCTCGATCGGTCTCGGAGTGTTTCCGTGACGTTCCGCACGGTACCGGTGGAAGAGGCTTCCTCCTCGCCCGTGGCCGTCGGTCTCCACTGACGGAGGTGAAGAAATGAAGGGATTCACGACACTGCTGGAGGAAGCGCTCGAGGCGTGGGGGTTCGCGCGCAACGGCGTGATCGACGAGCTGCGCAACCTCCCCGACAAAGATCTGTCCTTCCGCCCGGCGCCGGAATCCCGCTCGGCGCTGGAGCTGGTGCAGCACGTCATCGAGTCGGCCCTCATGATGGCGGGGGAGCTGTCGCGGCCGGACGGAGACTTCCGGCGCAAGTCTTACGAGGGGTTTCTCCACGAGTACGGGCGCGGGGTCTCCGGCTGGAGATCGAAGGCCTCGCTGCTGGCGGCGCTGCGCAAGACCCACGCGGACGGAGAGAAGAAGATCCGACTGGCGGGAGAGCTCCACATGCTCCAGCACATCCGCCGCTTCGACGGGGAGATGGGGACGCGCCTGGCCTGGATGCATCACGGCATCTCCCACGAGGAGTACCATCGCGGCCAGATGGCGATCTACGCGAGGCTGCTCGGGCGCGTCCCCGCTCTGACGAAACGGATCCTGGGGAGCTGATATGGCCGCGGCTAGGGGGTTCGGGGGACCGCAAGGTCCCCCGCTAAGATTACTCGGACACACTCCTGGCCATTTCTCGCCGGAGCTCTTCCGGTTTCTTCGCGAGCTCGCGAAAAACAACTCCCGCGACTGGTTCCAGGCCAACCGCGAGCGGTACGAGACAGCCCTCCGGGAGCCGTGTCTTCGGTTCATTTCCGATCTCGACCAGCCTCTACACAAGGTCAGCCGCCGGCTCGTGGCAGACCCGCGGCCCAGCGGCGGCTCTCTCTTCCGAATCTACCGCGACACTCGCTTCTCCAGCGACAAGACCCCGTACAAAACGCACGCAGGGATGTACTTCCCCGTTCGCGGCGGGAAAGACGTTCATACGCCGGGCTTCTATCTCCACCTCGAGCCGAGCGCCTGCTTCGCCGCCGCCGGCCTCTGGCATCCGGACGCGGCCGCCCTCGCGAAAGTTCGTGAGGCCATCGTCGCGCGTTCCGCCAAATGGAAGAGCGCGCGCGCCGGTCTTCCCCTCGAGGGAGACAGGCTCCGCCGCCCACCTCGGGGCTACGATGCGAATCACCCCTTCATCGAGGACTTGAAACGCAAGGACTTCATCTCCTCGGTCCGCCTCTCCGACAAGGAGGTGACGAGTCCGCGGTTCCTTTCCGACTTCGTGGCGAAGTGCGGAAAGATGAGCGCTCTCCCCAAGTTCCTGGCCGCGGCTCTGGAACTTCCGTGGTGAGGGCTTTGAGAAGGGGGGCGGCGATGAGACGAGCGTGGAGACGACGGCTTCTGCTTGGAGCCCTCTTCGGCTCGCTTCTGCCCGGAGCGGTCGCCGCCCGGACGGAAGACCTGGGCCGGATCACGCCGAGGCGATGCGGCGGCTCAACGAGAAGTTCCCCGAGGACGAGAACGCGGCGGCCTTCTATGCGCTGGCGCTACTGGGCGCCACCGAGGGCAGGAGAGATTTCCCGACGTACATGAAGGCGGCCGCCGTCGCTGAAGAGGTCTTCGCGAAGAACCCGCTGCATCCCGGGGCCGTCCACTACCTGATCCATTCCTATGACGACCCCATCCACGCGCCTCTCGGCATGCGCGCGGCCCGCGTGTACGCGAAGATCGCGCCGGCCGCCGGCCACGCCCTGCACATGCCGTCCCACATCTTCTTCGCCTCCGGAATGTGGGAGGAGGCCGCGGCGTCCAACGAGGCGGCCTGGAAGGCGTCGCTTGACCGCGCCGCGCGCAAGTCTCTCGGGCCCGACGACCACAACTACCACGCGCTCTTCTGGCTGGAGTATGCCTATCTTCAGATGGGCCGCTACGGGGACGCCCTCAAGACTCTCACAGCGATGGAAGAGGACGCGAAGAAGAGCGGATCCAATCGCGCGAAGTCTCACCGCGCCATGATGCGCGCCGCCTACGTCGTCGAGACGCGCCGCTTCGATGCGGACGCGGCTCGCGCCCTGTCCGAAGACGGCGAGCGCGGTGTGGCGCTCTTCGCGGAGGGCTTCGCCGCGCTCGCGAGGGGAAATCGGGAGCTCGGCGAGAAAGCGCTCGCCGCGATCGGAAAGGAGCCGGCCGGAAGCCATCATGGGGCAAGCTCCATGTACGCGATGGGCCGCGCTTCAGGCGCCGGCGCCGATTCAGTCATGAAGAAGGAGCTCGAGGCTCTACTCGCCTCCTCCAAGGAAGACAAGGAACGCGCTCTCGTGCTGGCGAGAGAAGCGGCCGTGGCCGAGGACGCGACGACCTTCGAGGTCGGCCCTCCGGCCGTCGTCAAGCCGGCTCACGAGCTTCTGGGCGAAATGCTTCTGAAGCTCGGCGACGCCGCGGAGGCCCGCGCCGAATTCGAACGCTCTCTCGCCCGTACGCCGGAGCGCGCGATGTCGCTTCTCGGCCTCGCCCGAGCGGCGGTGAAATCTGGAGACCGCGCGGCCGCGCTAGACGCCTACAAGCGCCTCGCGGCAGTCTGGCGCCGCGCCGATGCCGACCTCCCGGAGCTCGCAGAAGCTCGCGGTTCCGCGACACCCCTCGCCGCCCGCTAATTAACCAAACTTCCTATCTCTTCCGCTGGAACAGGCGCTAGATTTCGGCGATCTCAGCGATGAGCTGGTCGGTCAACGACTGGATCCGTGTCTGTGCCCCGCAGCTGTTAATCCAGTCATTCCTGTCGGGCGTATCGTCGGCGGACGCGCAGCCATCCAAATGCTCACGCAGATCGCCCAGAATGTGGCTGGCGTCATCAAACTTCTGGTCCTCGACCTTGCTCAGGACAGTGTCCAATCCGCTAAGGAGGGCCTGACGATTGCCCGGCGCGGGGAAAAGCTCGCCAGGCAAGAGAATGATCTCATCCTTGATCAACAATGTTCCTCAACAAATCAGCTATGACGCAGATGATCGGTTCCTTGGCCGGCGGGCAGCAGGCGATCAAGCGTCCGCCTAGACTTGATGCAGATCGCCGTGGACGGCGACGGCATCCCCACGATCGGCTACACGACGCCGCCTGACTTCGACAAGGGCACGACCACCGCGAGCCGCACCGTCGCTCCGTAGCCCGGCGACTCGACGGCCCGTGCCGGGGCTATGATCGGCGAGGTCCGTCATGGCCCTGAGTTCCGGAGCGCGGCTCGGCCCCTACGAGATCCTCGGCGCGATTGGCGCCGGCGGAATGGGAGAGGTTTACAAGGCGCGGGACACGCGGCTGGAGCGGACGGTGGCGGTCAAGGTGCTGCCGCAGCATCTTTCCGCCTCGGACGAAGGGCGCCAGCGGTTCGAGCGGGAGGCGAAGGCGATCTCGCAGCTTTCGCACCCCCATATCT
>WNGB01007147.1_pt1 | contig 20124 bp, 16 predicted proteins | sample 5400681 | NCBI WGS metagenome assembly WNGB01 (sample SAMN13153367, study PRJNA577476) | soil metagenome | isolation source: 115 cm soil or saprolite under grassland replicate 2 | place: USA:California | collected 2016-06-15
CCGACACCGGCCGCAAGCCGGGCTGAGCGCATGGCGTTCGACCAGATCGCGGTGATCGGAGCCGGCGCATGGGGCACTGCGCTCGCCAACGTCATCGCGCGCTCCGGCCGCAGCGTGACGCTCGGCACCCGCGACCCGCTCAGCGCCGCCGTGATCCTGCAGAAGCGCGAGAGCCCGCGGCTGCCCGGCGTCAAGCTCGACGATCGCGTGCGCGTGGTGGCGGCGACGGTCGACAGCCCGCGCAACGACGCGATCCTGCTGGCGGTGCCGTCGCAGCATCTGCGGGCCGCCGCGGTGATGATCGCGCCCGCACTCAAGCCCGGCACGCCGGTCATCGCCTGCGCCAAAGGCATCGAGCGCGGCACCCACAAGTTCATGACCGAGGTGATCGCCGAATGCGCGCCCTCGGCGCTGCCCGCGATCCTGTCGGGGCCGAGCTTCGCGGCCGACGTGGCGCGTGGCCTGCCGACGGCGGTGACGCTCGCGGTATCCGACGAGGAGATCGGCGCCGCGCTCAGCGAGGCGCTCGGATCGGCCAGCTTCCGGCCCTACCGCTCGACCGACGTGCGCGGCGTCGAGATCGGCGGCGCCGCCAAGAACGTGCTCGCGATCGCGGCCGGCATCGTGTCCGGCCGTGGGCTTGGCGCCAGCGCCGCCGCTGCGCTCACCACGCGCGGGTTCGCCGAGCTGTTCCGCTTCGGCCACGCCTTCGGAGCACGGCCGGAGACGCTGACCGGCCTGTCCGGGCTGGGCGACCTGATCCTGACGTGCTCGACCGCGCAATCGCGCAACTTCTCGCTCGGCGTGGCGATCGGTCAGGGCCAGGCCCCGCGCGAGGCGCAATCCGCGCGCAAGCTCGCGGAAGGCGCCTGCACGGCGCCGGTGCTGGTGGAGATGGCGAACGAGAAGAACGTCGAGATGCCGGTCGCGGCCGCTGTGGCGGAGATCCTCGACGGAACGATGGACGTCGACGCCGCGATCGAAACCTTGATGACGCGGCCGTTCAAAGCGGAGGGATGATCATGGCCTACTGGCTGTTGAAGACTGAACCCGAGACATTTTCCTGGGACGATCAGGTCAAGCGCGGCGCCAAGGGCGAGCCGTGGACCGGCGTGCGCAACTTCAAGGCGCGCGGCTACCTCAAGGAGATGAAGAAGGGCGATCTCGCCTTCTTCTACCACACCGGCGACGAGAAGCAGATCGTCGGCATCGTGGAGGTTATCAAGGAGGCCTACACGGATCCGACCGACGAGAAGGGCGTGTTCAAGGCCGTCGACGTGCAGGCCGTGAAGCCGGTGCCCAAACCGGTCACGCTCGCCGCGGTCAAGGCCGAGCCGAAGCTCAAGGACATGGCGCTGGTCAAGTATTCACGCCTCTCGGTGCAGCCGGTGACCGCGCAGGAATGGGCGCTGGTCAGCAAGATGGCCGGATTGCCGGCAAAGTGAGCGGGCGCATGAGCGTCGCAGTCGCCCCGCGGGCCCCCTCCCCGTCAGGCCCGGCGCGAGCTAAACTGACGGCTGGGGAGAAACGCCATGACGTTTGCGGGCGTGAACTATCTTGCGGTCCTGATCGCGGCGGTCGTTTCTTGGATCGCCGGGGCGGCCTGGTACATGGCGCTGGCAAAGCCCTGGATGGCGGCGCTCGGCAAGACTCCCCAAGAGATGGAGGACTGCAAGAAGCGGCCCCACTCTTACCTCCCGTTCATCTACGCGTTCGTGGCGGCGGCAATCATGGCCTGGGTGCTGGCCGGACTGGTCGGCCATCTCGGCCCCGGCCAGGTGACACTGCGCAACGGAATCATCTCCGGCCTGTTCTGCTGGCTCGGCTTTGTTTTCACCACGATGCTGGTGAACAATAGTTTCGCCATGCGCAGCCCGAAACTGCTGGCGATCGACGGCGGCTATTGGCTGCTTGTCCTGGTGCTCAGCGGCGCCATCATCGGCGCCATGGGCGTATGATCGAAGACGACATCAAAGGGTGACAAAAAGGTAGAGGAAACTTCCATGCGAAAATCACTTGTGTTGCTGATGGCTCTCGGGGCGTTCGCCGCGGCTGGCGCGATCGCCACGTTTCCAATCTCGACGGTCGCACAGCAGCAGCCGTCGGAGACGCGGCCCGCCGATGCTGAGCCGCAGCCGTTCAATCCGCAGCTCGGCGCGCTCATGAACATGATCATCCAGCCGCGCCACGCCAAGCTCGGGCTGGCCGGACAGGCGGAGAACTGGGCCCTCGCCGGCTATTACTTCAAGGAGATCAAGACCGGCTTCGCGGTGGTCGGCCGCGCGGTGCCGCGCTGGAAGGGCCTGCCGGTTCCGGACCTGATCGAGGCGTCGGTCGAGCCCACGTTTGCGGTGCTCGACTTCGCCATCAAGGCGGGCGAACCGCGCCAGTTTGCTGATTCCTATGGCAAGCTGACGCAGGCCTGCAATAATTGCCACGCCACCATGGATCATCCGTTCGTGGTGATCAAAGCGCCGGACGCCTCGGGCTGGGCGAACCAGGACTTCAAGCCGGGCGCGCGATAGACGGCTTTGGGACTCTAACGATCGTCATTGCCGGGCTTGACCCGGCAATCCATCGTCTTCGCAAGAAGATGGATGCGCGGGTCGAGCCCGCGCATGACGTGGAGAGAACCGACCCGGTCACTCAGTCCACCGTCAGGCCGATGTCTTTGATCACCTTGCCGTACTTCTCGTGGTCGCGGCGGATCAGCGCGTTGAACTCCTCGAGCGTGGTGATGTAGGGCTCGCCGGCGCCGACAGGCATGAGTCGGTCGCCCACCTCGGGCAATTTCAGCACCTCGTTCACCTCGGCGCGCAGCTTGGCCAACACCGCCGGCGGGGTGCCGGTCGGCGCGAACAGGCCCTGCCAGATGTTGACCTCGTAGCCTGGGAAGGTCTCGCCGATCCGCGGCAGGTCGGGCAGCACGTAGGAACGCTTGGGCCCGCTCACGGCGAGCGCCCGCATCTTGCCGCCCTTGACCAGCGACACCACCGAGCCGCCGCCGAACATCGCCGCGACCTCGCCGCCGATCACCGCATTGGCGGCTGGCGCGCCGCCCTTATAGGGCACGTGCGTGGATTTGAAGCCGCCGGCGAGCTTGAGCATTTCCATACCGAGGTGATGCTGGCTGCCGTTGCCGATCGAGCCGTAGGCGAGCGGAGGATTCGCGCGCTTGGCGAACGCGATGAAGCCCGGAAAATCGTCGACCGGCACCATCGATGCATTGACCACCAGCACCAGCTGGTTCGCCACCAGCGTCCCGATCGGGGCAAACGCCTTCATGGGATCGACCGACATTTTCGGATAGAGATGCGGATTGATGCCGAAGTAGCTGTCGGAGCCGAGCAGCAAAGTGTGGCCGTCGGCGGCCGACTTGGCGACCAGGTCGCCCGCGATATTGCCGTTCGAGCCTGGCCGGTTGTCGACCACGACCGGCTGGCCGAGCCGCACCGACAGCGGCTGCCCGACCACACGCGCGATGATGTCGGTCGCGCCGCCGGGCGGGAACGCCACCACGATCCGGACCGGCTTGGCCGGATAGGTCTGCGCCTGCGCGGCGGCCGCGATCAGCGCGCCGAGCGCCGCAACCGCGATACGAATGAGGCAGGCCATGGGTATTCCTCCTGAACGGTGCCCGCGCGAGGCGACCTGGTTTTGTCCCATCATTCCGGATCGGAGCGGCTTTTCCAAGCGGCCGATGGACGCATTCGGCTCCCGCAGTGGCGCATGTCCTTGTCGGCGAACCGGTACCCACATCGAAACTCGGGCCTGCCCGAGTTGCGCATCATATGAGCGCGCAAGTCGGGTAAACCCGACTTGCGGTGCCGGGACATGCGCAGGCCGCCACCAAAGTCGAAGCCGCGCGCCCTTGTCGCTCCTCCGAGCGCCGTCGCATAATGGCCGTACCAAAAAACGATGATGCATGGCTCAAGGGCCATGCGCCGCCTGGAGGGCAGGAGCCATGTCTGACGACAAGCTTTACGACATTCCGGCCGAGTGGAAACAGCGCGCCTTCGTCAAGGAGAGCGACTACCAGGCGATGTACCAGCGCTCGATCGCGGACCCCAACGGCTTCTGGGCGAACGAGGCCAAGCGCATCCACTGGTACAAGGCGCCGACCAAGATCAAGAATACCACCTACGGGCCGGGCAACGTCTCGATCAAATGGTTCGAGGACGGCGTCACCAACGTCGCCTACAACTGTATCGACCGGCACCTCTCCAAGCGCGGCGACCAAATCGCCCTCATCTGGGAAGGCGACGATCCCAAGGACGACAAGAAGATCACCTACCGGCAGTTGCACGACGAGGTCTGCCGCCTGGCCAACATCCTGCGCAACCGCAACGTCAAGAAGGGCGACCGCGTCACCATCTACCTGCCGATGATCCCCGAACTGGCTTTTGCCCTGCTCGCGTGCGCGCGTATCGGGGCGATCCATTCGGTGGTGTTCGGCGGCTTTTCGCCTGACTCGCTCGCCGGCCGCATCGAGGACTGCAAGTCGAACGTCGTCATCACCGCCGATGAAGGCGTGCGCGGCGGCCGCAAGGTGCCGCTCAAGGCCAACACCGACGCGGCCATCGCCAAGGTGGGCGGCGTCGACCATGTCATCGTGGTGCGTCGCACCGGCGTCGCCGTCGACATGGATCCGGTGCGCGACGTCTACTACGACGAGGCCGCCAAGGTAGTGACCAGCGAGTGCCCGTGCGAGCACATGAACGCCGAGGACCCGCTGTTCATCCTTTACACGTCGGGCTCGACAGGCAGGCCGAAGGGGGTGCTGCACACGACCGGGGGCTATCTCGTCTACGTGGCGATGACGCACCAGCTGATCTTCGACTACCACGACGGCGACATCTACTGGTGCACCGCCGACATCGGCTGGGTGACCGGCCACAGCTACATCGTCTACGGACCGCTCGCCAACGGCGCCACCACGATGATGTTCGAGGGCGTTCCGAACTATCCGTCGATGTCGCGCTTCTGGGAGATCTGTGACAAGCACAAGGTCAACATCATCTACACCGCGCCGACCGCGATCCGCGCCCTGATGCAGGCCGGCGACGGCCCGGTAAAGAAGACCTCACGCGCAAGCCTGAAGTTGCTCGGCACCGTCGGCGAGCCGATCAACCCGGAAGCCTGGGAGTGGTATCACCGCGTGGTCGGGGACGGACGCTGCCCGGTGGTCGACACCTGGTGGCAGACCGAGACCGGCGGGATTCTGATCACGCCGCTGCCCGGCGCCATCAAGCTCAAGCCCGGATCGGCGACGCTGCCGTTCTTCGGCGTCGTGCCGCAGATCGTCGACGCCGACGGCAAGGTGCTGGAGGGCGCCACCTCCGGCAATCTCTGCATCGCCGACAGCTGGCCCGGACAGATGCGCACCGTGTTCGGCGATCACCAGCGTTTCATCGACACCTATTTCAACACCTACCTGGGCAAGTACTTCACCGGCGACGGCTGCCGTCGCGATGCCGACGGCTACTACTGGATCACCGGGCGCGTTGACGACGTCATCAACGTCGCCGGCCATCGGCTTGGCACCGCCGAGGTCGAGTCGGCGCTGGTCGCGCACCCCAAGGTGTCGGAAGCCGCTGTCGTCGGCTATCCGCACGACATCAAGGGCCAGGGCATTTATGCCTACGTCACCCTGATGACCGGCGAGCAGCCGAGCGAAGAGCTGCGCAAGGAGCTGGTGGGCTGGGTACGCAAGGAGATCGGTCCGATCGCCTCGCCCGACCTGATCCAGTTCTCCCCCAGCCTGCCGAAGACACGCTCGGGCAAGATCATGCGCCGCATCCTGCGCAAGATCGCCGAGGACGACTACGGCGCGCTCGGCGACACCTCGACGCTCGCCGATCCGGCGGTGGTCGACGATCTGGTGAAGAACCGGCAGAACAAACGCGCGGGGGCGTGAGCGCGCAGTCTGCGGGTTGGGTTAGCGTAGCCGTACGCCGTCGACTTCCGGCGGCACGCTCGTTCCGCGCGTAACCCAACATTGTCCAAGCGTATTTCGGGCAAGCGCGCGTTGGGTTACGTGCGGTTCGATCTATGCGATCTTACGCAAGCGCCGGTGGCCGCGCTAACCCCAACCTACGAGCTGAAGCCAGACGCCCTAGGGATCAGATGGTGTGCGGCAAGCCATCCCTCCCACGCCTTGAAAGGAATGATCCGCAGGCCTTGTCTCGGGCCGTGCAGGCGGCCATGCCGTATCCGACACTCGACCGGTCGAGGTGCAGGGGGATATCCGATGTTGCAGCACAGAATCTCCGAATTCGTCACGCTGTTCGTCATTCTCGATCCCGCGGGGGTTCTGCCAATCTTTGTTGCGCTGACTGCGGATTTCGATCCCGCGCAACGACGCCGTGCGGCGGTTCTCGCAATCCTCGTATCCTTCGGCGTGCTCGCGTTTTTCATTGTTGCGGGAGAGATTCTGCTCCAGTTGATGGGGATCCCGCTGCGGTCGTTCCAGATTGCCGGCGGCATCGTCCTGTTCCTGTATGGAGTCAGCATGGTGCTTGGCGAGGTAAAGCCGCCTCCCAGTGTGGTGAAACACGACGATGTTGTTTCGCTCGCAATTTATCCCATCGCCATACCGGGAGTCGCGGGGCCGGGTGCAATGCTCGCGGTCGTTCTGCTCACCGACAACCAACGCTACAGCATCATTGAACAGGCCGGGACAGCCGCGGTGCTGGCGGCCGCGCTCGCGCTTGTGCTGATGATCCTGCTGTTCGCCAATCCGATTTCGCGCACGATCGGCAAGGGCGGAGCAAACGTCCTAAAGCGCGTCATGGGACTGATTCTGACCGCCGTCGCGGTCAACATGGTGCTCGGCGCCATCAGCAGCTGGCTCAATCTGCCAAATCCGTAAGGGTGCCGCGTCGCGCAGATGGAAACGCAGCGCGGCAAATCATCCGACAAATGCGAAATCTGCGCCAGTCCCGGGTAAGAAGCCTCCCTTCGGGCCGGATTCTGTGGCGCCAGGAACACAGGCGCGCACTATTTGCGAATTAGTAACGCTATTCCGAGCTTCCGGCTGAGACGCGGGCGCGTTTGGCTTATTATCCTTAACCATACGGTACCGGGTGGGGGCTGCAGGGTTGCCCGGACCGAGATCACGCTGGGGCAAAAATACTCAACAACGGTTCAGTCATGTCGTACCAGACCCGATGGCTGGCGGCCGCGGCGGCTGCCCTCTCTCTCCTTGCGATCGCAGCACCGCAGGCCGCGCAGGCGGTCGAAATCGTCGCCTTCCGCGACAACACCTACTCGGCCGGCACCGTCATCGTGAAGACGAACGAGCGCCGGCTCTACTACGTCATGGGTGACGGGCGCGCGGCCCGCTATCCGGTCGGCGTCGGCAGGGCCGGCAAGGCCTGGACCGGCACCGCCAGGATCGACGGCAAGTACATCAAGCCGGCGTGGTCGCCGCCGGCCGACGTCAAGCGCGACAATCCGCGACTGCCCGACGTCATCCCGGGCGGCTCGCCGAGGAACCCGATGGGCGCCGCAGCCATGACGCTCAGCGGCGGACAGTACGCGATCCACGGCACCAACGTGCCGGGCTCGGTCGGCGGCTTCGTATCGTACGGCTGCTTCCGCATGTTCAACCAGGATGTGCTCGACCTCTACAGCCGCGTGAGCCTGGGCACCTCGGTGGTCGTGACGCGCTAGTCGCCCGGCACAGACCGGACACTCTGCGCGCAAGCATGACACTCCGTCGTGATGGCCGGGGCCCCGGGCCATCTTGTTTCATGATCAGGTTGCACGCGGCGACGAATAGTCCTCTCGATTGCTGGATTACGATTGCGCAAGGTCGGACAACTCCGCTTCAGATTGCAGGAAGGGAGGCGCGGAAGATGCGAGGCTGCGCATACAACGCGAGACGGTGGTTGACGGCCGGCGCGGTTGCGCTAGCCGCCGCCACGGCAATCGGCACCGTTCCCGCGGTCGCGCAAGACTTCTACGCCGGCAAGACCATCACGATCTCGACTTTCACGGCGCCCGGCGGCGCCTACGATGCCTATATCCGTCTGCTGGCGCGCCACATGGGCAAGCACATTCCCGGCCGGCCGGCCATGATCGCCATGAACCAGCCGGGCGCCGGCGGCATCCTCAACATCAACTACACCGGCAAGGTCGCCCCGCAGGACGGAACGTTCCTCACCATCGCGGGCGTCGGCCTGTTGATGCAGGAGGTGATCGGGGCCGCGAACCTGCAGGTGTCGCTGCGATCCTTCAAGTGGATCGGCAACGTGAGCAAGGACAACAACGTTGTGGCAACGTGGCCCACGTCGAAGGGTAAGACGATCGAGGACGCCAAGAATCAGGACGTAACGATTGGCTCGCTCGGCGCGGGTTCGATCGATGCTCAGCTGCCCGCTGCCTATAACACGCTCCTCGGCACTCGCTTCAAGGTGATCTACGGCTACTCGGGCACGCCGCAGGTGATGCTCGCGATGGAGCGCAGCGAAGTCGACGGCAAGGAGAACACCTGGGCGAGCTTCAAGACCACGCTCGGGACCGCGCGCGCCGGCGCTCTCAACGTGCTGATCCAGAACGCCACAAGCCCGGACCCGGAGCTGCCAAAGGTTCCGCTCCTGATCGACCTGGTGAAGGGCGATGCCAAGAAGGAAGCGATCGCACGGCTTCTCTCGGTGACGCTTGAGCTCAGCAAGCCGCTCGCGGCGCCACCCGGCGTGCCGGAGGATCGCGTGGAATTGCTGCGCAAGGCATTCGCCCACACCACCCGCGATCCGGAGTTCCTGGTCGACGCGCAGAAGACAGGCTTTCCGATCGACGCCATGCCGGGGGCGGAGCTGCAGGCCGCGATCGAACAGATCATGACAGCGCCGCCGGACATCATCGCGGCCGCACGGGCAGCGCTCGAGGCGCCGCCGCGCTGACGGACGGCCAACAACAGGATCCAAACGGGGATTCGCACGTGGACCAGGACTACGACGTCGTCATCATCGGCTCGGGGATCGGCGGGCTCGCCACGGCCGTTGCGGCGGCGGAATTCGGCATGAGCGCGATCGTACTGGAGAAGCACGCTAAGCTCGGCGGCGGCACCGCCGCGTCGCACGGCGGTTTCTGGGTCGCGGGCAATCATCTCGCACGTGCTGAGGGCATCGAGGACTCGCGCGAAAACGCCCTCGCCTACATGCGCTTCATCGGCGGCGACGAACTCGACGAAGCGCGCATGCTCACCTTCATCGATCGATCGCCCGAGGCGCTCGAATTCTACGACCGCTGCGGCGTGCGCTTCCTGTTCGTCAAAGGCCACGGCGACCACTACTACGACGGCGCGCCCGGCTCGGTCGGCTCCGGCCGCATGCTCGAAGTGGAGCTGATCTCGGCCAATGACCTGGGCGACTGGAAGGACGCAGTCGCGGTCTGGTCGCAGGCGCCACTCGAAATGACGGTGACCGAGAAGCGCAAGTGGGGCGGCGTCAACGACCCGCACAACTGGGACAATGAGCTTCTGGAGCGACGACGGCGCGACCGGCTGCGCGGTCGCGGTGTCGGCGTAGTGACCCATTTCCTCAAGCAAGCACTGCGGCGCGACGTGACCGTGCGTCCGGCGGCGCCGGTCGACCGGCTGGCATTAGACGACGAGCGTGTGATCGGCGTCGTCATGCAGGACGGGGCAACAGTGCGCGCCCGCGAGGGCGTCGTGATCGCGTCGGGGGCCTACGAGTCGAATCCCGAGATGGTCGCGAACTACGAGGGCCTGCCCGGCTTTCTTTCGATGTATCCGCCAACCATCACCGGCGACGGCATCACGATGGCGATGGAGATCGGCGCCGCCTGCCGGACCATCCACAACAACCTCGGAATCTTCCTCGGCTTCCACCTTCCCTCGGACGAGCCCGGCGAGCCCCCGTCGTTCCGCCTCGCCACCATCGCGGAAATCCTCTGTCCCCATACGATCGTGGTCAACCGCGCGGGCCGCCGCATTGGCGACGAGTCGTTCTTTCCCTCGATGGTGCCAACCCTGCGGCAGTTCGTGACCGCGACCCACGACTACGCCAACCTGCCGTGCTACCTGATCTTCGACAGCCAGTTTAAGGAGCGGCTGTCGTTCGCGGATCGTCCGCCCGGCAGTCCGATCCCAGAGTGGGTCAGCCGCGGTTCAAGCGTCGGCGAGCTCGCCGGCAAGCTTGGCATCGATGCGCAGGGTCTCGACGGGACAATCAGCCGTTTCAACGAGTTCGCCGCCACCGGGATCGACGCGGACTTTCACCGCGGCGAGCGGCGCTGGTCGGTCGGCGCACCCAAGAGCCACGGCAGCAATCCGAGCCTCGGGTCGCTCGCAGTGGCGCCATTCTACGGACTGCGCCTGCATCCGAGCGCATTCGCCTCGGCGGGCCTACTCGCCAACAGCGCTGCCCAGGTCATCCATCAGCGGCATCACCCGATTTGCGGACTCTATGCAGTCGGCAACGCGGCGGCCCACAACGAATACGGAGTCGGCTACCAGGCCGGCCATTCGCTGACGTCAGGCATGACGTTCGGCTACCTCGCGGCCCTGCACATGCGCGACGGGCAGAAGTAGCCAATCGATTATCTGGCTCTCTCCACCCCTACGCGTGCTGGACGTCGGTCGGCACCGGCTTGCCGTGGGTCAGCGCCTCAACCTTGCGCTGATGGACGACTTCCTTGCGCGCCGCATCGTTGTGGGTGAACATTTCAAGCGTCTCGGTTTCCTCGTCGGTGACCGGCGTCATCGCGAGATCGGTGTAGGGGTTGAGCTTCTGCTCCCGGCGGGCGCGCCGGCACATCATATCGAGCTCGATCCAGATCTTCACCAGGCGGGCGTGCTTCGAGATGATCTGCCACAGATATTTGGGATAGAAGGTCCACACCGGCTCGATCGGATAGCCCGGACGGCGATCGAGACGGTACTTCAGCCGGAACGCGCCAGTCTGCAGCGGGTGCAGGTTCTCGACCGGGAACGCGGCTGAGAAGGCGAACAGCACGGCGAGCTGGCGCGACATGCCCATTCCGGCCGCGGCGGCACGGCGCAGGATCGTCATCTTGTGCTCGGGCGTGTAATAGGCCGCCCAGGCGGCGCGATAGACCTTGTCCCACTCCTCGCGGGTCATCTTGGGATGGTTCGTGGTGACGTGCTCGAGGTCGTATTTGTTCATGTCGGGGTCCATCCAGGCCCGTTTCTGCCAGAGCACCTTGTGGTCCTCGGAGCCGGGCAGCGGCGTCAGATACATGAACTCGAGGATGTCGAGCGGCAGCTCCTTCTTGATGATCTCGACGTCCCGCAGCATCGTTTCGGGCGTGTCGCCCGGGAAACCCATGATAAAGCCAGCGTAGATGAGAACGCCTGCGTGCTTCCACTCGAGCAGCATCTTGCGGTATTCGGTGATCTTGTTCTGCCGCTTCTTGGCCGCCAGCAGGTTCTCGGGATTGATGTTCTCAAGCCCGATATAGACGCGCGTGACGCCGGCGCGCGCCGCCTTGGCGATGAAGTTCGGAATCTTGTGACACATCGTGTCGACCTGGATGACCAGCCGCAGGTCGATCTTGTCCACTTCGCGGATCTTGATGAGCCGGTCGAAGATCGGCTCCCAGTCCTTGTTACGGGCGAAATTGTCGTCGGTGATGAAGAAGCGCCGGCCTCCATCGGCCCAATGGCGCTTGATCAGCCGCTCGATGTCGTCGGGCGAGCGGCTGCGCGACTTGCGGCCCTGCACGTTGATGATGGTGCAGAACGAGCACTGGAACGGACAGCCGCGACCGGCGTCGAAGCTTGCGAAGTTGTTCCACACGCGGCTGACGGTGTGGCGCGGCAGGTACGGCGCCGGCGCCGCTTCGAGCGCCGGCAGATCCTTCATGAAATTGTAGATCGGCTCAAGTACGCCCGCCGCCGCGTCCTGCAGGATGCGGTCGAGCCGTCCGTCTTCGGCTTCGCCGGCGAACAGGCTGCAGCCCAAGTCGAGAGCATCCTGCAGATCGCGCGGCTTCTCGGGCAACATGGCGAGCAGGCCGGACACATGGAAGCCGCCAATCACCACCGGAATGTCGGCTTGGCGCAACGGACGTGCGACGTCGAGGGCGCGCGGGAACTGGTTCGATTGCACGCCGACGAAGCCCACCATGCCGAACCCGCCATGGCGACGGATCAGCGCGATGATGTCCTTGACCTTGACGCGCGTATTGGTCTCGTCGATGGCGGTGATGTCGATCTCGACGTCGGGGCCGAGCACCTTCCGCTCCGCCGCGTCGTTGGCCAGGGTGTAGACGCAGGCCAGCGAGTTCGCCGGGAGGGACGACCGCAGCCATTGAATGACATACCCGTCGTCGTCGTAGTGGGACGACTTGATCAGGACGAGCTGAAAGTGACGCTTAGTTCCCGCTGGAGCCAACATCGACTACCCCCCAGGTGATCGAGCGCTGCCTCAATTGTGGCACGTTCATGCCGGACCGAGAAGGGCAGCCGGGCAACCCTCCTCGCTATTCCTACGCGCCAAATTCCGGACCTTCCGGCGTCAGTTCGCGCTCGCGGGCTGGGTTCAGGGGCGAACGACCGAAATCCAGTTGCATTACCCCCACTTACGCAGGCGGCGCCTCGACCGGCGCCGCCCTGCCGTGGGTGAGCGCGTCGACCTTGCGCGTATGGGCGACGGAATCGCGCGCCCCGGCGTTGTGCGTGAACATCTCGAGCGTCTCGGTCTCCTCGTCGGTCACCGGCGTCATCGCGAGGTCGGTATAGGGCCTGACCTTCTGCTCGCGGCGTGCGCGCCGGCACATGGCGCTCATCTCGATCCACTGCTTCGCGAACTGTGCGTGCTTCGAGATGACCTCCCAGAGATACTTGGGATAGAACGCCCACACCGGCTCGATCGGGAAGCCGGGACGGCGGTCGCGCCGGTACTTCAGGCGGAACGCCCCGAACTGCAGCGGGTGCAGCTTCTCGACCGGGAATGCGACCGAGAACGCGAACAGCACCGAGAGCAGCCGCGACATGCCCATGCCGGCGGCCGCGGCGCGGCGCATGATCGTCATCTTGTGCGCAGGCGTGTAGTAGGCGGCCCAGGCCGCTCGATAGACCTTGTCCCACTCTTCAACGGACATCTTGGGATGCACAGTGGTGACGTGCTCGAGGTCGTACTTGTTCATGTCGGGGTCCATCCAGACCCCTTTCTGCCAGAGCGTCTTGTGGTCTTCCGAGCCGGGCAGCGGCGTCAGGCAGAAGAACTCGAGGATGTCGAGCGGCAGCTCCTTCTTGATGATCGCGATGTCCTCGAGGATCGACTGCGGCGTGTCGCCGGGGAAGCCGAGGATGTAGCCCGCATAGGTGATGACGCCGGCGTGCTTCCAGCCGAGCAGCATCTTGCGATATTCGGTGATCTTGTTCTGCCGCTTCTTGGCGGCGAGCAGATTGGCCGGGTTGATGTTCTCGAGCCCGATGAACACCCGCGTCACGCCGGCGCGCCGCGCCTTCTCGATGAAGTTCGGAATCTTGTGGCAAAGCGTGTCGACCTGGATGATCAGGCGGATATCGATCTTGTCCTGCTCGCGGATCTTGATCAGCCGGTCGAAGACCTGCTCCCAGTCCTTGTTGCGGGCGAAATTGTCGTCGGTGATGAAGAAGCGGCGGATGCCATCGGCCCAGTGCCGCTTGATCAGCTGCTCGATGTCGTCGGGCGAGCGGCGGCGCGACTTGCGGCCCTGCACATTGATGATGGTGCAGAACGAGCACTGGAACGGGCAGCCGCGGCCGGCATCGAAGCTGGCGTGGTTGTCGTAGACCCGTTCGACCGTCTCACGCGGCAGGTACGGCGTGGGCGCCGATTCGAGCGCCGGCAGGTCGTTCATGAAATTATAGGTCGCCGCCAGTTTTCCGGCCGCGGCGTCCTGCAGCACCCGGTCGATGCGGCCCTCGGCTTCGCCGGCGAACAGGCTGCAGCCGAGGTCGAGCGCCTGCTGCAGATCGGTGACGGCGCCCGGCAGCATCGCGAGCAGGCCGGAGATGTGGAAGCCGCCGATGACGACCGGCACACCGGCCGCGCGCAACGGGCGCGCGATGTCGAGCGCGCGCGGATACTGGTTCGACTGCACGCCGACCAGTCCCACCATCCCGAAGCCGTCGTGGCTCTGAATCAGGCGGGCGACGTCCTTGACCTTGATGCGGGTGTTGGTCTCGTCGAACGCCGTGATGTCGATGTCGACGTCGGGGCCGAGCACCTTCCGATCGGCGGCGTCGCGCGCCAGCGTGTAGACGCAGGCGAGCGAGTTCGAAGGAATCGATGAGCGCCACCACTGCACGACGTAGCCGTCGTCGTCGTAGTGCGACGGCTTGATCAGCACGAGCTGGAAGCGGCGCTTGGTGATAACCGCGGGCGCCAACATCGGCGCGACCCCCTACTGACCCCAGACTGATTTCCCGGGTTATCGCATACTTTGGCGCCCCGGCGAAGGGCGGCGGTGCAACAAGCCGCCCACATTTGTGGCGGCGAATTCCGCTTCAATCTCCTTCAGAAATCGCGATTCGGGGGAACTTGCCGCTCAGAGGCCGTCGCACCAGGGTTCCCGGCGCCCGCCCGAATAGGGCCGCACCAGCCCACGGGCGAGCAGCGCGGCGCCGACGTCGGGCGTGGTTCGGGTACCCGCCTCCGCCAGCACCCGCCCGCCATATTTGTCGAGCCCCACGCGCAACACCATCACCTCGCCTTCGGCCAGCAGTGCCCGCAGCGCATCGCGCGCCGCTTCGGCTTTGGTGCGCTCTTCCGGGCAGCGCGCCCGCAGTTCCGGCGCGTCGATGCTGCGCAGCCGCACCTTGGTGGTGATGTCGATGCCGGGCCACACGTGCACCTGCGCCTCGAAGGTGTCGCCGTCGAGCACGCGCAGCACGTCGGCCGGCTGCCCGGCCCGCAGGGTGGCGGGCGGTGGCGCGGCCGCGCGCGCCGGATTGGCGAACAGCGGCCGGCCGCTCCAGTCGGGCCCAATCAGCGCGCCGGCTGCGATCCCGAGCACGAACGTCGCCGCGGCCAGCACGAGGCCGGGTCGCGGTGATCGCAAGGGAGTAAGTAGGCCCATCGTCCCTATATAGGCGATTCGTCCTACTCACCGCAAGTGAAGACTTAAGCCAAAACGGGCGTCAAATTAACGAATGGTCGCGGACGGAGGGGCGGAATCAGAAGTCCGAGGCGATGCCTTTGACCTCCCAGTCGCCGTAGCGGATCGGGTCGAGGCCGCCGCGGCCCCGGTTTTCCGGCGGCCGTTGGTCAGCCTCCTCCTGGGCGCGCCGGGCCGCGGCCTCCGCCAGCGCCCGCTCGGCGGCGGGCGACAGCGGCTTCTTCGGGGGGACCGGCCGGGTTTCCGCAGGCGTGGTGGCGTCATCTGTGTCGGCCATGACGTTTATCAATGCACTCCTTTGACGCCGGTCAAGGCCCGCCCTGCGGCGGTGCGTACACTGCCGCGCCACTTGCAGGTGGTCGGCGCCCACCCAACATTTTCCTGCGAGGACCGGCACTTGCGACGCGCGAGCGCGACGCGGCATTTTCCCGCGAGGACCGGCACTTGCGGCACGCGAGCGCGACGCGGCCGGGCCATGGAGGTTCATGATGAATTACCTGCGTACCGCCATTCTGCTGGCGGGGCTCACGGCGCTGTTCATGGGCGTGGGCTATCTCATCGGCGGCAAGAACGGCGCCCTGATCGCGCTCGCGGTCGCCGCCGTCATGAACCTGTTCAGCTACTGGAACTCCGACAAGCTCGTGCTGTCGATGCACGGCGCGCAAGAGGTCGATGCCGGTACCGCGCCCGATCTCGTGCACTTGGTGCATGAGCTGGCGACGCGCGCTGGCCTGCCGATGCCGCGCGTCTACCTGATGGACAACCCGCAGCCCAACGCGTTTGCCACCGGGCGCAACCCCGAGCACGCGGCGGTCGCGGTCACCACCGGCCTCCTGCACATGCTCAACCGCGATGAGGCCGCAGGCGTGATCGCCCACGAGCTTGCCCATGTCAGGAACCGTGACACCCTGACAATGACCATCACCGCCACCATCGCGGGCGCGATCTCGATGCTGGCACAGTTCGGGCTGTTCTTCGGCGGCGGTCATCGCGACAGCAACAATGGCCACGGCATCATCGGCACGATCGCGATGGTGATCCTGGCGCCGATCGCCGCTATGCTGGTCCAGATGGCGATCAGCCGCACGCGCGAATTGAAGATCTCCAACGCCGCGCAGCAGATCCCGAACGAGACCGCCGAGCGCAGCCCGGCGACCGCGCACCTGTTCATCATCAATCCGCTGAGCGGGCACGGGATGGACAACCTGTTCTCGACCCATCCCTCGACCGAGAACCGGATCGCGGCGCTGCAGGAGCTCAGCCGCGAGCTTGGCCAGGGCGGCTACGGCGGCGGCACGCGCGGCGGTTACGCGCCGCGGCCGGCCGGGCCGTGGGGCAATGTCGGCGGTTCGCGCGGCACAGCCCCACGCGGTCCTTGGGGCTAAGAACACCCGCACTCCAGTATTGTTCTGCGGGCATGACGACGACGTGCGTTTCATGCCACATCTGCGCGCATGACCGCGCCTTCCGCTACGCCTGAACCCGCCGGACTCGCGGCGCGCCGCATCGCCGCTGATATTCTTGACGGCGTGCTGCGCCGGCATCGGCCGCTCGACGAGCAACTCGACGGCGCGAACCTCTCGTCGCTGCCCGAGCGCGACCGTGGGCTGACGCGGGCGCTCGTCGCCACCGTGCTGCGCCGGCTCGGCACGCTGCGCCACCTGCTCGGCCTTTTTCTCGAGCGCGGCCTGCCGGCCGACACGCCGCGGGTCGAACACGCGCTCCTGCTCGGCGCCGCGCAGATCCTGTGGCTCGACGTGCCCGACCATGCCGCGGTCGATCTCGCGGTGCAGCTCGTGCGCGCCGACCGCCGCGCCACGCACTACTCCGGGCTGGTCAACGCGGTGCTGCGGCGGATTACGCGCGAGGGTGCGCAGCGCCTGCAGGGTGTCGATACCGTCACGCTCGACACGCCAGCCTGGCTGATGGCGCGCTGGACGCGCCACTACGGCGCCGAGACGGCGCGCGCGATCGCGCAAGCCAACGGCCGCGAGCCGGCGCTCGATCTCACCGTGAAGGACGACCCGGCGCGCTGGGCAGAGGCGCTCGGTGGCCGCGTGCTGCCGACCGGATCGGTGCGCGCGATCGTGCATGGCCCGGTGCCGCAGCTCCCCGGCTACGCGGAGGGCGCGTGGTGGGTACAGGACGCCGCCGCCGCACTGCCGGCGCGGCTCCTTGGCGACGTGCGCGGCCAGAGCGTCGCCGATCTCTGCGCCGCGCCCGGCGGCAAGACCGCGCAGCTCGCCGCCGCGGGCGGGCGCGTCGTGGCGGTCGATCGCACCGCCGGCCGCCTCACCCGGCTGCGGCAGAACCTCGCGCGGCTTGGGCTCACGGCCGAGACCGTGGTCGCCGACGCGGCGGAATGGCAGGCCGGGCCGTTCGACGCCGTGCTGCTCGATGCGCCCTGCACCTCAACCGGCACCATCCGCCGCCATCCCGACATCCCCTGGCTCAAGCGCGAGAGCGACATCGCCAGCCTCGCGGCGCTGCAGCGGCGGCTGATCGCGCGCGCGGTCGAACTGACGAGGCCCGGCGGCACGCTGGTCTACTGCATCTGCTCGCTCGAGCCCGAGGAGGCGGAGGGCATCGTTGCCGACCTGCTCGGGAGCGATTCGCGGCTGCGCCGCCGGCCGGTCGCGGCAGCCGAAGCGGGTGGCCTTGAGGCGCTGGTGACGGCCGCCGGGGACCTCCGCACCCTGCCCTGCCATCTGCCTGATCCGGTTCCACAATTGGCCGGAATGGACGGGTTCTATGCGGCCCGTCTGGAGCGACTTTAGGCCCGTCATCCATTTGTTGGCCGGAGTCCGGCCCTCCGGTATGGTCCGGCCGCGGGTCGGGGCACACCCGCAAAGTGAGGGAGATAGCGCGTCGATGTCGCGCGTTTCGGTCGCGGAACGGGCCAAGCTGTCCGTATTTCTGGCGCGCGGGATGGCTCGCCGATTCTTCGGCCGCCTGACCGCGCTCCCGTTCCTGCGCCTGCCCTTCTTCCCCGGCAAGACCGACCGGCTGGTGATCTCCCCGCAGGACCTGCGCACGTCCGATGCCACCCGCGCGAGCGAAATCTATTCCGGCCGGTTCGTGTTCGCCGGCAAGGTCGTGGTCAGCGACGCGCGCTCGCCGTTCGAGGTCACGCCGCCGTCGGAGGAATGGGCGGCCGGGCTGCACGGCTTCAGCTGGCTGCGCCATTTGCGCGCCGCCGAATCCGGAATCACCCGCGCCAACGCGCGCGCCCTGGTCGACGAATGGATCAGCACCACCGGCGCCGGCCACCCGATCGCGGGACGGCCCGACGTCGTCGCCCGCCGCATCATCTCGTGGCTCACCCAGGCGACGCTGGTGCTGGACGATTCCGACGTGCGCTTCTACCGCCGCTTCATCCGCAGCCTCACCCGGCAGGTGCGCCGGCTGCGCCACACGGTGGCGGATGCGCGCGACGGCGTGCCGCGGCTGCAGGTCATGATCGCGCTCGCGTATGCGGCGCTGTGCATGCAGGGGCAGGCACGTCACATCAAGAACGCCACCGCCAGGCTCAACGAGGAGCTCGAGCGCCAGATCCTGCCCGACGGCGGGCACATCAGCCGCAATCCGGGCGCGCTGATCGAGCTGCTGGTCGACCTCCTGCCGCTGCGGCAGGTGTTCAGCTCGCGCAACATCCCGCCGCCGCCGCAGCTGCTCAACGCGGTCGACCGCATGATGCCGATGCTGCGGTTCTTCCGCCACGGCGACGGCAATTTCGCGCATTTCAACGGCATGGGCCCGACCTCGACCGACCTGCTCACCACCATCCTGGCCTACGACGACGCCCGCGGCACGCCGGTCCAGAACGCGCCGCACTCCGGCTATCAGCGGGTCGAGACCGGCGGCACGCTGATCCTGATGGACACCGGCCGGCCGCGTTCGTCGCGTCGAACGCGGTGAAGCGCCTGATGCAGGGCGCGTCGATCCTGGGCGGGCCGCGCGAGGTCAACGTCAGCCGCGAGGAACAGCCGGACGGCTCCACCGTGCTGCGCGCCTCGCACGACGCCTACGTCGACGATTTCGGCGTGCTGCACCAGCGCGCCTTGATGCTGTCGGCCGACGGCAAGCGGCTCGACGGCGAGGAACTGTTCACCGCGACGCGCAACGACGCGGCGCTCACCAACCTCGACCAGTTCGCGGTGCGCTTCCACCTGCATCCCTCGATCAAGGCCAACCGCCTGACCGACTCGCACGGCGCCATGCTGCTCCTGCCCAACAAGGACGTGTGGACCTTCAACGCCTATGAGGACCGCATCGACATCGAGGAGAGCGTCTACCTCGCCGGCACCGAGGGACCGCGGCGGACCGTGCAGATCGTGATCCACGGCCGCGCCCGCAAGGTCGCGCGCGTGCAGTGGACGTTCTCGTTCACCGCCGCCTCGCCGGTCGGTATCGTGCGCCGCGGCCGCGCCGAGGAACCGCAACTGCCGTTGTGACGGCATGAACCCCGAACTCTCCGCGTCATGCCCGGACTTGTTCCGGGCATCCACGTCTTTCTGACGATGAGCAAGTCGTGGATGGCCGGGACAAGCCCGGCCATGACGGAGTACACAACGCCGGACTTGTGCTATCGGCTGGCAAATCATGACCGCTGACCTTCGCCGCATCGCTCGCGCATTGCTTTCCGTTTCCGACAAGACCGGGCTGGTCGAGCTTGCCCGCGCGCTCGCGGACCTCGGCATCGAGCTCGTCTCGACCGGCGGGACCCGCAAGGCGCTCGCCGACGCCGGCCTCAAGGTGATCGACGTCTCGGAGGTGACCGGCTTTCCCGAGATGATGGACGGCCGCGTGAAGACGCTGCATCCCAAGGTGCACGGCGGGCTCTTGGCGATCCGCGACAACGCCGAGCACAAATCCGCCATGCAGGCGCACGGCATCGCCCCGATCGATCTGCTGGTGGTCAACCTCTATCCGTTCGAGGCAACGGTGGCGAAGGGGGCGGACCCCCGATCGGGGTCGGGGGCAAGCTTTGACACAGCAATCGAGAACATCGACATCGGCGGTCCGGCG
>WNGB01004931.1_pt1 | contig 20123 bp, 10 predicted proteins | sample 5400681 | NCBI WGS metagenome assembly WNGB01 (sample SAMN13153367, study PRJNA577476) | soil metagenome | isolation source: 115 cm soil or saprolite under grassland replicate 2 | place: USA:California | collected 2016-06-15
CCTATCTCACCTCAGCCCGCAACCACGGCCTGACCATCCTGGACGCCATCACCCGCGCCCAAGCCGGCCGCCCGTGGCTACCCAAACCAGTCGCAGCGTAGCCAGATCCCTCACGGGCGCCAACCCGTGAATGGACACGCTGCGTGACTGTATTTGCGAAGCGGCGACCAGACCACCACGCAGACAACAGGCGTCGTGTCCTGGCTGACCGGGTAGCCCACATCAAGAGGTGCAGGTTCGCCAGCTTGGCCGCGTTCCTGTTGAAGCGCGACAGGGTCAGCACCAGCAGTGAAGTCCGGTACGCGACTCGATGCCGTGCGTCTATGGGCTTGGGTTGTGATCTGAATACCACCGGTGCCCGTAGCTCGTCTCCATCCGGCTGCGACGAACCTGTAGCGAGCGCCCACAGCGCTGCCTCTTCGCGTTCTCGGCTCAAAACGTCCGACGAAGGCTCGGTCATGTGAAGTCCAATGGACAACGCATCAACCAGTCCGCCACTTGACCCTCAGCGATTACCCGGCTTTGCGAGGCACCGACATTCAGCACACTCGTCACCGTTTGTTCGGTGTCTTGCAGGATCGCGGCGAACAGCCGCTGCGGGTCTGGCTGGCTCAGCGGGTACTGCATCGCAAGCCGTGCTTGAAGATCGTCGATGTGCTCCTCGAGTTGGTCGCCCAGTTCAGAATACTGATCGCGCAGCCAGTCGCGGTGTGCGCGACCCGCGACGTAGTTTTCAAGCAGTCGGTCCACCCAGGCGTTGCGGCTTTCGAGGGTTTGCAGCCACGGCGTCTTGGCCAGTTTCTGCCGCATCACGTCGATTTGCGGATCTTCAACGCCGCTGAAGTCGAGTCCCGGGACCGGAGGAAGCCGCAGAATGTTCAGTTGCCGCGCGATGACCGCTTGCTTTGCGGCCTCGTAGGCGCGCAACGTCAGCGCAAGTACGACGATGCCCGGACCGCCGTACGGTAGGCAGGCGTTACGCACCCTGGTCGTCTGAATCTTCGCGTGCTCGTGTATCCGCTTTGTGTTGATATAGGGTAAAAGCAAGATCCACTTGAAGACCTTGAATTCGGGTGGGAGAAGATCGGAGATCTTGGCCCGGTTGTCGATGAACTTACCGACATCATCGGTCATCTTCTTGCGTTGCTTGGCGTATCGGCGATCCATCGTCAATGGTTCGCCTTCCGGGGCGTAACACTGGTAGACGCATCCATCAAGCGAGAACGCTTCAAGGCCGGCATCGCCACGGTCGTCGTCCGGGACCTCGATCAATTCACCCCCGCCGTGATGTTCGTGCAGCACCCGGAGGCAAAGGTCTTGCCACTCAGTACCCGAGAGGGATTCAAAGCCCGATAGAGGGGTACCCATCGGCTACTCGCCGGGAGAAAAGCGCACAGACGGCGACGCACTGAACCGAGTGTGACGATCAAACAGTCCAAACAACGGCGATCCCGTCCCGAGCTCTGTTAGCCGTTCATCCGCCGACCGACTGAGATATCCGGTGGTGGTCTTCGTGTGGCGCGCTCCGTCGAGCCAGATAGCCGGGCTGGCGCTGGGTGGGCCAACCCGCCCCCGGTGACGTGCCCGTAGGCCGAGCGGGACGCGGTGGTCCACGAACCTCAAACGTAACTGATCGTATTCGCGTCCATCCTGATCTGTAGCGACATGTGACCACGATAGCGGTCTGATCGTGCAGACGAAATCATCGATTCGGACTCCGCCGAGTAAGACGAGACTCACAGTGGGCGGGCGGCTGACCAGGGATGGTCCGCGGCCATCCCAAGGCTTGCACCGATCGAAGGCCGTCGCGCCCGCCGGTTGTCGGCTTTGTTCCCGTCGCCGCTGCCGCATTAGCGCCTCCTCTGCGTGTCACCTGGCGGTCGGATGTGGGACCTGCGTGCCGGCGCATCGTGCCGGCCGGGGATGCCGCTGCTTTGCGCCGTCTCGGTCCCCGTCCCGGGCGGCCACGCGTTGGCCGATCACCGACCTCCACTCGCGGTCGCCAGGCATTGGTACGAAGGCGCGCATGACCTGGAACTCCAGGCCGGCGTGTGACTTGCGGGCGCAGGAAAGGGGGCGGGGCTGACGCCGCGAGGTCGGCGACGGCGAACGTGTCGAGGTACAGCGGAATCGGGACGGTGGCGGGAACGCCGTCGAAGGTGAGGCGGATCTGGGTCTTTGCCGGCGAGTGCGGCCCGTGGCTGCGACTCGCCCAACGAAGCCGCAAGAACGAGGTCCGCCACGTCATCGGGCACCCAGTTGTCGGCCAGCCCGTTCGAAGGCCAAGTCCGGTAACGCCTGATCGGAGTCCATGAGGCCCTCCCTCTTCCACGGTCACGCTAGGTAATCTCATCCCTGCCGCCGGGCCATGGAACTGGGGATTGCTGGAAAACACTGGAGGACTGTACAGTGGTGGCGTGGCCGAGTCCATAGAGATGCTGGAGCAGCGCATCGAGAAGCTGCGCACGGAGGTGCGCCGCGCCGCGACCAACGGCGACCGGATGCGAGCGCGGGCGCTGCGCGGCGAGTTGCGCCAGGCCGAGCACGTGTGGGAAGAGGCCCTCGCCGACCTCGAGGACCAGGCGCCGCCGATCGGTACCGAATCGGTGGTGCCGCGGCAGGCTGGGCCGCTGTTGCCCATCCGGGAGCAGGTGCACCAGGCATTGACGCTGCTGTCGGTGCCGTCGGCGCCGAAGCTGATCGTTGCGGTACACGAGGCGTTCTTCGCCGGTGAGATCCTCGGCGCTCGGCTGACCAGCCTGCGCCGCGACGAGGAACGCTCGTTCGCCGCCGCGCCGTTCGCCCGGCCGTACTACATCTGCAGCGCGCTGACCGCCGACCTGTTGGCTGCGGCCCGCGGCCTGCTGGCCGTCTCCACCTGGCCGATGGACCGGCGGGTGATCGGGCCGCTGAGCCCACGGGTCGACTTCCTGACCGCCGCCATCGCGGTGGCCGAGCACGTCGGCCGCATCCCGGACCCCAGGCCGGCCGCGACCCGGCTGCTCTGGCGGTTCGCTGGGAACATCCCCGGCGCGGCGGAGGGCTTCGACGCGATGAAGCCCGCCGCGGTGGCCGGAGCCGCCGAGGCGGAACTGGAGATCCACCTAGGCGCGGACCGGTCGCACCGCGAGGCGGCCGCCCGCCGTGCCCGTACCCAACTGTCCGATGTGCAGCAGTTGTTCGGCAGCCGGCTGCGGGCGGTCACCCGTACGGGTACCGACACCTGAACAGCCGCGCTTCCACCGCGAAGGAAGAGCAGTGAACGACACCGAGGCACGTTTGGACCGTATCCGTGGTGCGGTACCGCCGCGTGACCACAACGCCCGCAGCATCGCCGCGCTGACCAGCAACCCCGGTTGCGCCCGCCGGGCGGTGATGGACGCCGCCGGCGTCGACAAGCAGCGGCTGGCCGCCTACGCCGGGTTCCCCGCGCCGGTCGGCCAGTCGCGGTTCGCCATCACCCGGGGCAACGCGTTCGAGGCGCAGGTGAAGGCTAACGGCTGCGCCGAACTGCTGCGGCTGCTGCGGGAGCGGTTGGGCCTGCCGATTCCCGAGGTGTCCTACGACGACCTGGAGGCGGTCGGCGGCAACGCGAGCCGGGAGGTGCGCCACGCCCGCACCCGCAGCCTGCTTGCCCGGGCCGCGGCGGCGGGCGAGGACGCCGGCACCCTCTTCGACCACCCGTTGCTGCGGCTGGAGGTGGGGGGCCGTCGCGTGTACCTGGAACCCGACCTGATCGCGTTCCAGTTGCGCGGCAGGTTCCACGTCGTCGAGATCAAGTCATTTGCGGTCATTGACGGCCAGGCGGACGCGACCAAGGTGGCGGCCGCGGCCACCCAGTCCGCGGTGTACGTGCTGGCGCTGCGTGACCTGCTCGGCGGATTCGGGTACGGGCCGGAGATCGTCTCGCACGATGTGGTGCTGGTCTGCCCGGAGAACTTCGCCAACCGGCCGACCGCCACGCTCGTCGACGTTCGCAAGCAGTTGACCGTCCTCACGCGACAGTTGTCTCGGCTGGCCCGGATCGACAGTCTGGTCAGCCTGCTCCCGCCCGTTCTGACCTTCGACTTGTGCCTGGATGCGGATGGGGTACCGCAGCGTCCGGCCGTTGAGGTCGCCAGCGAGCTACACGCCGTCGAGGCCCGGTACGCGCCGGAGTGTCTGTCGACCTGCGAGATGGCGTACTTCTGTCGCGAGGAGGCACGTGGTTGCACCGCCGCGCTCGGGCGGGCGGTCCGCGAGGAACTCGGCGGCGTGGAAACGGTCGCCACCGCCCTCGGCCTCGCGGCCGGTACCGTCGCCCCGGCCGAGGACCAGGCCGAGGCCGCTGAGCTGCTGCGACTGGCCGCCCGCCTTCGGCAGGAATCCCTGGCGGGTGCGGCATGACTACGTTGATGTCGCTGGCTCGGGCGCAGGCGGTACAGGCCGGCCACGCGCAGCCGATCGCCACGGTTCGGCACGTGCACGTGCACGACCGGCCGCTGGTGTTCGTCCCGTTGACCCTGGCCGGGGAGGCGAACGCGCCGCTGGCCGCGATGATCGGCGATGACCGCGAGTCGCCGCGGCTACTCGTAGTTCCCCAGCCACGCAACCGCGACCAGCGCTTCGCCTTCGCCGCGGCGCTCGCCGCGATCGTGGTGCCCTACGTTGATGGCTTCTGTTCCACTGCGGAGACTGTTGCCACTGATCGGGGCCGGGACAGCCGTATCCGGTTCGCTGACGCACCGCAGATCCTGGTACCCAATCCAGCCGGCATCGGCTTCGTGCGGCTGTTCGGCCGCTCCACCCGGTTCCGCCGCACCTTTGGCGACTACGCCGTCGACCCGTCGGTACCCATGCTGGGCCGATGGCTGACCTTCTTCGCCGAGCGCACCGAGCACCCCGGCTCCGCGCTGATGCTCGCCGCCGCCGACGCCCTGACCCTGCACTGGGCCAGCGGCCAGAGCCTGGTCGAAGACCAGAACCTCGCCGCCCTGCTCGGCTGGATCGACCCGCCGCCGGGAATGTCAGGCCCCGAGGCGGCGGCCGACGCCGAGGACGCGGTGGCCTCGCCACCGGCTGGGCCGGCCACCGACCCGACCTTCGACAACGAGATCCTGGCCCCGCTGATCGCCGCCTACGACCGGGCCGGCGACGATGCGAACGCCCGGCAGCGGGCCGTCGCGGCGCTGGAAGCGGCGCTCGGCGGACAGCTGGCACCGACCTGGCAACAGATGTGGCGGGCCATCGACCTGCTGCGCGACCTGCCGGCCGGCGCGCGGGTCGCTGGCCGGTGGGACACGGACAAGGACGCATTCACGTCCTACGTGGCGCACCTGCGCGGCAGCGGACTGCCCCAGCCCCGCCGGGACGGAGCCGTCGCCGCCGCCCAGCGACTGAACTGGCTGGAACGCGCCCAAGCCGCCTACGACACCCAACGTGCCTACGACGACCCGTTGGTGATGGCCGAGTACCGGCTGACCGGCGAGGCGTTCGCCGGTACCGTGGTCACCGCGCACCCGACCCGCGTGGACGCGTCCGGGCCGAAACGCAAGCTGCGTCCTCGCATCATCCTCACCACCCCGGACCCCGTGCGCTGCCCACCCGGAACCACGGTCATCGCACCCACTAGGCCCGGGCAAAAGGCCGAGATCGTGTCGGTATCCGGCGCGGACGTGCTTCTGGAACTGTCCGGCGGCATGGGCCGCTCGCTCACCCCAGCGCCGGGCAGCGTGCCCGCGGTCGGCGAGCGGCTGTGCTACACCACCCTGACCGACGCCTACCAGCCGATCGGGTCGTTCCCGCCGCGGGAACAGACACCCTGGACTCACGGTGGACCACCCGTCGAGTACGTACCCAACGACGAGGACGCCCACGAGGAGTGGTCATGATCGTCGATGACGTCCTCGCCGACCTCGGCCGCGGTGACCATCGTGGGGTGGTCGTCGACTCACCGCCCGGCGCCGGCAAGACCACCCTCGTGGTCCGCGCCGCCGCGGAGTTGGCGGCAGCCGGCGAGTCGCTGATCGTTGTCGCACAGACCAACGAGCAGGTCGACGACCTGATCGACCGGCTGGCCTCCGCCGTGCCCGGCCTGCGTATCGGCCGGCTCTCGGGCCAGGGCTACCTACCCACCACCCGGGTGAGCCGGTACACCACGGTGAGCGTGGGCAACCGGGTGGGCGACCTGGCCGGCTGCCGAGTCCTGATCGGCACCGCCGCGAAGTGGGCCACCGTCACGGACGGATCTTGGCCGTGGGCGATCGTCGACGAGGCGTACCAGATGCGCTCGGACATGCTGCTACGCATCGCCAACCGGTTCGAGCGGGCGCTGTTCGTCGGCGATCCCGGCCAGCTCGACCCGTTCTCCACCGTGGACATCGACCGGTGGGCCGGCCTGACCTGGGATCCGATGCAGAGCGCCGTGGCCGTGCTGCTGCGCCACAACCCGTCGATGCCGGTACACCGGCTGCCGGTCTCCTGGCGGCTACCCGCCACCGCCGCCCCGGTGGTGGCGAAGGCGTTCTACCCGTTCACCGGGTTCTCGTCGGGGACCCGGCCCGAACAGCGGCGGCTCACGTTCACGACGGCGGCGTTGCGGGGCGGGCCGCTCGACGAGACCGTGGAGATGGCGGCATCGTCGGGATGGGCACTCTGCGAATTGCCGAACCGGCACGCGGTGCGTACCGATGCGGAGGCCGCATCCGTGTGCGCGGCGTTGGCGGTACGGATCCTGCAGCGGGGCGGGGTCGCGTACTCGGAGCGGACACCGGACGGGACGGCGGTGACCGCGGAGCGGATCGCGATCGGGACGGCGCACCGGGACCAGGCGGCGACGATCCGGTCCTTCCTCGGACCGCCAGGTGATGGGATCACCGTGGACACGGCCAACCGACTGCAGGGACGGGAGTACGACGTGACCGTCGTGCTGCATCCGCTATCGGGGCGGCGGGACGCGACCGCGTTTCACCTGGAGGCGGGGCGGCTGTGCGTACTGACCTCCCGTCACCGCCACGCCTGCATAGTTGTGGCCCGGGCCGGCATCCCGGAGTTGCTTGACGCCCATCCGTCAACGGAGCCGGTGCACCTGAACGTTCCGGCAAAGTTTCCTGACGGGTGGGAGGCCAACCAAGCCATCATGGCGCATTTAGGATCCCTTCGGATTCAAAGCTAGATATCACTCGGACTCGACGCCAGGATCCTCGAAGCTTGTCGATAAGGCACACGAAGCACCAATCAGGGGGACACAGTGACACGCCAGGTGATCGAAAACCCGATCATCAACCGGCCTTATGATATGCCGTCGAGGCACTGGAAGTTCGACGACAATGGCCTGGTCGTGCCGGAGACCATCGACGGCCGGCGCCCGAGCGAGTCGTGGATTCCGATCCCTCAACCGACAAAGGGCAAGAAGGACTTCTTCCAGCCGACGCTCGACGATGTCCCCTTCGAACGGCGCAAGTCCAACGACCAGGTGGAGGTGGTCCGCTCTGCCGTTGATGCGTGGCGGCGGGGCGGGTACCAGGGAGTGACGACGACCAGCCGACGGCTGCTCGAGTATTGGTCGGACCCCGATCGCGACAACCGGATCCTGTTCTGTCAGCGGGAAGCCGTCGAAACCGCGATCTACCTCGCGGAGGCGGCGCCGAAGCTCGGCGCGCACTGGCTGCGCACCGCACTGGATGATCAAAACCGCGAATACAACGCGGGCCTGCCTCGCGTCGCGTTCAAGATGGCCACCGGCTCGGGCAAGACGATCGTGATGGGAATGCTCATCGCCTGGCAGACCCTCAACAAGGTCGCCAAGCCCCAGGACAACCGCTTCGCCAAACGCTTTCTGATCGTCACGCCAGGAATCACGATCCGCGACCGCCTGCGGGTTCTCCTGCCCAACGATGACCAGAACTACTACAAGCTGCGCGACCTGGTACCCGCCGACCTGTGGGGTCCCCTCCACCAGGCGGAGATCGTGATCACCAACTACCACTCCTTCCTGCTGCGCACCACGAAGGAGGGCGCGGGCATCACCACCAACACGAAGCTGCTGCTTACAGCGGGGAAATCCGAGGACCCGTTCACGGAGACGCCCGATCAGATGGTCAACCGCGTCCTACGCCCGTTTTCCGGCAAGGGATCCGAGATCGTGGTACTCAACGACGAGGCGCACCACTGCTATCTCGGTCGGGCGACGGGAAGCGCGGAGGTGCCGGCCGCGAAGGACCTGACGGCCGAGGAGAAGGCCGAACAGAAGGAACGCGAGAAGGAGGCGAGGGTCTGGTTCGCCGGGCTCCAGTTCATCAAACGCAAGATCGGCATCAAGACGATCTACGATCTTTCCGCCACGCCGTTCTTCCTCAAAGGCTCCGGCTACTCCGAGGGATTCCTGTTCCCCTGGGTGGTCAGTGACTTCTCGTTGATCGATGCGATCGAAGCGGGGATCGTGAAGATCCCGCGAGTACCTGTCGACGACAACGCCACCGTGAAGGATGTCGTCTACCTCAACCTGTGGCCCAAGGTCTCCGCCCACCTCCCCAGGAGGCTGCCCAAGAGTGTCCAGGCTGTCGGAGCTCCACTGCCCGCTGCGCTGGAGGGTGCTATCCGCAGCCTGTACGACAACTACGAGAAAGCGTTCCGACGGTGGGAGCAGTCGGACGCGGTGGCTCGGGGCGAGACCCCACCCGTGTTCATCGTGGTGTGCAACAACACCACCGTGTCGAAGATGGTGTACGACTTCATCGCCGGCTACATCAAACCCACCGAGGCGGGGAAAGTCCACGTCAAGGGGGAGCTTCCCCTCGTATCGAACTACGAAGGCGAGCAGGTGCTCGCGAGGCCGCGCACCATCCTGGTCGACTCCGTCCAGCTGGAGTCCGGCGAGGCCATGAGCGCCGACTTCAAGAAAGCCGCGGCCGACGAGATCGAGGTCTTCCGCAGCGAGTACGTCCAGCGCACCGGGCGAAGCGGCGATGAGCTCGAAGACGTCGACATCCTCCGGGAAGTCATGAACACGGTTGGCAAAAAGGACCGGCTTGGTGAGGGTGTCCGATGCGTTGTCTCGGTCTCGATGCTTACCGAGGGCTGGGACGCCAACACTGTTACCCACATCCTCGGGATCCGGGCGTTCGGCTCACAGCTGCTGTGTGAGCAGGTCGTCGGCCGAGGGCTGCGCCGCCGGTCGTACGCCGTCAACGACGACGGCTATTTCGAGCCCGAGTACGCCGAGGTCTACGGCGTGCCGTTTTCCTTCATCCGCACCGAGCCAGGGTCGGGCGACATCAAGAAGCCAGCCCGCAACCCGGTGCGGGTGCAGGCCGTCCCCGAGCGGCAGGAGAGCCGGATCACCTTCCCGAAGCTGGAGGGCTACCGCGTCGAGCTGCCTGACGAGCAGCTCGATGTGGACTTCGACGACGAGCATCGTTTCCATCTGACGCTCGATGAAGTGCCGACCCGCACCGAGACCGGCTGGCTCGTCGGCGAGCAGCAGACCCACCAACTCGATGATCTGCGCCACGTACGGACGCAGGAGGTCGCCTTCCGGATCGCCCGCCGCATGATGCACCGGTACGTGGACCTCGGCGGCCAGGGAGAACTGATCCACGACGCGCATGGCCAGCCGAAGCGGTGGCTGTATCCCGACCTGGTCGGCATCTGCAAGCAGTGGCTCGATGAGATGGTGACCTACGACGACGGCACGTTCCCGGGCCTGTTCCGGATCACCGAGCTGGAGGCGTTGGCCGCCGAACGCATCAACCAGGCGCTGTTCAAGGTCGTCGGTGCTCGCCGGGAGCGGATCCTGCCCATCTTCCAGCGCTTTGACCCGGACGGTTCGACGGACGACATCGACTTCTTCACCACCAAGCAGGTCTACGAGACCGACCCGAAGAAGTGTGCGGTCAACTTCGTCGTTCTCGACGGCCGCGACGGCAACACCTGGGAACAGATCGTTGCCCAGACACTCGAGGCGCTGCCCGAGGTCGAGGCGTACGTAAAGAACGACCACCTCGAATTCGGCATCCCGTACGTGCACGCCGGCCGGACCCGCCGCTACATCCCCGACTTCCTAGTCCGCCTGGTGCGCAGGCCAGGCGACCAGGTGCGGCACCTGATTGTGGAGGTCTCCGGCACCCTGAAGTCGCAGGCGATGACGCAGGAGAAGGCAGAGACCGCAAGGAACCTTTGGTGTGCCGCCGTCAACAACCACGAGGGCGAATGGGGCCGCTGGGGATTCGTAGAGATCAAGAGCCCGTTCGCCGCGAAGCACGCTCTGCAGGACGCCATCGCGGCCCTGTATGGCGACGGTCCGATCACAGGTCTGCTGTCATGAGCCTGGCCGACGACATCCTCGCCGTGTTGACAAGCCAGCCGGCCGGGCTCACCGACGCCGATCTGGCACAGCGGCTCGGCAAGCGACACCAGCACGTCAACCAGGCATGCCGCCAGCTCGCCGCCCGGGGAACGCTACTGCGTGAACAACACAACGGCACGATCGTCAACCTGCCGCTGCTCTCCGCACAGCATGACCGCAGCCCTTCACCGGACCCCGGCCTGGCACCGTTGTCGGGCCGTTCATGGGACTGGGAGGGCAACGTACAGGCGGCGCTGTGTCGCTCGCTGAGCGCCGAAGGCTGGTACCTCGTCCAGGTCGCAGACACGGCCTCCCGCCAACGCGGCACCGACGTCGTCGCCGAACGCGCTGGAGAACGGCTACACCTTGAGGTCAAGGGCTACCCGTCAAAGACGTACGCCGACCCACGACGCGCACGGGATGTCAAGCCAACCCAGCCGACGCTGCAAGCCAGCCACTGGTATGCCGGGGTGCTGCTGAGCGCCATCCGGCTGCGGGAACAGCATCCGAACGATCGTGTCGCGATCGGGCTACCGGAAACGCCTCGCTACCGGGCGTTGGTTCACGAGACCCAAGGCGCGTTGCGCCTACTACGTATTGAGATCTTCATGGTGGCCGAGGACGGAACGGTGACCGAGATGACGAGAGGAGCCGGGGACCATGCCGCGTAAGACGACGAGCCCCAAGAGCGGACGAACCCCGGTCGAGGCGCTGACCCACGAGGAGAAGCGCTCGAACATCCCGACCGCCGACGCCCACTCGTTCGTGCCCCCCGAAGTCGAAGCGCCAAGGACGCTGCTGTACCCGCGCGACCCGTCCCTCGACCCGCAGCTCGTCTGGAAAGGCAAGGACGAGCAGGATTCCCAAGATCTCGCCGTGCTCGCGCCGCCGATCTACATCCAGGAAAAGATCGACCCGCGGGTACTCATCGAGAACCTCCGGCGCACCGCCGAACGACCGGAAGACGAGCCCGAACTCACACTCTTCGACACATTCGACGGGCTGAACGAGTTCGACATGGTCGACTTCTACAAACACGAGGCCAACTGGTCAAACCGGATGATCTTGGGCGACTCACTCGAGGTCATGGCGTCGCTCGCGGAGCGGGAAGACCTACGCGGCAAAGTGCAGATGATCTACCTCGACCCTCCGTATGGTATCAAGTTCGGATCCAATTGGCAGGTCTCAACCCGAAAGCACGATGTCAAGGACGGGAAGCTCGAAGACGCCACTCGTGAGGTCGAGCAGATCAAAGCGTTTCGCGATACATGGGAATTCGGCATACATTCTTACCTTGCATACCTACGCGATCGTTTGATGGTCGGACGCGATCTCTTGACTGATTCGGGGTCGCTCTTCGTGCAGATTGGCAACGAAAACGTTCACCTTGTTAGGGCCATTCTTGACGAGGTCTTCGGAAGCGACAACTTCATCAGCCTCATCACTTTCAAGAAGACGACGGGCGCAGGGAGCCCTTCGGGAACGACGACAGTTCTGGCTTCCGTTAACGACTATCTAGTTTGGTATGCTAAGGACGCAACTTGCGTCAAGTACCGGCGCCTTTTTCGTATGAGGGAAGTCGGCGGTGCGGGCGCCGGACAGTACACGTGGGTTGAGCTAGCAGACGGGGGCCGACGGCGACTTACGAGCGGCGAGGCGCTGCCGGAGGGTGCTCGCCAATTCAGAGCGGATCAGTTGACCTCCCAATCCGCCGCCAGTACGACGCGGTATCCGGTGGTAATCGAAGGTGCGAATTATACGCCAGGCAACGGCTATTGGAAGACGCCGGCGGCTGGTATGGATCATCTGAGAATCGCGCACAGGCTAATGCCTGTTGGCAAAACCTTGACCTACGTGCGTTATTTCGATGACTTTCCTGCTTTCCCCTTCAATAACTTGTGGGACGATACGGTTACTTCGGGGTTCGGAGACCCAAAGATCTTTGTCGTCCAGACAAACACAAAGGTGGTTGAGCGGTGTCTTCTCATGGCGACGGACCCAGGGGACTTGGTTCTCGACCCGACGTGCGGTTCTGGCACGACCTCGTATGTCGCAGAACAATGGGGACGCCGCTGGATAGCTATTGATACCTCTCGTGTGGCAATCGCCCTCGCGCGGCAGCGGCTCATGGGAGCCAAAATGCCATACTACCTGCTCGCCGACTCCGCACAAGGTAACGCCAAGGACGCGGAACTCACCGGCGTCCGTATCGGCAATACTATTGATGGATTCAAGGGAAACGTACGTAAGGGATTTGTCTACCAACGCGTACCACACGTGACGCTCAAATCCATCGCGAACAACCCAGATATCAAGGAAGGCATGAGCCGAGTCGCGATCGATGCCGCGATTGTGCGCCACGCCGAGACGGAGTTGCTTTACGACCGACCCTATGAGGACAGACGCAAGGTACGAGTTGCCGGGCCGTTTACCGTCGAATCCTTGTCGCCGCATCGGTCGCTGACATTCGACACTGAGGTCCCCACCTCCGAGCGCGCGGCGGACATGTCGGCGGACTCGTCGTCGTACGAGAAGACCATCTTTGAGAACCTGCGTACGGCAGGTGTGCAGAACGGGCGCCGGAAGGAACGGCTTGAGTTCGAGGATATCGAGCCGTTCGCCGGCAAATACGTCCAAGCGGTCGGTGTTCGGCGGGACGCCGATCACGGTACGCCGCAACGGATCGCCCTCGCGCTCGGCCCGGAGTACGGCACGGTGAGTCCTGGCCTCGTGAAAGAGGCGGCGAAGGAAGCGCTCAAGGGCCAGGGCTACGACATGCTGCTGGTGCTCGGCTTCGCGTTCGACGCCATGGCCCTGGAGACCGTCGAGGAGTTCCGGCCGTCCGACACCTCGGACTTCGCGACCGTCGCCGGTGAGCGTCATCTCGGGAAGCTGCCTGTGCTCCTGGTTCGGATGAACCCGGACCTGGCGATGGGCGACGAACTGCTGAAGAAAACCAAGGCGGGCAACCTCTTCACGGTCTTCGGCGAGCCCGACATCGCCCTGAAGGAGACCACCGACGGCTGGGTCGTGGAGATCCGTGGTGTGGATGTGTACGACCCGACGACGGGCGAGGTGCGGTCAAACAACCCCAATGAGATCGCCATGTGGATGATCGACACGAACTACAACGGTGAGTCGTTCTTCGTCCGGCACTGCTATTTCTCCGGCGGCGGGGTCGACCCCTACGCCCGGCTGAAGAGGGCCCTGAAGGCCGAGATCGACGAGGAAGGCTGGGCAACCCTATACGGCACGGTGTCGCGGCCCTTCCCGCGCCCGGAGACCGGGCGTATCGCGGTCAAGGCCATCAACCACTACGGGGACGAAGTTCTGAAGATCATCGAGGTGTAGGAGAGATGGGCATCGATCACAAGGACTTCATGCATGGTGCCGCGCTGATAGCGATCGCCGACAGTACGGAGTCCACCGCGTTGAACAAGGCGAGCCGCAAGTACGGCCATTACGTGGTCAACCATGACCGCAACCTGTTCATCAAGTACAGCGACGGCAGTGGTCCCGGCGACTACCTTTTCACGTTCCAGCCGACGGACAAGAGGCTGATCACCGAGACCGCGCCGAGCGGCCGCGTGTATGTCGTGCTCGTATGCGGCAACGAGGTGATCACCGGGCTGTCGAGGGACGAGTTGGGCCAGCTTGTCGACCTCAAGTTATCCGAGGCTGAAGGCATCAAGGTGACCGCCTCCACCGGAAAGCAGCTCCGGATCAAGGGACCGGTTGGCAGTCTGCCACCGATCCCGCGCAGTTCGTTTCCCCAGCGCGTCCTCAAGTAGCGCGTCCACACCAAGCGAGGAGACGTCATGCCGTTCGAGAGTCCGGACTGGCCGCTCGGGGAGCTGCTTCGTGAAATCCGGGTCGGCAAGGTGCAGCTGCCGGATTTCCAGCGTGAATGGAAGTGGGACGACCCGCGGATCATCAGTCTGTTGGCCACGATTACCTGCGGTTACCCGATCGGCGTTCTCATGACGGTTGAGACGGGCGGGGACGGATCCCGGTTCAAGCCGAAGCCGCTCGCCGGGATCGAGTCGACCATCGGGCTGCATGAGCCGGAGCAACTTCTCCTCGATGGTCAGCAGCGGCTCACCTCGCTCTTCCAGGCGCTCATGTCCGGGCAGCCGGTCGACACCACGGACGCCCGCGGGAAGCGCCTCAAGCGGTGGTACTACATCGACATCAAAGGAGCACTCGGTGACGAGGGCGACCGCGAGGAGGTGATCTTCGGCGTCCCGGAGGATCGCGTCCTCAGAGACGACTTCGGTCGGATGATCAGGAAGGACCTCTCGACGACCGAGTTGGAGTGCCAGGAAGGGGCGTTCCCGCTGCGGCTTCTGTTCGACAGCGACGGCACGCTTGACTGGGCCTGGTCCTACGCCGGCAGTGATGAAGCGCGGCGCAGCACCTGGAAGGCGTTCAAGTCGCGGATCCTGGACAATGTCACCTCCTACCTTGTGCCGGTCATCAAGCTGACCAAGGCCACGCCGAAGGAGGCGGTCTGTACCGTCTTTGAGAAGGTCAACACCGGTGGTGTACCACTGAATGTGTTCGAGCTGCTGACCGCGACCTTTGCCGGCGATCGGGCCTACTTCGCGGAGCATCGAGCCGACTTCCGGCTCAACGACTACTGGCGCGAGGTACAGACGCGACTTGAGCCGCATCGGGTGCTGCGCGGTCTGGAGAGCACCGACTTCCTGCAGGCGGTGACCCTGCTCGCCACCTGGGCGCGCCGTCAGGCGCACGCCGGCGATGCGCCGTCGGCACCGGGCGTCAGCTGCAAGCGCCGCGACATTCTGCGCCTCACGTTGAGCGAGTTTCTGGCCTGGGCACCGAAGGTAGCCGAGGCACTGGAGTGGGCCGCGGCGTTCCTTGCCCAGGAGCACATCTTCGACGCACGCGACGTGCCCTACCGCACGCAGCTCATCCCACTGTCTTCGGTGCGGGCCGCCGCCGGCGATGACGTCTCGTTGTGGGGCGGTGACATGAAGCTCCGCCAGTGGTTCTGGTGTGGCGTCCTCGGTGAGCTGTACGGCGGGACGACCGAGACGCGCTTTGCCCGTGACCTCGAGCAGGTGCTCGCCTGGCTGGCCGGCGGACGCCCGCCCGGCACCGTTACGGAGGCCGCTTTTCATGAGCAGCGGCTGCTCACGCTGCGTACCCGCAACAGCGCGGCGTACAAGGGAATCTACGCGCTGCTGATGAGACAGGGCGGTCGGGACTGGATGAAGAATCAGGCGCTGGGCATGGCGACGTTCTTCAACTACAAGGTCGACATCCACCACATCTTCCCGAAGGCGTGGTGCCAGAAGAACGGGGTCGATGCGCTGCGCCGGGAGAGCATCGTCAACAAGACCGCGTTGTCCCGTCTGACAAATATCAAGATCGGGGGACGTTCCCCGGCGGTCTATCTGCCGGGTGTCGAGCGGGAAGCGCAGATCACGCCCACCGATCTCGACGCGATTCTGCGCACCCACGCCATCGAGCCCAGCTATCTGCGTACCGCAGATTTCGACGCGTTCTTCCAGGCCCGCACCGACGCGCTGCTGCGACTCGTCGACGTGGCCATGGGGAAGGCGGCGATCAGGGGCGAGCAGACGGAGCTACCTGAAGCGTTCGAGCCTGAGCCCGATGAACACGAGGACGACATCGACCTGTCCGACGAAGCGGCTTGATCGGAAACGGTGGGGCAGTGGACTACACCAAGGCGCAGAGGTCTGCCATCGAGACGATCGAGGATCCCCTGCTGATCGTGGCCTGTGCCGGATCTGGCAAGACCCAGGTGATCTCGCAACGGATCGTCGAGATCCTGCGCTCGGGTGCCGAGCCTCGCAACATCGTGGCCTTCACGTTCACCGAGCGGGCGGCCGCGGAGTTGAAGGAACGAGTGACCGCCCTCGTCGAGCACGAGTTCGGCAACGTCCACGGCCTCGCCGAGATGTACATCGGCACGATGCACGGCTTCGCACTGGATGCGCTGCATGGCTTCGTGCCACAGACCTTCAAGTACGGGGTCCTCAACGACATCCAGACGCGACTGTTCATCGATCGACGCAGCAACAAGTGCGGCCTCACCACGGCTCACGCCTGGGTCAACGGCGCGAGCCGGCGGCTGCGCCGGTGGGTCAACAGCGGCCTGTACATGCAGGTCATGGCAATCCTGCGCGAGGAAGAGATCGACGAGTCGGCGCTGCCAGCCGACCTCATCACCGCCCAGACCATGTACCGCCACGAGCTGCACCAACACAGCTACTTCGACTTCACCGAGGTCCTCCGCGCGGCGGCCGACCTTCTGGAAGAGGGCCCCGACGACGAGGTTGCCGGTGCACTTGTACGTCACGTGCGAGACACCATCCGCTACGTCGTCGTTGACGAGTATCAGGACACCAACTACGTGCAGGAGCGCCTCATCCGTGGGCTCACCCGCTTCGGCGCGAACCTCTGCGTCGTCGGCGACGACGACCAGACGATCTACCAGTGGCGCGGTAGCGCGGTGGCCAACATCCTGACCTTCGAGCAGCGGCACGACTCGGTGCGTCGAGTCACGCTGGACGACAACTTCCGGTCCAGCCGAGGGATCACCGGGCTGGCCCGGTCAGTCGTCGAGGAAACCGTCCCCGACCGACTGCCCAAGGAGATGGTCGCGGCCGGGCACCAGACATACGAACGCGGCGACATCCTCGCGCTGACCTTCGCGGACGCGGACGCCGAGGCCCGCTGGATCTGCGACCGTATCGAGCGGCTACGCGGGACGGCCTTCCAGGACACTCCCTCCACCGAGCATCGCGGCCTGAGCTGGTCGGACTTCGCGGTGCTGTTCCGTAGCGTGAGCAAGGACGCCGGACCGCTGGTCGAGGAGCTCAAACGTCGCAACATGCCCTACGTCATCAAGGGCCTGACCCGGCTGTTCGACGCCCCCGAGATCCAGGCATGCGTGATGGCCTTCCGGTACGTGTCAGGCGACGCCCAAGCGGACGAAGTCGCCGATGCCTGGTTGGCCGCCGACATTGGGCTAACCCGAGACGATGTTGGGCGCGGCCTGGACGTACTGGACAGGGCGAAGGACTGGCGTGCCGGCGAACGCTGGGGCAGCTACAACATCCAGCGCGCATACCTCGACCTCCTCGAAGCCTTCCGGATCCGCGAGGAGCGAGTGCCGTCCGTGGGTGGCACAACGCGGGGCGAACTCGTCTTCTACAACTTGGGCAAGTTCAGCCAGGCGATCTCGGATTTCGAACAGATCAACTTCCAGTCCGACCCGCAGCAGAAGTACGCCAGCTTCACGGGCTGGCTCCAGTACCAGGCGCCCGACTACTACGCCGAAAGTGACGCCGACGTGGGCTATGCGACGCCCGATGCGATCACGATCGCGACGGTCCACCAGGCGAAGGGAATGCAGTGGCCAGCGGTCTTCGTCCCAGCCATGCGCAAGAACCGCTTTCCGTCCAGACGGCAGGGCGGCCTCAACGTGTTCCACGTGGTGCCGGCCGAGGCCGTGCCCGATGCCGACCGGTACCGCGGCACGCTCGAAGACGAGGCGCGGCTCTTCTACGTCGCGATCACCCGTGCGCAGAAGTACCTCAACGTCACCTACTCCCCCGGCGAGTCAAGGATGTACGCCGGTCGGTCGCAGTTCTTCGACCTCGTCACCCGCAACTCCTACGTGCTCACGGCGGAGCCGCCGGGCTCGGATCAGGACAAAATGGAGCCACGACCGTTGCACGCGGTACCCCAGGTCGTGCTGAGCTTCAGCGAACTGAAGTACTTCTTCGAGTGCCCATACCAGTTCAAGCTGCGCTTCATGTACGGCTTCAACGCGCCGATCCACGAAGCGCTCGGGTACGGCAAGTCAGTGCACGACGCGATGGCCGAAATTCACAAGCGGGCAATCGAGTCGGACATTCTCGACGAACACGAGGCGAAGGATCTGGTCGACCGGCACCTCCACGTACCCTTCGCGTACCCGGCCCTACGCGAGGACCTGCGGCGGGCCGCCGTGGACGCGGTCCGCCGGTACCTGAGAGAGAACCGGGAACGGCTACCGCAGACGCTGTACTCCGAACAGCAGGTGCAGGTCCACATCGCCCCAGGCATCACCGTGGACGGACGCATCGATCTGATCCGACGCCTCGACACCGACGAGACGTCAATAGTGGACTTCAAATCCACCGAGCGGGCTCAGGCCGAGGATGTGACCCGAGACCAGCTCCATGTCTACGCCCTTGGCTACCAAGAACTGACCGGCGAGCGCGCCGACCTTGTCGAGGTCTTGAACCTCGACAAGGACGCCGTCAGCACACGCGAGGTCGTCGACGACGCCCTCCTGACCGACATCCGGGGCCGAATCTCGGGCGCTGGCAAATCCCTCCGTGAGAACAGCCTTCCCCGACACACGAGCTGGTGTCGGGCATGCGACATCTGCGACCTGGCGAGCCTCTGCCGGGATAAGCCAGCGGCTCGCCGATGATCACAGGGCTACCCAGAAGGTAGCCTTGCACGGCACTGGATTGATAGGCGTGAGAGTTACGCAGATCGTTTCGCTAGTCGGTGTACTAGGTCAGGTTTCCTGCCGGGGCACAAGGCAAACGACTTCCGCCCAGCTCAGTCGCTTGATCAATGACCTTCGCCGAGGCAGGACGATACGAAGCGCAAAACAATGCCGTCGACGCGGCCGGCGCCGGACCGTGCCATCCTGAGCGCCTCGTGCCGATGGCGCCCAGGCGTTTGGTCCTCGACCCGGTGCACCTGCCACCGAAGGAGCTGGGCGATTTGCCATCGCTCAGGAACTGCGCCAGCTCGCCTTCCGGTAGCCGTTCGACGACACCGGCGTCGGTCTGTGCAAGCAGAGCGTCGCCACGCAGCACGGTCGAGGTGCCCAGCTGGTCCACCACCGCCAGGACCTCGCCTGCTGAAGCCGGGAAGCACCGGGACCCCGCCAACCCGGCAGGACGTCGATGAACGCTACCTCGCCGGTCACGCCCCTCCGCAAGCTGCACGATCTCCGCCTGCGGAAGTGAGGAGGATGCAGTGTGCGCGCTGGAGCGGAAGCTGCGGGTTGCCTACGGCGAGGCGCAGGGTCTGTCCGTTCAGGAGCGGATGGGAGGTTTGGTCGTCGCGGGCCGCGACCCTGCGTACACTGATCGACTGGCTTGATCTGTCGACTCGCTGATCATTCTTCGTCGATATCAGGAAAATCATCAGCGATCCCCGGGGCCTTTCGCGCCATGCGTCAATGGATGCCGTTGCCAGTCTGCAGTTGCACTGGAGAACAGGAATGAAAGATCACACTTGCGTGTGATTGCCTCAGACGACCTGATCGGGCTTTGGCTCTCCACGCCGCGGTGGTAGCGGCGGTGGGGGAACGGGCGATGTCGGCGGCCGCTCGTTCGTTGCGAGCGTCTGGCCAAGGGGTCCACCGAGATCGTCGTCTAGGTCGTCATCGAGAGCCCTGTCGTTCGATTCGTCGATCCGCTGATCGTCTGGCATCTCATACCTCTCGGTCGATGCAGTGCGGCACGGGTTCTGCGTAGTCTGCGGTGCGGCGCCGGATATTCGAACCCGGAACGCCCATCGACATATGGAGACCGCATGCCGACGACTGTCATGGGATTCCTTCTCATCGTCGTCTTCGCATTACCCGGCTATGTTTACGTGTCCATTCAGGGGTGAGGGTTGACCTGGGACGCGAGGCTGGCCGGTGTTGTCCGGCGTGTGTGACTTGATCGCTGGGTGGTGAGGGTCGATCATCGTCGGGTGTCCGCCGACGAGCCGTCCCGTGAACAGCTGGTGG
>WNGB01004933.1_pt1 | contig 20121 bp, 20 predicted proteins | sample 5400681 | NCBI WGS metagenome assembly WNGB01 (sample SAMN13153367, study PRJNA577476) | soil metagenome | isolation source: 115 cm soil or saprolite under grassland replicate 2 | place: USA:California | collected 2016-06-15
CGGGGACAAGCAGCCACCATCCCCAAACCCGGATACCTCCAGACCCAACTCCTGGGACTACTCCGCGTCGACCCCACTCAACCCCGCTGGCCATGACCGACGGCCACTCAACGGCATGTGCGAACGACGGGGCTAGCCGGCGGTGAGGAACTCGGTGACCAGGGTGGCCATCTCGGCGGCCCGTTCCAGCAGGAACAGGTGACCGCCGCCGCGCACCACCCGTAGCCGGGAATCGGGGATCAGCGTGTCGAGGATGCGCCCGTTGACCAGCGGCACGATCGGGTCGTCGTCGCCCGCGAGCACCAGCGTCGGCTGGGGCAGCCGGCGCAGCCACGGGATGCTGCTCCAGCCGGCGACCGCGTACATCTGGGCGAGGTAGCCGGCCAGTGACGGCGCGTGCGCGAAGCGGGCCAGCGAGCCGTGCAGGGTCGCGTCGGGGTCGCGCCGGGCCCCGCCGCCGTAGACCCGCCCGGCGACGCGGCGGAAGTAGTCGGGCTGGCGGTACCGGCGCGGGGTGGCCAGGGCCCAGAGCACGCGGGGCGAGCCCGGTACGCCGCCGAGGCCCGGGCCGGTCGCGGCGAGCACGAGCCGGCGGACCCGCCCGGGAGCCTGGTGGGCGAGCTGCTGCGCGAGGATGCCGCCGAAGGACACGCCGAGCACGTCCACCTCGGCGTACCCGAGCGTGTCGAGCAGCCGCTCCATCGTGCGGGCCAGCCCGCCCATCCGGCGGGGCAGCCGGTACCCGCTGGAGCCGCCGGTACCGGGTGCGTCGACCGTGATCGTGCGCAGCATCCGGCCGTCGAGCGCGTCCTCGAACGGCGCCCACATCTCCAGGTTGGCCCCGATGCCCATGAGCAGCAGCAGCGGCCGCCCGGTGCCGCGGGTACCGACGCGCAGGCAGAGCCCGTCGACCTCGACGTGGCGCAGCGCCCGCCGCCCGTTACGCGAACGCGCCCACACCGGTGATGTCCCTCCCGACGATGAGCGTCTGGATCGTCTCGGTGCCTTCGTAGGTGTGGATCGCCTCCATGTCCGCCAGGTGGCGCATCACGTGGAAGTCGAGCAGGATCCCGTTGCCCCCCAACAGGTCCCGGGCTTCGAGGATGACCTGCCGGGCCTTGCCGGTGTTGTGCATCTTGGCCAGCGCGGCGATCGTGTCGCTCAGCCGCCCCTCCTCGATGAGCCGGCCCAGGCGCAGGCAGTACAGCTGCATCCCGCAGATTTCGGCGAGCATCCGGACCAGCCGCTCCTGCACGATCTGGAAGCTGACCAACGACTTGCCGAACTGCTGCCGCTGACGGCAGTACGTGGCGGCCGCGTCGTAGGCGGCGACGGCGTGCCCGAGCGCCGCCCAGGCGACCGTGTTGCGGGTACTGGCGAGCACCCGGCCGGCGTCCTTGAAGCCGCGCGCCCCGGGCAGCCGGGCGGACTCGGGTACCCGCACGTCGGTCAGCTCGATCTCGGCCTGCCACACCGCGCGCAGCGAACCCTTGCCGTCGATGCGCCGCGCCGCGTACCCCGGCGCGCCCTTCTCGACGAGGAAGCCCTTGACCTTCCCGTCCGCCACGTCACGCGCCCACAGCACGGTCACGTCGGCGATCGTGCCGTTGCCGATCCACTTCTTCTGCCCGTTGAGGACCCAGGTGTCGCCGTCGCGGCGGGCCGAGGTCTCCAGCGCCACGGAGTCGGAGCCGTGCAACGGTTCGGTGAGCGCGAACGCGCCGATCCGGTCCAGCCGCGCCATCTCCGGCAGCCAGCGCCGCTTCTGCTCGGCCGAGCCGAGCATGGCGATCGAGCGCATCGCGAGGCCCGCCTGTACCCCGAGGAAGGTACCCAGGCTGCCGTCGCCGCGGTTGAGCTCCATGTGCACCAGGCCGGCCGCGATGGGGCTCATCGGCGGGCAGCCGTACCCGGTGATGCCGTCGCCCACCACGCCGAGCGTGGCCAGCTTCGCCACGAGCGGCGCGGGGAACTCGGCGCGTTCCCAGTAGCCGTTGATGACCGGCAGCACCTCGTTGTCGACGAAGTCGCGGGTGCGCCGCCAGATCTCGCGCTCGGCGTCGGTGAGCTGGTCGCCGATGCGGAAATAGTCGGTGCCGAGCGAACGGCCGATGTCCTTGTACATGATTTCCTTGGACATGATGACGGGCTTTCTCTAGTGATCTAGAACGTAGGTGCCGGGGGCTTCGACGAGCGGGGTCAGGCCGCCGCCGCCGAGCCGGTCGGGCGCGGGGCGGTCGGGGCCGCCGAGCTGGCCGAGCCACTCCACGAAGTCGGGCCACCAGCTACCCGGCACGGTCGTCGCGCCGGCCAGCCACTCCTGCGGGTCGGCCGGGGTGGCGGCGCCGTTGACGCGGTAGCTCGCCCTGGGGTTGCCCGGCGGGTTCACCAGGGCGGCGATGTGGCCGCTCGTGGAGAGCACGAACCGGGACGACCCGCCGAGCAGCTGGGTGCTGCGGTAGCAGCTCTGCCACGGGGTGATGTGGTCGGTGATGCCGGCCACGATGTAGGTATCCGTCTCGATGCCCGCGAGGTCGACGGAGACGCCGAGGACGGTGACCCCGTCGGGGCCGGCCAACCGGTTGCCCTGGGCCAGCTCCACGAAGTCCTTGTGCAGTGCGGCGGTCATCCGCGTGGTGTCCGCGTTCCAGTACAGCACGTCGAACGCGGGTGGGGTCCGGCCGAGCAGGTAGTTGTTGACCCAGTACTGCCACACCAGGTCGCCCGGCCGCAGCCAGGCGAAGACCTCGGCGAGCACCCGGCCGTCGAGGTACCCGCGCCGGGCGGACAGGCCGGTCGCCGCGGCGGCGAGGTACCGGTCGGCGATGGCCGCCGGTATCCCGGCCCGGTCGTAGTCCAGCACGGACACCCCGAGAGCGAGCCCGGCCAGCCGCTCGGCCCGCCCGGTCGCCGCGAGGTACCCGGCGGTGAGGGTCGCCAGGATCCCGCCCGAGCAGAAGCCGGCGAGCACCGTGCGCTCCGCGCCGGTGACGCGCTCCACCGCGTCGAGGCCGTCGAGCACCGCCCGGACGTAGGCGTCCAGCCCCCAGGCGGCGTGCCGGGCGTCGGGGTTGCGCCAGGACAGCAGGAACACCTGCTGCCCCGAGCGCACCAGCGCCTCGATCAGGCTGCGCCCCGGCGCGAGGTCGAGCACGTAGAACTTGTTGATGGTCGGGGGTACCACCAGCAGCGGCGCCCCCCGTACCGTCTCGGTCCCCGGCGCGTACTCGATCAGCTCGAACACGTCCGTGCGCAGCACCACGGCGCCCGGCGTGACGCCGAGGTTGCGCCCGACGGCGAACGCCGAGCCGTCCACCATCCGCGGGATCCGCGGCGCCGTCGCCATGTCCCGCACCAGGTTCAGCCCGCCCCGGGCGAGGCTGAGCCCGCCGGTGTCCACCGCCTCCTTCAGCGCCTCGGGGTTGAGCAGCGGCACGTTGCTCGGCGCGCACGCCTCCACCAGGTTCTCGGCGAGGAACCGCACCCGCTGGTCGTCCCTCCAGTCCAGGCCACCGTCGTCGATGAGCTCGTCGAGGGTACGGCCGGCCGCGAGGTAGGCCTGGACGACGCGGCGCAGCGCGGGGTTGCGCGTCCAGGCCGGGTCGGTGAAGCGCCGGTCCTTCCGCGCGGGCGCCAGGTCCGAGGCGCCCACGCCGATCCGGACCAGCTCGCCGGCGAACGCCCGCAGCCGCCGGCCGGTGGTACCCGGCCGGGTGGCCAGCCGCCCCACGAGCTTGGCGACGGACCAGTCCGGGGCCAGCCGGCGCAGCGGCCCGAAGGCGGCGTCGACGAGCAGCGCGTCGAGGGGGGCGGCGACGTCGTCGACGGGGTTCATGGCGACTGCCTCCCGTCGACCGGCGGGCGGATCTCCCGCTTGAGGATCTTCCCGGTGGGGCCCTTCGGCAGCGCGTCGACCACCCAGACCCGGCGCGGGTACTTGTACGCGGCCACCTGACCCTTCACGTACTCGCGCAGTTGCTCGACCGTGGTCGTGGCCCCGGCCCGCAGCGCGACCGCCGCGCCGACCTCCTCGCCGAGCGCGCCGTCGGGGATACCGATCACGGCGGCCTCCGCGACGTCCGGGTGCTCGTAGAGGACCTCCTCGATCTCGCGCGGGTAGACGTTGTACCCGCCGCGGATGATGAGCTCCTTCTTGCGGTCGACGATGAAGTAGTACCCGTCCTCGTCCCGCCGGGCCAGGTCCCCGCTGCGGAACCAGCCGTCCGGGATCGCTTCGGCCGTGGCCTCGGCCCGGCGCCAGTACCCCTTCATCACGTTGTGCCCGCGGATCACGATCTCGCCGACCTCGCCGGGCCGCACCTCCTCGCCGCGCTCGTCCAGCAGGCGCAGCTCGACGCCGCGGATCGGGGTACCGATGGAGCCGGGCTTGCGCTCCCGGTCAGGATGGTTGAACGAGGCCACCGGCGAGGTCTCGGACAGCCCGTACCCTTCCAGGATCACGCAGCCGAACGCCTTCTCGAAGCCGCGCAGCACCTCCACCGGAAGCGCGGCACCGCCGGACACGCAGACGCGCAACGCCGACGGGTCGTACGCCTCCCGGGCCGGCGCGCCGAGCAGCGCGACGTACATCGTCGGTACCCCCTGGAAAACGGTGACCCGGTCGCGCGCCAGGACCTGGAGGACCTTGTCCGGCGCGAACCGCGACACCAGCGACAGGCAGGCGCCGGCGCGGATCGCGGCGTTGAGCCCGCAGGTCTGCCCGAACGAGTGGAACAGCGGCAGCCCGCCGAAGATGACGTCGTCCGGCCCGAGCTTGAACAGGTCGACCTCCGCGATCGTGACGTTGGCCGCGAGGTTGGCGTGGGTCAGCTCGGCGCCCTTGGGCTGGCCGGTGGTACCGGATGTGTAGAGGATGACCGCGGTGTCGTCCGGCGCGCGGTCCGCGACCGCGGTGACCGGGGTCACGCCGTCGGCCAGGTCGGCGCCGATGACGACGCACGGCACGTTGGCGTGTGCGGCGCCCAGGCGGGCCGCCTCGGCGCACCCCGGGTCGGCGAAGATCAGGCGGGCCTGCGAGTCGCCGAGGTAGTAGGCCACCTCACGCTCCTTCAGGAGCGGGTTCATCGGTACCACCACCCCGCCGGCGCGCAGGATGCCGTAGTACAGGACGGCGAAGTCGGGGACGTTGGGCAGCATCAGGGCGACCCGTTCGCCGGGGCGTACGTCCTGTGCGCGCAGGAAGCCGGCGATCCGGGCGCTGCGCCGGTCGAGCTCGGCGTAGGTCAGGACGGTGCCGTCCAGCCGGACGGCGGGACGCTCAGGGTAGGCGCGGACGCTGTGCGTCAGGTTGTCAGCGAGGTTCATGGCGGTGACCCTTCGGGCTGGCGGCCCGCCCGAACCGGGGAGAGGCGGTGCCGTGGCGATGATTCTGGCGACCGGCCTGGGTCGGGACCATGTTCGGGCGGACACAGTCCGGGCCCCCGGGGTTGTGCCCGCGCACTAACCGGGTCTCGTACGCTTCGAGGCATGACCGGGCCGCCCGAGTTCCCGACGCCCGCCGTCAAGGCGATCGGCGAGCGGCTGCTGGGCCGGGTCGACGACCTGGCCGCCGAGCTGAGCGCCGCGATCCGGCGGGCCGAGCCGTCCTACGACGCCGACCATCTGGTACCCGTCGACGACCTGCGCGCCTCGGTCCGGAACAACCTCGTGCACATCCTCGACCGCCTCGCCGGCCGGCCCGGATCGGATCTCAGCGCGGCGCGCGCCACCGGGCGCCGCCGGGCCGAGCAGGGCGCCCCGCTGCCGGCGATCCTGCACTCGTACCGGGTCGCCGCCACGTTCCTCTGGGCGGTCGTGCTGGCCGAGGCGGCCGGGGACGAGGCGGCGGCCGCGGCGCTGCTGCCGGCCGCCGCCGAGCTGTGGTCTCAGGTCGACGAGCTGTCGAGTGCGGTCACCGACGCCTACCGGGACACCGTCGCCGAGCGGGCCCGCCGCGACGCGCAGACCCGCAACGCCGTGCTCGACGCGCTTCTGCGCGGGGACCTCGGCGAGGGGTCCCGCCTGGGGGAGGGCACCGCCGCGCTGGGCCTGCCCCGGCGCGGCACGTTCATCGTGGTCGCCGCCCGCGCGCCCCGCCCCGGCGCGGAGGCCATCCCGCGCGCCGACGACGTGTTGCGCACCCGGGACGTCCAGTCGGTGTGGCGGGTGGAGCTCGACGCGCAGGTGGGCGTCGTGGTGCTGACCGCGCGCCTGGGCGTGGACCGGCTCAGCGCCCACCTCGCCGAGCTCACCACCGGGCCGGTGGGACTCAGCGAGCCGTACCCGAGCCTGGAGCGCACGCCGGCGGCGCTCCGTCAGGCCCGGCTCGCCCAGGCCACCGCCGACCCCGCCGGCCACGAGATCGTGCGCTACGAACGGGTACCGGTCGCCGCGCTGCTCGCCGGGGCGCCGGACGCGGCGACCACGGTCGCCCGATCGGTGCTCGGGCCGGTGCTCGCCCTGTCCGGCGTCGAGTGCGAGATCCTGCTCGGCACGCTGCGCACCTGGTTCGCCGAGGAGGGTGCGACCTCGGCCGCCGCCGCGCGGCTGCACGTGCACCGCAACACCGTCCGGTACCGGCTGCGGCGGGTGGAGGAGCTGACCGGCCGCAGCCTCACCCGCCCGACGGAGTTGGCGCAGCTGCACCTCGCCCTCGAAGCGGCCCGGATCCTGCGCCTGGGCTGAGCGGCTCAGCGGGGCAGCACGACGCCCTGGATGTGCGGGTACCCCAGCACGCTGAAGTCGCGCCGCCGCAACGACTGCTCGCCGATCCGCTCGATCCGGCCGCTGGTCGGCTCGTAGAACAGCGCCCCGGCCACGTCGCGGTGCACGAGCAGGACGTAGTGGCGGGGGATCGCGTCGCCGATCAGCATGGGCACCGGGTACCCCTGGTCGACGGCGAGCATTGCCTGCCGGATCACCGCGTCGGCCGCACCGGTGGCCCACTCCTGGATGACGTTCCACCGGTACAGGCCACCGATCCCGACCGCCTGCTGGTTCATCTGGTCACGTACGCCCCACGGCGGGGTACCGACGACCGGCGGCCACAACATGTTCGTGGTGCCGCGTACCCGCCGCTCCTCGGCCCTGAGCCGGGCGATGAACGCATCCCCGGACTCCTCGGCGGTACCCGGGCGCCCGCCGGTGGTCAACTGATAGGCGTAGATGGGGTCGGCCATCGCGTGCGCCACCACGATCGCGGTCGAGCCGCAGCTCGTGTCGTCGTACTGGCGCACCAGGTACCCCCGGTAGTGCACCGGACCCGCCTGCCGCGGGTCGACCGGACTGAGCCGGGTACGCAGCCAGCCCCGATCGCGTCCGGCGATGGCATGGGCGAACTCGCTCAGCTCGGCCACGGTATGGCCGGCGGCGAACGCCTTCAACAGATAGCCTTGGGCCGCTTGGTCCGTGGTGGCGAGCAGCGCGTCGATTCCCACACGCTCCACAGTGGACAGCCCTCGGTACCGGGCGGCGGACCGGGTCAGTTGCGCGGCGTTGAGCGCACCTTCCAGGGCGGCGGCGTCGCTGACCACCGGAGCGACGGCGGCGGGCGGGTCGGCCCCGGCGAAGATGCTCGGCAGGCCGAGCGGGGACGTGGCGGTGGGGCCGGGAAGCGCGAGGGCGAGCAGAAGCAACACCGCGACGGCGCGTACCGGCCGTCGCTGACTGGGCGCCGCCGCGGTGAGGCTCCGCTGGGCGGCGTCCTGCACCACGCCTCCTGAAATCTCAGGGTGTCGAACAGTTACCCGGTTGGCGGCGCGGAAAGACCTACGCCTGAGGTAGGTCTTCCGGGGCGGGCAGGCGCAGCCACTCGGTCCAGGTCAGTTCCCGGCCGGGATAGCGTGGCCGGGAAAACGGCCAGGATTCGGCGATCCAGCGCGGGACGAACGCGTCGAGCGCGGCCTCGACGCCGGTACCCGCGAGCGCGTCGACGACCCACCATGAAACGTCGGCGTCGGCTCCGGCACGTCCCGGCGGGTCGACGTAGACGCACCCGAGCAGCGCGGTCTCCGCGGCGTCGAAGAGGGCGTAGTTGAACGACCGATGCGCCTCGATCTCTGCCTCGTGCCGGGCGAGATCGTCCCGGTCCTGCTGGTACGTCATGTCGGAGGGCGGCCAGCCCCACGGCTCCCCGTAGATCGACCACAGTCGCTCCCGGGACCCCATGACGGCGGGGTAGTCGAGGTCGACGTCGCCGGCCCGGATCGGGCGCAGGTGATGGCTGGTCGGTAGGTCGACCCGGGTCGGGTGGACGAAGTCCGCGGGCAGCCAGGACACCCGGTCAGGATATCGGGCTTGCGCTGCCCATACCGCGTATGCATACTCGGTAGGTATGTCAGTCAGATACGGCCTTCTCGCCTTGCTGGAGCGCGGGACCATGCACGGCTACCAGCTCCGGGTGGCCTTCGAGGAGTCCACGGGCGGCACCTGGCCGCTGAACATCGGGCAGGTCTACACGACGCTGTCGCGCCTGGAACGGGACGGGCTCGTCGACGCGCTGCCGGAGAGCGAGGCCGGGCACCGGCCGTACCGGATCACCAAGGCGGGCAGGGCCGACCTGGCCGGGTGGTTCGCCACCCCGGTCAGCCGCGGCGACCGGCCCCGCGACGAGCTGACCATCAAGCTGGCTCTCGCGCTGACCACGCCCGGCGTCGACGTGCGCGCGGTGGTGCAGACCCAGCGGACCGCGACCATGCGCATGTTGCAGGAGTACACCCGATTGAAGGGCCGGTCCGACGACCCGGGTGACCTGTCCTGGCGGCTGGTGCTGGACGCGATGGTGTTCCAGGCCGAGGCCGAGGTGCGCTGGCTCGACCACTGCGAGGCGAGCCTGGTCCGGTACCGGCGGGTGCCGGCCGCTGCGTCGGCCGTGCCCACCGACGATGCGGTCCCGGAGGTGGCGTCGTGAGCGAGCGTCAGCGAGCGAAGCATGGGCACAGGAGCGGGCGCGAGCGGCGGCTCCGAGCCGTAAGCGAGGAGGCGTCGTGAGCGAGCGTCAGCGAGCGAAGCATGGGCACAGGAGCGGGCGCGAGCGGCGGCTCCGAGCCGTAGGCGAGGTGGCGTCGTGAGCGAGCGTCAGCGAGCGAAGCATGGGCACAGGAGCGGGCGCGAGCGGCGGCTCCGAGCCGAAGGCGAGGAGGCGTCGTGAGCGTCCTCGAGTTGCGTGAGGTGCACCGGACGCATGGGTCCGGGCAGACCGCGGTACACGCGTTGAACGGGGTGAGCCTGCGCGTCGACGCCGGCGAGCTGGTCGCCGTGATGGGACCGTCCGGGTCGGGCAAGTCCACGCTGCTGAACCTGGCCGGTGGGCTGGACCGGCCGAGCCAGGGCGAGGTCCTGGTGGACGGCACGGTGCTGGGCAGGTGCGGCCGGCGGGCGCTGGCCACGCTGCGCCGCCGGCGGGTCGGCTACGTCTTCCAGGAGCTGAACCTGCTGGCCAGCCTGACCGCCGCGGAGAACGTCGCGCTGCCGCTGGAACTGGACGGCATGGGCGCCGCCAAGGCGCGGCGGCTGGCGCTGGCGGCACTGTCCGAAGTGGACCTCGACGGGTACGGATCGCGCTTCCCGGACGAGCTCTCCGGTGGACAGCAGCAGCGGGTGGCGATCGCCCGGGCCCTGATCGGGCCGCGCCAACTGGTGCTGGCCGACGAGCCGACCGGCGCGCTGGACTCGCAGACCGGCGAGGCGGTGCTGCGCCTGTTGCGGTCCACAGTGGACGATGGCGCGGCCGGCGTCCTGGTCACCCACGACGCGCGGTACGCGGCCTGGGCCGACCGCGTGGTGTTCCTGCGCGACGGCACGATCGTCGACACGTCCGGACCGCTGGACCAGCCCGACGAGCTGCTGGTCCCACCGGGCGGCGCGCGATGACCGGTTGGCGCACCGCGTTGCGGATCGCGCGGCGGGAGGCGCGCCGGGCCAAGGGGCGCGCGACGCTGGTCGTCGCGATGATCGCGGTACCGGTGGCGGCCCTGGCGTTCGGGGTGGCCACCTTCGACATGTTCCGGCTCACCCCCGACGAGCGCGCCGACCGCATCATGGGCGCGGCGCAGGCGTTGGTCGCGTGGCCGTATGACGGACCGGCCGTGCAGGGCCCCGAAGGGGAGGTCTTCTTCCCCGCGCGCGCCACCGGGGCCACGCCCCCCGGGCCGGCCGCGGCCCCTGGCCTGGACCGGCTGCTGGCGCTGCTTCCCGCCGGGACGCGGGCGATCGGGGACCAGGCCGGCCACCTCACTGTGCACACGGCGAGCGGTACCGGCACGGTCGAGGCGCACGCCCTGGACTACACCGACCCGCTGGCCCGGGGACGGTACCGGCAGGTATCGGGCACGGCGCCGGCCAACCCGGACGAGGCCGTCCTCACCCCGGCCGCCGCGCGCCGGCTCGGCGTCGGACCGGGTGGCACGGTCCGCCTGGCCGACGGCAGCCGTACCTTCCGGGTCGCGGGCATCGTCGAGGACCCGGACCACCTGTCCGTCGAGACGATCGTGCTGCGACCCGGCGCGGTACCGGCGGCGACGCTGTCGACCGACCGGGCCGCCCAGCGCTGGCTCGTGGCGATGCCCACCCCCATGACGTGGGCCGACGTCAAGCGGCTCAACTCGCTCGGCGTGGTCGCGACATCCCGGTACGTCCTGGCGCACCCGCCCGGCGTGGACGAGCAGTACGCCGAGCTGCACACCGGTGGCTCCGACCCGACGCCGGGCATCCTCGTGCTCGTCGGCGGCCTGGCGATGCTGGAGATCGTGCTGCTGGCCGGGCCGGCGTTCGCGGTGAGCGCCCGCCGCCGGCAGCGCGACCTGGCACTGGTGGCGGCGGCCGGCGCGACGCCGGCCCACCTGCGCCGGATCGTCCTCGCCGACGGGGTCGTGCTCGGGGCGCTGGCGGCGGCGGCCGGCATCGCGCTCGGCGTCGTGGTCGCCGCCGTCACCCGTCCGGTGATCGAGGTACACCTCGCCCACCTGCGCGCCGGCGGGTTCCGGGTGTTCCCCTTGGCATTGGCCGTCATCGCCGGGCTGGCGGTGGTCACCGGGTTGCTGGCCGCCCTGGTACCGGCGTGGATCGCCGCACGGCAGGACGTGGTCGCGACGCTCGCCGGGCGGCGCGGCGTCACCCGGTCGCGCCGGCGCTGGGTGGTCCTGGGGGTACTGCTCATCGCGTCCGGCGCCGGAACCGCGACCGTCGGCGCCGGGCGGATCAACACGACCGTGATCCTGATCGGGCTCGTCGTCGTCGAGCTCGGGCTCGTGCTGTGCACGCCCGCCGTCGTGGGCCTGATGGCCCGGCTCGGGCGCTGGCTACCGGTCGCCCCGCGGATCGCGTTGCGCGACGCCGCGCGCAACCGCGCCGCCGCGGCTCCCGCGGTCGCGGCGGTCCTCGCGGCCGTCATCGGCAGCGTCGCCGTGGGCGTCGTGGTCAGCGCCAGCGATGCCCGGGCCACCCGGGACTACCGGAGCTCCACTCCGCCCGGGACGGTGGCCCTGTACTCCGTCGGCGGCAGGAACGGCCTGCGATCGGTGCCCCCGGAGGCGCTGGCCGCGGTCCGCGGCATCCTCCCGGTCGATCGGATCCACGAGATCAACCACCCGTCCTGCGGCGGCGAGCCGTGCGCGGTGGACCCGCAGGCGCCGGCGGACCGCGCCTGCCCGTACACGGCCGCCCGGTTGGGGCACGACCCGAGCCAGGCCGAGCAGCGCGCCGCCCGCCGGGACCGCCGCTGCGACGGCGTCGGGCAGATGGCCACGTACTTCGGCGGCGGGGTGCGCTCCGCGCGCGGCGTCACGGTCATCATCGCGGACACCGCCGTCGGCGCGGTGACCGTCCTGCCCACCGAGGACACCGACCGGGCCGCCGCCGCGCTGCGTGCTGGGCAGATCGTCGTGGACGACCCGCGGTACCTGGACAACGGCCGGGTGACGCTGGCCATCACGGCCTTCTCGCCGGACGGCACCGACCGCCAGGTCCGTACCGTGTCCGGGCCCGGGTTCGTGCTGCCGCACCGGCCGCCCGCGCCGATCACGATGATGACCCCGGCCACCGCCCGATCCCTGGGCCTGGACGCCACGCTATTCGTCACGCTGGTGACCACCAGTCGCGTGCCCACCGTCGCCGAGCAGGACCGGCTGCAGGCCGCGCTCACCCCGTTCAACGTGGACGTGCGGGTGGAGCATGCGCCCGAGCGGAACATGCCGGCCCTGATCGTGCTGGTCATCGTCGCCGGCGTCATCACACTCGGCGCGGCCGCGATCGCCACCGGCCTCGCCGCCACCGACGGGCGCGCCGACCTCACCACGCTGGCCGCCGTGGGCGCGTCGCCCCGGCTGCGCCGGGCGCTGTCGCTGAGCCAGTCGGGGGTGATCGCGGGACTCGGTTCCCTGATCGGTACCGTCGCCGGCCTCGGTGCGTCGTTCGCGGTACTGGCTGCGCTCAACCAGCGCTTCGCGCAGGTGTGGCCGGCGCCGACGCCCTACCCGCTCGCCATCCCCTGGCTCAACGTGGGCGTCGCGCTTCTGGTGGTACCGCTGGTCGCGATGCTCGGAGCCGGCCTGCTCACCCGGTCCCGGCTGCCGGTCGAGCGGCGGTTGTGAGTGAGCGTAGCGGCGGAGGAGGGCGAGCGGCTGGCGGGGCGCCGAGGTGTACTGGCTGTCCACGGTACGACCGGACGGGCGGCCACACGTCACCCCGGCTGTTGGCGGTCTGGCTGGACGACGCGTTGCACTTCTGCACCGGCCCACGGAACGCAAGGCGAAGAACCTGGCGGGCAACCCGCACTGCGTCCTCACCACCGGGCGCAACCCTCGACGAAGGGCTCGATCTCGTGGTCGAAGGCGACGCGGTACCGGCCGGCGACCGCGTTCGGCTTCGGCCAAGGCGAGTTCAGCCAGACGCGCTGGCGCTTCGCGGCTGCCCCGCCCGGATCGAGCTAGATCGGGGTTCCGGTCCAGGGCGGGAGCGGTACGCCTAGCGCCTTCCACCATGGCCCGTAGGTATCCCAGAACGCTTCGAGCATATGGGGCTCCCGCACGACGTTGGCGTGCGCCCGCTCCAGCTCGACCGGGTCGACGCCGAAGAGCTCGGCGGCCGCGCTACGCGCCCGCCGGCCGTTGCGTGCATCCGCCGGCCGGTGCGCCCTGCGCATGCTCCACAAGGGACCACCCGGGTCGACCAGACCGGCCGCGGTCTCCAGGTAGGCCGGGCTGCGCGGGTCGATGGGGTCCTTCGCATTTCTCGGGTTGACCAACAGCACGGCGTGAACGCACCGCGCCTCGCCGTCGCGGGCGACGAGGACCGCGTGCTGGGTGCCGTACTCGTCTCCGTCAATCGCCACGAGCGCCCGCCAGAGCACGCCCTCGGCCAGCAGGAGCACCACGGCGGCGGGAACGAGGCCGGGATCCCCGTGAGCGGCGGCGAGGAGCCGCGCGCCGCCGTCCGGCGCCTCCGACAGCCACAGCTCCACCGGGGTGTCGAGGCCCAGCTCGGCTCCGGCGCCGCGCAGCGCCGCGGCGGCGGACGCCGGGTCGGCACCGGGCGTCAGATCGAGGCAGTGGAACGTCCCGTACGTGGACACGATGCTCCTTCCTCATGCGCCGCGGGCAGGCTCACGCTACCGGAATCCGGCCGGGCGCCGGGGGCGCGGACGCTCAGCCTTGCCGGCCCGACCCCGGACCTGTTCACGCCTCCGCCTGGCGCTCCTGGCCTGTCGCCGGCAGCGGCGGGGGCGGAAGCCCGGCGCCTGACGGCGGCCCTCGGTCACCTGTGGACCGAGGGCCTGGGTCTGGCCCGCGTCGCGGGGATCGACGTGGCCGAGGCCACTACCTCTACCAGCACGGCGCCGTGGCGTACTCGTGTGCTTACGCCGGGCTGCGGCTGACCGACAGCCGGGCGATCGTCAGTCCGGCCGAGACGATCAGCATCGGGCCCCGGTCGGGGTTGGTGGTGTCGACCTTCGCTTCGGTCCACGGGTTGAGGTTGGCCGCCGCCGCTTGGCGCGATGTCGGTCTACTTGGTGGTTCCGCTGCTGGTCGCGGTCGCCGGCGTCTGCTGGGTGGCCGGCTTGTGGACCCGGCAGCGGTCATGCCGGTGGTGCGTGAGTTGCGGCGCCATCCTTACGTGCGCGGAGTGTCGACACGCCGGCGCCCATGAGCTTGGTACCGGACCGCAGCCCGGCTCGCGGCGAGAATCATCCACAGTGGACGGTGTGGTATGACGAGAGCAGCCGCCGGCCCAGAGCTGATGTCGCAGCCGAGCGACCGGGCGGCGGCTCAGGAGGAGGCGGCTCGCCGTGTCATGCAGGACGCCACCGACCAACCGTGGACGATCGGCGTACCCGAGCTCGGGATGGCGGCGTTACCCGACATCCTCGACGACGCGGCCCCACGGCAAGCCCGGCAAGAGCCTGATGAGCCGCTACCTGAGTCCTAGCGCGCATCGGTCCCAGGGCGTCACGAAGGTGGGCGCGGGACGGATCCAGGCACCCGACCGCCGGTCCTGGTTCTCCGCCTGATGGTCGGCTGGCCCTTTGATCTGGACGACCCGCCGGCCGAGCCGCCCGAAGGCTGCCAGGATCCGCAACGCTGGTGGGAGGCATACCAAATCCTGCGGCCTCACCAGCGGGACGTCCTCGGGCTCTGCGAGACCTGCGATCGTCTCTGGCCCTGCACCGAACGTCGGCTCGCGGTGCGTGGCCTGCTCAACGCATATGGCGGAGTAGCGAAATCGGTTGGTACCACGGACGAGAGCCGGGCCAGATGCCGCTGGTGTGAGCGGCCTGTCGAGCGGCATCCCCTCGGGGGATGGCTGCATGTCGAGCGCGGGGCCGGGTTGATCCTGTGCCGCTATCCCAAGCCGGGGAGTGCGCCGTTGTGTTGCGCCGAGCCGGACCGCTGAGCCGCCGGACCACGACCGCTGACAAGGCGGCCCCGTCCCGATCTTCGTGACGGGGGTCGGGAACGAGTGCTCTGGTGCGCCCGGCAGGATTCGAACCTGCGACCTTAGGATTAGAAGTGGCGCATTCGCGCTGCTCTTGGGCTTCTGCCTGCGACTGTGGTGACAGATCCGCTTGCATTACCTGCACAAACTTCACGGGTGCACCACAGTTCGCACCACGAACGGCGCCACGCCAGACCTTGGAACAAGGAGGTGGGGTGGCCGTGCGGCGGGCCAAGGCCGTAACACTTCGTAGCCAACTCGTCAGTTGGACTTCTCGGGCACGCTCGCCGGCCGGATGCCGGAGCTCCCCGCAGGCATCGACGTCGCTGGCGCCCTAGCCAGTCCGGCGATGGCCGTCTCCGAGGAGGACGCCAGCCCGTACCAGCGGATCGCGATGGACCTACGCGCCGCGATCCGCTGCGGAGCCCTCCGCACGGGCGACCAGCTCCCCCCCCACAGTCTCCGACATCGCCGAGCGGTACGAGGTTGCCCCGAGCACAGCACACCGGGCACTTGCCGAACTGAGCGCAGCCGGGGCTGGTAGAGGGTGAGCCGTGGGCGCCGAGCCACGGTGGCGAAAGCCGCGGCATTAGGCTCCTGCTACGTTCGGCTGAGCTGGTTCTTCCGCAAGCATTCGTACGCCGTCGTGGAATCGGATCGCGACGTCCTGCGCGTCCAGCGCGTCGAGAACACGTACCGCGAACGTCTCCATCATTCGATCGGCCACCTCGTCAGCGGTCCACCAGTCGACGCTGATACTTTCCTCCGATGGCCGAGCCCAACCACCGACGAGGCTGGCGCGGAACACCAGGGCAACGACGCCAAGGCGAACGTTCTTGTAGACGCCGGTCAATCGATCGGGTTCGACCAACAAGCCGGTTTCCTCCTCGACCTCCCGGCGTAGCCCCCCGTGGATCGACTCATCGAGTTCGAGGATGCCGCCGGGGATCTGCCACTCCCCGCTGTCGCGTCGCTGAACGACGAGCACGCGCCCGGCTTCATTGATCACGACGGCTGCGACGCTGACGGAGTGTCGGCTTGGTTGGATCATGGTTGCTCCTCACTGAAGAGACAGAGGGCCACGGTCGCATCATCGTGGCGCTTGTACCGCAGTCGCGAATATCCGTTAGGGTTCGAGCACTCTGCGGACCGCACTCGCCGGATGAGCTCTGCGGGCCCTTGATCCGTGACGAGGTCGAGCATGGTTGACCAGTCGAAGAGGTGAAACTGGTCAACTGCGCACGAAGCGCCGTCGGTAAGAAGCGCGGCACGTTGGATACTTTTAGATCCGTGAAGAGGCGCCTCACCCGCAATCGCCTCGAAGGCTGCTTGTGGATTTGCTGCGGCAATCCAGTACCCGCCCGGCTGGTTTGTGTACTGGTGCTTTTCTATTGTGAACCCGCGCACCCGACCAGCCCGATCTCCCGTCGCCGTGGCGGCTCCGGGAATCGGCTCGCGGTCCTGAATACGGGCTATCGTTCTGCCGAAACGTTCGTCAGCTATCACGGCGACTTGGCCGCCGTGGTCCAAGATGAGCGTGCTATCGCAAAGCACAAGATACTCGGCGCGGTCACCTGTGCTTCTCAACAGGCAAACGGTTGATCCTGGTGTAGAAGGATGCCCGAGGTCGCACCGTCCTTCGTGATCTCCTCGTACCGCATCAATCGCGTCGGAGAGGAGCTGGGGGAGGGATGCGCTCGGCATTGCCGCGAATACTTCGCCCAGGCGGGCCGCCAGGCGCCGAACATACCAGGCTGGGCCGTGGCGGCAACCGCTGTCGACGCCTTGTGGCTGGGTCACGCCATCGAGCACGCCGACCAGTTCACCGAACGCGAAAGCGTGATCCTCGTTAGCGGACCGACCGGGGGCCGCCACCGAGGCTAGGCGGACCTCCATCACGTCGATACCTCCCGGGCCGGTTCGTCGTCCCACTCATAGCGAAGAGTCCATAAGTAGCCCGGCATGACGTGGATACAAACTTCAATCGGTCGGTCGTGAGCAGCGTAAGCGACATGCCAGATCTCGAATACCGGCTGGCTGCCCTCGATCTCCAGTGTCCGCTGCTCGGCGTCGTCAGGCATACGGACCGTGATGTCCTCCGTGAACCGCTCAGGCGCGTATCCGAGTTCGGCCAGGCGAGAGTAAGATCCGCCCTTTCCTGCGTCTTCTCGCATTAGGTCGCCGCTTCCCTTGGCGATTGACCAGGGGTAGTAAGAATCGGCGATCTGAGTTGGTTCCCCGTTTGCGTAGAGCACGCGACGACGCACGAGTGCGTCATCGCCCCTTCGTAGCCGCAAGATCTTCGCGACTTGTTCAGGGCTCTTGACGCGACCGATTTCTCGGTACTTGGTCAACGACTGAAGGCTGAGCCTGCGTGCCTCGACCTCGCCGGCACCCGTTCCTTCCTTACGGTCCGCGTAGCGCCGCCTCGCGTCGCGAGGAATCCTCGGCAGACTACGCACGTACGTACCGGAGCCTCGACGTACCTTCACGTCTCCCGACGCGCGCAAGAACGTGATCGCCTTGTTGACCGTGACGCGGGACACGCCCAGCTCGTCTGCCAAGCGTGACTCACTCGGCAACGGGCTGCCTGGAGGGTATGTACCGTTTTCTATGCGTGCGCGTAGCTCATGGGCTATCTGCGCGTACTGCGACTTTGGAGGCTCGATCAAAGCCACATGCCTCCTTCGCCTGTAGGACGTCTTACCCCGACACCTTACGCGTGGCCTTGATCGAGTGCTCCGATGTCGGCTGCCTTGGGTGCCACGTAAGACGTCTTGCGTGTCTCTGGGTACCTGGGCTATCGTCGCATCGACAGGACGTCTTACGTCTTACGCCACACGGTTCAGGAGGTCTCGTGAGCCCCGAGGTTCCCAGCGTCGCCGCCACAGAGCCGGCCAAGCGCTTCTACGCCGTGGCCGAGGCGGCCGACCTGCTTGGCCTTTCCGAGCCGACCGTCTATCGGGCGATCCGCGCAGGTGAGCTTCCGGCGATCAAGGTGCGGGGCCGGTATGTGGTTCCCGCCAAGGCGATTGACCAGATGGAGTCGGACGCCTTGGCGTCGTCGGGCCTGGTCGATGCCGCCGACTACGCCTCCCAGGGTGGGGCGGTCGCGTCATGAGCCGGTCGTCTCGGCTTGGGTGCGGCACGTCCGGTCTGCGGCGGGCGGCGTTGCCGCGGTTGACCCCGTTGCGGTCGCGTCCGGTGATGCTGCCGGTCGACGTGCGTCAGGCGCTTGAGCGGCGGTCCGGGGGCGTGTGCGAGGTGGCCCAGGACGGCTGCGCCGGTCGGGCCACGGATGCCCACCATCGGGTACGCAAGGGCGCGGGTGGGCGGCGCGGCGCGGCTCGCCAGGCGAGCGACGGCTTGTCGAACCTTGTCCACGCGTGCAGGGCCTGCCATTCGTTGATCCATTCGTGGCCGGCTGCCTCGCGCGACGCTGGCTGGCTGCTGGGTGGCCGGGACGTTCCGCCGCTGGTTGACGCCGAGTTCTATGCCGAGATCGGGGATCCGGTGCGGGCGGAGGTGTTCCGGCGCGACGCGGCCACCCTGACCGCCGCGGCGAACGGGAGCGGAACGCGCCCGGCCGGAGACCGGCCTGCCGACGACTCGGCCGACAGCGCGGACGTCGGCGATGAGGCGGGGCGGCTGATGTCCACTGTGGACGGCTCCGGCGGTGCGCCGGTGGTCGTAGCTGTCGATGCGGTTGTGGTTGTTGTGCGGCGGGTCGATGCTGGCTTGTTCCGGCTGTCGGTGCGCTGCGTCGCGACGGGCGTCGAGGTCCCGGAGCTGGCCCGCTGCTTCCTGGCTGAGGGGTCGGCTCGCCGTGCCGCTGGTATGGCGGCTTCCCTGTTCGGGTCGGGCCTGTCCGTGACTGAGGTGCTGGACATGCTCGCCGTGTTTGCCCCTGCCCCTGATTGTGCCGGTCGGCTCGTGCTGCCAAGTGCTGCGGGAGCCGAAGACCGCGAGCCGACCGGACTTCCACAGCCTGCCACACCTGGAAGGGAGGGCACCGATGCACACCGGTGCCGGTGACGTGAAGCGCACTGCGGACGAGTGGTACGAGTTCCCGGGCGATGTGGACGAGCAGAAGCCGGGGTACTGGGTGGCCCGGCACGGCCGGATCGTCACGTCGCAGATCGAGGACGACGAGGTCGAGGTTGTCGAGCTGCACAGCCTGGAGCATGCCCGGGCCGAGTTCGCCGACGCGACGTGTGACCCGGACGGGCCGGGCGGGCCGGTGGTGTTGACGCTGGGCCAGTTCGTCATCGAGTCCCGCCCGGCCGAACCCGGCGCTGAGGCGACGAGGACACCGACAGTCCCTGACCGTTTCCCGCGTGCCCGGGTGGACGGGGGTCCGGGCACGTCGGAGGCCGCCAGGCCCTGACCCAATGGCAGGCCAAGACCGAATGGGCGGGCCCCGGCCGAGCGATGCGACCGCTGGCCAGGGCCCTAGCAGCGAAACGGAGAACCACTGCTGTGACTCAAACTATCGGGCGAGTACTGATCGCCGAAACAGTCCCCCGTCACGCGTGGCGGCCGGTCGGGGCCAAGGCGCCTGGGTTCCGGTACGTCGTGCAGTGGACCGAGCCGTGGTCGCGTACCCGGCTGGGGGAGCGGGTGGTCGAGGAGGTCGGGGCGTACCTGTCCATGGACGGGGCGTTGGCGGCGTTCGGTGGGGAGCTGCGCTCCAACCGGGCCGCGGTGGGTGACGGTTACCGGCTGCGCATCGTCGACCGGGGCCGGGGTGGCAGCGCCAACCCGGAGCTCGTCGAGGCGGCGGGGGCGGTGTCGTCGTGACCAGGCACGCGATCAGCATCGAGGTCGACGACGACCGGCTGACCAGCTACACCGATACCCACCTGGCGGCGTTGTGGCATGTAGCGCAGGCCAACCCGGGCCCGCAGTTCGACGACAGCGTCGCGGGGGATCTGGCCGAGCGGATCGGCCGGGAGATCATCCGCCGTTGGCTCCACGCGACCCCGCCCGAGTTGTGGAGCCACCAGGGGCGACACCACTACCACCACCAGCTGGGCAAGTTCGCCAAGTACGTTCCGGGTGGCCCTTCGGGCAGCCCGGAGTGGCACCGGGGGACCTGGGTGCCCAAGGCCGCCGACGAGGACGGGTCGGGGGTGGACCGGTGAGCCTGTTCGGTGGGCCGAAGACCCCGCAAGCGGAGCGCTACGACGCGGC
>WNGB01006060.1_pt1 | contig 20118 bp, 24 predicted proteins | sample 5400681 | NCBI WGS metagenome assembly WNGB01 (sample SAMN13153367, study PRJNA577476) | soil metagenome | isolation source: 115 cm soil or saprolite under grassland replicate 2 | place: USA:California | collected 2016-06-15
TCGCGCGCCGGGCAACGGCAAGCGACGTCCTCGGCTCCGCCAGAGAGCGCGGACGACGTGTTCTTCCTCCCCGGGAAGATCGACAACCGGCGGGTGCGGCAGCTCGAAGAGCTGGAGCGAACGACCGAGGGGCGATCCCTTTTTGCGCGCTTCATGGTGCGGGGCCACTGGCGGCGCCCCGAGAAGGCGCTGGTCCGATCAGCGATTGCGCTGGATCGAGCCTTACTGGAAGGGACCGGACATGGCCGCCGTCATCGAAACTGCTCTTCAGCGGTGCGGCGGAACTTGACGATCACGCCGCCGAGCTTCGGGCTTTTCGCGGTCTGCTTCAAGCCTTGCTTCAATCTCTTCGAGCGAGGTGCTTTCTCGCTCGCCCGCTTCGACGGCAGCGCGCTCGGCCTCGAGCCAAGCTTGTTCCTCGGCGGTGAGCTGGTAGACGGGACGGCCCTCGCAGGCAGCATCCAGCTTTTGCTTCAGGGTCGTCGGCATCGTCACAGGCGTAACCTAGCACCGGTAGCGCATTCGTACCACCCAGATGGGGACCACTGTTGAACCGTACCAGCGGCCATTTTCCCGAGGGAAACGGAGCGCGAGTCGAAGAGTACGGTCCCACGGTCGGACAGAATCCGGGTCGTCGAGGCGCCATTCTGCGCGGGTACGACTCGAATCCGGGCCGGTCTGTTGCGGACGTCGATCCGTAAGATCGTCCATCTCCTCCGACTCGCAACGATCCGCTGGGCCGTCTCGTCTGACCGGCATCCCGACGTCGAGGCAAATCGCCCTCGCTTCGACCTCGCCGTGTTCGAAAAGGATCAGGCTCGACGCGCGGGAACACCGATCTGTCCCAATGGGGGGATCGATGCGCCCGATGTCGGGCCGCTTCGTGACATCGTGCAACGCTCGCGCGTTCCACTGATCGATGTGGGTACGATCGCTCGCATCGAGAGCGCTGAGATCGCGGTGCGCAAGGGCATCGAACGATTCGAGTCCGACGGCGTCACGTTCGTCGATGGGCAGCGGCACGTCTACGACGCGATCGTGCTGAACCGCGGCGCGCACCAGCGACGCCGCTTCGTTCGGCGCCAGCATGAAGTCGGGCAGATGGCCGACACCGAATCCGGCCATCCCCAGCGCCTTCACCTGGCGACGTTGCTCGCCACGGCATACGAGAGCGCATCGTCGGGCACGAGACTGGGCTCGCGGTGGCCCGGATCGATCTCCACGACCGGGACCCGTGCACGTCGACTTCGCTCTTGGCAAAGCACCAACCGGGGATAGAGGTCGCGGCTCCCTTAGAACTGCAGGCGGTAGGCGCCGAGCCGGCGGCAGCGCGCGTCGGACGGCGGCCCCGAGTGCGCCACGATGGCGAGATCGAGATCGCCGGTGCGCACCCGGCGAAGCAGCATTGCCGTGCCAGCAGCTTGGGCGTCCGCGCCTCTTGGGAGGAAAGGACAACCAAGCGGGAAGCGGAGCTCACGGCCTCGAGGTCGAACGCGGGTCTGCCGCTGGTTTCGACGATTCCGAAGTCCATGGCTCGTGCAACGCGCTCATCTTTCATGAGACATTTCAATAAATTGTCAGAAGAAATCTTATGCGCAGTCGGGATCGAATCGGGCCTCTCGCCTCCGAATTTGGCCCAATACCTTCGGCGCCGCCACCATTCGCGTCGAAGACAGCCAAGAGGTCATCTCGACGGGCCCCTATGCCCTCGTGCGCCACCCGATGTACGCGTGGGCGCTCGTGTTGATGCTCGGCCTGCCGCTTGCGCTCGGGTCGTGGTGGGGGCTCTTGGCATCGGTGCTCGGAGTTCCGGCACTGGTGTGGCGGATGCTCGACGAAGAGAAGGTGCTCTCGAAAAGCTTGCCCGGATATACGGCGTATAGCAAACGCGTCAGGTACCGCCTCATCCCGCATGTCTGGTGATCGACGGAATGTTGCTCTGGGCCGTCAACGCCGCGTTCGCTCAAAACGTTCCGATCGCGGTCATGCCAACGACAAATCCTCGGGCAGATTCGGTAGCACGCGGTAGTAGTACGAGCTTCGCACCTGCACTTGATCTCGATGGTGCCGCCCCCTCGTCTCGGACCAGAACGTCGCGTGTGGAGACAAAACCGGCGCCGAGCAGCGCCGCGCCGGTCAGCTGACCGAGAGCGTCGATCATTTCGAACATCGGCGCGAAATCGAGGCAGGAAAACCCATCGGAAGATGAATGCCGATCACGGCACGGGTCGACGTGCGTCGACATCGCCGCCCAGGGCCCAATGACCGGCACGGCGAGCCAGTGACCTTCTGTGCTCGAGCTCTGCATCGCAGCCGTCAGACTGAATGCGTAAAAGCTCCCCAGCGTCACCGACCCGCCGATAATCAGTCCCTTACGAGGACGCGACTCGAGGTGGTAGCCCGGCGGTACATAGCCGTCCTCGAATGGCAGTTCGCGAGGAGAACGCTCGTCGCCGAGCTCCGTACGAGCGTCACGCATCGGAAATGCACTAGGCGCCGCCGCCTCTCCAGGCTGCTGGGCGCGAGCTTGAACGACCCACACGCACGCCGACACGAAAGTCACGATCGTTGCGACTCGTCTTGCCATAGGCGTGCTCGTTAGCAATAAGCCGGCCATCAGATTGCGCCCGCAAGCGCGCGTACCGCTTTCGCTTGGACAAATGTGGTGTATCGATCTTGCTACAGGCCGTGGTCGCGCTCGCCATCAGGCGAACCTACGAGACCTTGCCGCATTGCGCTCCAACTTCAGCGCAAGTCTTGGGCGTGCACGCTTTCGACCCGCATCGGTTCGGACGACCGCCACCGCAGAGGAGGCCTATTGGACACGTATTGCAATCGATTTGGCCACCGCCCCATCGGGCACCAACCCGCACTCTGCACCGGCGCTGGCGCAAGTCTTCGGTGTACAACCACAACGATTAGGCTCTCCGCCCGGCCGATCCCGAGAGGTTTCCAAGCGAATGGGGTGTGTGGCGCTCGCCTTTTTCTTCCTGTATTTCAATAAGTTACCAGAAGAAGTCTTCTAACTATCCGGTTGCCTCAGCAGAGCGCTACATGTTGTGGTAGGGACCGCCCCACATGTCCCGCCCCGACTTTCCGCGCAATTTGAGGGCGATGCAGGGCCGGTTTTCGACGGATGAGGACTGCCGTGCCTACCTGATTCAGTGTCGATGGCCTGAGGGCTTTCGATGTCCTCGTTGCGGGCACGGGGGAGGCATACATCGTGGACTCGCGGCATCTGCTCGGTGTCGGCGCCAAGCATCTGCCCCACTACGTGAATGAGTTCGTCTTCCGTTTCAACCGGCGGCGCACTCCGATGGCCGCTTTTCAATCGCTTCTTGGACTGGCAACGCAGCACGGGCCTACCACCTACAAGATGTTGTATGATGCTGAGGCAACCGGATAGTTAGAAGAAGTCTTATGCGCGATTGGTCGAATCGGGCCTCTCGTCCTCCGAATTTGAGATTGGCACCGTTGTACGTGCTCCCCGAGCGGGACGCGCTCGATGCAGCCATCAACTATTCATTTGGAGAAGGCAGACCCTTGCCGGCCGGTGACCTGTCGCGCGTTCGACGGCTCGCCAAGAGGTTCGACGAACAGACCCTTCAACGATACTTCGATCTCACAATTGCCACGATGCGTCGGATCCTCGCGGGCATGGCGCCGAGTGAGAAGCGGCCGAGTCGTGAGCAGGTTGCAACCTTTCGGCGCGATCAGCGCGTGGCGCTGCGCGAGGTGGGCATCAGGATCAACGCGACCATCGATTCGGCGACGTTCTTGCGCAGAGCATAGTTGTTTGCTCGGCCTGCAAAAGCACCGTCGAGGCCGTCCAACCGGGCAGGCCGACTGGGCATCGCTGTCGACGGCGTCGCTGAGGCGGGAGATGTAGACGGTGCTCGTCCACTGCGGGCTGCGTTTCATTTCACATTGACGAGGCCTCGTTGCGAAGCTCGTCGAGCGTCCTCTCCGACACCTTCGCGAGGGCCCATTCGACTCCACCATAGTAGTCCAAGAGCCAAATCGCGTCGCGAATCGCGTCGATGAAATCCTGAAGTTCCAGCTCAGTCGCAGCGGCGCCGCCGTGGACGATCTCGTTCCTACGTTCGATTGCTTGGTGAACACGCTTACGGATGCTCTTGGGAATGAAGACCTTGCCCTGATACTTTCGATTCGCTGGCACAGTCGGCAGGAAGTCGCTCAACAGCTTCCTGACGGGCGGACTCTGAGTCTCCCGAAGCAACCAATCGGCAGCCGGGATCTGCGTTCCGATGTATCGCTTGAGCCCGACTTCGATGGCCGCGACGGCAAGCACCAGCGCGCTCCGGTGGTTCGCTCCCCGCCGGTTGGACACCGCCTCACGAAGCAACTCGTGAGCGAGAGGTTCATCCTCGCCCTCCTCGACCATCCTTTGGACGTCGCTGCATACCGCCGGTTGTATGGGAGTGAGCGCCGACGACGAGACCGTCACAAATCCCTGGCGCGCAAGCGTATGCCACTGCTGCCCATCGAGTGACCAGCGGAAATATCGATCGACCGATGGTCGAGGAGGCCCGCGCAAATCATCTCGCCAGCGAAGCGCGCGGACCGTCTTGGCCGAGACGTCGCGAAGGTGGGCCCATACCGGCAGCACGAATTCCCGGATCTCAACCGGGAGCAGATCGAGCGGTACGTCTGACGCCGTCGCTGGAGGCTGGTCCCACCGCGCATTCGATTCCGTCGCCTCGCGAACCCATTGCTCAGCCTTGGGTAAGTTCGGAGGTAACTGGTTCTGGAAAAGCATCTGAAAGATCTCGCCAATATCGAGACCAACGGACTTCTCAACTCGAGCTGTGCAACGGGCAGGCAGTGGATTTTCCTTTCGAAACACGGCCCGTTCGAACCTGATTGACACGTCGCCGACGACAGCCTGATCGTGGATGGTGATCTCGAACCCTCCGGCATAGCGAAGGTCGAGCGGCTCTCCCTGTACCCCTAGAGCAGATTCCAATTCGAAGACAATGGACTGCGCCAAATGCGCCTCGCGATCACGGGGTTTGATCCTGCGAGGCTACTCTTGACACACGAGACGGCGCAAGAGCCAGATCACGCGGCTCCGATCGGAACTGCGCTCCACACCTGGCTTGGCATCGAACGGGTCTGCGGGAAGGTATGATCGATGGTGTCTCCATCAAAAAGACGTAAGCCGTCCGCGAAGGACGTCTGGAGGTGAGGTCGGCGTCGTGACACGCAGGCTCCAATGGAGCCGCCGCGACGCCCACGCCCACCCGATCACTGTTCGCTCATTCCCGCTTGGACTGAAGGGTCACTTGTCGTAGGCGATGGGAACAAACGTAAGCTCGTCAGGGATCTCGTCGAACTCCAGAATTCCAAAGGCCCCGCGGAAGCCGGAGCCTTCGGGCTGACAGCGGAAGAAGGTTTTCTTGAGGCCGATCCGTTGTATCGCCATCCAGCGAAGAATCGTACTGAGCTTTGAGGGCGAGTAGTCCGTCTGAGGCCGTTGCCCCGGAGCCCGAGGGACGGCTCGCGACACCCCTTGGGCCAGGGCGCCGGCAGCGAGATCGGGTATGCTGAGTAGCTCACGGTAGTTCGCGCCGTGTCGGGGGAGCTCCGTCTCAGTTCCAAACGCGAATGTTACCTTCAGGTCAGGTCGAACCTTGGCTGCGAGCGACATAGTGGCTCTCTTAAGCGACTCGGTGAGAGTCGGGTTTGCCGCCGAGCCATCGCGATCGCTGAGCCAGATCACCGTTTGCGATTCTCTACAGAGCAGCGATGTAAAATAGGCGACGCAGCTCGCGATCCGAAACGCGCGCTCAGTCATTTCGGGCGTGCGAGGGGGAACCAATCCGGTGGCACGAGCCGATGCCATGAAGGCTTTCAGTGCTGAACGGCTATCAGCCGTAATCACCGAATGAGAGCGCTTGTCGACGAGGAGTGTGAACAAGAGCGCTGGGAGTTTGTCCACCGCGTTCAACCAGGAAGGCAGGGCGCGAAAAAGGGGGCCATAATTGAGGTTCTTGAACGCCATTTCGCGCGGCGGCGCTGTCAGTCCGTGGGTTCCACGCAAGACCTGAAGCTCATCGAGGACGAAGTGCGCACCATCGAGGGCGGCGATAAGAAACGAGTAGGTCTGGTAGCGACTCGCTCGGTCATCGCCGCCGTAGTCAGAGAAAATGCCGACGAACTCCGCTTCGTGAAGGTTCGGAAGTTGAACCCGGACCGCATGGTTGACGACCAGATCGCGGTGGAGGCCCTTGATCAGATTGGGCAGGCCTTCGACCGAGATCCTTCCGAACGGCGGCTCCTTCATTACCAGTCGGTTCGCGACCTCGAAGAAGTCGATCGGCCGGCCGGTTCGGGTAAGCACTGTGCGCATGCTAGATCTCGAGCTCGTCGAAACGAAGCAAGCGCCGCCCATCAAAGACGGTCAGCACGAAAATCGCGTCGTCGCCGACGCGATAGATGATGCGATACGTTCGTTCGAAGACTTCGCGAACGTTTGGTAGTCCGCATTCGGGCACGACCCGTCCCGCCAGAGGCATGAGTGCAGCCTGTTCGGCGCGTGCTCGCAGGCGAACGATCCAGCGCTTCGCTGCCTCCGGACTATCCGCTGCGATGTAGTCCGCGATCTCGTCCAGACGGGCGAGCGCGGTTCGGGTCCAACTCAGCTCCACTTGATCGCGCCGAACTTCGCTTCGAAGTGGCGCTTGAGCTCATCGTCTGCCACCACACGACCGGCGTCGACGTCGGCTAGCCCGGCTTCGACGTCACGAACGAGCTGCTGCCGGTCGTCTTCCGCCGAGACCATGCTCTTGGCGACGCGATCGCGCACCACCCGACCAAAGACGGCGAGATCGTCGTCGACCTGGTCGTCGTCGTCCCCCTGGAGAATCGTAGCGAGCTGGTCGATGGCGACGATCCGATCGTTCTCCGGCAGCATCCGAATCGCCCGGAGACTCTCGCTCACCAATTCTCGCGTCCGCTGCATCGGACCGATTATAGCGCGCCGAGCGCGATCGTGCGACGCCAGCCCCAAGCTCGTCGGACCGGTCACGGATCGAGCAAAAGAACCAAGCGCGCGCAGGCACCGCAGCGCGTCAGGGGTGGGATCCTCGGTCGCCTCGATTCGCCGCGCAGCAACACCCCGCAACGACACCATGCTTCCCACCGCACCGTTTTCCCGTCCGCCATCTGTTCGGACTGGCAGTGAGCCCGGATCAGCATTCTCGGTTGCCCCGTCCTCCGGAAAGCTCCCCTCGGTCATCGCTCCCTCCACCCTTCCTCGGTGTCGGCTCGAGGTGAATCGAGAACCGCCAGCCGATGGCTTTCGCGTATTTGGCGACGGTGGTGAGAGTGGGCTCGTTCTGCCCCGCTTCCAGCTTCGCCACTCTGGCCTGCAAGAGACCCATCTTCTTCGCTACCTCGGCCTGGGTCTTCCCTGCAGTGACCCGGGCCTTCCGCAACATCTCGGCGAACCGCTTGGTAGCCATCTCCGGCTTAACCTCGAGGTGGACGCCGTCGTCGGGCTCGGTGGGGGGGCGGGGCATCGCCCCGTTGTATCCTCTTGGCCGCCCGCTCCTCAAGCACCTCGGACAGAAAGCGCAGCCCGACGACGAGCGCGTTTTCTACGACCATTTCTTCGGTCCACGGCGATCGGCGGGCGCGTTTGGCCAGCTCCACGACAGAAAGAATCTTGGCTCGCTGTCGTGGGGTCGGCGTCACGAACCAGCCGGTCACCGTTCGCGTAATCATACATGACATATGTCGTAGATGACATGGCGTGTCAACCCGGCGGGTCTGGGTGTCGCGGCCTCCGTCGCGGCGGGTGTTGTTCTACGTGATGGCACGGAGGCTGTGAGCGCTTCACGGACCCAGGACACTAGCGCGACAGTCTTGGGTGGTCGTTAGAAGAGGTCATCGGGATCTGCGACATTACTGAGGTCGTCATCGCCCTTACTCCCAACTTGCGCAAGACGGTCCTGGCACTGTTCTTCTGGCGCTGGATAGACGTTGCTCTCATCAAACTCTTCGGCGAGCGTATCGTTCGCGGCGAGTAGCGGTTCGAACGTCAGCGCCGGTTCCTTCCCTGCACCAGATGCGCGAACTTCGAGCGCCGCCAGCGTTTCCTTGCCTTTGCGGATGAGGGTCTTGAACTGCCATAGACCCTTCTCGATCTCCGCCGCGAGTTTCTCCGACCCTTCCCGGATCTTTTCGTTGCACTTCTTCATCGTCTCGAGTCGGCTGCGCTCGGCTTCGAGGCATCCCTCGAGCGTGGCGAGGGCGTCAATCCGACCCGTCTCCAATGGACGGACACGCCGCGACGCGAGACAGAGCGCGAGAAGGAGCGCGGCATGAAGGTAGGCATCGCTCAGAGGGTCATCGACGTCCCAGACCACGAATACGTCTTCGCCATGTCTTGTGAACGGCGGGAAGTCAGCGGGCGCGTGGCTCGCCGCCATCACGAAGAGCCCCCCTGTCGCTCCGCGGTTTACACGACCGATGGCGATCTCGTCGGCCGCTTTCGCGAGTGTATACTTTGCTTCCCGCTTCGCCTCAACAACAAGCACCGCCCCGTGGAAGGCGCTCTCCTTGGTGAATCGCACCACTTGATCGCCGACCTTACAATTCTTTCTGAGACCGACGTTGTTCGCGGTCTTCTCGGCAAGATACGGACCATTCCCGAGTGCGCGCTGAATGAACAGCAAGACCTGATCCTGGAAGTCGAACCCGCGGCTCGGATTCCTTTGGTCGCGCTCGTGGGCGCCCTCCATCCTCGCAAGAGCATCCGTCACCTGTTGTTGAAAGAGAACTTGCCGCTTCTCATGCGCTTCGAGTCGGTCGCGGTTTTCCTTGAAGTGGGTCTGAAGCGTTGCCACAAGCGTTGCTCTAACGATGGACATCGCCGAGCCGGCGGCATCGGGGTTGACGGCATGGAGCAGTGCCTGACTCGTCACCTGACTCTGCACCAGGAACCTGCTAATCAGCGAGTCAGGGTTATTCGCGTCGAGGGCCAACGTCGCGGTCCTCAGCTGCTTCGCGCGATCCTCGTCCGTCTGGCGCAGCTCATTGCGCAGCGTGTTGAGGAAGCGCGCCACCGCCCCATCCGGTGCAAGAGGATCGAGAGCTCGCACGAACTCGTTGTGCTCGGCGGCGAGGACCGCGGTGAGCCGCTTTTCCAGGACCACCACTAGCCCGTCGCTCTCCGAGGGACTGAGACGGCGAAGGAGTGGGCTGTTTTCGCCGACGTGCTGCGCCAACGTCTGCGCAAGCGTTCCATTCGTCCCCACGTGCCGAGAGAGAGCACGCTGGAGATCCCCGTCGTCAGCCATGAAGCCAACTACACGGCGGGAGAACTCTCCGGTTTGGGGATCGAAATAGGCAGCGAGAGACGTCGTGATGGCGTCCCGCTGCATGTTGACGAACGCTTCGAGCTGACCTTGAAGATCGTCGAGCACCCGACGCCCGACCTCGTCGAGGTGAGCTTCCCGACTCTGGGAGATCGCACTCGCGAGCGCTGTGAGGCCGATGTTCCATGCGTCGTACGCGACCGCCTTAAGTTGGTCTGGCGCCAGCGCCCCGAAGACGCCAAGGGCGAATGGCCTTGCGTCATGGATTAGCACTTCGACCCTCTCATTGACCGTCAGGCGCAAGCAGCCCGATGCAGGCGGGCGGTCCATTGTGTCGTTTGCCGGTGTGCCTTCGGATCCAGCGTCGTTGGTGTCGTTGGTGTGGGTGGTCTTCGTGATCGATTGCATATTGCTTTCCTCATTCCTGTACGAGCCGGCTCCGGGGTGCGGGCAGAGGTCGAGCGTTGCGCGCAGCGCCGCATGCGCTGAACACACTTCTCTTGCTTCGCGCGGCCGGCGTAGCCCGCGACGCTCCTCTCCTGTCCTCGTCAGAATCTGACGAGCAACAAGTCTTTGGGGCGACTCGCCCAGCTCCCGCGGTAGGCGGGTGGGACGAGGAACGGCTCCAGGATTTCCCTGGTCGCGCCGGACAGAACGCTCCATCGATCGTACACCCTGCCGATTGCGTCGGAATCGATGACACCGCTGTCGTCGCCTCGAAACTCCGCGGGCAGCCGCGCGTCCTTGAATGCGGCAAAAACCCGGTACTTCACCGCCGTCTCTTCGTCGATCGCGCACGTCTTCAAGGCGAGCTCGATCTTCTCGAAGCTCGTCGTCGCGCCGACCGCGCCGCCATCCGCGCCGCCCGCCTCGGTAGCCATGCGGCCGGCATCCGTGCACGCCATCGTTCCCGCCGCCCCCGCCGCCCCATCCGAGCTTGCCGACCCGCCGGATCCCGCGGCGCCTCCCGAACCCTGCGCTCCATCCGCCGAGCCACCTTCCCGAGTCGCTCCGCCGCCACCGGGCCCTCCGGTTGCCGCGCTCGACTCACCGCTCGTATCGTCTCCTCCGCACGATGTCGCGGCCGCCCCACTCGCGACGAGGAGCACCACCCCGATCCAACCGAATGCCCTCACCGCGATCCTCCCTCTGCGCCCCGAACGATGGGCGGCCAGCCTGCAAACCTACTCTTCCCCCGCCGCAAAAACCACCGTGGAGCGGCCAACAATTTTCGAACGCTATTCCGCCGCCGGCAATCGACGACGGAGAAGGTCGCGCACAGCATCGGTGGGAGCCGATCCGGTGGAATTGGACGCGGATGTCAACTCGCGCTGGGAAGAACAGCGAGCGGCAGTTCGCGCACCAAGAACCCGGACTGCCTTTGCCTACCGTGTCCCAGTTGACTGCGACCGCCTTGAGTGCCCCGCGTCCAGATCGTTGGCGAGATCGGCGGTTCCAATCGCGGGGGCGATCGGCACGCTGTTTACCCATCTTTTTCTTGGTTCGAGAGGAGGATCGTTGCGTGACGCTTCCCGAGGACCGAGGGAGCGCACCAGGCTTGGTGGTGGTTCTCAGGAACACGGTGCCGCCGTCTGGCTGTTATGTGATGCTCTCTCCGCAGGAAGTCGTCCCGCAACCGGAGTTTTCGAGATGCCCAATCTGGAAACGTTTCGCGCCAGGTTTCGATTCAGAGTCAGTAAGAAGCTGAACATCCCGACCGCTAAGCATCAATTCACGATCGCCGGCAGAGAAGTCGTTCTCTCGGCTGTTGTGGACGAAATCCCGATCAGGGACAGCGACTGGCTCGTCATGAATGCTCGCGGGTTCGCTTCAGAGCAGGACGCCATCGAATTCGGTCATAAACTCCGCACCGCCGTCGACGTTTCGTCTGTCGCAACCCGTCTGGGGCTTGATTCGGGCGTGGATCGCCCCACATCTGGCGTCGGGCAACTTGTCCGAGAACACGTTGCGCGGGAGCACGGGACCCTCCTTCGCGACAACGTACACGGGCTCGACGTATTCCCTGACGATCCGAACGTGAGAATCTTCTCTCTTTCGGCCACCGGAACAGTGCGGAAGGAGGCCGATCCGTTTCTCGAGAATCTTGCGTCACTAGTAGAGTCAGCCGACAGGCTGTCGAACCGGGGCAAGGATGTCGTCTTACTCTTGAATTACGCGCTGATGCGAACCGACCCCGTCTCTCAGATCGTCTTCGCGCTCTCCGCCGTGGAGATGCTTGGACAGCAAGAAGCATGGAGTGAGGCGCAAGAGCGGCTTATCTCGGATCTGGCCTCGGACGCGGAGAAACGGAGCGCGTGTACGCGAGAAGAGCGTCGCGAGATCGCCGATGCCATCCGCAAGCGGCTGCACAAGATCTCGCTTCGCCAAGGAGTCATGCGGCTCCTCACATCACTCGGACTCGAGGCGCTAAAGAAAGAGTGGGACCACGTCTATGGTCAGCGAAGCACTCTTGTGCACGGTCTGGCACCGAAGCCCGGAGCCGATTACGACCAACTCGCGTTTCGGACCATGAGCCTTTGCGGACGGATCCTACTCCGAGTGATTGCTCAGGACGTCCCTTTAGCCGATCAGCACGTCGATCGATTCTATGAGCGGCAAGTTTAATTAGAAGCGTCGCGACCCATAGTGCGACCACCTGGGATGCGATCCTTACGACGCGTCGCGATTGCATTTTGTCATTCCTGTCCGGCACCCTAAATTATTTGCTCGCATCTGCTTGGACGGCTGACGCCACCGCCTTGGCAACAAGGCGATCTCTTCGCAGCATCCGCGTCGCTTCAAAATAGCTGTGCGACCATAGGCGCTGCCCCAAGCGTGCCTCGGCTTCGGTTGGCTTGAAGCCACGGAGACAAAGCAGGTAGTCAAACGCTCCAATTTCGTCGATTCGCTCATCGGGAATTTGATACAGCCCAAGCGTGGAGAGGCGGAGCATGACTAGCCGCGGGATGATGTAGGAAGCTAGGCACAGATGCTCTTCGGGTGTCCAGCTCCTCGACCCTGTACTTCGCACGTCGCCATGAGCAAAGGCGCCACGAGTCTGGTACAGATCTCGGAACCAAACCTCGCGAAGTGACCGTGACGAACCGGCAGGCTGTGTCGGTAGCACCCTCTTGCAGTCCCTCAACGTGCGAGTCTCGGGAACAGTAGACAACGCTCCGACGAATGCCGCCGCTAGTCTCTCTTTCCGGTGTTGTTGCTCCACACCCATGGCTCGTTGCAGCGCTGCGACCGTAAGAATGACCTCGGTATGCGATCGCACATCCGGCGAATCGGTGTTGGCCAGATTGAAGAGCTCAATCGCAGGTAACAGCCACTTTTCACGTTGATTCGCCGCCAAGCTCGCCAGGAGCCCATTCTCGAGCTCCGGCGATGTCTCGGCCGACACGTGCGGAGGGCAAACCACTTGGTAGGTCTCCTCCGTGTGCCATAGAATGGCCGGGCCGTCGCGCCGTCGACCGAATACAGCCACGCCCTCGTCGCCGGGCAAATAGGGAGTAGCGTTGCAGGCGAAGTGGTGCGAATTGACGTAGATCGCGCATTGATCGAAAAGGGTACGCGACGCTAACGCTGAAAACGCAAGCAGGCTTTGCAGAGCGAACACGCGCTCCAGGTCTTGCTGCGTCACCGACCCGCCGACGCACCCGTTCACTTCCACGAGTGTGGCCGTGTGAACAGGGTGCCCGGTCGCGGTTCGATACCTCGCCAGAATGCGGTGCACGTCTGCGGAATGTGACGGGCTGTCACGTTCGTAGCCAACGAGGCGCATGCCCGCGATCTGAGGACTCTCGAGGCGGATCCACGGAAAAAAGATCAGCGTATTTGTTGGTTCCGGCATGCTCGGGCAATTTAACCATAGGCGCACGAAATGGGAAATCACGAGCCTCGTTGCGGCGTAGCAAGGAATCTTGCTCCACGAACGCGCGCCGTGCGATTCATTGGTGCATACAGCCGGCCGAGCGATCTCACAAATTCTTGCAGTTCGCGAATGACCAGAGAAGCGATGCAGTGGAGATGAAGTATCTCCGTCGCTCTGAATCTGATTCAGAGGTCACCACCACTCTGTGAAGTCTCTAACCACACCGTATCGAGAGGGACTGCCTCTCCGGCCTGAACACCTTGATGGATAGCCCGTTCAGCATGGAGCCATCGTTTCTCTGTTGAGAACAATAGATGGGTCCAACTCGGGCTTCTGCAATACCGAGTAACACTGCCCATCCGGCTGAATCAACAGCCATGCGTACGGATTGCTCGCGAGTGGATGGCCGATTGGGGGAGAGGCTAGGATCTCCAGGCCGGTGGCGTCCGCGAGGCGTTTCGCCAAGTCCGCATCCGAACGAAATGGAATCGCGAAGGTTCCAGGAAAAATGGTGACTTCGAGCTCGAACTCGCCGGGAGGAAGTTCATTGACCTGAATGTGCAGGAGCGCCGAAGCTTGTTCCCGACCATCTAACTCGTCGATCTCGCTTGGATCTATGCCGAAGGCGCCGGCTATCAGTTGAAGAACTTGGGCGAGCGGCATAGGCTTGGGCAAAATAACAGCTCGGATGGGTGTTGTCTGGTCCGACATCTCTACTTTCCCTTTGTGGCTCTCCACACTTCGAGCGCTGCGGCGCGATCGGCTTCTGTCGTTTTCATCTTGGCGAGGATCTCAGCAGCCTGTGGAGTTTCGCCGAATTTCGAGAAAACTCCAAGGGCTTTGAAGGCGCCGCGATTGAGTTGGTAGAAACCCTCGCCGGAGACCGGGTAGAGCTCGTCAGCGATAACTCCGTACGTCCGATTATTGACAATGTAGCCACCGGCCACACGGATCGCTTTGCCTGCGCGAATAGCCTTCACATCGGCCGCAACATCCACATCGGGACTAATGACTGTGTTGACCTCCTTGGCAACCGTGGTTTGTTTGATACGTGTTGCATAGTGTCGCGGGGATGGCGAGCGAAGTGTCGCCTGCACCGCAGGGTCGTCCAATCTCGAACGTCGTGGGGGTGACGGGGCCGGTGTCGGCGCCGTCGGACTTGGGCGGCTAGGTGCAAATTCCACCCGAATCGGCAGCGGACCGTCACGCGGTATCGGTTCGGGTACAATGTCAGGGCGATTCGACGGGGCGTACCTTTCAACGACCGCGTTGGTTTGAGCCCGGTTGATGCCCGCAAAGGCAACGGAACCGACGACACCGGTGGTCGCCGCGTTCACTCGCTGCGATTCGAAGAAAGCTTCTTCGTTTCCGGTGATGGCGTAGAGTGTGACAGTAAGGGGCGTCAGAATGCCCGTCGAGGAGGCGGCCTGCAATCGCTCGGCCACGGTTGGTGCGGGCGGGCCAGGTGGTTCGGCCGTGCCCTGTTCGATTGTGGGTTGGCGCCGGCCCGTCCTCACTTCCTGATTGAGTTCTTCTATACCCGCCCTTACCTGCTCTCGAAGTCGCTCAGCGGCAATGCGATCGCGTTCTGCCTTGATGGCTGCGTTATACAGGTCGAGCGATGTGGGTTTGTCGGGGTCGTAACCCTGCGCTCGAAGTGCGGCTTTGATTTTCTCAATCTGCTCGCCGTTCGCGGGCGTTGTTCCTTGTAGACCCGATGGGTCTACAAGGTTGACGGGCCGATTTCCAACGTACGCGAAAACGTTTGCGCCGACCTCGGTTATCGAGGGATCCGCAGCTGTCCACCTCCCCAGCCAAGCTGCGTAGTAGCGCGCCCCGTAATAATAGAGGCCCGTCTCCTCGTCCCGCTCCTTCCCCTGTACCGATACCTCTTCGCGGAAACCTCCGCGCCGTCTGCTGTGTGAAACGCCGTGCTCCCGTACGGGTGATACTCCTCGTACGTGATGACGTTGGCCGCCTCGTCGAGCTCGATCATCGCGGAGCCGAGGTGGTTATCGAGCTGAAACCTCCAGCGCGAAATGGGCGTCGCGATGTCGGTGCTCCCCTCACGCGTTTTCGTCTCCACGATCGCGACGCGGCGCTGGTCGTCCATCAGGTGCAAGGTTTGCCGCTCGAACTCGATGCCGGCGCTCGGCGTACTGGCGCGTTCTCGGTGGATCTCGTAGCCGCCGAGGTAAATGCGCTCGGTGATCGTGCCGCCGTGCGCGAACACTTTGCGGACGCGCTGCCCCGCACCGTCGTACGTGAAGTACGTGTCCTGCGGGTCCGCACCGTTGAGGGGGCGAACTTGGCTGTTGAGGATGCTCAGAAAAACGCGGCCGAGGCTGTCGAGGTGCGTCACCGTCGGCGTGTTTGCGTGGCCGAGCGCGGCCGCTGCAAACTCAAATTCAACAGCTGGCGGGGCGTTCCCATACCGGCGGACGGACAGGTTACCTAGGCCAAGTTTTTGGATACCCTCTCATTACGGTTATTTAGTTGGCCATGTCACTAGTCACTCGGATTCAGGCCGATAACTAACAGAGCGGTTGGTCTGACCATTCCAGAAGATTAACACCCGGTCACAGTGTGGACATTTGTATACATCAATACTGGACGATAATAACTTATGTGTCACGACAGCCTCTACATCCTGCACAGAATGTACAGCGTTGATAACATCCGAGACGAGTGTTTCGATCGAGACGTCCGGGATTAGGTGAAAGGACAAGGACGAAGGGATCTCCCCATCTGAAAAGGTGTGACCGCCAGGGCAATGAATCGTACTCATGATACTTCCCCTGCCTTCCTATCATGCATTAGTGTATCCGTATCACTCGCCCATTGTTTATGAGAATGACTTCTTGGGCAAGTCTCGAAATGCCAGGGACCTTATTGATGCGTGCGAGAATATTCGCCAGCTGAGACGGTTGCACTGAGGTTCTGGTCAGATCGAGGATGAATCGGTCCGCTTGCGAAAGCTTACTCGCGAGAGTTCCGACAATCCGACCAACGTTGGCGGTCGTCACGAGCGTCGGTGATCGAAAGGACATTGCCCTCGATGTCGAGCTCGCTGCGCGTGGGCTGGAGGTCGTCGATACCGGCAATCTTGTTGTGCAGGATGCTCAGGAAGGGGCGGCCGAGGCTGTCGAGGTGCACGACCGTCGGGGTGCCGGCGTGCGCGAGGGCGAGCGTGGCGGCACGCCGGTCGTCGGCGGACGCGCTCGCTTGGTGTTCAGTGAGCCAGCGCGTGCCGACGACGGCGTCGTTGGGATCGAACGTGCGCTGCTCCCACGAATCGAACTCGACCCGGCTCTCGCTTCCGTCTCGCCTCCGAATTTGGCAGAAGCCCAACGTCGAATGACAAGCGCGGGCGACCAAATCGACGTGGAAGTCTTGCGCGTTCACGCCGTCGGTCCGTCGGGCGTCGTTCGAGCACAGCGCACCTGGATGACGGCCGAACGCCCGACCTGTGGCGCGGAAAACCTTCAGGCGTCCGAGGTCGCTTTGGCAGCCTCGAGCAGTCGCTTTGGCAGCCTCGAGCAAAGGAAAGATGATGCGGTGGAGCTGAAGGGAGTCGAAACCTGCGGAACGCGTTGATGTGAACCTGAGAGGGTATGCGGCCTTGCGTGTCAACGTGGCGAAATTGGGGACGATTCGGGCGATACGTGGATCCACGGGAGTGCCCGCCGGTCCACGGCGAGCGAGGGGAGTCGGGCACGTTTTGGGCACCGAATGGGCGCCGCTGCTGCGAACGACACCGGCTACCCTCGTTGCTCCCGTTCTTCGAGAATCGCGATCAGCTCGGCCACGACGAGCTTGTCTTTGGCCCGGCCGACTCTCGACTTGATTTCGATCAGAGTCGGCAAGTCGACGACGCGAATCTCGATTCCTTCGTCGCGCATCACTTCGGTGTGGGGCAGGAGCTCGTCATATCCCTGACCAGGTCCTAACTCGCAGAGCGGATCGAGCGGGCCAAGCGATGTCGAGAGATTGATCTGGCCTCGGCCGCCCAGCTGCTCGGCAGTCGGCTTGAGCCGACGCTTCATCAGATCGTGCCGATGGAACGCGTCCAGTTGATTCAGGACATCCAACAACCTGGCGACATTTTCCGGGTCGCGTTGGTGCACGATGTCGAGATCGAGTGTGCCCGAGGTGGCGCCGTGGAGTTGGGCGGCAGCGCCCCCAACCACGATGAATCGCACCCGGGCCTGGTGAAGCGCTGCAATGAGCGCAGCGGTGTCAGCCTCTTTCGGGTGTGGCACGCTGGAACCTGCGGAGCCCGCGAAGGCTTCTGGTTGCGGCTCGTAGTCGCTCTAGCGGTGCCCGCTCGAGAGACCATCGAATCAGCGACCGATCGACCTCGCGGAGGATCTGCGACAGCTCCGGATCACGGGCAAGCACGGCTTGGATGCGGGGATCGAGCGCCGCCATTGCTCGACAGCATACCACGACCATGGTGACTGAGCCCCGGCGTCATGAGAGCGACGGTACGGCCGATCTCTCGCGTTGACGAAAGGGGACATCGGAAGACGAACTGCCAGCGTCATCTTTAGCGGGAATGTTCCGCCCCAAGCGCCTGCCCAGCGAACGGAGCCGGGTCTCTCGTCACTGAGAATCGGCACTTGACCAAGTCGAGCGAGCACGTCGATCGGCCCTCGCGCCCTCGTCCGACGTGGCTCAGCGCACGTTGGACTAGGCGGCGAGAATGCGACGCCGCGCTTCCGACCAGAGAATCGGCTAGACGATGCCCCGGTCGACTTCGTCAAAGCGATGTCGCGGCGAGCGTATCGTTTACGTGCCCGTTGACGGAACCAGTCTCACGTTGAGGCCCTCTCCGGCCGCGCCCGCGAAGAAACGCACGAAGGGAGCCGAGCTCGCGTCGGATAGCACCGCAGCGACCTCGTCGAGCTCGATCTTACGACCGACCGTGATCCATGCGTGTGGGGTATCGAAGCGAGCAGAATCGCGTGATCCTCCTCGCGTTCACTTTCTTGGACCCGGCGAACCGTGCGTTCGCCCACCAGAAAATCCCGCTCGAGCTGGCGGGGTGCTCGTTCGATGAGGATGGCGACGATTGGTTCGTTTCGACTGCGGATGGCGCACCGAAGAAACACGAACTACACGTGTCCCCGCGAACGCTGAACTGGGAGCCTTGGGACCGACTAGCCTTAGCCTAAGTCTAGATGGTCACTTTGGATCCCGAAACTGGAGACGTTCGGTGCTTCCAACCGAGCGCCGGCAGGCGCCGCCAGCCGAGGAGCAGCTCCAAGCTGTCGAGCCTTGGGCAAGCTTGTCCATGCGCGCGCATCCTCGGCGCGTTACAGAGGGATGGGCGCGGCCTTCTGCAGGCGGGTGCGGCACTCACCGGGGTCGACGAAGTTGGCAGCAACGCCACAAAGCCGCTTTGGCAGCTGAACGAAGCCCTTCAGGGGCATCTCATCGAGCGCGAAACCTTCGGAAACGGAGCCAGCACCGTCTACCGATACAACGCCGAACGCCGTTGGCTCAAAGGCATCCAGACCACCTTCGGCACAAGCATCGTTCAGTCCCTCGAATATACCCACCTTAATAACGGCAGGCTTGATGTCCGGACGATGTTGACCGAGAGCCGCGAGCACACCTACGATAACCTCAACCGCCTCCGGTCCACGACTGATACGTTCCTAGGAGGCAGCACCCGAACAAGCGGCTACGGATACGACGCCAGCGGGAACATTATCGGCCGTGGCGATACGGTTCTCACGTACTTGGCAGGGAAGCCACACTTCGTCGATACGGTGGCCGGAAACACCTACCACTATGACCTGAATGGCAACGTCGACCAGCGCAGTGGCATCGATATTCCGGGTGGCGCGCAATCTTTCGACTACACGCCTTTCGATCTGCCGCGCGCGATCCACACCGGCACTGGCGCGAGCGCCAAGACGACGCAGCTCGAGTATACGGCCGATCAAACGCGTGCGGTCCGCCGCGACGCGGACACCACGCGCTTTTTGGTGGGTGGCGGGCTCTACGAACGCCTTGTCACGACAACCACACGCCAGATTCTGGAAGAGCGGTTCGCCCTCTATGTCGGAAGCCGCCAGTTGGGCGAGATCGTTCGAAAGGACGACGCCGACCAGACGCTCTTCTTCCACACCGACCACCTCGGATCGGTGGAGACGATTTCGAGCGAGAGCCACGCGTCCTTCAAGCAAGCGTTCGATCCGTTTGGAAAGCCGATCGACCCACCAAACCCCGCGATCACACGTGCGGGGTTTACCGGGCACGAGCACGATGACGACCTGGGTCTCATCGACATGAAAGGGCGAATTTACGATCCACTGGCCGCACGCTTCACGAGCGCCGATCCCGTGATGCAGGCGCCCTTCTGGAGTCAGGGGCTCAACCGCTACAGCTACGTGTTCAACGATCCCATCAACCACACCGACCCGACGGGCTTCTACAGCGACTTGGACGAGTGGAACTCGCGCTCGCAGTCCGCAGCAGCGATGGGAGGGTACAGTGCGCTGCTCGGGATCGGAACGGGTGGATTGAGTGGATTTGGAGCGGCCGCATCCGCTTTCAACCTCGGACAGTCTGGCCTTGCCGGAGGCTTGGGAGGAGCCAAGCCCGGCGGCACGTTCAACGTTCGCGCGCCTACGGCCGCGCCCACCTCAGCTCCGTCCGCGCAGCAGTCGATGCATGCGAGTGGGCAAGTGGGATCCGAGCAACTGAATTTGGACCTTCCAGCGCAGGAGGACCAGCGGCTAGCGCGCCTAGAGCACCGATCAAGTTGATAGCCAAATGAACTCGATCACTTACGTAAGGGGATCGACAGGAGGGCTGAGCCATGATCTGGTCCATTCACGAGGTGAAGGAATGGACCGATGGTCGCCGCCGGTGGAGCAATCGCCG